>Ga0209141_1000044_pt1 | contig 128151 bp, 102 predicted proteins | sample SaaInlLV_10m_DNA_2_FD_184676 | JGI IMG/M metagenome (GOLD analysis project Ga0209141, IMG submission 184676) | Marine microbial communities from expanding oxygen minimum zones in the Saanich Inlet - Saanich Inlet SI074_LV_150m_DNA (SPAdes) (version 2) | ecosystem: Environmental > Aquatic >... | reverse complement strand
TAACCAATAATAATCATCTAAATATTACTCAGCTTTGTATATGAACTAATGCTTAAAGCGGCGGCAAAAGTAGATATATATTTCAGTTATGCAAATAGATTTGAGAAATATTTTTGAAAAAAAATAACGATGTATTTTAACTAGCAATATATCAGTGAGATATCAGTGTAAATAATATTGTGATATTCATGATAAATGATAAAAGAATATATGTATTCGTTGACTATCTGCGGGTAAATACTATTTCATTGGTGCCTGAAAGTGAATTGTTGTAAATGTAGCCTTCTTCATCAAATGATTTTATATCATCTATTTGATCGATTTTATTTTTAATTAAATAAGCACTAAGTAAGCCTCTTGCTCTTTTGGCATAAATGCTCACTATTTTGTAATTACCCTGTTTATACTCCTTGAATACAGGTGTAATGATTTTTGCATTTAAATCTTTTTTGGAAAAGGATTTGAAATACTCATTGGATGCTAGATTTATCATCACAGGATTATTTTCATTGGAAAAAATCTCATTTAATTCAGCTGTAATTATATCTATCCAATATGAATACAAATCTTTATGATTATCAATACTAAACTTAGTAGCTATCTCCAATCTATATGGTTGGATTAAATCCATGGGTTTTAAAACACCATATAATCCTGAAAAAATAAGTAAATGCTTGTTTGCATAGGCAAGGTCATCATCGGTAAAATTAACAGCATCTAATCCAGTATAGACATCCCCTCTAAATGACTGTATGGCAGGCCAAGAGTTTTTATAAGTATGATTAAAGCTCCAAAATTGATATCTGTCGTAGGTGAGCTCGGCTAATTTACTACTCACATTCATCAGCTTTCCCAATTCAGGTACAGTCAATGTTTTAAGATTTTTTACAAGTTCTTGACTTTGTGATAAAAATACTGGTAAGCTGCAGTTTTTATATTCAATGCTTAAATTTTGATTTATTGTTTTGGAAGGTGAAAGTATTATTATCATTATTAATTGGTTTTGGTTTCCGTTCCTGCTAATAACCTCTTGATGTTTTCAAAATGCCTAATGTAGATAAGTAGTGTACAACCTACAAAATAATAAAACTGTATACCAAAACCATTTAAGATGGCATCAAGTAAAGTAATAACTAAAATAAGAACCAAGGATCCCAACGAAACATATTTTGATAGATGCTTTACCAGATAGTATGACATTATACCTACAAAAATTTGTATGGGAGCAAATATAACAGATGCACCAATTGTTGTATTAACTCCTTTCCCTCCATTAAATTTAAGAAAGACGCTGTAATCATGCCCCACTATTGATGCAATACCAACTGCATAGGGCATAAATTCTGGAAAGTTATAGATGTTGTAATGTTCTAAGACAATAACGGTTGATACCGGTAAGAATCCCTTGAGAATATCAAATACTTGAGTTTGAATTGATACTTTTTTGCCAGCAATTCTTTTCACATTTGTTGATCCAATGTTACCACTACCATGATTCCTGATGTTTTTACCAGTTGCCTGCTTAGTGAAGATATAACCGAATGGAATTGCTCCCAACAAATAACTTGCTATTATGAATAATATTTCACCCCAGAGACTCATTTAATATCTTTTAGAAATTCCAAAGATTCGCTTACATGCTTTTCAACATCTGATTGCGAATTAAATTTATAAACTACAATTCCTTCTTTGTTTACTAGGTATGTTACTCTACCTGGTATTAAACCTAACAAATTTGAGGGTACCTTGAATAATTTACGCACCTTATTACCTTCATCAGCTAGTAGAGTATAATTTAGATTGTATTTAGTGGCAAATTCCAAATGACTTTTTACGGATTGTCCGCTAATACCAATTATAATCGCATCAGCATCTTCAAAGTTGGCAAATTGATCTCTAAATGAGCAGGCTTCCTTTGTGCATCCTGGCGTATCATCCTTGGGGTAAAAATAAATAACAAGATTCTTTTTCCCTATTACAGAGTCAATTTTAAATAATTTATTATGTTGATCTTTAAGTTCGAAGGAGGGAATTTTACTTCCTATTTCAATTTTATTCATATTTTCAATTTTATTATCATTGTGAAGAAAAATATATAAAACAAACAAAACAATATAGGCTGCTAAATAGAACCTATAAAAATTTCGTTCTTTTATGTATGACTTATCCTGGGGGTATAGATTACCAAAAAGACCTCTAACCTCTTTGATAAACACAGGCTTTATATTTATTGTCCAACTATCAGTTTGATATACTATTTTACGGAACCTACTTCTGTAAATTGACAGAGGTAAACCCCAGGCAATAAAAAGGATTAACCAAATATTATTTATAACAAAATCCATTCTATTTATTTTTTTGGAAACCAAGGCAAGAAAGCACTGGTCTTTCTTACATATTCAGAATAGCCGTCCTTAACATTCAGTGTTTTCTCAAGTAATGCAACCCCAGAGACTTTTATTATAATTAATGTCATTAATATTGATCCAATTATATACCAGTAAGCTCCCACTGACACAGCTAACAAAGCATAGGCCCACCATACTGCCGAATCACCAAAGTAGTTTGGGTGTCGTGTGTACTTCCAGAAACCATAATCAAGAACTTTGCCTTTGTTATCGGGGTTCATTTTGAACCTAGCAAGTTGATAATCTCCTCCTGCTTCAAACATAAATCCAATTATCCAAATTAAGATTGCCACGTACATTAGAAGGTTTGGTTCATTATTATTGGAATAGAAATTTACTCCCAACAGAGGTAGTGATACTATCCATATTAATAAACCTTGAAGTAGAAATGTTTGAAAGAAGCTTATCCACCAGTACCTATTTTTACCATAATCCTTTCTAAATTTTTGGTATCTGAAATCCTCTCCTTTTCCTATGTTACGCCAGCTTAGATAGATCGTCAGTCGTAAACCCCATAAGAGAACAAGAATTAATAAAATGTATTTAATCAAATTTGGTTCACCACTTGAGATAAAATAGTAGGTGTTAGTTATTATAAATCCAGTACCCCAAAAAAGGTCAACTATGGATACGTTTGTTAGAATTATGCTAAGAATCCACATTAGTGTTACAAGCACTAATATGATTAGTAGGGAATTAAAATATATTTCTAACATATTTGGTGATTATTTTATGGTCAGCGCGACCGCAGCGGTACCCGGACCTGCATTCATGCCTATAACAGGGGATATATTGATAACAGAAACAGGATCTTTACCAGTTAATTGTTTCATTTTGCTTGTGTATGCATTTGCTCCATCAGGATTATGAGCATGCAAAACAATGTAGTCTCCTACTTCTTTGTTTTTACTCTTTTTTCGGATGTGATTAATTACTTTTTTAATACTCGACTTCTGACTGAATGCTTTACCCATGAGCATAGAGTTGCCCTCGTTATCAATGGACACAATTGGGTTTATACCCAATAAATTAGCTATCCAACCTTTTTGTTTTGATACTCTACCTCCCTTTGTGAGGTATTTTAGTGTTTTCACACTTACATACACTTCGGTATCAGAAACTCTATTATTTGCTAGTCTAATTATATCATCAAATGATTTTCCTGCCTCAATATCCTTTGCAATTTGAAGTACCTGCAGGCCAAGTGCACCTGATATGGATTTTGAATTTATCACCCCAATGGGCTTATTGAATTCTGTAGATATTTTTTCTGCAGCTTTTTGGCAACTTTGTAATGTGCCGCTCATGTTACCACTGAGGTGAATTGCAATTATAGCATCGTAATGAGATGATAATTGTGAGAATGCATTTACAAATGTAGTTTCATTTATTTGTGATGATGTTGGAAATACCGTCTCTGATTCAAGCATATCATAAAATCGATCAGGCTTAATTGTAACTTTGTCTAAATAGTGACGATCTCCAAAGTACAAATTAATGGGCATAACAGTTATCTGGTACTTATCAATAATGTCTTGAGGAAGGTCACATGTTGAGTCCGTAAGTAGAGCAATATTCCATTTTCTGTCAAATGCTATTTCTTGTTGTCTTACAATATCATCAACCTTCTGAAAAGTAATAGTGCCAAAATCTTTCAACCTGTAAAACAGTTCGGAGGGTTTATTGGTATGTGTATGAATCCTTGTCATTGCCTTGGACCCAGCTATAACGGTTGAATCTCCTTTACTATCAAGATATTCCTGCAGCTTACTTTTTGATATTGAAAGGTTTTTGATGACAGCTTCGGTACAGTATCTGTTAATTATTACTTCTTTGGTAACAGCTTCACTGTGAACAAAAGCAGTGTTTTCATTTGGAACTTCTATGAAATCACGAATATTATTACTTTTTATAAAGTCAATTATTCCTTCAATGAAAACAACAAATCCCTTTGCTCCGGCATCCACAAGGCCAGTATTTTTAAGAACTTCAAGTTTTGAAGTAGTTTGAGCAAGCGACTCCTCCAGAGTGGCAATGGAATCTGAAAATGCCTTTTTGAAGTCCTTTAGTTTATCTTTCTTTTCTGAAATAAATTCAGACCAGTCTTTTATTACAGTGAGCATAGTTCCCTCAACAGGGTTGGAGATGGATTCATATAAATAAGGAATTGATTTCTTAACTCCTTCTGCAAAGTCTTTGAATGTTATTGCAGGTTCATCTTTGGTTTCCATACTCAAGCCATAAAGAAACTGTGCGAATATTATACCTGAATTTCCTCTAGCTCCTATTAGGGCAGCTTCAGCAATATTGTTTACAGTTTCAGAAAAGCTTCTACTTGGTACAGTATTGTCGATTACTGACCTTATTGTCGAAGCAAGATTGGTTCCAGTATCCTTATCGTTGACAGGAAAAACATTTATTAAATTGATTTCGGCTTGATGCTCTAGCACTCGGTTACCACCAGCTAGAAAGGTATAATAGAGGAATCTACCATCTAATTCATGAAAGGGTTTATTCACCATAAATCACATATTGAGAAATACAAATATATACATGTTTACTTAATCGAATAAACTCATTTAGTGTTAACAAAGAGTTAATCAAACACATTACTATGTTTATTTGGTTTCATATCAATGTGTTATGTGTTATTTAACGGTATAACAAAAAGATTAGTGATCTAAAAAGGTTTTTGGAATATAAAAGTGATCCCGACGAGATTCGAACTCATATCGCCAGAACCGGAATCTGGTATTCTATCCATTGAACTACGGGACCAATAAAAAATTATCTACAAGATATTATATTTTTTAATGGGTTTTAGTAAGATCAAACATCTGTTAAATCAAACGAAGGATTACTAAATAATTTTATGCAAAGATAGTAATTATGCTAAATGTATGGATAGATTACTTACACCAGTTTAACAACAATTAACCATGGAAATAAATATTGTTTTCCAGAAAATTGTTAATCCTTTATGCACCTTATGCTTAAACCGTTGTTTCTGCTAAGAAACTCATATTCTACACTGTTATCGCAACAATGATAAATACCAATACCATTTGCATATGTGGTGTAAAGTTCTGATGACGACCAAAAGATTGCATCCTTTCCCAGGTTCATAAATGAACCGTCGGGAGTTCGACTACCTCCTGGCATAGCGGAAAATCCATAATTATCATCCCCATGACATGATGGGTGATGATTCCACCTTGGATGTTGAGTAAGATCAGAGTTACCAGTTGTAAATGTATTTTGTGTTTTGCATGATTTTAAACTTTTACCAGCCGTGTTCACACCTCCGTTATATTCGAACAGGGCTGACCATTCATTGGTTGTTGGTATGTGCCAACCTTCAGGACATATTTCTTCGTTGCTTTCAGCTGAATACCAGTTATATATTACTCCGTATCTTTCTTTCCAGTTTTTATCGTTGTCATAATATGCAAATGCTCCTGTGGTTTGATTCTGCCAATCATCAGGATTTGTAATATTGTGAATCTTAGTACCATCTCTATAGGTAGTAGTTAAGAGATTTTCTTTCATCCAACATTGATCTCCAATTTGTACCGTATTATAAATGTTCCCATCAATATCATTTACAGTTGGAGAATCAGGGCAGGGTACACCATTGAATTGAAATGAATAAGTTCGATCTTTTGTGGGATAACTGGTAATTACCCTCTCACCCAAATAAGAATTAGCTGTAAACTTTAGCATGTCGCCAAGTCTAAAAGAAAAACTATTTCTATTGTTTCCTGATTTAAACAAATTATTGTTGGATTGATTTCCATCGTATTTTAATTTGCAAAACTTTGATACGGAATTAGGGTTTGATGAATTCATCATTTTAATGGTTTGTCTTTCATGATTAATTATTACACTTAAAAGGTAAATGTCCTCATTACCTGGAGTAAATGTGAAAGCATGTTGACCACTGGATAGATTATGATTTTCATCAATTAAATATTTTCCTAATATGTCGGTTACAGTAATCCTGACATTCTCATCATTATCGATATTCATATACACTGTTGAATGATCAGTAATGGGATTAGGGTAATTTTGATATATTCTGATCCCTTTATAAACACTAGGGTCTAGATTGTCTATGCCAGTAATAATATCTAACACTATCAGCGTATCTGGTGCAAATAGTCTAATTTCTGATCCTTGAGTGAGATTCTCAATTAGAATATCATTCATTGGGACATGTTGATTGTTATTATTCGCAGTAAACTTCAATGTAATAATTGATTTTTGTGCAAATGAGGAGGTCAGCAATAGAGTAGCTAATACGAGGGTTAAGTAATTTTTAAACATGGCTTCTTCAATTAGTTAATAATAAGGTTTAACTTAAAACTAGGCTTGAAGTAGGTTGCGGTCTGTAATCATGCATATTAAACCATACATGAACACTAATAAAAATAAGGTAGGTTATGTGTAGGTGGTTAGTCCTAAATACAAATATATAAAAATTTATTATGGATTGCACATAAATTATGTAATTACATGTTATTACATAAATATATCAAGTTAAATTATTTCTTGTAATTAATAATTTGAAGTTGTATTTTTGGCTTAAAATAAACTATAAGCACTTGCATAGTAAGTATCTCTATGCTAATAAAACTTCACAACAAAATCTACAAGTATGAAACACATCAAATTAATATTAATTTTATTGACAATATCAATAATTACTATATTTTCTTGCAATGACAAGGATACAACTGAACCTGGTTGTTCACCATTAAACATAGGTGATGAAACCCATTGGCGAGGTCCATTTGCAGGAAACAATGATACAGTGCTTTATATACCAGATGAGTATGCTGTTTATTGGTACTTTGTTATTGACAGAACTAATAATCCCAATCAATACATCCAGATAAATGGTAACTATGGTAATGCTAGATATATGAGTTATAATGTTTATGACCTTAATAGCTTAACATCCAGTGGCTCTATACTAGATAAGCAATTGATCCCTCATTGTGATAGTTATAACCCATTTACACCTGGTGAAAATGTTAATGGCACGTCAACTATATACAGTGTAAATATTGTTCCCAGTAGCATAAATATTGAAATAGATAACCAGCTAAACTTTAGTGATAATATTGATAAACTAATTGTAATGCTAAGGTATTATGTATATGAAACTGATTTCATGGCAGGTGTTCCTTTACCTATCATTGTTGGTAAAGATCCTTCAAATAACTCCGATGTTGAACTGAATTTCTCTCCCGACAAGCCAAGTGTAGATGTTAGTCAGTTTACGGATCAAATGAATGATTTATCCAAGGTAGGTAATTTGAATTCTATTGGTTTTTGGAAAACTGGAAGTAATGGTTTACTTGCTAACAATGACAATAAATATCTAATTGGACCATCAATAGTATCAAGTGATGAGCTGGCAGTAATTAGACTACAACCACCAAGCTTTCAGACTGATTTTTCAATTCCTGCAGATGTTAGATATTGGTCCATTAACATAGGAGATAATAAAACACTTAACTATAATGGTATTAAAGATGATGATGCTATTGTTGCTGATGATGGTTGGACTTATTTTGTTTTTGGTCGTGATAATAATGATGTTAAGGCAAAGTGTGATCAGATCAAATATAATTTCGTTGAATGGAAAATGCCAACGGACACAGCATTTTTCATATATCGTAATTTGGTAAGCGAAAACTTTCCAGGAAACCTAGATAACGTAGATTCCGTAGACACAGAAAAACCAATTGAAGGGTTGATCGAGTATAGGGCAGATAAACAGATCGGTAACTATGCACCACGAGGTGAAAAAGTAACCGTTATTGATTTTATCAATTCAAAATAGTAATTGGTTATATGTAACCCTAGTATGTCGGGGGATGTCATATAATCAAAATTTAATGTATTTTTAGTGCTCACAAAAAACACATTACAATGAAAAATATTTACTTACTCACGATTTTATCTATGTTTTTGATATCATGTAACATGCATACTCAAAAACAAATGGAAAACACAAATGAACCTACTGTTATTGGTTCTGCGATGATGGCTGATGGAACAATAAATCCAATAATTGGTGGCGATGTCAACCTTGAACAGATATGGATAGACTACGTTGCAGCTCACAATGACAGGGATCTAGATAAGATTGCAGAAATCAACACAGATGATTGGGAGGGATATACACCTGATGGCACAGTCATTAAGGGCAACGAGGCTCATATTATATTCTTGGATAATTGGTTCAAAACATCCAATCCAAAGTGGAAAATAAGTTGGATGGTTGCCAACGCATCAAATAATGAGGAAGGTAAGCTAACACAATGGCTAACCACTGGCAATGATTATACAGATACAGATGAAGATGGAAATGAAGTACTAGAACACCATATTCATGATATAGAGTTTGATAACGGAAAAATAAAGAAAGTTAATGTTTATTCCAGGACATCAGTACAAGAATAATCTTTCTAAACTATCATCATAGATAGTGTATTCGATAACAAAACTCCAAACAGTTAAAACCCACCAATACGGTGGGTTTTTTGTTACTTTGGATTGGCAATCTTACCTCCGATGGCCCAATCACCTTTTTTTACCTCTTCAATTACTACCCACTGACCTTGGCGGGTTTTTTCACCACAAACATCAATTAAAGCCTCAGTAACTTTTTCGAGCATTTCTTTTTTTTGTTCGTTGGTAAAAACATTTTCAATCACTCTGATAGTAGTAAATGGCATAACATTAATTATTTGTTTATTAGGGTAAAGATAAAAAATATTTGTAGTCACTGATAAATGAAAAAAACCCCACAAAAGTGAGGTTTTATAGGGCTTATTGATAGTTTTACTATACGCAGCTATCAATATGAGTGGAGCTGGAGGGATTCGAACCCTCGTCCAAACAAGGAACCGATAAGCTTTCTACACGCTTAGTTTATTATTGGTTTTCGAGTATTAAAAGGGAATAAACACCCTGGTTAACACCTTAGTTTCTTAATTTCATCCCAACTCTGAAACATAGTTGAAACTAACTCAAAATTGCTTGCGACTCGAAATCAGGCCGGAATTGAGCATCTCCACCTGCGAGCCGTCTCGTCCGCGCACCTAGTGCGGGATAAAGCTAATCTACTAAACTTCGATTATGCTGCGAGAGCGTAATTGTTTTCGCCAATTAAAAAGTTTGTGACACGGATTTACGAGCTTTATCACATGGCTCGACATGCTTACTTACCCTTTCAACTTGCTGTCAAAACCGGTCAGCCCCATATATCAATGAACGTAATAAAATAAGTTTTGCAAAAATACTCAATAAAGAGTAAAAATTGCAAACTTGTTAACTATGAATAAATATTTTAAAGCATCAAAGGTTTTACGTAGCTATTAACATCATCCTTTGTAATGTGGTTTGTAGATAGTATTATCATTCGTTCTACTGCGTTGTGTAGCTCACGAACATTACCTGTCCAGTTATACTTCTGTAATTCCAAAAGGGCATTTTCATCAATTGGTATGGGCTGTCTACCCTGCGAGGCACAAATATCATCAATAAACCGTTTAACCAATATGGGTATATCATCTTTCCTTTCTCTTAGAGCAGGAACCTCTATAATTATAACACTAAGTCTGTGATAAAGGTCCTCTCTGAAACTCTCAATTTCTATCTCGTGTCGAAGGTCCTTATTTGTTGCTGCAATAATTCTTACATCTACATTTATTTCCTTTTCACCACCAACTCTTACGATCTTATTCTCTTGCAATGCTCTTAACACTTTGGCTTGTGCACTAAGACTCATGTCTCCAATCTCATCCAGAAAGAGGGTGCCACCATGTGCTAGTTCAAAATCTCCCTTACGCTGTTTTATTGCAGATGTAAATGAACCTTTCTCATGCCCAAAAAGCTGACTCTCTATGAGCTCAGCAGGTATGGCAGCACAGTTTACCTCAATAAAGGGTGACTTTGCCCTACTACTCTGTTCATGAATCTGACGCGCAACAAGTTCTTTTCCTGATCCATTCTCACCTGTTATTAAAACCCTTGCAGTTGTTGGAGCTACTTTTTTTATCATATTTCGCATTGATATAATTCTCTCCGTATCACCAACGATTTCATATTTATGATTTGTTACTTTCCTTAATTGCAGTGTTTGACTGACTAATTCTTTCTTATCAATTGCATTTCTAACTGTTATTAGTAATCTGTTCAAGTCCGGGGGCTTAACAATGAAATCATAGGCGCCAGCCTTAATTGCTTCAACAGCAGTTTCAATTGTGCCATGGCCGGATATCATAATTACGGGAGCATCGGAAATGGATTGTAGTTTTTCAAGTACTTCCATACCATCCATTTCGGGCATTTTAATATCAAGTAGTATTGCGTCATAGGTATTGTCCCTGGCCATTTCAAGCGCTTTTAAACCATCAGCAGCCAAATCAACTTCATGTTTCTCGAATTCAAGAATTTCTTTCAAAGTTCGCCTTATACTACTTTCGTCATCAATAACAAGAATATTTGCCATAATTAGTATCTTTATGAACACAAAAGTAGTTGAAAATATGCCATGGAATAATTTTTGATGTGTTATATTATTGCCCAATTAAGCTATTTTCTATGTTTGCCATATTATTTTATACATGAGAAAAATTATAATCGGATATTATCTACTTTTAACTGTTCTCGCCATGGGAACATACAATTTGGTATCCCAGAATAATATTTCTGTAAAAAATTCATCGAATGAACCACTTAAATTCCCATGGGCTGGTGGTATGAACTCTATGCAGTACTGTGAATTGGATTTGAACCTTGATGGTGTTTTTGATTTACTTTCATTTGATCGAAGAGGAAATAGGAAATTATGTTTTATAAATAAGGGGCTTGAAGGAATAGCTGACTATGAGTATGATGCCCAGTATTCAAGTCTAATACCTGATATTTCGGATTGGGTAATTACGGTTGATTATAACCTGGATGGTAAAAAAGATATATTTACCTATTCTCCTGGTTATGCTGGTATAATTGTCTACAAAAATATTTCTGATCAAGAGCTGAAATTTGAGAGAGTTGTTTACCCTTACTTAAAAACAATGTTTCCAGGAGGCTATGTTAACCTTTTTGTTACTTATGCTGATTACCCTGGTATTGCAGATGTTGATGGCGATGGTGATATGGATATATTGACCTTTGGTGTGTTGGGCTCATTTATTGACATGCATAAAAATATGTCAATGGAAAAATATGGTAATGCCGATTCATTGGATTATGAGCATTATACCTATTGCTGGGGGCATGTGGCGGAAAGTGATGAATCTAACCATATTTATCTTGACACCTGTTTTTCTGGAGGTAAGAATTATAAAAGTTTACAAGCTCCGAGGCATTCTGGCTCAACTTTTCTTGTCCATGATCTAGATGATAATGGTCTTGTGGATATATTGCTAGGAGATGCTGAGTTCCCATGGTTGTATGCACTTTATAATACAGGATCAATTGATGACGCTTACATAAGCTACATGGATACTATATTTCCTCAATCAACCGATAATATTGATATATTTTCAATGCCAGCAGCTGCATATATAGATGTGGACAATGATGGTCTAAAAGATCTTATTGCATCACCATTTGACCCTGGTATAAATAATTCCGAAGACAAGCGCAGTGTTTGGTATTATAAGAATACGGGACAAAATACTGATCCGGATTTCGAATTTATTGAGGAAGATTTTTTGCAAAAAAATATGATTGATGTAGGTACAGGTGCTTATCCAGTTATGTTTGATTGGGATAAGGATGGAAAAGAGGATCTGTTTGTTGGAAATTATGGGTACTATTGGTATTCGTACTATGATAATTATTTTTTAAAATCGGTATATCGCTCAAAGATATCCTATTATAGAAACACTGGTTCAAGTGATAATCCATCTTTTCAGCTTTGGAATAATGACTTTGCTGGCTTAGGTTCCATACAGGCCTTGGGGTTGATGCCTGCATTTGCAGACATTGATGATGATGGAAATACGGATTTGCTGGTTGGTAATTCAGAAGGCACTATCATACATGTTAATAACACTGGAGATGGTAGCTTTTCAATTGAAGACTTAACATACGAGAATATCAATGTTGGTGAATTTAGTGCTCCACAGTTATATGATTTGGATGGTGATGGAGATAAGGATTTGATAATAGGAGAGAGGTCTGGAAATTTAAATTATTATGAGAATAGTTCTTCAAACAAGGGTGCAGAATTTAATTATGTAACAGATTCATTGGGAAAAATTAACGTTACTGATTATTCCTTGTCCTATGATGGTTATAGTGTTCCAGGGTTTTTCAGAGATAATAACGGCAGTAATAATCTGGTTGTGGGATCTGAACAGGGTAAGATATTTTATTTTGTAAATATTGATGATAATATTCTAGGTAAGTATAATGAATCAAGCCAGCTTTATGTTCTTTTAGATACCACTGAAATTAGCTTTGATTTGGGTATGAGAACATCTGCTACCATTACCCATAATACAATTGGAAATAAAATTGCTATGATTGCGGGAAATTATTCGGGTGGCCTTGAATATTTTAATGGATATGCTAATGTAAATACAGACGCAGATGGATTCAAGGAAGCAAATATGGGAGTTGCTGTTTATCCAAATCCAGCATCTGATTTCACCTACATAGAACCTGGCGACATACAATATAAAACAATTGAATTGATTGATATATATGGTAATATTGTTGACGTTAATTATAATTACCTGTCAGATTCAAATATTAAAATCAACCTCAGTGGACTATCACCGGGGATTTATTATGTAAGGTTAATATTTGAAGGAAGTATTATTAGCTTAAAACTAATGGTAATAAAATAAAAAAGGCATTATTTAAGTAATGCCTTTTTTATCAAAGTGAAAAGTATTCTATAATACAATTATCTTCTTTACTTTTCCGTATCTCTGGTTTCCTAACCTTATTATGTAAGCACCAGGTTTCGCATAAGACATATCAAGGTCATACTCATAAACACCATTGTTCCATTTCAATCTGTTTTCTACCAGCTTATTACCATTGATATCGTGAAGGTTTATTATTAAATCTTCCTTTGTGTTCTGTGAAGTCATTGAAATGTTAAACTTATTACTACCAAGTGTTCTAACAATCATGTCGTCATCCTTAAAAGGTACATCGTCAATGCCTATGTAAAGAACTATATCAGCAGTATAGTCCTCTGTTTCGCCGTACTCAGTACCTCGACATGCATCATCAGGAACCATAGAATTCCAGTTTGATTTTGCTCTCATAATATGCTCTCCCAGGGTGGCACCTTCTGGTATTATAAGATCTAATGCTTTTGTAAAGTTACCGAATCCTTGTCCCATTGCAATAACAGCATCATTTACAACTACTTCATCTTCTTCAAAAACAAAATTATCGTTGAAATCTATCCATACTTTTACATATTGATCACCATAATGAGTTGTAACTATAAGGTTATTTGTGCTATTGTTTGCAAGTTCTGTTTTTTGATCTGTGTAGTCTCCATAGCCATTGGGAGAGCATCCGGTTTCATTATCTATTGTTCCAACCTTTACAAGATAAAAACCATCTCCCGAGGAACAATCAGATTCTGGTTGGCACAATTCCTTGGTAATTAATACCGTGGTGGTATCATTTGCTCTAACACTATCATTTGGTAATGATGTGTATGCTTTTAATAAATAATTACCTATTTCTGAGAAATTACCTTTTTCATTAAAAGTGAAGTTGGTACTGGTAGATGATGAGAGTGGTCCTGCAACTTGCTCCGTTACTATACTTCCATCTAAATTGTAACTCACATCAAAATTTGATTGACTTGCAGTACCAAAATTGTAAATGTTAACCGTAATATCCTCCTCAGCAGTTAAATAATATCCAGATTGCGGAGATGAAATTTCAGTTACTCCAATGTCATTTAAAAATAGGTGGTTTACACTTTTACGTAGAGTATCATTATCAAGGAATTCATCTGTCACCAATGCAGTAAATGCAGTTATTTCGTATTTATGTCCCTGCACTCCCATATTTGCAGTTTCACTAAAAGTATATTGCTCAGAGTTTCCTGATGATATAGGTCCAGGTAATATTTCATTAACAGTTGTACCTCCATCTATCATATACCCAACTGGAATATTAACTTGCGTTTCCGAACCATAATTAAATACCGTAATAGTTATCGGCTCATTTGTTGTTAGAGGTCCATCAATGGGGTAATCAATGGATGAAACTCCCACATCATTTATAAAGTCAGATGCTATTTGAAAAACTCCCACAACATCAGTGCGTTGGTTATTGTTGAAATATTCAGCAATATGCCAAAATGATTTATCGTTGCTCGGATCAACACTAATTTGTACATAATCAGCGAGCCTGTTTGATCCATTGTTGGAATTACTTTCAGCTATTAGGGTCTCTGATACGGTCATATCTCCTAGGGGGTCATTTGCATATCTTCCAGTATAATTGATAGAGATCATATCAACATCGCTACAGGTAGTATAACCCATACCTATATTCCCCATGCCATCCATAACCATCGACCCTGAGAATGTATGCTTAGATGAATCAGGTGATACATAAGTGCCTTCCTGATAAATGGTCCATGGGTCTCCATCATTACTTTGTCTTAATTCATACCATCTAATCCCTGCATGTTCTGAGTTTGAACCATCGGTATCAACTACGAAGTTGAAAATGGCTGAATTGTATGTTGGGAACTTACGAAATTGAGCCTGATTCATTATTGTTGCTTGCAATACGTCCTGATCAGGTCCGTTTGGTTGGGGTACATTTGAGAAAGAACCGCCATCAAAAACACTAATAAAAGGTGTAGTAATTATTTCCTCAGGATTACTTATACTAGAGTTGGTTATATCATTCCAGTCAACATTTACTGTCCAAACCTTTAAATGATCTTGAGTAACACCTGACCATGAATCATCTTGCATATATACAACTGATGCATTTCCTGGTGACGGAAGTATATCATCAGAAACGTTAAAAAATTGAGGACTATAAAACCCTGATGTTGTTATACCTGGCAATGGAAAAGATACAAACTGTGCATTATCACCTGTTAACATCTGATCACGCTCGACAACAAAAACCTTATCTGTTTGGCTAATGTTTGCTGTAACATAATATCCATCAGACCAAACTGAAAACTTAGTATAATCTGGAAATGATCCCGTTTCAAAACCAGTAATATAAATATACCATCCGTCATTAACAGGATCAGGTCCTTGACATACAGCCATGTTGAAACCATTTGGGTTTTGGTCGAACTCTGTTATAATAAATCTATCGGCATTTCCGTCATAAAACACGATGGGGTCACCCGCAGTATTTCCTGGGAATAAGGTGCCGAGTGATAGAGCATCTGTTAAAGGGTTTCCAGCCTTGTCAAATACTCTAAAACCAGTGTTCCAAGCTCCAACAAAATGATTAGGTCCAGCTGCACCAGTTGGATCGGATGGTGCATAAGGACAAACATTTGCATCAAAAACAAGCAATGGGTTTTTGCCCTTATGTTTTACAGTTGAACCATATTTTTTCACCAAAGGGTCACCAAACAATGGTAAACCTTTCCCTGGAACATTCTTGTTGGCACCTCTTCGTTTTGGAGGTCCATCTTTTGCTGGCTCATTTGGATCAACGAGTAGTAAAGTTCCATCGGTTAGTTGTTGTGCAATACTTGGCACTAAAATTGGCTTACCAATTTCACCATATCTAGTCGGTTTATTACCAATATCAATTTGAGCATGAAGATAATTGAAAGACCCAAATGCTAATATTATTAGCATGTATGTTAGTTTTTTCATTTGACTTGTATTACTTTGTTTTTACTTTCTAATGATCTTATGCGTAACTATTGATTTGCCATCATCAATTTCAAATGTGTAAACGCCGTATGAAAGTTTAGAAAGTGATATTGTCGTTTGTTTTCTATTTGTATTCTTTGTTATAACTACCTTACCAGACATATTTTTTATGTGTATGGTTCGGTGTTTTTGATTTGAGAATTGGATATTAACTAAATTATCCGTTGGATTTGGGTAAATAATAACTACATTATCTGAGGTTTCATAAAATCCAACGGGAATAAGTATATAATCAGTTTTAACTTCAGTATCATTTCCTCCAGGCCCTGTTACTTCCAGAGAAACTGTATAATTACCAGGTTCAAGATATTCGTGAATTGGATTTTTATAATTGGAAGAACCGCCATCACCAAATACCCATTGCCAATCAGTTATATCGCCTGTTGATAAATCTGTAAAGTTAACCACAAGAGGTGCTTCTCCTGTTGTTGGGGTAGCCTCAAATTCTGCAACTGGAGTGTCATAAACAATAATATAATCTTCTTTTACTAAAGTATCATTGCCTCCTGGACCACTAACTATGAGCTGAATTGTATATAAACCAGATGCATTATAGGTATTTTCAGGGTTTTGCTCACTGGAGGTGTTTCCATCTCCAAAATCCCATGTCCATGTATCGATATTACCTGATGATAGATCAGTAAAATTGACAGTAAGTGGTGAATTTCCTGATGTTGGTGTACCTTCAAAATCCGCGTTTGGTACTGGATAAAAGACCTCTATGTAGTCAGTTTTTGTTTCTGTATCTGAACCATTTGATGCTGTTATTGTTAAAGAAACAGTGTACAAACCTGCATCTGTGTATTCATAACTTGGGTTTTGTTCTATGGATGTTCCTCCATCACCAAAATCCCAATCCCAGTTGGTTATATTACCTCCGGTTGATAGATCAGTAAAGTTTACAAGAAGAGGCATAACACCTGTTGTTGTATCTGCTTCAAATTCTGCTGTAAGCACATTCAAAGTACCAGATACTTCAACATCATCAATGCAAACACCATATCCATACATGGCATTACCTTCAAAACCAATTTGGTAAGTTGAGGTTAAATTGGATAGTGTTAATGAGTCCTTTGTCCATGAACTTATATCGCTTGTATATGCTTCTAATAATACCCATGCACTATCTGTTGCTACTCTATAGTATACTTTAAGTTCGTCCTGATCGGGTGACCAAAATTCTTGAGTATGCCAAAAACTTACTTGAGAAGTAGAGAAGTTTGATAGATCTAAGGTGGGTGTAATTAGAATTGTTTTATCTTCATCACTATCTTCATCACTAAGACAGGCGTTATAAGTTCCGCTATGAGCAGATGAAGGGTTTGATCCACCATTCCCGGTGATGAATTGCCAGTCTATATTATCTCCGCTAACATATTCCTGTGTCCAGCATAAGGGTATATCCCCGCCATTTTCAAAATTCTCCATATATGGGAAGGTTGTTACGCTACAATCTGTAACGTTTATATAATCTATCTTTGTAAGTGTATCATAATCAGTACCATCATATACTACAAGGGTTACATCCCACAAGCCTTCAGAATCGTATTGTATTGCAGGAGGACTTTGACCGATATATGTTGCAGGGTTACCACCATTAAATGTCCACTCCCAGTTTGTTGGATTTCCATTTGAAATGTCAGTAAAATTAACCTGACCACCAACTTCTAAGGAAGTGATATCAGCATAAAAATTAGCAGTAAGAGTATTAGGGTCAGAATACAGGTCAGATTCCCAAAGCCCACGCCCGAAAGTTGATGCTCTTAATAAGCTATTGGAGTAATTCGCGTTGTCGTAATAAATGTCTAATTCGGTTACTACTACATTTGGCATTCCTGTGAAAAAGGGAGTCCAGTTTGCTGCATCAATTTTTAAATACACTCCAACATCTGTTGCTGCATATAATTCTACCTGCGCTGTGTTTTGATTATTTTGAATAACACAGTTTATTGGCAGCAAAGGTAATCCTGAGGATATATCTGTCCAGCTTGATCCTGCATTTGTAGATTCAAAAACTCCATTACTATTGAATTCACCCATTGAAACCCAAATGGTACTGGGGTCATCATATTTCACACTGATGTAGTTTATACTAGATTGTCCTACTGGTAAACTTCCTGTAATTGTTGTCCAATTTGATCCACCATCAGTTGATGCATATATCTCATTATAAGTAGCAGCATAGATGTAATCGTTATTAGATGGCGCTACGGCGAGAGACCTTAGTGTTCCACCAGCCCATGAACTAAGTTGTGTCCATGATTGCCCCTGATCAGTGGTTTTCCATACATCTTCATAACCAACATATAAAGTGTTGCTGTTTATGGGATCCTGAACATAAGGGGTTACCCATGCTGCATTACCAGATATACCACCGCTAATTTGTGTTGATGAATTCCAATGGTCTGTTGTTTTAAAAATATCACCGTAATAAAGAGATCCATATTGAATATTTTCATCTGACCAGTCAATTAAACACTCCATTCCGTCACCACCTATTACATCTTCCCAATTTAAAGTAATTAGTGCTTTGGTTCCATTATCTTGCAGCCCAGTTATCACATCATCAGGTGTTGTTTGAGCTACACCAAGTTTATACATCTGGCTAATTACCATTCCATTTGTTAGATGCTCCCATGTATTACCGCTATTCGTTGTTTTGTATAGTCCACCATCATTACATTCAAAAAGAGTTGATGAGGAGTTTTGAAACACAAGGTTATGCTTGTCAGCATGAACATTAGTTGCATTTCCGCCACATGTGCTTGACCAATGATTGTTAATGTTCCAGCTGTTTCCACCATCTGTTGATTTCCATGTGTTTACGCCGCCAATAAAAACCGTATTTACATCGTTGGGATCCGTAGCAATGCATAAGTCGTACCACCCTTGACCTCCTGAACCGCCACCATTGCAACTCCATCCAAGAAGGTTTGGTGAATTATAAATCTCCGTAAATGATGATCCTGAATTTGTTGACTTATAAATACCATAAAGGCCGCTACTAGCAGCTGCCATAAGAGCATATACTACATTAGCATCATTTGGCGAAACAGCCATTTCTGTTCTTCTCCCACTTGTAGAGAGAGTGTTATTCCAGCTGTTACCGCTGTTGGTTGACTTGTATATGTCTCCCATTTTACTACTTCCATAAATAATATTTGAAGCTCCTGGTTTAAACTCCATATCTATGAATACTTCCGAGCTAATAAGGTTCCATGTTACACCATCATCAGTACTTTTATGAACACCATCTGTAGTGGCAGCATAAAATATGGATGAATTGGTAGGGTCATTTAGAAGTCTGTTTACTAATTTTTTTTGCCCAGCAGTATAGGTTAGGCCAGTATTAGTCCATGTTGATCCACCATCAGTTGATTTTAATATTCCTACGGAATAGGTATCCGAATGGTCTCTATCACCAGTTGCAATGAATACAATATCATCTCCGGATGTTGCCTGCACAACGATATCAGAGATTCCTATTGCTTCTATTTCGTTGGCTTGGGCGACCCAATTAGATCCACCATCAGTAGTTTTCCATACCCCTCCAGCTGCTGATCCAACATACATTGTATTATTATCTGTGGGATGAAATGTAATACAATTTAGCCTTCCAATTCCTGCATATCCACCACTAGATGTACTTGGGCCCATGCTTGACCACTGACCAGAGATACTTCTATTATCATTACTACTCTTTATTAACCTTAATTGTTCAAATGCTGAAGTAGAAGGGAATTCACCTGTGGTGGGGTTAACTCTAGTTTCCCAATACCATTCCCAACGCTTGAATTGTTTCCATCCACCTGCTTTTACTTTTTCTCCGTTATTAATGTAAAAGCCATTAACTACTTTTTTGGGAGTCCAATAATCATTAAATGCTTTTTGGTAATCAAAAAGTGTAAGCTCACTTGTTTTAATCTTTTCTGCTGGTAGGAGGTTTGTCCATGGTTGGGCATTTGTAGTGTTTAAAGTAGGAAATGCCAAAAATAGCAATAATACGATGGTTAATCTGCTCATTGTAAGTTGTTATGTAGTTAGTTGTAGGTTGCAAAATTAATCTAAAATAGTAATGAAATTATCTTTTATCATAAATCTCGAAGGAGTACTTGAAGTGGTTTTGATTATCATCGTTGATGTTTTCACAGCTTATTAATTTCCACTCATTTTCAGATATATTGGGAAAAAAGGTATCTGCTTCAAAATCTTTATGCACTCTTGTTATGTATAGTTTATCAGCTATAGGCATGAATTGTTTGTATATTGAGCCTCCGCCAATGATAAAATTTTCTTTATCTGGATCCATCTTTTCTATGGCATCTTCAATTGAATATGCCATAAGACAATTATCGATTGATTCTTCAGGTATATCAGTAAGAATCATACTGACTCTATTGGGTAAAGGCCTTATTGGAAGTGAGTAGTAGGTTCGTTTTCCCATTATAATATAATGATTCTTTGTTATCTCTTTGAAACGCTTAAGGTCTTTGGATATGTGCCATAATAAGTCATTGTCTTTACCGATTGCATAATTAGAGGCTATTGCAACTATTATTGAGATATGTTTCTTCATGTGTATGCTTATTTAACTTTGGTTTATTATTAAACACTTATACTCCCTTTTATTCCCGGGTGAGAATTATATCCTTCAATGATTATATCTTTATATTTAAAATCGAATATACTAGTTATTTCAGGGTTTAGTGATAATGTTGGCAGCTTCATTGGCTCTCGTGATAGCTGCAGTTCCACCTGCTCGAGGTGGTTAAGATAAATATGTGCGTCACCAAAGGTGTGTATAAAATCCCCAGGTTTTAAATTGGTAACTTGAGCAACCATATACGTCAGGAGTGCATATGATGCAATGTTAAAAGGCACACCCAGAAAAACATCAGCACTTCTCTGGTATAATTGACATGATAGTTTACCATTTACTACATAGAACTGAAACCACGCGTGGCATGGTGGTAAGGCAGCTTTTCCATTGGCAACATTTTCTTTAAACGAGGCTGACGTGTCAGGCAAAACGCTAGGGTTCCATGCAGCTACAATATGACGTCGACTGTCGGGGTTAATTTTTATTTGGTTTATTACATCTGCAATCTGGTCTATACTATCATTATTCCAATTCCTCCACTGTGCTCCGTATACTGGGCCAAGGTCTCCTTTTTCATCGGCCCAATCGTTCCAAATCTTAACTCCATTATCCTTTAGATAGGCTATATTGGTATCACCTGCTAGGAACCATAATAATTCGTAAATTATTGATTTAAGATGTAATTTTTTGGTAGTAACCATGGGGAACCCATCACTTAAATCAAATCTCATTTGATAGCCAAATACGCTTATTGTGCCTGTTCCTGTGCGGTCTTCTTTTTTATTTCCCTTTTTAATTATGTGATCTAGTAAATACAGATATTGATTCATTGCAACTAAAAATCTTTAGATAATTCAGTAAAAACTTAAAATTTTAATTGTGTCAAAGTTATCAACATATTTTGTATCTGCTACCAAAAGATTTCAAATGTTATAACAAGGCTAAATACCATGATTACAGGCTAATAATGGTTTTAATGTTAAAATAAAGGGGGATGTTCAAAATTGATTGTCGAAATATATTTGTTGGTATATTAAATCTATATTTGATATGGGTGCTTAAAAAATTAAATTTGCCAGACTTAATTTTTATTTGAAAAGCTATGGGCATTAAAAACCGCATTACTATTATGAACTTCCTCCAGTTTTTTATCTGGGGAGCATGGCTAATTACAGTTGCTGTTTATTGGTTTCAGAACAAAGGTTGGTCCGGAACTGAATTTGGAGCAATATTTTCCACAATGGGAATAGCTTCTCTATTTATGCCCACCATTGCAGGTATAATAGCTGATAGATATATCAATGCAGAAAAACTCTATGGAATTTTGCATATATTAGGTGGAATAACATTACTTGCAGTTCCTGCAGTAAGTAATCCAAGTAATTTTTTCTGGATAATATTACTCGCAATGATCTTTTATATGCCTACTATTGCCTTAGGGAACTCAATTTCATATAGCGCATTGAAAAACAATGGTTTCGATGTTATAAAGGATTACCCGCCCATACGAGTATGGGGTACAATTGGCTTTATTGTTGCCATGTGGATTACAAACTTGTCAGGTAACAAAGATTCTGCAAATCAGTTTTATATTGCGGGAAGTGTTGCTATTGTTCTGGGAATTTATTCCTTCAGCCTTCCCAAATGTCCTCCAGAGGGAAAAACATCTAGTCAAACATCAATCACTGAAATGTTTGGATTAGATGCTTTCAGGTTATTTAAGAATTATAAAATGGCATTGTTTTTCATATTTAGTATGTTCCTTGGTGCTGCTCTTCAGCTTACGAATGCTTATGGCGACCTATATTTGGATGACTTCAGACGTGTAGCAGAATTCAAGGACTCCATTGTTGTTAGATACTCGACTTTGATAATGTCTATTTCTCAGATATCTGAAACATTATTTATTCTGGTGATACCATTCTTCTTGAAGCGATATGGTATAAAAAAGGTAATGTTACTAAGTATGTTGGCATGGGTACTTCGTTTTGGATTGTTTGCTTATGGAGATCCAGGTTCGGGATTATGGATGATAATACTTTCGGGAATTATATATGGAATGGCATTTGACTTCTTTAATATATCAGGGTCTCTGTTTGTTGAAATATCTACGACCTCAAAGATCAGGTCATCGGCTCAGGGACTTTTTATGATGATGACCAATGGTATTGGAGCTATTCTTGGAAGCGTTACTAGTGGTATAATCATAGATTCATTTTTCACAACAGTAGATGGGAAAAATTGGCATGGAATATGGATAACATTTGCACTTTATTCACTAGTAATATGTGTAGCTTTTTTAGTTTTGTTTAGATACAAGCATGATCCCAATACTATTCAAAAAGTAATGGATTAAGGATTTTAAGTGTTTTTTCGTTTGTTAATTTCATCTCTTATCTCTGAAGCTTGCTCATAATTTTCGTTCTCTATGGCTTTTTTTATCATATCCTCAAGCACTTCAACCTTTAAGTCAGTATAATTGGCTTTTTGAGCAGCCTCTTTAACTACTATAGATTCAGCCTCAGGGTCATCACCAATGGGCTCATCTTCAAGCATTATTCCAGCTTCTTCTATAATGTTTTCATAGGAAGAGATTGGACATTTGAATCTCAGGGCAAGTGCTACTGCATCTGAAGTTCGACTATCTATCTCACTTATTTGTCCTTCATGTGAGCAAATTAATTTTGAATAGAAAATACCTTCTTCAAATTTATTTATTATAACCTCTGTTATTGTGATTTTAAAGTGCTTGGAGAAACTTGCAAAAAGATCATGAGTGAGTGGTCTGGATGGCTTCATTTTCTCAAGCTCTATTGCAATTGCCTGAGCCTCACTACTTCCAATAATTATTGGAAGTCGTTTTTTCTGACCTTTAATACCAAGTATGAGAGCATATGCACCACTCTGAGATCTACTGTAAGACATTCCAACTATTTCTAATTTTACCTTTTTCATAAGTTGTTTAAACAAAAGTTAAAAGTATAAAAATTTAACCTAAGAACGTCAAATTTGAGAGATGTTGCATGGTTAATTTTAAAAATATAAAAAACAATTCACATCTTGCATGTTTAGAGCGCTTTAGATTTTATTTTTTTATTGTAAACTGACCATATAATTCAATTGTTAATTGAGTTTTAATAATAAAAAAGGAAAAGGGTTATATATTACACCATTATTTTTATTTTAGCACATTTTTAAAATATACGCTTAAATTTTAATTTAAACTAACTAATAAAGTAGTTATGAAAAAAGTTCTTACACTTTTCGCTTTGATTGCTGCGCCGTTTATGGTTTCAGCAAGTGAAGCTGACCTTGTAATTCCAGATGGAGTTAAGGATCAATCAATCTTATATTGGGGGTTTCTTGTGACATTTGTGGGATTCTTATTTGGTTTTTACCAATTTGCACAAGTTAAAAAGATAAAAGCACATAAGTCTATGCTTGATGTAGCTCAGGTTATCTTTGAAACATCAAAAACTTATTTGATCCAGCAAGGAAGGTTTCTTGCAATACTTTTTGTATTCATTGGCGCTGCTGTGGCATTCTATTTTGGATGGCTAAGCGATGCTAACTTTGGAATAGGTGGAGTTGCGATGATACTGGGATGGACCGTTATTGGGATATTAGGTTCTTATAGCGTTGCTTGGTTTGGAATTAGAATGAACACATTGGCAAACTCACGTATGGCATTTGCTTCTCTAGAAAGAAAACCAATAAAACTTTTAAACATTCCGTTAAATGCAGGTATGAGTATAGGTGTTGTATTAATTTCACTTGAATTAATAATGATGCTTATGATACTTTTATTTGTTCCAGGAGAGTATGCTGGTGCAAGTTTTATTGGATTTGCAATTGGAGAGTCATTAGGTGCTTCTGTGCTGAGAATAGCTGGTGGTATCTTTACAAAAATTGCTGACATAGGTTCTGACCTTATGAAGGTAATATTTAAGATTGGCGAGGATGATCCTAGGAACCCTGGTACAATAGCTGATTGTGTTGGTGATAATGCTGGTGATAGTGTTGGACCCACAGCAGATGGTTTTGAAACCTATGGTGTAACAGGTGTAGCTCTTATTTCTTTTATTCTCTTGGCTCTTCCTAATACTATGTTGGGTGAAGCCAATAAGGTAATTCTTCTAACATGGATTTTTGTGATGAGGATTCTGATGATTGCAACCTCCATAATTTCATTTTGGATTAATGGTGCAATTACAAAAGTAAAATATGAAAATGCAGATGACCTTGATTTTGAGAAACCACTTACATCGCTGGTTTGGATAACTTCAATACTCTCAATCATAGTAACTTTTATTGTAAGTTATCTAACCATAAGTGATTTACCAAATAATCTATGGATAAGTCTTTCAGTAATAATAAGTGCAGGTACATTAGGAGCTGCTCTGATACCTGAATTTACTAAATTATTTACTAGTCCTAAATCAATACATGTTGATGAAGTAGTTGAAGCCTCTAAAAAAGGAGGTGCGTCTCTAAACATTCTTTCTGGTCTTGTTGCTGGTAACTTTAGTGCTTTTTGGAAAGGTATGGTATTCTTTATGCTAATGTTTGTTGCATATTATGCTAGTACTTTTGGGTTAGATGCATTTATGATCTATCCCTCAATCTTTGCATTTGGTCTTGTTGCGTTTGGTATGCTCGGAATGGGGCCTGTTACCATTGCTGTTGATAGTTATGGACCTGTTACCGATAACGCCCAATCAATTTATGAGTTATCATTAATTGAAGAAAATAGAGAAGAAACCGTAGCTGAAATTGAGAAAGATTTTGGTTTTACACCTGACTTTGAAAAATCAAAATATTATCTTGAAGCTAATGATGGCGCTGGTAATACATTTAAAGCAACTGCCAAACCTGTTCTCATAGGAACAGCAGTTGTAGGTGCTACAACAATGATTTTTGCTTTGATACTTGTTATCAAAAAAACTCTAGGTGTTGAACCAGAAGAAATATTAAACCTTCTAAATCCTTTTACCATAATGGGATTCCTATTGGGAGGTTCTGTTATTTATTGGTTTACAGGTGCATCTACACAGGCAGTTACAACTGGTGCAGCACGTGCGGTTGAGTATATCAAAAAGAACATAAATCTTGATCCAAATGCGCCTATGAAGGCTGATGTTGGTAAGTCAAGAGACGTTGTACAGATTTGCACAATTTATGCTCAGAAAGGTATGTGGAATATTTTTATTGCCATTTTCTCCTTTGCTCTAGCATTTGCATTCTTATCAGCTCCAACTGAAACTTCAAATGCTCCCGTAGCTATGTTTGTTGCATATTTATTATCAATAGCATTCTTTGGCTTATTCCAGGCTATCTTTATGGCAAACGCCGGGGGATCATGGGATAATGCTAAAAAAGTTGTTGAAGTTGATATGAAGGAAAAAGGGACCCCTTTGCATGATGCATCTGTGGTTGGTGATACAGTTGGTGATCCATTTAAGGATACATCATCAGTAGCTCTAAATCCTGTAATTAAGTTTACAACGTTATTTGGTTTGTTAGCTATGGAAATTGCCATTGCTCCTCAATTTAGAGCAATAGCTCCTTACATAGGCGTTGCATTCTTAGTCGTAGCTCTTTACTTTGTTTGGAGATCATTCTATAAAATGAGAATCAATCATTAGACAATAATATTGAAGACATAAAGGGAGGCTGCTTTTAAGTAGTTTCCCTTTTTTTTATCCAGCTTTTTATAGTATATCAAATTTAAGAGTAGTGAATATCGTCAATTATAGCATCACAAAGCATAAGCCAAATAAATGCAAAAAATTTATTGTTAATTAAATAACAATTTTGTTAAATATGAATTTGACATCAATAAGATTTTTAATTTTGTACTTTATTTTTAGATGTAATTTCTTGTGACATTTTAATATTATCCAGATTAAGAAATGAGTATCAATAATTTTACTAATAGACATAATGGCCCATCAAAAGTTGATATAAGGTATATGCTTGATTCGATGGGTTTAAAATCAGTAAATGAACTGATAGATAAAACAATTCCGAAAGATATCCGACTTTCCAAAGGGTTAAGTCTTGAGGAGGGTATGTCCGAATATCATTACCAAAAGCACATGCGCAAGATTGCTTCAAAAAATAAAGTTTTAAAGTCTTACATTGGTACCGGTTATTATAATACCGTAACACCACCGGTTATTCAGAGAAATGTCTTTGAGAATCCTGGTTGGTATACTTCATACACTCCATATCAGGCAGAAATATCACAGGGTCGTCTTGAAGCATTGCTGAATTTCCAAACTATGGTTTCAGACCTGACTGGCCTACCCATTGCAAATTCATCACTACTTGATGAAGGAACTGCAGCTGCTGAAGCAATGCTCATGTTCTTTAATGCAAGGTCACGATCAAGCGTTAAAAGCGGAGCAAACACTTTTATTGTGAGTGAAGATCTGTTTCCACAGACATTAGACGTATTGCGAACAAGAGCTGAGTCCAAAGGAATTAATTTGATAGTTTCAAATTGTAATGACTTTGAGTTTAACGACAAGGTATTTGGATGTATGATACAATATCCTAATAACAAAGGAGAAATAAAGGATCATAGAATATTGGTAAAAAATGCCAATGATGCCAATGTGCCCGTAGCTGTCGCATCTGATATACTTAGTTTAACATTGCTTACACCTCCAGGAGAGTGGGGTGCAGATGTGGTTTTTGGAACGACACAGAGGTTTGGAGTGCCAATGGGATTTGGAGGGCCTCATGCAGCTTATTTTGCAACTGTAGAAGCATACAAAAGAAATATACCTGGAAGAATAATTGGAATTTCAAAGGATATAAATGGGGATAATGCTCTAAGAATGGCATTACAAACTAGAGAACAACACATCAAGCGTGAAAGAGCAACCTCTAATATTTGTACGGCTCAGGCATTATTGGCAATTATGGCTGGCTTTTATGCAGTATATCACGGACAGGATGGTTTAAAAGCAATAGCCTTTAGAATACACTCACTTGCAGCATCATTACAAGCATCTATTGATAAGTTGGGTTATAAGAATACCAATGAGTATTTCTTTGATACATTACATGTTGAATTACCTGATGGAGTTGATATGGGTCAACTTAAGAAGCTTGCCTTAGATCACAAATTAAATCTCAGATATTTTGATGATAATCAACATATCGGAATTAGTTTAGATGAAACAACTGATGAAAATGATATAGGGTTGTTAGCTGCCATTTTTGCAAAAGCAGCAGGGAAAGATAACTTTGAATTGAGTTTCCCAGATGTTAGTTTTGATAATATTGAGACATTACCAGAAAACTTGAAAAGAACTACAAAATTCCTGTCGCACTCTGCATTCAATTCATATCATTCTGAAACAGAAATGATGCGCTATCTGAAGAAGTTAGAAAATAAGGATATCGCTCTTAATCGTTCAATGATTCCCCTTGGATCATGCACAATGAAATTAAATGCTGCTTCAGAATTACTGCCCATAAGTTGGCCAGAATTTACGGACATACATCCGTTTGTACCGGCTGAACAGGCAGCCGGTTACTTAGAAGTAGTTAATGAGATGAATCATATGCTATGTGAAGTTACAGGCTTTGAGAAGGTATCATTTCAACCCAATTCAGGAGCCGCAGGTGAATATGCCGGTTTGTTAACAATAAATAAATACCAAAAGAGCATAGGAGAGGGTAACAGAAACATATGTTTAATACCTGCTTCTGCACACGGAACAAATCCTGCAAGTGCAATTGTTGCTGGGTATAAGGTAGTAGTTATCAAAACTGCTGATAATGGAAATGTTGATATTGATGATTTGAGACTCAAAGCAGCTGAACATAAGGATAATTTAGCAGCAATAATGATAACATATCCTTCAACTCATGGAATATTTGAAGAAGGAATAAAAGAGGTAATAAAAATTGTTCATGACCATGGTGGTCAGGTATATATGGATGGTGCCAACATGAATGCTCAGGTAGGTTTTACCAATCCAGGGTTCATAGGTGCCGATGTATGTCATCTAAACTTACATAAAACTTTTGGTATACCCCATGGTGGTGGTGGACCAGGGGTTGGTCCAATTGGTGTAGCAAAACACCTTGCTCCGTTTTTGCCAGGACATCAAATGTCTCAACTAGAAGATAATCAGTTGAATTCAGCTGTTGCCTCTGCTCCAATGGGCAGTGCTTTAGTATTACTTATTTCATATGGTTATTTAAAAATGTTGGGTGCATCAGGACTGAAAGAAGCAACAGAGATAGCTATTTTAAGTGCCAATTACATGGCCAATGAATTAAAGGATCATTACCCAATTCTTTATAAAGGATCCAATGGTACTGTTGGTCATGAAATGATTCTTGACTGCAATAAATTTAGCAAAACAGCAGATGTATCAGTAGCGGATATTGCAAAACGGTTAATGGACTATGGCTTTCACGCTCCAACAGTTGCTTTTCCAGTAAATGGAACTTTAATGGTAGAACCAACCGAAAGTGAACCATTACAGGAGTTGAATTGTTTCATTGAGGCAATGAAATCCATTCGTAGTGAAATAGCATCAATTGAAAACGGTACTGCAGAACGTGCTAATAATGTGGTAGTAAATGCTCCTCATACTGCTCAAATGTTGATATCTTCTGATTGGGATATGCCTTATGAAAGAGAAACTGCTGCTTACCCTCTTGAATGGGTTAAGGAAAATAAATACTTCACACCAGTTGCAAAAATTGATAATGCTTATGGTGATAGGAATTTATGTACTTGTTTACCTATTGAAGAGTATACATAATAACACATATGTGATTTACTTTTATTTTTGCCAAATCTTCCATGATGCCTCTGCCTGTATTTCAAGCATTCGCTGACCATTTATGCATTTAGCGCCTCTTTCCAAACCCTTTTTTATGAAAATAGTCTTCTTTGGATTATAAATAAGGTCATATAATATGTGGCTTGATGTAATATTTTCATATGGAATATTTGGGCATTCATGGTCATTTGGAAACATACCAACTGGCGTAGTATTAATAATTAGTTGATTATTTGCCATATGGTCACTACCAATTTGGTTATAAGCGTATTCTTTGTTATTTCTGGGATTTCTGGAAACAAAGAAATAATCAACATCAAGTTTTCGTAATACATATGCCACTGAGTTTGAGCTTCCTCCAGTTCCCAATATCATAGCCTTTATTCCAGCCCTTTTTTTTATTTCTGAATAAATGGTTTCTTCGAAACCAATAACATCAGTATTAAAACCTTTAAGTAAGTTTTGTTCTTGATTTTTTTCAATTCTTATTGTATTAACAGAACCAGTTAGCTCTGCTATGGGATCAATCTCGTCAATAAAATCACATATGGATTTCTTGTATGGAATTGTTACGTTAAGTCCCCTGATGTTTAGGTTTCCATCAATTAACCCTCTAAATTCACTGAGATTACTAATATCGAAAACCCTGTAATTAGCATTTATTTTCTCTTTACTAAACTTCTCACCAAAATAACTAGGCGAATAAGTGTGCGTTAGATTCTTGCCAATTAATCCATATGTTTCCATAAAAATGACTTTACTTTTGTTCAATATCCCTTGCGCTTTTTTCCATTACCCAAATACTTATAATACCTATTAATATTATAACTATTGCTATAAGGAATTCCATATTCAAATCAGGCCAGAAGTAATTATATCCTATTACTTTGACCTTGTCTCCGAAAACTTCATTTATGGGGTTTTTCCATGGCCATATGATGCCAAGAGAACCGAGAATAAAACCGGTTAGGATAGCTATAGTTTGATCTTTATACTTGCTAAAAACCCAAGATAGGAGGTGTGAAAAAGCAATTAGTCCACCAATAGCACCAATGAGTACAGGGAAAAGGATATCGAGGTCACGATTGTTTATGGCATCAATTGCAACAAGCTGATAATTTCCCATTAGAATCAGCACAAATGAACCCGATAGCCCTGGTAATATCATGGAGCAAACTGCAACAACACCACAAAGAATCAGATATAAGAAATTATCGTTCTGAGTTGCAGGTGTTAGGAATGTAAACATCACTGCCATTATGGTTCCTATGATAAAGCTCACAATAACGGTGGAATTCCATCTTTCAACAGTATTACCAACAAAATATACGGATGCTAATATTAAACCAAAAAAGAAAGACCATATGTAAACGGGATATTGTAAAAATAGGTAATCAAAAATTTTGGCTAATAGCACTATTGCTAAAATAACACCACCAAATAGTGTAACCAGGAAATATAAGTCTGTTACTTTGGCAAATTCTTTAATTCTACCCCTTAGAAGTAACTTAAAGGTTCCAATTCCAAAAGACTTTATGGAGTTTATCAATCTTTCAAATATGCCGGTTATGAGGGCTATGGTACCTCCGGATACCCCAGGAATAATATTAGCTAAACCAACTGCCATTCCTTTGAGTAAATAAATAATATATTCTTTCATATATCTGTTTGTACTATTCCTAATTAAAATTGCTAAATAAATATAATTTTCCCTAACTTCTAAGTGGATTCAGGAATTAAATTTATGGTAATGCTACCATTATTTAGTTATCATAAGTATCCGTTAAACTTATTATGCTAATGCCACCTTCTATATTCTTAGTATCCAATCCCATATCACTACTAAATATTATCCGTACTGATTCATTTGGTGGTATATCAAAATAGTTATCTGAAAATTGACCCTCAGCTTCATATTGAAGGAAAACATTTTTTGCAAGAACGTCTGTTGATACTTCAATTACAAATGACTTTTTATCCCAATCTAAAATTTCGTAATCAATTTTTGGTGAAGTTAGTAATAGATTCTTGGGGCTTACAAAATATGTAATATCTAAGTCAATTATCACACTATCTTTACTTTTAATTTTACTCAATAACAGCAGTTGTGATTTATTTAAATTATTTGTTAATGATGATATATCTACTTTGTTATACACTTTACTACTATTTGCATTTATTATAATATCTTCATTGATAGATTTAATAATTTTTCCATTAAAATCCATTAATGTCAATTCTAATGTGGCTTCTGTATCAAGCAATTTATCTGATACTATGTATAAGTTCAAATTATCATCTCTAATTTCTGTGGAAATAATTACCTCTTTAAATGCATTCCTCACCTCATAGTGTAATGCCTTCCAATTTCCATAATAATCAATACTACTCCATGAGGCGACTGGCCAGCAATCATTAAGTTGCCAATAGAGTGATCCCATACAATACGGCATTGCTCTACGTTGTGCTTCAATTCCCATTTTTATCCCCTTTGCCTGTAGTAGTTGGCCAACATATAAAAACTCTTCAAAATTTTCAGGTATATGATAGTCTCTTTTCATATACTCTTCTATGGTCGCGTTTCCTATGCTAGACCTTTGATGTGACTTCATTACTGGTGAGTATATGTTCCAATCCTCTTCAGTGGTATATTTTTTAACGGATTTAAAAGTGGGAAATGACTGAAATCCAAATTCAGACATGAATCTTGGAATAAATTCTTCATATTTATCAAAAGGTTCTTTTCCCCACCATACTCCCCAATAGTGATTATCTCCAGATTTGCCATTTTCCAGTTCGCCAAACCCTGAACTAGGAGAGGAGGACCAATATAAACGTGTGGAGTCATACGCTTCTACCACCTTAGGTAGGATTTTATGAAAGATATCTTCATATGCATACCATACACTATCGACAATATCTGCTCCTTGATTTTCATAAACATCTTCTTTCCATCCCCATCTGTTCCATGCAGATAGTATCTCATTATCGCCACACCAAATTGCAATGCTTGGGTGTGAACGTAGACGTTTTACATTTTGAATAGCTTCCCTTTTTACATTTTCTAGGAATTCTTCATTTCCAGGATACATTGCACATGCAAACATAAAATCTTGCCAAACTAATATTCCAGCTTTATCACATAAGTCATAAAAGATATCTTTTTCGTAAATACCACCTCCCCAAACTCTTAGCATGTTAAAGTTTGCGTCTTTGGCAGAGTTAATTAAATAGTTGTAGTCTTCATTACTTGGTCTATTGAGGAAAATATCCTGTGGTATATAATTTGCCCCCTTCATGAAAACAGGAAATCCATTTACTTTAAAATAAAAGCTAGCACCAATGCTATCTTTATCCTGAACAACCTCTATTGTTCTCAAACCTAATGATTGATTCTTTTTTGATATTAAATTTTCATTATCTCTGAGCTGAATTTCCACATTGTACAGCCTTTGATCGCCATGGCCATTTGGCCACCATAGTTCTGGACTGGATATTGTGATGGGATATGAGATATTATTAAACCCAGGTATAAGATTAATTTTTCTCGAGTTTATAATACTATCATCTATCAATGTGATAAGTGTTATATTTTTTTTGTTAACCGATTCAATTTCAACAGTAAACTCTAAATCTGCTATCTCAGTATCAATCTTATTCTGCTTAATATAAATGTTATCAATATTTGCTAAATTCCATGCAACCAACTCAATGTTTTGCCATATACCACTTGTAACAAGCCTAGGTCCCCAATCCCATCCAAAGTGATAACCAGGCTTTCTACTAAAAACACATACCTTGGTATCCCCTAATCCTCCAATCTCCGATTGGTCATTTTCTGCTCCAGGTAGAGTAAACCCTAGTTTCGCTCTTTTATCTAGTCCAATATTTATTGCAGACCGTAAGATAACCTTAATTGAGTTTTTACCATATTTTAAGTATTTCTTGCAATCAACAATCCATTTGGTGAACATGTTATTAGTTTCGATAACCTTATTACCATTAATGTATATATCAGAATGTGTATCAATTCCATTCAACCTAAGCTCTATAACATCCTTACTAAGTAGATTATTCCCAACGAAAAACGAAGACCTATACTCCCAGTCAGTTTTATCAACCCATTGGACGTTTCTTTCATTTAACCTGTAATAAGGATCTTCAATTATATTATTGTTTATGAGATCAGTATGCACAGTGCCTGGAACATCTGCTGGCATCCATATACTGTCGGAAATATTTTTAAATGTCCAGTTTTGATTTATTATTATGGTTTCCTTTAAAGTGTCATGGCTTGAGCATGAATTTATGATAAGTCCAAGCAAGAAAGTTAGGAAAACAAAACTTCTGAAATATCTCATTCTTTATTATGGAATAAATTATCAGATAAAAGTAATTATTTGTTTTAAGAATAAGTTTAAAGTAATTTTATGGTAATGAATAACCTAAGAATATTACCTGTAGGATATTACTTGTTTTAATAAAGAAATAAATGTTGATGGCAAGCAGATGGGTTTATCAACCTATTCATTTATCCATCCCAAGGCATTTGGAAGGTCACTTATATCGAAGTATTTTTCTTGTCTGCCAGCTTTCTTATTTTCAAAAAACAAATTATCCAACTTAACCAGATGAGCTTCCCAATCCTTATTACTTACAATTGCAATTTTACCACAATGTTTAATATGTGTTAAGGCGTACATGCCATCATCCCACATTGCTTCCCAACTACTTTTTGACAATTCCATTTTGTCAATTTTTGCCAGTATGTTAATTTGATTAATGCCTGCATTAATTTTGTCATTCATAAGCTTTTCAAGACTTTTTTCATCGGACGATTCATAGGCCCCTATTATTTCAAAAGCGATGGCCTTATCACTTTTTGTTTCCATTAATTTTATCATAGTATAACTTTTTTAAATACAAATGGATTTGTTAACCAATAGATTACTTTTACATGTAAAGTTAAGGAAAAATATAAATACCAAATTAGCACATGTTTTTTAGATATTTAATCTGAAGTAAAGAAATTAAGAGTTACCATTCCATTCAGAGTAGAATTGTTTTAGGAATACTTCCATAAATTGATGCCTATTATTAGCTATTTTAATTCCAGCTTCTGTATTCATCATTCCTTTCAGTTTTAGTAATTTCTCATAAAAATGATTTAATGTTGGAGAGTTACCCGACTTGTATTCTCTTTTCGATTTATAATTCTTGGGTGGTATGTCAGGGTTATATAATTCATTTCCCTTAAACCCTCCATAATTAAATGTTCGCGCAATACCTATTGCTCCAATTGCATCAAGTCTGTCAGCATCTTGAACAATGTTTAGTTCATTGTTTTTTTCTGTGTTATTATCAAAAGTGTTTTTAAAAGAAACATGTCTTATAATATATATAATCCTATCAATAATTTCATTTGATAACCCTATCGAAACCAAAAATTCCTCAGCTTTCTGTGGGCCAATGTTTTCATCTCCATTATAAAATTTGGGATCGGCAATATCATGCAATAATGCTGATAATTCCACAATAAGCTTGTTGCAGTCTTCCGTTTTACCTATTGCTATTGAATTTTTCCACACCCTATAAACATGCCACCAGTCATGACCTCCCTCTGCACCATAAAGTTCTAACTTTACAAACTCTACTGTCTTTTCTATTACTATTTGATTTTCTTTTGACATTATTTATATTTTAAACAAAAATATAATTTATAGACTTAATTGATCGATTATTAAAACACTAATTTTTATCAGATTTATACTTCTGTTAACTTTAGTTTTGTTTATATTCGCAATTATATGTGAGTATTCAACTATTCCAATTTTTAAGCGATAATTTTGATTTATGATGAAAGGAAAGGATTTGTATTATATTTCTTTTTTTTTCCTTTTCTTTTCCTTAAGTATTTTAAAAGTATCTGCACAAACGCGAGTATACACTACGTCTAGAATAATAAAAACACCTCCTGTCATTGATGGAGTTATTAATGATTCCGCCTGGAGTGAAGTTAATTGGTCAGGTAACTTCCTACAACGCCAGCCATATGAAGGTCAAACTCCATCCCAAAAAACAGAATTTAAGGTATTGTACGATAACTCTTATCTTTATATTGCCATAAGGTTATGGGATACGCAACCTAACCTTATAGAAAGACGATTAACTCGCAGAGATACATGGGAAGGTGATTGGGTTGGTATAGGAATCGATAGTTATAATGATGATCTTACGGCTTTTGTTTTTGCTGTTTCAGCTGCGGGGGTAAAAAATGATGTAATAGTGAGCAATGATATTGATTTCGATGATACATGGGATCCGGTTTGGTATACCAAAGTATCAATTGATGATTTGGGTTGGTATGCTGAAATGAAGATTCCATATAATCAATTACGATTCTCTGATATTGAAGATCATATTTGGGGCTTTGAAGTTCATAGAAACCTCTTTAGGTTGCAAGAAGAGTCACTTTGGCAGCTTATTCCCCAGGATGCTGGAGGGTACGTTAGTCGGTGGGGAAGCCTAGAAGGAATCAATAATATAAAACCAAAAAAAGAGATTGCAATAACTCCCTATGGAATGGTTAACTACGAATCCTACGAAAAGGAAGAAAATAATCCTTTTGCTACTGGTTCCAACTTTGGTTTTGATATTGGTTTAGATGCTAAAGTTGCAATTACCAACGACTTCACATTAAACTTTACTGTTAATCCTGATTTTGGACAAGTAGAAGCAGATCCTTCTGAAGTAAACTTGTCAGCTTTCGAAACCTTTTTTCAAGAAAAACGCCCGTTTTTCATTGAAGGGAGTAATATTTTTGACTTCAATCTAACTCAAGGTGAAGGACCTTTTAGCCAGGAAAACCTATTTTATTCAAGACGAATAGGAGCGCGACCCAATTATGAACCTGAACTATCGAGTGGTGAGTATGCTAAAGTACCTGAGTTTACTAGAATACTTGGTGCTGTAAAGTTATCAGGTAAAACTCAAAATGGACTATCTGTTGGTATTTTGGAAACAATTACTAAGGAGGAAAAGGCAATTATAGACTATAACGGCGAACGTAGAGATGAAGTTATAGAACCAATAACAAATTTTTTTAATACCAGAATCCAAAAAGACTACAATAGAGGAAACACTCAAATAGGTGGTATGCTCACTGCTACAAATAGGTTTATAAATGATAGTACTTTAAATTTTTTACCAAATTCTGCTTATACTGGCGGGCTTGATTTTGCTAATTATTGGAATGAAAAATCATACTTCCTCACCGCACGAGCAACTTTTAGTATTGTAAATGGAAGTAATGAGGCCATTACTGCATTGCAGCAGTCACCACAACATTATTTTCAGCGTCCTGATTCACAGCATTTGAATGTGGATACTACTCTTACAAGTTTGGTTGGATCAGGTGGAACCATTGAAGGTGGTAAAATTGGAGGTGGCCACTGGACATACTCTAGTAGATTTATGTGGCGATCACCAGGCCTTGAATTAAATGATATGGGATATCTTCGGTATGCTGACGCTCTCAGTATTACGGCGCGAGGAGAGTACAGAATCTGGGAACCCATTGGAATCTTTCGTTCATTTAATATTTCTTCTTCAACATGGTGGGGTTGGGATTATTCAGGTTTACAGTTGTACTCTGGAATAAACCTCAGACTTCAAATGCAATTCATGAACTATTTTAGAATCAGAACAGGAATCCATCGCGAAGGTTATGATATTGATCGCCATGAGCTTAGAGGAGGCCCATCATTAAAAGTTCCTGGTAGTTGGGGTACATTTATTAGTGTTTCATCCGATGATAGAAAGAATTTTATTTTGGAGCTGTTTTCACGAGTTCGATTTGGAGATGATGATTACCAGCAATCAAGAAGTTTTGGTATGGAGCTTGCTTATCATCCTTTTGATTTTCTTGAAATTTCATTTGAACCTTCTTATACGTTCTCAGAAAGTTATGTCATATATATAGATAAATTTGAACAACAAGATTTAAATCATAGCCTTGTTTATTTAGTTTCTTCAATAGATAAAGAATTTGTGAATTTTGATTTTAGAATAAATCTTGGGATTACCCCAAACCTGAGTATTCAGTACTGGGGTCAACCATTCTTGTTCTCTGGAGATTATTACGACTTTAAAAAAGTAATAAATACATCTTCATCTAATTGGCAAGACCAGTACTATGCCTTTAATCAAAGTGATATTGATTTTAATGATCCTTATGACACATATACCATTCACGATGGTAGCAACACGTACACATTTGAAAATCCTGATTTTAGCTTTTTTGAATTTAGATCAAATCTTGTTATGAGATGGGAGTATTTACCAGGTTCCACTGCTTATTTAGTATGGTCGCAAGGAAGAACAGGCGATGACCCCAATGGTGATTTTAGCCTAAGTGATAACATATCCAAATTGGTTCAAATTAAACCGCATAATGTTATTTTATTAAAGTTATCATACAGATTCAGTTATTAATTTACATTGATCCTTGTTTGATAAGCTGTTTTCAAATACCTAGTTATTTAGAATCATTATATTTTTATTTCCAAAAATTATTATTCATTGGTTTTGATTGACTATTTTTGCATAAATTTTTCCAAAAATAATTATTATGAAATACGATATTATCATTATAGGAAGTGGCCCAGGGGGATATGTGGCTGCAATTAGAGCTTCGCAGCTTGGTAAAAAAGTTGCCATTGTTGAAAAATCAGAGCTTGGCGGTGTTTGTCTTAATTGGGGATGTATACCAACAAAATCTCTATTAAAAAGCGCACAGGTGTTTAATTATGCTAAGCATGCTGCTGATTATGGTGTTAAGATTGATGGTAGTGTAAATCCTGATTTGGCTGAAATGGTTAAGCGAAGTAGAGGTGTGGCTGATGGGATGAGTAAGGGAGTTCAGTTCCTTATGAAAAAGAATAAGATAGATGTTATCACTGGTTTTGGAAAAGTTATGCCAGGATGTAAAGTGGAAGTTTCAAATAAAGACAAATCTGAAATATATGATGCTGAAAACATTATTTTGGCAACAGGAGCTCACTCCAGACAGTTACCTAACCTTCCACAGGATGGAAAGAAAATAATTGGTTATCGTGAGGCAATGGTTCTTGACAAAATGCCTAAGAAAATGGTAGTTGTGGGTTCAGGAGCCATTGGTTCTGAATTTGCATATTTCTTTAATAGTATTGGGGTTGATGTAACCTTGGTAGAGTTTTTGCCAAATATTGTACCCTTGGAAGATCCAGAAGTTTCAAAAGCCCTGGCAAGATCATTTAAGAAGGAAAAGATGAAGATTATGCTTGAATCTTCTGTTGAATCTGTTAATACCAGTGGAAAGTTATGCAAGGTTACAATAAAGACTAAAAAAGGTGAGGAAGTTGTTGATGCTGATATAGTTCTTTCAGCTGTTGGTATTGAGACTAATGTTGTAGGTATTGGCTTGGAAGATGTTGGGATTAAAGTTGAGAAGGGAAAGGTACAAGTTGATGATTTCTATCAAACTAACGTTCCTGGGTATTATGCAATTGGCGATATTGTTCATGGTCCTGCATTGGCTCATGTTGCATCACATGAAGGAATAACATGTGTTGAAAAGATTGCTGGTTTGGATGTTGAACCAATAGACTACGGAAACATTCCAGCATGTACCTATACAAATCCTGAGGTAGCCTCTGTGGGTATGACAGAAGCTCAGGCAAAGGAAGCAGGTTTTGAAATAAAAGTTGGCAAGTTCCCATTTTCTGCATCTGGAAAAGCTAGTGCATCTGGTAAAAAAGATGGTTTTGTTAAGGTTGTTTTTGATGCTAAATATGGTGAGTGGCTCGGTGCCCAAATGATTGGTGAAAATGTAACTGAATTGATTGCTGAAGTGGTCGCTTCAAGAAAACTGGAAACTACTGGCCATGAAATAATAAAAACTGTTCACCCACATCCAACAATGTCAGAAGCAGTAATGGAAGCAGTGGCTGCTGCTTATGATGAGGTAATCCACATTTAAACTCAAATCTGTAACAGTAAACGAATAATTTTTCTATTACCATTAAATTTTTATGGAAAATTTATTACTCTCAGGATATCAAATGCAAGACCTGCATTTAAAAAATAGAATTATTATGGCACCCCTTACAAGGGGTAGGGCTGATAATAATGCTAATAAACCCACAAAATTAATGGCAGAGTACTATAAGCAGCGTGCTTCTGCTGGGTTAATTATTTCTGAAGGTTCACAGGTGAGTTTAATGGGCGTTGGCTATGCAAATACACCTGGTATTTATACAAAAGATCACGTTGAAGGATGGAAGCTTATAACAAGAGCTGTTCATGAAGAAGGTGGAAAAATATTTATTCAACTATGGCATGTGGGTAGGCTCAGTCACCCATATTTTTTGGATGGAAATCAACCCATTGCTCCATCGGCGATTAACATAAATCAAACAGTTAGAACTCCTGATGGTGAGAAATCATCCGTTACCCCAAAGGAGATGACAATGTCTGATATTAAGGAAGTTATTCATGAATTTTCAATGGCTGCATCAAATGCTGTAGAAGCTGGTTTCGACGGAGTTGAGATTCATTCTTCAAATGGATATTTATTACATCAATTTTTTGCACCATGTTCAAATAACAGAACGGATGAGTATGGTGGGTCAATTGAAAACAGGGGTAGAATATTGTTTGATATCATAGAGGCAATGAGAGAATATATTCCAGAAAATAGGATAGGGGTGAGGTTAAATCCATCATCTCATTTTTATCATGGCATGACGATAGATAAGGAAACAATACCAACATTTGATCATATAATAGGGAAACTAAATAATTATAACATTGCATACCTTCATCTGAGTGAGCCATTCACAGATGTCAAAGATATTCCATATTCCGAGCCTAATATTGCCGAACGTTATAGGAAAATATACAAGGGAACTTTGATGATAAATCGTGGTTTTACAGCTGAGTCTGGAAATGAAATAATAAAGGATAATATAGCTGACTTAGTTTCATTCGGAATCCCATTCATAGCAAACCCTGACTTTGTGTCAAGAATCAGTCATAATATTCCTTTGGCAACTGCAGATAAAAAAACCTATTACACACCTGGAGCCAAAGGTTACACTGATTATCCTCCATTTAATAATAAGGGGTAATAAATTTTTAACCTGTTCTTTATCTAAGAGAAATAGATAACTTAAATTAGGTATTTATCATTGAAACTGTGTGGCATGCAACTATTCCTGCAGTCTCGGTTCTTAATCTTGATTTGCCCAAACTAACTGGGATATAACCTAATGAAGTTGCAAGTTTTACTTCCTCTTTACTAAAATCACCTTCTGGCCCAATTAAGATTAAAGTATCTTCATTTGGTTTCATACAGTCAGATAATTGCATTTTTACTCCATTATCAATGTATGCTATAAATTTTTGGCCCAAAAAATCATTTTTAACAAATTGCTCAAATTTAATGGCGTTGTTTAATTTGGGTAATTTTGATTTTAGAGACTGCTTCATTGCGGATATAATGATCTTTTGCAGTCGCTCTATTTTAACTTCCTTACGCTCTGACTGGTGGCATATTAAGGGTGTGATATCCTGTATTCCTATTTCAGTTGCCTTTTCAAGAAAAGTTTCAAGTCTAGTAATATTTTTGGTTGGAGCTATTGCTATATGCAGTTTGCAACCATAAATGTCCATTCCTTCTTCTTTATTTATTACCTCAATAACACATCTCTTGGGATTTGCATCGGTTATCCTACACTCATAGAAAAAACCCTTTCCATCCGTGAATAATATCTCATCGTTCTCTGTTTTGCGGAGTACGCGTATAATGTGCTTGGATTCTTCTACTCCAAGTACTGTTTGAGGCACATTAATATTGGATGAGTAAAATAAATTCATAGTGTAAAAATAAACAAATTGCGTGATGCACTATTATAATAGTCATAAACAAAAAAGGCTCAACCCTAGCTAGGTTGAGCCTTTTAAATCTACATTATTTTTAACTATTTTATTATTAGTTTTTCCGTTTGAGTACCTGATATCCCTGAAAGCTTGATAAAGTAAACGCCAGATGCCCACCTGTCAGATTCATTCAAAATAATTTTTGATTTAGATGGGGATATTGTTTGTTGATTAACAACCTGACCCATATAATTTGTAACAAGTAGTTTGTCAAATTGATTTTCTCCTGCAATGCTCACTGTAAATTGACCATTGGTAGGGTTTGGAAAGATTCGAATATTATTTTCTAATCTGTCGTTATCATTTACGCCTACTAGTTGGGAAACGGCAACGTTGTCAACAAAAATAGGATTACCGAAGTAGCTAAAAGTTTCGAATGCAACTCTAACATCATTAGACCCAGCCCAATTTGATATATCTAGTATTACGCAAGGCGCTCCCCAGCCAGACATACACCAGTCGGATTCAACTTCTGGAAAGAAATCATAATCAGTTGGTTCATGAGTCGCAAAGTTACCAGTACCGTCTTCACCACCTTCCCAAATTCTGGTCCAAGTATCACCACAATTATCGCTTATGTATACTATTAATGAATCTGTATAGTTGATTGCATCAAGATGTTGAGCATATGCATGCTGAAACTCTAGTGATGCTGTGGTTAAACCATCGAGGTTAAAAGGTGAAGATATTAATCTATCCCTTTGCGCAACTGCAAAATAATCCCTGAAGTTAACAGCAGGGGCATGATAACCTGGTGTTGTTCCTCCAATTTCATAAATCTCCCATGTTACATCATTATCCGGATTCTCAATTGTCCATCCATATTCATCAAGTCCATTTGTTTCAAAATCATCAATAAAATATGGTTGATATCCACCTGATTTGATGTAGTCTGATTTGGTCAATGATGCAGGACCATTCATGTTCCATGAGGTTAGGCTTACTGAATAGTATCCATTGTCATTGAATATTACCTCTGGATTTTGAGATGATTCTGATGTTCCATTTATGAATTCAACAGATGGAGGATCAAATTCCCATAACCATTGAATCGGGCTTAACTCTGTTAAATCCTCAAATATTACTGGCTCACCTTCACAAATAATATTTAGGTCTGATGTGAAATCTATTTCTGGTAGCACTGTAGAGCTTACTTCTATAAATGCCTCCTTGGTAATGCTATCCGCACCCAAATAGTTCGTGCTAACAAGCTTAACGTTATAAGAACCCTCTGTGTCATATACTATATTTTCAGGGTTTTGTGATGCGGAACTACTAGGGGTTCCTCCATCAAATGTCCATGACCATTCGGATGGGATACCTGATGTTAGGTCTGTGAAATTAACTGATTCACCAACTGGGATAATAATCTCATCTGAGATAAACTCAGCTATTGGTGGAGCTACAAAATTAAATGAAGCAATTTGAGTTTTCCAACCCCAACCTCCGTTTGTGTATTCAGTAGTAAACCAGAATGTGTTACCATCTGATGGGTCAATTCTCATTGATGAATAGTCACCCCATCTATTAACTCCAGTTTGTGATTTGGTACCTTCAAGTATGCTAGTTTCATCTATATCAAATATTCCTAGCCCAAGCGGTGCACCTGAGCTTTGGCCTGCAATTCTGATAGATGGATAAGTAGATGAGCTTGATACGGAATACCCAAGAGCAATATCTCCGTTCTGATTCATTGATATACTTCCCATCCATCTGTTCTCTCCATCTTGGGGGGCATATGTTCCCTGCTGATAAATGGACCACCCAGAACCGGTATTCCTCAGCTCATACCATCTAACACCTGCACGGCCTCCGCCCACATTAACAGTATGGTTGGCCATCATGACTTCATAGCTATCAAAATTTCTATATTGGAGCCTAACCATTGTCATACCACTTAAGGCATCAAGTTGTTGTCCAGTTCCAGGTTGACCAATATTAATACCTTGAGATGAAAAAGGCTCAGTTGCTAGATCGTTAATCCTTGTTATCGTAGAATTGGACGTGTTTACCCAGTCTATGTCTATTTCCCACATTTTTAGCTTGTTACTTCCAACGTCTACTATATAATTGGGAGAATTACTAGGAGGAGGAAGAGCGCCATCAGCATCTGCATTCAGAAGACCATAGTGATTAGAACCAACGTTAAAATAAATCATCTGCGCATTTGGGTCTCCCTGAAGCATGGCATTTCTGTCTAAAATACTCATACCCGCGGTGAATCCATTCCCAAACTGATGCGTGGAGAAATAATATCCATCATGCCATACTCCAAATTTTGGATAGTCAGGCATATTATCAAACTGAAATGCATATCTGTACCATTCTCCAAGTGGATCACTAGTTACTGATACTGCAACTAACTCATAAAAATATGGATTTTGTGCTAGAGAAAATTGTGTGGCAATCCAACGGTCAGCATATTCATCATACACAACTATAGGATCTCCATCATTGGTATTAGACCATGGCCCTGTAAAACCATCCCAAAGGGTTATATTATCAACTGGACCATATAATAAGTTACCTTCTTTATCCCAGATTGCATATCCTTGGTTTACCATTTGAAAATAGTGGTCATGCCCAACATCCCCATCCGTATCAGGAGGAGCTACTCCATAAGTGTTGGTAACACCTCCGAAATTTTGATCTATTGTTCCTTGGTTTCTGCCACCATACATAATTTTCTTCTGCTGCACCGGATCTTCTCCAGATAGGGGTGCCATGTTCTTTAATTCATCTTCAACTTCAAACTTATTGGGAACAAGCTTGTTTTTCCAGTTTCTTTTCCTCACCCCATAGGGTACTTCTTTAACTGACTGTAGAGGTTTAGATTTATCAAAGTAAATAGCTTTTGATATTTTTTCTGGATGTAGAACTTGGGCATAACTAGATTGTAACGACACAATCACAATTATGACTGAAATAACAATAACAGTGGTTAGTTTCATGGTTACCTGTTTCGATTTGAATAATGGTAGTACTTTCTGAATTACCCATTTAAATGTGATTGCAACAAAAGTAACTTAATTTATCCAACCTAAGACATTATTGTACCCCAAACAGTTGTATGTAAATTTTAATATATGGAACATAGTTGCTGCTTTTCTAATAATCTAACAATACAATTTGTAATTGCCAACCATTGAAAACATGCGATTGTTCTATTTTGGATGTATAAAAGGACTATTTTATGAGGGGTTCGATACTCAAAACTAATATCATGATAAGCACAAAGTAATTGATCCTCATGAAATAATAAAAAGGATTAAATTCTTCGGATTTTGATTTTAATAGACTGGCAAACACAACAACTAACCAAATAGCTGCAGCCAATATCATTAGTTTGAATATGATAAGGTTTATTAACCCTGACATTGCAACCATAAGGGCTGAAATTGCTGTTGCAACAGTCCATAGGAAGGTTGAGTTTTTAATCTGTTGTGTATTTATCTTTGAGGTTATGGATGGAAATCCTGCCTCCTTATATTCTTCACCATACTTAAGCATCAGTAACCAGAAATGAGGTATTTGCCACATAAAGAAGAATAATCCTAGTACCATTGCTTTTGGATCCATAAGGCTTCCACCTGCAGCAACCCATCCAACAAGAGGAGGAAGAGCTCCAATTATACTTCCTGGTATTACAGCAAATGCAGTTTTACGTTTCAATGGTGTATAGATACCATTGTACCATATTAATGCTAATAAACCTAATTGTAGTGCAAGGAATCCAGATCCAAAATATAGGATAGTTGAACCAACTATAACTTCCAAAAGTCCAATTATAATTGCTAAGTTAGATGAAATCTGTCCAGAAGGTATTGGTCGGTTACTGGTTCTTTTCATTATGGCGTCTTTGTCCTGATCCTGAATATGATTGAGGGCAGCTGAACCACATGCTAAAATAAAAATACCGATGACAGGAGATATTATCCCCAAATCAATACCATCCTTGGCAAGTATATAGCCAGCAATGGTGGTAAGTGTAACCGCAAAAGTTATCCTAACCTTATTGAGATCCACAAGTATTTTCAACCAATGTTTAATTCGCATAATTTACAATGTTGATATGTAATCAATAATATTCTTTATATCATCATCAGATAGGATATCTCCATATGAAGCCATTAAACCAGCTTGATATGTTTCCACTTCAGATGTGTTTGGATTCTTAATCTTTCCGGCGATATATTCTTCATCTACGATTATTTCTTCCCTATTTCCATCTCGTATTATTACCTCTTGTCTTCCAATTAAACCCTTAAAGCTTGGACCTATAATTCTACTACCATCACGGCTATGGCATGAAAGACATGCATTGGTTTTTAATAATGTTAATCCAGGATGCTCATTTGATAAGTTGGGCCCGCTGGTTAGCCAATTATTATAATCATCTTCACTCACTACTGTACACGAACTTAACATGTAAGAATGAAGTTGGCCGCAATATTCAGCACAAAATATATCATATGTACCTAACTTTTGTCCCGTAAACCACATCATAAAATCCTGTCCGGGTACAACATCACGTTTGATTCTAAATGCAGGTATATATAATGAATGTAATACATCAATGGATTTTAGGTTAAGCTTAACAGGTTTGTCTATTGGTATAACCAGAGAATCTGAAACTTTACCATCAGGATACTTAAATGTCCATTTCCACATTTGACCAACGGCTTCTATTTCCATTGCGTCACTAGGGGCTGTTAACATTGGTTTATAACCTATCCAACCATACCAAAACATAATCAGAACTAGAATAGTAGGAATTACCGTCCATACAATTTCCAATAATGTATTATGAGGTATATTGGTAGCCACAGGGTTATTCTTTTTTCTGTATTTAAACAGAAAGTAAATCATTACAAAGGTTATTGCGATGAGAAAAAATACAGATATTCCCAGTATCACGTAAAGTGATAAATCAACACCTTCAACAAAATTCGATGCGTTCATGAATTAATTTTTATCTAGTTAAATAGTCAAAGATTAGCATAATCAGAAAAATGACGAACATTGACATTACTATAAGGATCATTATTCTGTAGATTTTAGGATCATACTTTAAATGCATAAAATAATATGCAACTACTAAAGCTTTTACACTAGCAATAAATAATGCAGTTGCAACTGTTAGAGTGTTGAGGTCAGCACCAAACACTGAAATAAACACCGTCATAAAAGTTAACAAAATTAAACTTACCCATGTGCCAAAATGTTCAGCGTAACCAGTTATATGATAAGAGTCTTCCATATGATTATTTTTAGTATTGCTCATATTATTAATGGATTAGGTAGAATAAAGGAAACAAGTAAATCCAGATTAAATCAACAAGGTGCCAATACAGGCCTGAATTTTCCAGAAGTTGATTCTTATTTTTATTTTGTGATCCATTCTTAATTTTTTTCATTACAATAAGAATAAATACCATGCCTACTACAACGTGCAAACCATGCAATCCCGTCATAAAGAAATAGAGGTAGAAGTATAATTGTTCTCCAAAGGGCAAGTTTGTAAAGTGGTCCATACCTGGCCAAAATCCATGTTCAATTTTCGCACCCCATTCAAAATACTTTATAACCAAAAATATCACAGCTGCTGCAACAGTTAATGCTAATAATATTAATGATAGTTTGGAGTTCCCCTTTTGAATTGCAGTTATTGACATAGCTACTGTCATGCTACTTGTTAGCAAAACCACAGTATTAATTGTTCCAAGCCATACATTAAGATTAAACGAGGCAATCAGGAAGGCATCAGGATTTAGAGCCCTATATACCATGTATACCATGAATAATCCTCCAAAAAGCAATAGCTCTGTATAGAGGAATAACCACATTCCTAATTTTGAAGCCTTGGCATCATAATTATGACCGGAGTTTGGTAGTGAAAATGAATGTTCCATTATTTAATATTAGTTATTAATAGTTAATTCTAATTATTTTGGTTGAAATACTAACTATTTTTAGCATTTGGATAATTGTAAGGTCCACCCTTTGCTAATTTAGGCATTTTGTCAAAATTGTACAACGGCGGTGGTGATTTTGTTTGCCATTCGAGTGTAATACCATTCCATGGATTATCCGGAGCTTTCTTTCCTTTTCTATGGGCAATGAATAAATTTACCAGCATGATTATTAATCCAGTAACCATTATCCATGATCCAACTGTACTTACCTGATTTAGTGTATGGAACTCTGGAAGATAATCATAGTAGCGGCGAGGCATTCCCATCACACCTAGAATTAACATTGGGAAATAAAGTATATTTAACCCAATAAAAATTATTGCAAATGCTAGTTTAGCTACTGCTTTGTTGTACATTTTACCCCACATTTTTGGGAACCAATAATGAAGTCCTCCAATAAAGGCAAATCCAGTACCTCCAAGCATTACGTAGTGAAAGTGTCCCACAACAAAATATGTGTCATGAAGATGGACATCTGCTGCTAAAGCTCCAACTACCAAACCTGTTAATCCTCCAATCAGAAAGTTGAAAATAAAGGCTAAAGCATACAGCAAAGGGACTTCGATATCGATGGAACCTTTGTATAATGTGGCGAGCCAGTTAAATACCTTAATGGATGTTGGTATGGCCACAAAGAATGTCAGTAGTGAGAAAATCCATGCTGAAGGGCCACTCATTCCAGATGTGAACATATGGTGCCCCCAAACAAAATAGCCAACTAATGCTATACCCATACTTGAGTATGCAATTGCTTTATAACCAAAAATTGTTCTTTGAGAGAAAGTAGGTATAATTTCACTAACAATTCCCATGGCCGGCAGTGCCATTATATAAACAGCAGGGTGGGAGTAAATCCAAAACAAATGTTGGTATAAAATTGGATCTCCTCCAATTGCTGGATCGAAAAGACCTATGCCCAATACTCTTTCAGCTAAAATCATTAGGAGTGTTATTCCAATGATTGGGGTTGCAAGCAACTGTATCCAGGAGGTTGCATATAATGCCCAAGAAAATAATGGCATGTCGTTAAAACCCATACCAGGTGCACGTAACCTATGTATTGTTACTATGAAATTTAGCCCGGTAAGTATGGAGGAAAAACCAAGTACAAATGCTGCTAAAACTGTCATTGATACATTTGTGCCAGTTTTAACACTATATGGAGCATAAAAGGTCCATCCTGTATCAGCTGGCCCATCTCCAAAAATTAATGTTCCAAGTGCAAATATTGCACCTATAACATAAAGCCACCATGACATTAAATTAATTCTTGGAAATGCTACATCATCTGTACCAAGCATTATGGGTAAAAAGAAATTACCAAAGACAGCTGGTATGCTGGGTATAATGAAAAGAAAAACCATTATTACACCATGCAGCGTGAAAACCTGATTGTATGTCTGTGCTTCAATAATATCCGCTCCCGGATTAAATAATTCTAATCGCATTATAACACCAAGTATAACCCCCACAAGGAAGAATGATCCAACTGTGTAGAGGTATAATAGTCCTATTCGTTTATGATCCAGAGTGAATATCCATGAAAACAACCCTTTAGTGACGTCCAAATAACTGGGTTGTGAAGCTGAAGTTCCTGTCATATTATTAAGTATTAATTTTTTTATGTTTTCTACCTTTAATTACTAGTGTGCCAAGTAAAAGTATGGCTAATAAAAGTATTATGGATCCTGAAATTTTAGTAAAATTAAGAACGTATTTTTGTCCTTCAGGATCATAAGTGAAGCAATATTTTAACATTTTGTTTATGGTCGGTCCAGATTTTTCTTCTGCAGCCTCAGCAATCGCCATCTTCAGGTCAAATGGTAAAAAATGATCGCTGCCATATAAGTATCTTGTTATTTTTCCCTTGGGGCTAATAACAATAAGTGTTCCTGGATGAATGTATTCTTTCCCTTCCTTTTTTACCTTAAAACCAACTTGATCCAAGAGATTATTAATGTTGGTGCTGTCGCCAGTGAAAAATTTCCATGAACCTTCGGTGTCTCCATGGGTTACAAGCTTTTGGTAAGTTTTCTTCTTTTTTCGTGCCAGAGGTGTTTGCTCAGTGGGAGAGAAACTGATGGTAAAAGCTTGGTAATCTTTACCAAGTTCTATATCCGTTCGGTCCATTGCCTCCGCAAAACCATTTAATAGTGGACTGCATATACCAGGACATTCGTAATAAACCAGTGAAATTATGGTTGGTTTGTCTATGGATTGTTTGAGATTTATCTCGTTAAATTGTTCATCAGTGAACACAAGATTATCACCAATATATTCATCTAGATGCTCATAAACTCCTAATTCATCTTGAGCACATATATAAGATGAGGTAAATATTATTAAAACTAACATTAACCATACACCTTTTAGGATACTTAATCTACTCATTATCAATAATATATGTTAATATGATATTATGCCACTAATTTAGAAAAAATCTAAATTGACATAATCTTTGAAAATATGATATAAAACATATTTTGTGAAAAAATAAGGATTACTTAACAACAACTCCAGTTGCTTCATATGTATATTCAATAAGAGGCTCGGTTATGGAATTAATTTCTTCCTTTGAAAGCCCCTCTGCAGCGGCCATTTTCTTTCTAATGTCTACTGATATAATTTCCTTTGACGCAATCCCGTTCACAAGAACAGTTTTTTCTGCAATATCCTTTGGAACAGTAAAGTTATTATCTTTAAAGGTAATGTGTATTAATTCGGTATCACCCATTCCTAACTCCAACCAACAACCCGTAGATTGGCATACATTCTCTACCTTACCAATTAGTTTGACTTCCTTTGAATCACTATCTTTAAGTAAGTCTGGTAATCTTCTTGCATCCGCAGCATTTTCGGTGGTAACGGGGTTACCATAGGTTTTGTCCGTTACAGGAGCTTCTATCTTTTTTGGTTTAAAATTAGTAGATTTTTTGGCTTGCTTATCGGGATTTCCATTACAAGAAACGAAAATAAGAGTGATTGAAATAATCCAAATAAAGTTTTTCATTGCTTTAAGTTTATTAATAATTACAAGAATACAGGCCATAAATATGACCTGTCTTTTTGCGTAATTATCTAATTATCTTGATATCTTTTACTTCGTCTAATGTGATTTCACCTCCCTTGTTTCCCCAGGCATTTAGGACATAGTTAATAACATCAACTGCATTTTTATGGGTATCTACTTGGTAAGCCATTGGTAAATTATAAGTTACTCCATTTACAATCATTTCCTCATGTGAACCATTTAAAACCTGCTCCACAGCACGCTTTTTGTCTGCAAATAGATAATCGGAATTTTTCAAAGGGGGAAAAGCACTTGGTATCCCCATTCCATTTACTTGATGACATGCAACACATTTTGCAGCATAGATCTTTGCTCCCTCTGGGTATTTGGCGTCAGCTGGATCATCACCAGGAGTCAGTGCCATGGCAGAAGATATAAATGTTACAAGGAATAAACTTAGAATGGGGGTTATTATTTTTTTCATGATCTTTTGTTTAATATTTTGATTTGCAAATCTACTAAACTAATTTTAAATAAACCCATAAAATTTATATTGGGAAATTGGTAAAAATAATTCCAGATTACGTAATTACTTATTTTGGTTTAGAATTTGTTAAACAGAGTTGCAACCAATGCAGCAAAATGGTTTTTCATTCCACCTAATAGTAGGATAACTGCCACAATCTTCTCCACAATGTAAGCAACTTTTACCCATCACAAGATAATTATCATTGTGCTAATTTAGGGTTAACATTAACATTTGCAAATGTTATTGCCCACATACCTCTAGGCTGACCATCTTCAAAGTTTATTGCCTTATCGTCTGGATATAATTCCTTTATCTTGTCATTTAATTCGTTTGTCATTGTGCTGCCTGGAGTACCATGACATGTGAGGCACATATTGTTAGTTAGGATAGGTTTATAGTAAACAGGATTACTATTTTGATTCACAGCAACCTTAGCTTTTAATGGTTTTTTGTCCAAGTACTCCATCACGTATTGCTTGTAAATTTTAGACTCAAAATCATCCATTTTATTGGCAACATTTCTATTCTTCTTAGCCAATCTTTTTACTATTACATTTTCAGCTTTAGCAATTGAATCCGTAATTCTCATTGCATCAAGGTTACAGAAACTTATGGCATTTTCAGGTCCACCACTTGCCATTGCATTCTTTAAAGATTTTCCCAATTCAACTTGAGTTATTATTGCTATTGAAGACCCCTTTTTCTTGATGGTTTTAAATGCTTGGTTATTTTGGCTGATGTAACTAACCTTGACATCTTTTTCTTTAGTTTCTTCTTTTATAGTTTGAGTAGGCGTGTTAGAACATGAACTCAAAATAAACATGAAGATGATTAGATAATTATAAAAATATTTATTCATTTTATATTAGAATTAGACAAGTATCAAAACCCATATGTTTATTCGATTACATCGGTAACTGATCCTACAAACCTGAGTTCAACACCTGCAAGAGGATGATTAAAGTCCATGGTTACTGCATCTTTCATGATAACTTTAATTGTTCCCACATGTTTATTACCATGCTTATCGGTGAGTGGTATTTTGTTGCCCACCTGCATCATGTCGCTGTTTATATTACCATCTTCAGCAAATGTATCCATTGGCAAATCAAAAACTGCATAGGCATCCAATGGTCCGTAAGCATCTTTAGGTGGGATTATAAAATCAAAATTATCGCTTTTTTGCAATCCAATGATATTAGATTCAAATAATGGTAATAGTTCTCCAATACCGAATTTAAATTTCATAACTTGATCAGCTGGTGTTTTTTCCAAAACTTCTCCAGTTTTATTATTGGAAAGGGTATAGTCTATTGCAACTATGCTATTTGATGTTATTTTCACAGAAATCTATTAACATTACAAAGTCATGTTTCATAATAAATATTAAACATGCCTAGTTATTATTATACATTTTGCTTTTTTATGAGATTTAAGGCACTTCCTGACTTAAACCATTCAATTTGATTGGCGTTATAAGTATGGTTAGTGAGTATTTCATCTTTTGTTCCATCCTTATGAGTAACTACTATTTTAATTTGCTTGCCCGGAGAAAAGTATTCAAGTCCTGTGATGTCAAATGAATCATCTTCAAAAACTTTATCATAATCGCTTTTGTTTGCAAATGTCAGCGCTAAAACTCCCTGCTTCTTAAGGTTAGTTTCATGAATTCGAGCAAATGACCTTACCAATACGGCCTTAACTCCCATAAATCTGGGTTCCATAGCAGCATGCTCTCTAGAAGAACCTTCTCCATAATTTTCATCTCCAATTACTATGGTTCCAATACCTGCATCTCGCATATTAGCTGCAGCCTGGGGGACTGTTTCATACTCACCATTTACCTGGTCTTTTACAAAATTCGTTTTGTCGTTGAAATAATTTACCGCACCAATCAATAAGTTTTGTGATATGTTCTCAAGATGACCTCTATATCTAAGCCAAGGCCCAGCCATTGAAATATGATCTGTGGTACATTTTCCTTTGGCTTTAATGAGAAGTTTTAGATTGGAAAAGTCATTTCCGTCCCACTCCAAGAATGGGTCTAGTAATTGTAATCTTTCAGAGGTTGGGTTTACTACCACATCGATATTACTTCCATCTTTTGCAGGAGCCTGATAACCAGGATCCTTTACATCAAATCCTTTTGAAGGATAGACAACACCAATGGGCTCATCAAGTTTTACCATTTTACCGTCTTCGCTTTCAATTTCATCCGTAAGAGGATTAAAATCTAGCTTTCCTGCAATTGCATAAGCCATTACCATGTCCGGTGAGCTAACAAATGCATAGGTATTAGGATTTCCATCGTTTCTTTTGGCAAAGTTCCTATTAAATGATGTTATTATAGAATTTTTATGCTGATCTTTAACATCTTCGCGGTCCCACTGTCCGATGCATTGACCGCATGCATTTGCTAATAATGTTGCACCTAATTTTTCAAAATCTTCTATTAACCCATCACGTTCTATGGTATATCTAACTAACTCAGATCCTGGTGTTATAAATAAGTTTGACTTTACCTTTAGGTTTTTATCAAGGGCTTGACGTGCAATGGATGCTGCCCTGGTAATATCTTCATATGATGAATTTGTACATGATCCTATTAAGCCTGCTTCTAGGTTTAATGGCCAGTCATTTTTCTTGGCTACATCACTTATATCGGAAACTGGAGTTCTGAGGTCTGGCGTAAAAGGCCCATTTAAAGCAGGCTCAAGCTCACTTAAATTAATTTCAATAACCTGATCAAAATATTTCTCAGGGTTTGCATATACTTCTGCATCTCCTGTGAGGTGCTCTGCAATTGCATCTGCTAAATCTGCTACGTCGGCTCTGCTTGTTTGTCGCAAATATTCAGCAGTTTTATCATCATAGCCAAATGTACTTGTAGTAGCACCTATTTCAGCTCCCATATTGCATATGGTAGACCTTCCTGTAGCACTTAAGCTAGATGCACCCTCACCAAAATACTCTACAATAGCTCCTGTACCACCTTTTACTGTAAGTATATCTGCAACTTTAAGTATTACATCTTTAGGAGCAGTCCATCCACTTAGTTTTCCTGTTAATTTTACGCCAATAAGTTTTGGGAATTTAAGTTCCCATGGCATATCAGCCATCACATCAACAGCATCTGCACCACCAACACCAATTGCAATCATAGCAAGTCCTCCAGCATTTGGAGTATGAGAGTCAGTGCCAATCATCATTCCTCCTGGAAATGCATAATTTTCTAAAACTACTTGATGAATAATACCTGCGCCTGGTTTCCAAAACCCTATGCCATATTTATTGGATACCGATGATAGGAAATCATAAACCTCTTGATTGGTGAAGTTGGCTTTGTCAAGATCTTTCTCAGCACCTTCTTTGGCTTGGATTAAATGATCACAATGTACACTTGATGGCACCGCAACCTTATTTTTACCTGCTTGCATAAACTGTAGTAAAGCCATTTGTGCTGTGGCATCTTGCATTGCAACCCTGTCTGGACGAAAATCTACATATGATTCACCTCTTTTATATTCAGTACTAGCAACTCCTTCGTCAAGATGTGAGTAAAGTATTTTTTCAGTTAAGGTCATGGGCTTTGCAAGCATCTTCTTTGCTGAATTTATACGAGATGGAAATTTACCATATAGGTTGCGGATCATTTCAATGTCAAATGCCATAGTTTAAAAAATTTGTTGTTAATGTATTATTTAATATTTCTTTTTGGATGCAAACATCATTTAATTCTGCAGTCCGCGCCCGCTTTTGTTAATTCTACCCTCTTGATTATATTCTTTAATAAGACGATCAAGTACTCCGTTAACAAATACTTTACTGTTGTTGGTGCTAAAATATTTGGCGAGTTCGATATATTCATTAAGAGTTACTTTAACTGGAACCGTTTCCATTTTTTGTAATTCTATAATTGCCATTTTAAGAAGGATTATATCCATGACTGGAATTCTTTCAAATTCCCAGTTTTTGGTTCTATGCTTTAATTCCTCATCAATATCACTATCATTCCTCAAGACTGTTTTGTATAGCACCCTTACGAACTCCCTATCTTCATTCTTACCCTTTAAAGTTGGTTTATAAATACCTGGTAAGCTACTTTCGGAGCTGAATTTTGAATTAAAGTTTTCTATGAACTTTATTAGTAGTAAGATTACAAGGTCATAACCATCCGTAAAATACACACTCTTTTCCTCATAAAAAGCTTTAAGAAGATCATAATCAGGTAAACATTGGTCTATAATTTTAATGATTACCTTTTTGTCTGCTTCAATTGAATTATCCTCCGATGCCATATACTTTTTAAAGAATTCCTTTTCTCTAACTAAGTTATAGAATTTCATTATCATATCCGATTGGTCCGTCCAGTTAACTTTTAATCGATTTTCGTTAAGAATAAATTCATTATTGTTTTCAATACCAATGAGAACTTTGTTATTGATAAACTTTGTATTGGGATTGAGATCTTCCTCCTTAGGGTAGAACTTATGTTTGTTTTCTTCAATACGAATCTCAGCAAACCTTTTAATTTCAACTAAAAACGAAAGCTGGAACAAAAATAAATCATGAAGTTTATCGATGCTTTCGAGAAGTTGCTTTTCACCTTCGATTATATCGCTTGTTCCCCCTGTATACCAAGAATAAAGAGATTGTAGCACTTTTATTCTGAGATGTCTCCTATATAGCATAAGGTGTTCGTATTTGTATGAACTATTTTTTTAATTGCGTGGCAAAAATAATTTTATTTGTAGAGATACACTCATAAATTGAGTTATTATTTTAACATCAATAAATAATTTAGCTATTAATCACAAGACCATCATAAGCTGCAAATACTCCCTTAGGGAGCTCATTTTGCAAATCATTGTGAAATCCCATTAAGTGGCTGATGTGGGTTAGGTATGCTTTCTTTGGCTTTAAATGGTCTATGACTTTTAGCGCTTCTTCTAGGTTGAAATGAGTTGGATGTTTTTCTCTTCGTAATGCATTTAGTACTAAAACATCGCACCCCTTTAGTAACTCCATTGATAATGGAGGTATAAAATTTGTATCTGTTACGTAAGCAAAATCATTAATTCTAAAACCAAGGACTTGATTGTTAAAATGCATCACTTTTACTGGCAGTATTTGTGTGCCATTGATTTCAAATACTTTATCATCGATTGTAATTAGATCATATTTTGGTAAACCTGGGTAGTTATTCTTAAATGCATATGAGAATTCACGTTTTATTTCCAGTTGATCAAATTCAGTGGTGTAAATTGGCATGGGTTTTCTTGAAACATAATTAAAAGATCTAACATCATCTAAACCTGCAATATGATCTCTATGCGAATGAGTTACAATGATAGCGTCCAATTTCTTAACGTTATTCCTTAGCATTTGATACCTAAAGTCCGGACCCGCATCAATACAAAAAACATTATCATCTACTTCCACAAGAGCACTAGTCCGTAGACGATTATCTTTTTTATCACCTTTTGTGCATACATCACATTCACATGCAGGAACTGGAACTCCCTGAGAAGTGCCTGTGCCTATTAAAGTAACTTTCATTGTATCTATTTTCAATTTGATGCAAAATTAGGTGATTTTTTATTAGAAATTGCTGAACAACTATGGGGTGATAAAACTATGTACTTATAATACTATCCGGTTGATAAATTAGACATAATAATGAGTTTCAAATGTTCTACATTTATACATTCTTTATAAATTTACGGCAGTTTACATAAAGTAATAAGCCGGTGGTTAAAAAGCTAACTATAATTGATTTGTTTATTAAAATCAGGATGTTGATTAAAAATATACCTGAGCATTTCAATAATGGAAATCATCTAACGATGAATGATTCTAGCATAGCATTTGTTTTAAAAGTAAAAGATTTTGATGAATATAAATCGATAAGCACTACTTTAGATTCAATTATGAATAAGTATCCGCGGTCACAATTTATAATTTTAAGTAATTCTGATTTTTCACAGGATTTACACGGGAAATATACTTTGATATCTCCAAAGGACTTTGATATTTTTGGATTTGAGAAACCAGCCTTAAGTTCCTTTCTTACTAGCAATACTTTTGATTTAATGATTAGTTTTGTAAAATCGATGAAACCAATAAATAAATTAATCATTAGTAGGATAAACTCTAGCTATAAGATCGGGTTACAAGGTATTGATGATATTTATCTTTTTGACATAACAATTAAAAATGATGCTGTAGACATAGCGTCACAGCTAGAGCAGTATGAATATTATATTTCGAATTTAAATATAAATAAATGAATAACCTTTCAGGAACTGGAGTAGCAATTGTAACACCTTTTGAATTGTCAGGAGAGATAGATTTTGAAGGATTAACAAAACTCCTTAATCATATAATATCAAATGGAGTTGATTTTGTAGTTGCTCTGGGTACTACAAGTGAGGCTGTAACACTATCTAAGAATGAGAAAAGTGAAGTAGTTCAACATGTATTGAAGGTTGTAAATGGAAGAACCCCAGTTATAATTGGTATCGGAGGCAATAATACAGCCTCAGTTATTGAGGAAATAAAGAGTACGGATTTTGAAGGAATATCTGGTATTTTGAGCGTTGCTCCATATTATAACAAGCCAAATCAAAGAGGCATTTATGAGCATTTTAAGGCAATTGCATCTGAATGTTCTGTGCCAATTATATTGTATAATGTACCAGGTAGAACAAGCTCTAATATTGATTCAGAAACTTGTATTAAGCTCGCTCATAACTTTAGAAATATTATTGCTGTAAAAGAAGCCTCAGGAGATTTAACTCAGATAATGGAGATAATAAGCAGCAAACCTAATGATTTTAACGTTTTATCTGGTGATGATGCGCTTACATTTCCCATGGTTGCCCTTGGTGCAAAGGGCGTAATTTCAGTAGTTGCAAACTCTTTTCCTGCTGAATTTTCAACTATGGTTAAACATGCCTTAAATGGAGAAAATGCCGCTGCTAGAAAAATACATTATAGCTTACTTTCATTTATTGATATGATTTTTAGAGAAGGAAATCCAGCTGGTGTAAAAGCTGCCCTTGAGATACAAGGTATTATGAAAAATAACCTTCGTTTACCAATGGTACCGGTTACCAAATTATTGTACGATGAAATATCACAAGAAGTTAATAAACTAAAGTAATAGCCAAAATCAACAACCTTTTTTAGAATACTATTGTCAAATAGGCAGAGAAAAATTTTGAGGAATGAAGAAGTTTTGCTTAATATTTGTAATTAGCCTGATTTCAGGATTAGTTTTCGGACAATCAAATAATATTCAAGAAGCTCTGAAAACCATTAAAGATAGGGGAGAAGTATATTTCAAATTTGATTCTAAGAATATTATATCATCTACGATTCTAGATTTAAACTCCATAATATCAATCGATAAGGTCTTGAGCAAAGAGGTGTTTGCATATGCCAATGCCAGAGAGTTTGATAAGTTTCTTAAGTATGGAATTGATATTGAGGTATTGACACCACCTTCTATGGTTCACAAGTCCATATTAGACAATTCAACAAAATCAAGGGAGATTGGTTCATGGGACTATTATCCAAACTGGAGTGAGTATAATACCATTATGAACCAGTTTGTTACATCTTTCCCAAATTTGTGTGAGCTAGTTACAATAGGAACAAGCACCCTGGGAAAGGAATTATTATGTATTCATATTAATAATGATTTAACATCGGAGCAGCCCGAACCAGAATTTCTATATACATCATCCATGCATGGTGATGAGCTTACAGGATATGTTTTAAGTCTTAGATTAATTGATTATCTATTGGAAAATTATGGAACTGATCCAGATGTTACACTCATGGTTGATAATATTGACATTTGGATAAATCCACTTGCCAATCCTGACGGTACGTTTGCAGGAGGGGATAACTCTGTTTGGGGAGCAACACGAGGAAACTCAAATTTCATAGATTTAAATCGTAACTATCCTGATCCTGAAGATGGCCAACATCCTGATGGTAATGCATGGCAGGCTGAAACAATTGACTTTATGGATTTTGCAGCCGAAATGGATTTTGTAATGTCAAGTAATTTCCATGGTGGAGCAGAGGTTGTAAATTACCCATGGGACACATGGTCTACTCTCGCTGCAGATAATGACTGGTGGGTATTTGTTAGTAGGGAGTATGCCGACCTTGTTCATGAAAATGGGTGGCCTGGATACTTTACTGATTTAAATAATGGAATTACCAACGGCTATGCCTGGTATTCCATAGATGGAGGTAGACAGGATTATATGAATTATTTTCATAATTGCCGTGAAATGACACTTGAGCTTTCCAATGCAAAAACACCTCCTGAAAGCCAGTTAAATAACTATTGGGATGCAAATTATAAGTCATTATTAGCCTATTTGAACCAGGTAAGAAATGGCTTGTCGGGTACTGTTACAAATGCTTTAACTGGTGTGGGAGTGCCTGCTATGGTATGGATTGATGGACACGATATGGATAATTCAGAAATATATGCCAATCTACCATTTGGTAATTACAATCGCTTGTTGAAGCAAGGAAATTATAATGTTACTTTTTCAGCACTAGGATATTATGATCAAACTATTAATGTTTCAATAATCGATGACCAAAGTTTAACACTTGATGTTTTTATGATACCGGTGGGAACATTAATCTCCAATTTTGAAGCATCAACAAATATTACTGGCACAAATACACTTGTTGACTTTTATGACCTTTCCACAGGAAATGATATAATCACTTGGGAATGGATTTTTGAAGGATCTGTTCAAGGTGTATCTTCACTCACAAATCCAACTGGAATTGAATATTTAGATGTTGGCGAGTTTGATGTTTCGTTAACAATTACAGATGATTTTGGTAATGCTGATACGAAGATTATTGAGGATTATATAATTGTTAAAGAGTCTATTATAATTAGTGATACAACCGTATCCACCTGCGATGCAATATTCTACGATTCTGGATTCGAAAATGGGAATTATTCCAACGATGAAAATTTTACAATTACATTTTATCCTGATGTTCCTGGAACTTATGTTATGCTTGACTTTATGGAGTTTAAATTGGAAAATTCATGGAATTGTGCAAAAGACCATATTAGGATTTATGATGGTATTGATACTACAACATCAGAATTAGGTATTTGGTGTGGCGATATTGGGCCTGGGATACAGACAGCTTCAAATGAACAAGGAGCTCTAACGGTATATTATTATTCGGATTCAAACTTAAACGAATCAGGTTGGAAGGCAATAGTAAGTTGTGACTCTAATGTTGGCATAAACAATTTTAAAGAAGTGGAATTTAAGATATTTCCAAATCCAGCATCGTCATTCTTAAATATTCAATCCAACGAAATTATCCATTACGTTACTCTATCGGATATTTCTGGAAGAACTCTTAAAAGGTATTACTTAGATATTGATAAGTCGGAAATAAATATTTCAGATGTTGAAAATGGTATTTATATTATTTCATGTGCAACTGACTCCAATATACTAACCAAGAAATTAATTGTTCGTTAGTGTTACCAATTAATAAGAGTCTCATTCCACATTAGCCCTCTCAAGGAAACAAAAAGCACAATTGTTACTATTATTATTAATGTTGATGCTCCAATAAACCTCTCTTCTTCATCAAAATATTGTGTATCCATTTTACTTACCCTTAGAGTAATAAAAATAAGTATAAATGCCATTGTTATCCAAGAATAAGATTCCTGAAATAAAATATTTGGAAGGAAATATGCCAGGTATATAAGAGTACCGAATATAAAGGGAAGCAATAGTTGAGATGTTATAAAAAATGGAAAGTTTCTTTCACTGAGCTGGTTGAAATAAGAGTTAGCTGACAATGCTACTGGTTTTGACATAGTATAGGCTGTTCCTAAAAGTCCCACAAATCCTAATAATGCAACAATCATCTTAGCAGTGTCAGTTAAATACATCCAGTTAAAGACGTGTCCTACACCTTCTTTGAAAATATTACCTATCATAAGGCTACCAAATAAAAAATTAAAGGCATGAAGTGAAATCCATATGAGTAGTATTTTTATTCTTGCTGGCTCCTGAACAAAGTGCCAAAATGCAATTAATGCTAAACCCCCCAATATTAATATCATTATGGGACCAGCACTATAAATAAGTTTGACAGCATCATGAGTCCATTCATGAGATTCAATATAGTAGAATACTTGGCTGTGGTTGAACCCTACATCGTAACCAAAGTTGCCGGCAAGGGCAATTTTTATAAAGTGATTAGTATAAAAAATTAGCAGATATGCTAAAATGTATGTAACCGTTGAATTTAAGGTGATGAGCCAAAAATTTATGGTGGTCAGCTCTAATTCTTTTTTCATTTCTTGAAGCAGGGATTACCTATTCAATGGTTATAACCTTTATCTCGTCTATATATTCGTTATTTTCTAACTTTCGTTTAACCTCAGCAAATGTTTTAACTGTATAATCAACATCTTCAAGGGTATGTATAGCTGTTGGTATTAGCCTTAGCATAATTAGTCCTTTGGGGATCACAGGATATGCTACTATTGAGCAGAATATATTGTAGTTTTCACGAAGGTCGTAAGTAATTTGAGTAGCCTCAGGAACTCCTCCATTCAAAAATACTGGAGTTACTGGTGAGTTTGTGTTTCCAATATTTAAGCCAGCATCAACAAGACCTTTCTGCAGGGCAGTCACAATAGACCAAAGTTTATCTTTGTGTTCGGGCTGGCTTCTAAGCAATTCAAGACGCTTTAAAGCACCAATAACCATGGGCATTGGTAAAGATTTTGCAAAAATTTGTGAACGCATATTGTATTGCAAGTATTTTACTATTTCTTTTTTTGCAGCTACAAAACCACCAATACCTGCCATGGACTTTGCAAACGTTCCAAAATATAAATCCACTTCATTTTGTAGACCAAAATGTTCATCAGTACCTGCTCCTGTTGGTCCCATTGTTCCAAAACCATGTGCATCATCAATAAAAAGCCTGAAATTAAATTTCTTTTTTAATTTAACGATTTCATCAAGTTTTCCAAGATCACCAGACATTCCGTATACACCTTCAGTTATTACAAGAATTCCTCCACCTGTTTTGTTTACAATCTTTGTGGCCCTTTCAAGCTCCCTTTCAAGGTTTTCCATGTTGTTATGGGGGTACACAAATCGTTTCCCAAAATGTAAACGCATTCCATCAATTATACAAGCGTGAGCTTCAGAATCGTAAACGATAACATCTTTTCTGTCTACCATGGCATTGATGATACTCACCATTCCTTGATATCCATAGTTTAATAAATATGCTGCTTCACGGCCTACAAAATCTGCTAGTTCTTTTTCTAGTTGTTCATGATATTTTGTTTGACCAGACATCATACGAGCTCCCATAGGATAAGCCATACCCCATTCTGCAGCTGCATCTGCATCTGCTTTTCGTACTTCAGGATGATTACCAAGTCCAAGATAGTTATTTAAGCTCCAAACCAAACGTTTTTTGCCCTCGAACATCATATAGTTTGAAAGTTCACCTTCTAGTTTTGGGAACATAAAGTACCCTTCAGTTTGTTTTGCATATTTTCCCAGAGGACCAGGATTTACAACACATTTGTTAAAAACGTCCATCGTTAGATATAGATTAAAATTTAATGCAAAAATATAGAATTCATTTTATAGAACAAGTTTATTTAAATAGTTTTTATGGGCGGTATTTTAATCTGTTAAAATTAATAAAAACTTAATGTTTGTTAACACTGCATTTTCCTTAAGAATATTGATAATATTCGTACACGAAAAACGTTTTGTACTTCAATAAATTATTTTAATTTTGCGGCATGCTTAGAAAATTAGTTTTTATATCCTTAATCGCTGGTATTGTGGCACTTGGGCATTCTTGTAAAAACTACTCTAAAATTTTAAAGAGTGGTAACAATGAACTTAAGTATGAAACTGGGATAGATTTATACGAAAAAGGTGACTTTAATAGGGCCCTTCAGTTTTTTGATTTGTTGAGAGCTGTGAATCGTGGTACCGAAAAGGGTGAAAAGCTAACATACTATACAGCAGATTGTTACTATCAAATGAAGGATTATCAAATAGCGAGCTATTATTATAAACAATATGCTCAAATGTATCCGAGAGGTGAATATGCTGAGGATGCTGCCTATTTGAGTGCCTATTGTAATTATTTGGAATCACCAAGACCTAGTCTTGATCAAACTAATACTTACCTGGCTTTGAAAGAATTACAAACATACATTGATCTCTATCCCCAAAGTCCAAGAATTGATGATGCGCATATTTTAATGGATGATTTGAGAGAGAAGCTAGAGATTAAAGCCTACAATGTTGGAATGTTATACTATAAGATGGGAGATTATCAGGCTTCAATAACTTCTTTTGAAAGTCTTTTGGATGAATATCCAGATACTGACTTTAAGGAGAGTATTTTATATTCAATTACGAAGGCCTACTTCACATATGCTGAGAACAGTATATATAGTAAAAAGAGTGAAAGATATGAGAAAACAATAGAGTCGTATAACAATCTCTTATTCCTTTTTCCTGATAGTGGATATCTGGACGAAGTAATGATAATTAAGGATAAGGCTCATGAAAATATAGAAAATTAATATTTGTATAATGGATTATAAAAAAGTAAAAACAGAAACCACAGCAGTTACTCGTAAAAAAGAGAAGTTTTATGAAGAAACGGGAAATATTTACGAAACAATTGTGGTATTGGCCAAACGTGCTAATCAAATTGGTCACGAAATCAAAAAGGAGCTTGATCAGAAGATAGAAGAGTTTGCTCCTGCAAGTGATAATTTGGAAGAAGTTTTTGAAAATAGAGAGCAAATTGAAATTGCTCGCTTTTATGAAGGACTTCCTAAACCAACATTATTATCTGTGCATGAGTTTTTAAATGGTGATATTTACATAAGAAATCCTCATAAAGAAGCTCCCATAATATAGTTCAAAATGAACTTAGCCGGAAAGAAGATAATCATAGGAATTACGGCCAGTATTGCTGCTTACAAGATTCCTTTTGTTATCAGGCTGTTTAAAAAAGCTGGGGCTGAGGTCCAGGTAATTTTAACACCTGCTGCTCATGATTTTGTTACACCTGTAACATTGTCAACTTTGAGTGAACGTCCGGTATTGACAGAATTTTTTGATAAAAGTGATGGCTCATGGTCCAGTCATATTGATTTGGGTATGTGGGCTGATCTTATTCTTGTTGCTCCAGTATCAGCAAATACAATGGCAAAGATGGCAACAGGAATTGCAGATAACCTTCTGCTTACAACATTACTTTCAGCTAGATGTCCAGTATTTTTTGCACCCGCAATGGATTTGGATATGTTCAAGCATCCCACAACAATAGAAAATATTAAAACCTTAGAGTCATATGGTTATACTCAGATCAAACCTGTTGAAGGAGAACTAGCAAGTGGCCTTAAGGGATGTGGTAGAATGGAAGAACCAGAAATTATATCCAAAATAATTGCCGATTTTTTTTTCGCTAGTAAGATCCTAAAAGGGAAAAATATACTAATAACTGCAGGGCCTACACATGAGTCAATAGATCCTGTAAGGTATATTGGTAACCATAGCTCTGGAAAAATGGGCTATGCATTGTCTCAGGTTATGGCCGATATGGGTGCCCATGTTGAATTAGTAAGTGGCCCTTCCAATGAAATTATCTCACACAAGAATATTAACATTACAAAAGTTACATCTGCAAACGATATGTATGATGCATGCTTAAAATATTTCCCCACTAGCGAAATAACCATCATGTCAGCAGCAGTAGCTGATTTTACTCCAGAACATGTTCCTACTGAGAAAATTAAGAAAAGTAATAAACTTGTAAATATTAGTCTTAAACCTACAGTTGATATTATTTCTAGTCTTACCAAAAAGAAAAAGAATAATCAGATAATTGTTGGTTTTGCGCTAGAAACAAACGATGCAGAGGAAAATGCAATTCAAAAACTTAATAATAAAAACCTAGATTTAATCGTTCTCAATTCGTTGGAGGAAGAAGGTGCAGGGTTTGGACATGATACCAACAAGGTTACTATTTTTAATAAAAATGGTGAAAAAGTGGAAACAAATCTTAAATCAAAAATTGATATAGCTCACGATATAGCCTCGGAAATAATTAAGTATTCAAATTTCTAGTATATGATTAGAAAGACCATAGTAGTTGTTTTAATTTGCTTTTTTATTATAAGCAAAGGCTATACTCAAGAATTTTTGGGTAATATACAGATTCAACACCAAGGTGTTGATGGAATTGATCCAAGTGTTTTTAGCAACATGGAGACCACAATTTTTGAGTTCATGAATAACAAGGTTTGGTCGAATTATAACTTTAAAATCGAAGAACGTATTGAGTTTACTATGGTTATTACCATAAATGAAGTTCAAGGTAGTGATATATTTAAAGGCAGTATAAACCTTGTCCTACAACGACCTATTTATGGTTCGGATTATAATTCTGTTGTTATTAACCTTGTTGATCAAGATCTTAGATTTGACTTTATTCCCTATCAATCTATGATATATAGTGATGGAACTTATAGTAGTAACCTTACTTCTATTCTTGCTTATTATGCATACCTTATGTTAGGTTTGGATTTTGATACATACTCCTTGGAAGGAGGTACACAGTTCTACGAGAAGGCAATGGCGGTTGTAACATCTGCTCAAAATTCAAATGAAAAGGGTTGGCAGGCATTTGAAGGACCAAGAAATAGATATCAACTAATTGAGAACATACTCAACCCAAGTTACAGCGACTTACGTAAATTACTATACGAATATCACCGCAAGGGTTTGGATATAATGTCCAATGATTTAATAGGCGGACGGGCAGTGGTAGGTAAAAGCCTCAAATATCTTCAAAATGTTTACAATAAACGCTCAGGATTATATTTTTTGCAAGTAATTACCGAAGCTAAAAGAGATGAGATTATTAATATTTTCACAAAGGCTTCTCCAGCTGAGAAAACAGACATGATCAATATTATGAAAGAGGTTGATCCACCTAATGGTAATCGTTACGAAGGTGTAAACAAATAATTTTCACAAAACATCATAAAAAGAGCCCCTCTATAGCTAAAGGGGCTTCTTTGAACAAAATTATACGTTTTAGCTATGCGCAGTGTCCAGAAGGCCATTTCGTTTAGGTTTTGTTGCTTATATCAGAATAAAACAGATATATACGATTAACTATAAATTAATTCTAATTATTAAATATTTAGGACTGGGTATACTTATAATAACCCTGTAAACATAAATCAATCTCCAATAAAATGTGTTAAATTAGCTATTCATTAATTCATTGGATAATTATTTATAATGAATATTACTGAAGCTAAAAAAGTATTAACAAATTATTGGGGCTTTGTCAAATTTAGACCCATGCAGGAGGATATCATTAATTCCATTCTGGAGGGTGTAGATACTTTAGCATTGCTACCAACAGGTGGGGGTAAGTCCATCTGTTTTCAGGTACCAGCGCTGGTTATGGAGGGAACATGTGTTATAATTACTCCTCTTATAGCTCTTATGAAAGATCAGGTAAGTAATCTAAAAAAGAAAAATATAAAGGCTGCTGCAATATACACTGGAATGCATGCAGATGAGATAGAAGCCGTATATTCCAATGCTCTTTATGGCAAACTTAAGTTCTTGTATATTTCGCCAGAAAGACTTTCCAATGAAGTTGCAAGAAGTGTTATTAGTAGGATGAAGATGAGTGTATTAGCTGTTGATGAAGCTCATTGTGTTTCACAATGGGGATATGATTTTAGACCTTCATATTTAAAAATAGCCGATATCAGAGAACTCATTCCAGATATTCCTGTACTTGCTCTTACCGCTACTGCAACTCCAGATGTTGCTAAAGATATTATGGATAAGCTAAATTTCAAGACAACTAATGAAATTAAAGCAAGCTTTGAAAGGCGAAATCTTTCATATAATATTGTAAGGGAGTTTGACAAAACAGGTGTGCTAATTCGAAAAATAAAAGAAAGCAAGGGAAGTGCGATTGTTTACGTGAGAAGTAGACGTAAAACAAGAGATTTGGCAGATGTATTAGTGAAGAATGAAATTAGCGCCACCTATTACCATGCAGGGCTAAATGCAAAAACAAGAGATGTTAGGCAAAAGGAATGGACATTAGGAAGAACTGACGTAATAGTAGCTACCAATGCATTTGGTATGGGCATTGACAAATCTAATGTTAGGTTAGTAATTCATTATGATTTACCCGATTCAATTGAGTCATATTTTCAGGAAGCAGGAAGGGCTGGAAGAGACCAGCAACAATCCATGGCACTATTATTATTTAATAGTGATGATATTAGTAGGTCCAAAGAAATGTTTAAGTCCTCTTTCCCTACTATGCAAACCATAAAAGATGTTTATACCGCATTGGGTAATTTTTTCCAAATTCCAGAGGGAAGTGGTAAGGATACAGCATATGACTTTGATATTTCATATTTTGCTTCAAATTATGGGTTTGATGTATTGGAAGTATATAATTCAATTAAGTTTCTTGAGAAAGAGGGGTTTCTGACATATATTCAAGCTGCTGGTCAATTCTCAAAACTTTTTGTTCCAATATCTAAGGAAGAATTGTACAGGTTTATGGTGGAACATCCTGGTTCAGATAGGCTGTTAAAGGAAATAATGAGATCTTATTCAGGAATATTTAGTGATTATGTTAATATCAATGAATCCCTTCTTGCAAATAGGGCTGATTTAAAAAAAGATGATGTTGTACAAAAATTAAAATTCTTCAGTAAAAATAAAATCATCAGTTATATCCCAATAAAAACTAAACCCCAAATTATCTATGCATATGAAAGGTTGAGTTCAAAACATATAATGCTTTCAGATTCAAATTATAAGAATCAAAAAAATGCTGCAGAGAAAAGACTAAATTCCTTATTTGAGTACGTAAATAATGGTATTGATTGTCGGAGTAAAACATTACTTGAATATTTTGGAGAGAAAAAAGTAAGGCGATGTGGCATTTGTGATGTTTGTATCTCGGATAACAAATTGGATTTAAATGAAGTAGAGTTTTATGCCATAGAGAATCAGTTAAAGGAAAACTTAAAAATTGACTCAAAACGATTTTATGAATTAGTTCCGCTAATCAAAGGTTACCAAGAGGATGACATTATACAGGTTTTAAGATGGCTTATTGATAATAATAGAATAATTAGGCATAAAGATGAGTCGCTTACATGGCACAGTCAGTTAGATATTGGATTTGATGATGGATAACAAATAATTATTTGATAGATTTTCGTTAGATTTGAAGATTATGATTAATCTAATTCAACCTTAGTACTATGAAAAAACTAATAGTTCTATTCATACTTATTGCACAAATTGCAATTGGACAAGGAGTAAACAGACAAAATGTGGGCTTATCCATTGGTGCTTCGATGCCCTTATCAGATTTTAGAAAAGATATTTTAAATGATTCCACCTCTGGGTTTGCAAAAACAGGTGTAGCTCTATCCTTTAACTACATGTATAGGCTAACACATAATTTTGGATTGCAATTAATCATTAATTACAGCAGTAATGCCATAGATAATATTAAATATCGTAATGCGTTAGAGGCTCAGCATCCTGATTACGGCGTAAGTGTTGAAAGTTCAAGGAATTGGTCTAGTGGTGGACTTTATCTTGGTCCCTATCTTAGACTACCAATTGGTGAGAAACTCTCATGGGATATAAGAGCTTTGTTCGGTGCTATGGGTGCTTATTCTCCTAGTATTACCATAAGGACAACCAACAAAGAAAATCCAAACGATAAGGGAGAATATTATATGGTTAGCTCCAGAGCCACCAATTTCAGCTATTCAATTGGTACGGGATTTAAATATAGAATAAGATCTAACTATTACCTATTACTTTTTGGAGATTATGTAAAGTCCTCGATGGATTTTAAAGATTCATCCGGTTGGGATTGGGATAGTGAACCATATATTAAACCTTTTAGTCGCGAAATTAACTATATCACAATTACTGGTGGCATAAGCTATATCTTCTAGAAATAATATTACTATCAATTATTTATTGTAGAGATAATTTTTATCCTTTTTTTAAATCAAATAATATCTTATAGTTTACTTCAAGTTATTTAATCATTAATACCATAAGTATTATAATGCATAATTTGATGGAATATGTATTCACTTGTTTGGGTAGGTTTATTTCCAAAAAAAAAACGCCCTGATTGCTCAGAGCGTTCCTTTTTTCTTTGCTGATTGTTATTTTACTGTATTTGATAAATCAGCGCCAGCTTTAAACTTAACTACTTTCTTTGCAGCTATGTTTATTTCTTTGCCAGTTTGAGGATTACGTCCTTTGCGAGCAGCTCTTGTAGTAACTGAGAAAGATCCAAATCCAACTAGAGCAACACGATCACCATTTCTTAAAGCACTTCCTGTTGCACCGATAAAAGCTTCTAGAGCTTTTTTTGCATCACTTTTGCTGAGTCCAGCTCCTGATGCCATTGCGTCAATTAATTCCGCTTTGTTCATTGTGTAAATGTTTAATTAAAATTAAGGTTGAACTGATAACAAATTTAAAGCATATAAGTGAAAAACCAAATAGAATAGGGCTTTTAGAAGGGTTTTGTTAATAAAACAGGTAAATTGTTAATAAAACTGCCGTTTTTTGGTCATTTCTACACAAAAAAATAGCTTTAAATATCTTAAAAGGCCTGCAATTACTAAGTTTTAGTAGTTTAAGGTGCGTAAAAATGATATGATTTTTAATGTATTTGGATGTAAAGTGGTTACAAAAGAGTATAATCTTGAATATTTGAGAAGCCTCTCAACAGCTCTTCTATTTTCATTCTGCGCTTTCCCTCAATCTGTATTTCGCATATATTAAGAGTACCCGATGTTGTTGCCACACTCATATATGTTTTGTCATCTGAAAATATTGTCCCAGGCGTTGCCTCTTGAGGTACCTTTTTTGCAATTTCCACCTTATATATTTTAACACTCATCTCATTTGATGATAAATTTGATTTAAGGATAGAATGTGCAGCTGGATATGGAGATAGTCCACGAATGAAGTTCCTAATTATATGGGAGGGGTTATGCCAGTTTATTTTACAATCTTCCTTTGATATTTTATGAGCATTTTTTAAGGTAACATTATTAACCATTTGAGATACCGGTTTTAATGAATTTGTTGAAATCCCTTCAATTGTATCTAGAATAACTGAGCAACCTTCTTTCATTAATCTATCATGGAGATCTCCTGCATCATCGTTATCATTAATTTTAACTTTCTTCTGAAGTAATATCTCACCCGTATCTATTTTATCATCGATTAAAAAGGTGGTAAGGCCCGTTTCATTTTCTCCATTGATAATTGCATAGTTAATTGGGGCTGCGCCTCTGTATTGGGGCAATAGAGAAGCATGTAGATTAAAAGTTCCTAAGGTGGGTATATTCCATACTATTTTTGGAAGCATCCTAAATGCAACAACCACCTGTAGATTTGGCTTTAGATCTTTTAAATCTTGTATAAAAATATCATCTTTAAGATTTGTTGGTTGAAGAATGTTTAAATTCCTTGATTGCGCATAAGCCTTTACAGCAGACATTTTCATTTTTCTTCCCCTACCAGCCTTTCTATCTGGGGATGTTACAACTCCAACCACATTATAACCTGAATCAATAATTGCTTCCAATTGAGCCACAGCAAACTCGGGAGTACCCATAAAAACAATACGCAAGTCTTTTTTGTCCATGGTAACTCTTTTTTACAAAATTAATAAATATGAAAGGTGGCAAAAAAAAACCTGACATTTATGCCAGGTTTTTCTTGAATATTGTTAACCTTACTATTGATTTTTCATAATTTCTTCTACTCTGGAGATATTCTTTTGTACAAAACGGCCTTCATTACTTTTGTAGTAATTATCCTTTACTCGGGTATATGTATTTATTGCTTTATCATATTTGCCTTGTAATTCATATACTTGTCCAGCTTTGTATAGAAATAATGGTGCAGTAAAATCATTGTCGTCCATGTTTGCTGCCTCCAAATAGTATGCAGCTGCTTTATCCTTATCCCCAAGCTCCATGTAGGCATCCCCAATTGCACCAGTAGCCATTGGAGAAACTAGATGATCATCAGCACTAAAGCTTTCCAAATAGTCAATGGCTTGCTCAAAGTCGTTCTTCCTTAAAAATGAAATACCAGCGTAGTAATTTGCCAGGTTGCCAGGTTTTGTCATACTGTACTCTTTACTAATATCAACAAAGCCTAAACTATTTCCGTCTCCGTAAAGAGCTTTGTCTAAAGAATCAGATTCAAAGAATAACTGTGCCTGATACATCTGAGCTAATGCTTCCTCTGTCTTTGGTTCAATGTAATATCTATTAAAACCAAAATATCCAAGAATCGCAACAATTATAATTACAATAACAATTCCTAATACTTTTTGGTTATTAAATATGAATTCTTCAGTTTTACTCAGTGTTTCTCCGATATTTTCTAATCTTTGATCACCGGTTATTTCTGTGTGTTTTTTCTTCGCCATGATTTATAAAATTGAGCATGCAAAAGTAATTTATTCTTTGCAATTTTGAAAACAGAAGCTATATTTTTTACTTTTGCCTTACAAATATATGTAATCTTTTGTAAGTAAGGTATTTATATGTGTAAAATGCATGATTATAAGTCATTTCTTGTTGTTCTAACCATTCTTTTTTTTAATATTACAGCTCAGGGTGGATGGATTATTACTGAAGTAAGTAAAGATAATAGTGGAAATAATAATGTTCAAACAACATTTATACAGGATAACTTCATAAGACATGAAACTCTGTCATCCATGGCAATTATCGATTTGGACAGTAAAACAATTACCATAATTTTTTCTCAATTTAAAGTTTATTGGTCGGGAACAATAGAAGACCTTAAAAGGAGTAGTATAGAGGCCTACGATATGCAGATGGAAGAATTCTTAGTTGGATTGACAGATTCATCTGCCAAGGAACTTAAAACCATTTATGCTGAAACTCGTCAAAAACTTTTTGATACATCAATTAATAATAGGGTTTCAAATATTGATATCTATAATACAAGAGAATATACACGTATCCTTGATTTTAATTGCCTTAAATACAATATTATAGTTGATAATATTCTTAGGGAGTCTGTATGGCATACTGATGAGGTTAAGCCTTATAATGACATTAACATTGAAAATATGATATCGTTAATGAACCAGATGGAGTCAATCAGTGGAAATAACTTTTCTCAAACACCTGATTATAGAAGTCTTTTGGCTACCGGCATGCTTCTTCGTACCTCAGAGTATCAAGGAGACATTGTTGTTAACGAGAAAGAAGTGACTAATATTAGTGAAGTAGGAATACCATTAAATTTCTTTTATCCTCCCGATGGATATACTGAAGCTACCTTTTATGAAATACTAAATCTAATGTCTGCATTAGAAAAGTAGATGGCTTTTTTGGAGTACATCAATATTTAATAATTACTTTACATAAAAATCCATCATCATCTCGTTACCGATGTAGGCTTCAAAATGATCATCAATACTGACCGGACCAACACCCTCAGGTGTTCCTGTAAATATAAGATCTCCGGGCTTCAATGTTACTATTTTTGATGTATAAGCAATGATTTCATTGAATGAGAATATCATATCTTGAGTATTCCCAACTTGTTTGCGTTTACCATTAATGGATAAGCTGAAACTGATATTATTTGGAGGTGGTAAATCTGTTTTTTTTATGAATTTACTTACTGGTGCCGACTGGTCAAATGCTTTGGCAATCTCCCATGGATGACCCTTTTTCTTGCATTGATCCTGAATGTCTCTGGCTGTAAAGTCTATTCCAATTCCTATTTCATCGTAATAATTTGACGCGAATTTTTCGCTGATAAACTTACCTTTTTTATTAATCTTTAGCACAATTTCCACTTCGTAATGCATATTCTTGGTATGCTCAGGATAGTAAACAGGGTTATTATTAAATACTATTGAAGTATCAGGCTTCATGAAGAACATGGGGGTTTTTGGAACAGGATTGTTTAATTCCTTAGCGTGTTCAATATAATTTCTTCCTATGCAAATAACTTTCATGTCATTAATTTGACTAGAATACATTAAATCATTTTCAATTTGATGGTTGTCAGGAGCTTCTTTGTGAATTGTGGAAAATCAGCTTTCATCATCCATGAGTAATAAGATGGATCTTTTTTAAAAATATCTACAACGGTTTGACCTTTATATTTACCAAAGTTAAATGTTTCCATCCCTTCTTTATTGTAAATGATTTGTCCTGATAAGTCAGCATTCTTATTATGCATTGAAAACTCGTGTAATTCCTGCATATCATTCACCACAGGGATAGATTTTTCACCTTGTCTATCTGTATATTCTACTTCTGCATACCTATCCAACTGAGATTTTAGTATCTCATAAGTTGCAATGGTATCTGCTTCAGCAGAATGGGCATTATCCAATGTTTTACCCAAATAGAATTTGTAGGCAGCAGTTAATGTTCTTTGTTCCATTTTCATGAATATATTTTGAACATCTATTAGCTTTCTTTTCTTTATTTCAAAATCAATATCTACCCTTAGAAATTCCTCAACAAGTATTGGTATATCATATTTTAAGGAGTTGTATCCAGCAATATCACAACCCTTAAAATATTCATAAATCTCTTTTGCTTTATGCTTAAAGGTAGGCTTGTCTAATAAATCCTCATTGGTATAGCCGTGAACTTGAGTAGCTTCCTCACTAATGGGGTAGTCTGGATTCAATAACCAAGTTTTTGCTTCCTCCATGCCATTTGGACTGATTTTGAGAACACAAATCTCAATAATTCTATCCTTATTGGTGGATAATCCCGTTGCCTCAATATCGAAAAAGGCAAGGGGTTTTTTTAGGTTTAGATTCATTATTAAATACTGGTATCATGGTTGAAGTTCTCTAGAAGTTCTTTCATTCTTTTTAGATACATACCTCCAAGAGCACCATCTACTATACGATGGTCATATGCTAATGAAAGTATCATAATATGTCTTATGCCAATGAAATCACCTTGTGGTGTTTCGATAACTGCAGGTTTCTTTCTAATTGCCCCAACTCCTAATATAGCAACCTGAGGTTGGTTTATTATTGGTGTGCCAGTTAAGCTATCAAAGGATCCAAAGTTTGTCATGGTAAACGTACCATCCTGAATTTCATCAGGTTGTAGTTTGTTTGACTTAGCTCTATTTGCTAGATCATTTACTGATTTAACAACACCGAGTAAGCTTTTCTCATCAGCATTTTTTATAACTGGAACTATAAGATTACCATTTGGCAAGGCCGTTGCCATTCCTATGTTTATATTCTTTCTATAAATGATTTTGTACCCGTCTAGCGAAACATTAATTTGTGGATAGTCCTTTAATGCTTGGGCTGCAGCTTGTATGAATATGGGAGTAAAGGTTACCTTTTCTCCCTCTCTAGCAAGGAATTTATCCTTAATTCCATTTCTCCAATTAACGATGTTTGTAACATCAACATCTATAAAGGAAGTAACGTGAGGACTAACTTGCTTTGACATTACCATATGATCAGAGATTATTCTTCTCATACGATCCATTTCTTCAACCCTGTCACTGGCCATACTTTGAACAGGTGGCGCTGATATAGTAGTGGGAGCTTTTGCAGGAGTAGCTGATGATTTTGATGCCCCTCTGTTAGCTAGGAAATTCTGAACATCATTTTTTGTTACTCTACCATTTTTACCGCTTCCTTTTATTCCATCAAGTTCTTGAATGGAAATATGTTCTTGTTTTGCAATACTTTTAACCAAAGGTGAGTAAAATCTATCCGAACCACTGAAATCAGGTACTTTTGTTTCAGAAGGCACACTAGCTTCCACTTTGGTAGTCTTTGGTGCGGTTTCTTCTACTATTTCAGGATTATTTTCTGCTTCCTTAACTGGTTCATCGCTTTTAGTGGTATCTTCACTATCCTCTCCATCCATATCTACAACCGCAATAACTGTTCCTACTGCTACGATATCACCCTCTTCAAAAAGAACTTCAACAAGCTTTCCTTCAATGGGACTAGGTATCTCTGAATCTACTTTATCGGTCGCAATTTCTACAATAGAATCATCTTCTTCTAATTGGTCACCAACATTCTTAACCCATCGTGTAATGGTTGCCTCTATAATACTCTCACCCAACTTGGGCATTATAATTTCAAATTTTGCCATTTATCATATATAATTAGGATCTTAAAACTAGTAAGTAGGGTAGGACCTTCTTACCTTTAAAAACAGTGACAAAAATAATACATTATTTAAAATGGTTTTAAAGAAGATGTCATTCATTCAATAAAGATATTAATTAGCTAAGTTTTTGGGTAATTTATAATTGTAGAATTTACAAAAAAGAAAAGGTTACAATTGTAAATTAATTCAGTGCGTTTACAAATGTAATCTTAATTAATTTAATTAAATTAGCTATAACACAACATATATAGGCGCTAAGAGTGGTTAGTATACAGTTGTAAAAAACCTTGTTTATGCTACAAGTGTAAATTCAAATTTAATAATGGCAATAATCACTCTAAAAACATCTTAAATAGCATTAAATCAGTGTTAAAATATATGGTATCTATAATATACATTAAATATAACTTATGGTGGCCACTGTTTGCATAAAGGTTATTAAGTATCTGTAAAATGCTTATAAAGAGATATAATAAAGCCTAAAGCTATAATATACTTTAATAAAGTGCTATAGTTTACTAGTGTAATCTATCTGGTTATGTTAGTTTACCCTAATTACTTGACAAATGTAAAATATCGTTTAACTTTGTAAATAAAAATGATTGATAGAATTAAAGCTTTAATGAAGTTCGAAAACCTAAGTTCTTCACAATTTGCTGATGAAATTAATATTCAGAGATCATCATTATCTCATGTTTTGTCAGGTCGTAATAAACCTAGTCTGGATTTTGTTATGAAAATTAAGCATTGTTTTAATGACGTCAGCCTTGATTGGATATTGCTTGGGGAAGGGGAAATGCTTGTAGATGGCGTAAATAAAGTATTAGCTAGTCCAAATGAAAATCAAATTCATGATAAATCCTTTTTAGAAGCTGTAAGCATTAAAAGTGTTGATAATGATGATGATAACTCTGCTGAGACAGATAATGTGACTGGGTCTAACAATTTAGCTTCGGGGGATAACTATAAACATAGCGTAAGTGGCGTTCATAAAATCCTTGTTTTCTTTTCTGACGGGACTTATAAGGAATTCAAACAGATATAAAAAAAGCTGTCATTTTTAGATAAATGACAGCTTTAAAATCTTTAGAGTACTAAATTAGGCTCTTTCGAACTCTGAAAAGAAGAAATTACCTTCTATGATTGCATTATCATCGCTATCTGAGCCATGAACAGCATTTTTTTCAAGAGATGTAGCATACAAAGCTCTTATTGTACCTGGTTCTGCATCAGCAGGATTAGTTGAACCTATGTATTTTCTATAGGCAGCTACTGCGTCATCTTTTTCTAAGATTGCTGCAACAATAGGGCCTGAAGTCATAAAGTCTACCAAACTACCATAAAAAGGTCTTTCCTTGTGAACAGCATAAAACTTCATTGCTTGTTCCTTTGACAACCGTGTATACTTGAGCGCTTTTATTTTAAACCCACCTTCAATTATCTTATCAATAATCTTACCCATTTTACCATCAGCTACTGCCTGAGGCTTTATCATTGTAAAAGTTACGTTACCTGACATATTATTCTAATATTAAATTCGGCGCAAAATTATAAATATTAACCAAAATAACAAATCGAATTTCTCGGTATATATTCAATATTAATCCATTACAACATCAAAGTTAATTTATTTACAAAGTTTTCAACATTCGAATAAGTAATGGATGAAATTAATAATTTTGTTTTTAAAATAGGCATTTCCCATAATGCTTTAATAATCAGCTTTATAGCATATTATTGGTGGGTTTTTCTTACTTTTTTTGTTAATTAACATACCGACGAGTTGTATGCCATATCGTTGGGGCAATAATTATATTTATTTAAGATTTTTATGTATTTAATTTTTGATACTGAAACAACAGGCCTACCAGCAAGCTGGACAGCACCATTAGATGATTTTGATAACTGGCCTAGAATGATTCAGATTGCGTGGCAGATTCACGATGTGGAAGGTAAGTTATTGGATGTGCAAAATTTTCTAATAAAACCTGATGGCTTCATTATTCCAAGAGGGTCAGAGAAGATCCATGGAATCTCCACAGAAAGAGCTACAAGGGAAGGCCAACCCCTCGAGGATGTGCTTAATCAGTTTTTAAGTGCAATTTCCAATATTTCTTGTATCATAGGTCATAACATTGAATTTGATAATAATATAGTTGGCTCGGAACTATTGCGTGCAGGTAAATCTACTGATCTTTTGTTTTCGATTAATGCTTTGGATACAAAAGTGTTAAGTACTAATTATTGTGCATTGCCAGGTGGTAAGGGAGGAAACTTTAAGTGGCCTACTCTTGAAGAATTACACTTTAAACTTTTCGAAGAAAAATTTGATGCTGCACACAACGCAATGGCAGATGTGCAAGCAACAGCAAGATGTTTTCTCGAGTTAATAAGACTCAGAATCATTAAGCCCATGAAGCTAAAGGTTGCTGAGGAAGTAATAGAAAACTTCATACATAATAATCCGGAGCAAATTCAATCGGAAGGTATGGAGCTTGAACCATTCCATGAAAAGGACGAAGTTGATGAAGATGAGAGTGACATGTCTGTTGAAGAGCAGAGTATCGTAAATGATGATATCCCATTTATACCATTGCATGTTCATACGCAATTTTCTGTATTGGATGGCTTATCAGATATAGATCTGATGTTGGATAAGGCCAAAAAGGATAAGATGGAGGCCGTTGCAATAACAGATCATGGCTATATGTACGGAACAAAGAAGTTTCATGATGCAGCCTTAAAAAGAGAAATTAAACCCATCATAGGCTGTGAAGTATATGTTGCAAGGAGAGGTCTTAATAAAAAGGAAAATAAAATTGATGGAAAGGGTTGGCATCTAGTATTGTTAGCCAAAAATATCAAGGGGTATCAGAATCTGATAAAGATGGTTTCCATTGCATCCGTTGAAGGTTTCTATTATCGACCGAGGATAGATAAGGATTTATTGAGTAAATACAAAGATGGAATAATTGCTTTAACTGCTTGCCTTGCAGGTGAGCTTCCTGATAAGCTCATAAATGAAGGAGAAGAAAAAGCAGAGGAAGCTCTGCTGGAATACAAGGAAATGTTTGGTGATGATTTTTATCTGGAGTTGCAACGGCACCCAACTGGTAATCCTGAAATGGATAAGAAGGTATATGATGATCAGGTATTCGTGAATAAATCACTAATTCAATTAGCAAAAAAACATAACCTAAAACTAGTTGCCACAAACGATTCCCATTTTATTGATGCGGATGATGCTAGCGCTCATGATAGGCTCATATGTATAGGAACTGCCAAGGATCTTGATGATCCAAAAAGAATGCGATATACCCAGCAAGAATGGTTCAAAACTCAATCAGAGATGAGAAAATTATTTGCTGATTTACCAGAAGCCATTTCAAATACTAAAGAAGTTGCTGATAAAATTGAAATTTATGAGCTAAATAAGGCTCCCATTATGCCGGAATTCATAATTCCGGAAGAGTTTAATGATGCTGATGCTTATCTAAAGCACATCACTTATATTGGTGCTGAAAAAAGATATGAATCTCTAACAGAAGAAATTAAGGAAAGATTAGATTTTGAATTGAACACCATAGCTAAAATGGGATTTCCAGATTACTTTCTAATTGTTTGGGATTTTCTTGAAGCAGCCAGAGAAATGGGGGTTGTAATAGGCCCTGGAAGAGGCAGTGCTGCCGGTTCGGTAGTTTCATACGCTCTGAGGATAACAGATATAGAACCACTTAAATATGATCTTCTTTTCGAGCGGTTTTTAAACCCTGACCGAATATCTATGCCTGATATTGATATAGATTTTGATGATGATGGTCGTGAAAAAATACTTAAATGGGTACGTGATAAATATGGTCAGGATAGAGTTGCTCATTTAATTACATTTGGTACTATGGCCGCAAAAATGGCCATAAGAGATGTGGCACGTGTTCAGCGATTACCCTTAAGTGAGGCAGATAGGTTAGCAAAGATGGTACCCGAAACGCCTGGTATTTCTCTTAATGCAGCAATTAAGGAGAACCCAGAGTTAAAAGCTGAACTAGACAATGGTAAACCCGAGATAAGCTCCGTTTTAAAGAATGCGATTACTCTTGAGGGCTCCATAAGAAACACAGGTACTCATGCTTGTGGAATCATCATAAGCAAAGAGGATCTAAATAATTATATACCTGTAACTTCCGTAAAGGACTCCGTATTAACTTTTGCAACTCAAATAGATGGGAAGCACATAGAGTCGGTTGGCCTTTTAAAAATGGACTTTTTAGGGCTTAAAACACTATCCATAATAAAGGATACAATTGAAAATATAAAAAAATCAAAGGGAATAGAAATTGACATTGAATCAATACCTTTTGATGATAGTAAAACATATGAGCTTTTTGGCAGGGGAGATACAATTGCTTTATTCCAATTTGAATCAGATGGAATGAGAAATTACTTGAAGGATTTAAAACCATCTCGTTTTGAAGACCTAATAGCAATGGTGGCATTATATAGACCAGGACCAATGGCATATCTGCCAAACTTTATTAGCAGAAAGCATGGTAGAGAAAAGATTGAGTACGATCTACCAGAGATGGAGGAATATCTTGAGGAAACATACGGTATAACTGTCTATCAGGAGCAGGTTATGTTACTATCTAGAAAGCTTGGTGGTTTTACCAGAGGTCAATCAGATTCTCTAAGAAAAGCCATGGGTAAGAAGAAGATTGAGGAGATGGAAAAGATGAAGGTAAAATTCATTGAGGGCTGCTCTGGAAATAATATACCAAAAGAAAAAGTAGAAAAAATTTGGAAAGATTGGGAAGCGTTTGCCAGATATGCATTTAATAAATCGCATGCAACATGCTATGCATTTGTTGCATATCAAACTGCTTATTTAAAAGCGCATTATCCCGCTGAGTTTATGGCGGCTAATCTTGGGCGAAACTTACATGATATAAAAAAAATTACCCATCTCATTTCAGAGACAAAGAGAATGGGCATAGATGTTTTAAGACCAGATATAAATGAGAGTTCAGCCAGTTTTACTGTAACTACAGATGGAATAATTAGATTTGGGTTAGCTGCCATAAAAGGTGTTGGAGATGCGGCTGTTGAACAACTGGTTAGTGAGCGTGAGAAAAATAAATTTTACACAAGCGTATTTAACATGGCAAAGCGTGTTAATTTGAAATCTCTTAATAAGAGAAGTTTTGAAGCGCTTACAAAAGCAGGTGCTTTTGATGGATTTGGTGAAATACATAGAGCTCAATATTTTCATAATGAAGAAAATGAAAATACCATCTTCCTTGAAAAAATTATAAGGCATGGCTCCGCGTATCAGGAGCAACAGCAATCTCAGCAAGTATCTTTGTTCGGCGACACTGAGGTTTTTGAGATACGAGACCCCGAACTTCCAGAATGTAAACCATGGTCAATGCCAATGCAATTGAGCTATGAAAAGGAAATAACAGGCTTCTATATTTCAGGTCATCCATTGGATGATTATAATCAAACTATGGATAGGTTTTGTAATATCAAAATTGATGAGCTTAGAAATAATATGTCAAAGTATAAAGATCATCAGGTTAAGTTTGCCGGAATGATAACAGAATCGGCTCAAAAGACTTCCAAAAGGGGGGATCCATTCGGTACATTTATGATAGAGGACTTTTCTGGGAATTTATCCTTAACATTATTTTCAGAGAACTATCTTAAACGAAAGCACATGCTTGATCAAGGCAACAATATTTTTATAACTGGAAGGGTAGAAGAACGCCGACATCAGCCTGGTATTTTTCAGATAAATATTACTGATATTTATTTGCTTTCGGAAACCATGGAAAGGTTATCCAAATCAATTATCATAGAATTAAAAGCTTCGGATATAACAGAAAGTCTATCGGATGACATTATAGCCCTCTGTCAGACTCATACTGGTTCTACGCCACTAAAGGTCAGACTTTATGACTCTGAAAGCAAGCTGGACGTAACACTTAAATCAGGTAATGCAAAGGTAGATCCTCGGATGTTTTATAAGGCTATTTCAGAAAATGAAAAATTAAAATGTAAAATTTCATGATTTTTTTTAAATAGCTATTGACTTAATACATTTCTTTTTACCTTTGGCGATCATCGTAAAATATCAAATAAAATTATGGCTTTAGAATTAACAGACGCTAATTTTGAGGAACTTGCGTTAAAATCAGACAAACCTGTAATTGTTGACTTTTGGGCAGTTTGGTGTGGACCATGCCGAATTGTAGGACCAGTTGTAGAAGAAATTGGAGAAGAATTTGCCGAAAAAGCGGTTGTTGGAAAACTAGATGTTGATCACAACCCAGAAATAGCAAGAAAATACGGAATCAGAAATATCCCAACGATATTATTTTTCAAAGATGGTGAAGTTGTTGATAAACAAGTAGGATCAGTTCCAAAACAAGTTTTGGTTAACAAGCTTGAATCTTTAATGTAGCAATTTACTTGTTTGCGATAAGATTTTCATTTTTTAATACAATTATCTGTTTATTGGTAGTTAAATAAATTACACTTTAGTAAGTGTTATTTTTGCTTTATTGCAAACCGAATATTCAAAACTCAATTATAACCCTATTTTTGTGGCTACTTATCAGCTTATCATAATTTTGAATTATGGCCCGTAATTTAGATCATAGTAGGATTCAGCAAATGAGTTCCTTTGAGATGCTCGCTAATCAGGTGGTTGAGGGCACAATAACCGGGCTTCATAAAAGTCCATTTCATGGTTTTTCAGTAGAGTTTGCTGAGCATAGGCAGTATAATTCAGGTGAGTCCACTAGACATATTGACTGGAAATTATTTGGTAGAACAGATAAAATGTTTGTTAAGAGGTTTGAGGAAGAAACAAATCTTCGTTGTCGATTAATATTAGATTGCTCCTCATCAATGTATTTTCCAAAAATGAATGAGCCCTCTTTTGATAACCCTAACAAAATAGTATTTTCAATATATGCGGCTGCAGCATTGATGTCATTGATGAAAAAGCAAAGAGACGCAACAGGTTTAAGTCTATTTACAGATAAGATAAATCTTCACAGCCATGCCAAGTCAAACTCTGTTCATATCAAATATTTATTTGGAGAACTTGAAAAAATACTTGATCAAAAACTCCTTAATGAGGATCAAAAAACAGATATTCCCAATTCACTGCATCAAATTGCGGAAATGATACATAAAAGATCTTTGGTTATTATTTTCAGCGATATGTTTGATGACTATGATAGAGCCGACAAGCTTTTTCAGTCTTTACAACATTTTAGACATTATAATCACGAGGTAATTTTATTTCATGTTGTGGATAAAAAGCTTGAGGAAGATCTACATCTAGAGGATAGACCATATAAATTAGTAGATATGGAAAGTGGCGAACAGCTTCGGATAAATCCCAGTGAGATTCGAGAAAGGTATGCCGAGATGTCTGCCAAAATTCAACATGATCTTGAAATGAAATGTGGTAGGTATAATATAGATTATGTAAGAGCAGATATCAATAAGGGGTTCGATGGTATAATACTTCCATATTTATTGAAGCGCAAGAAACTCCACTAGATCTACCATTAAGATTAAAGTATCTATTATATATTGAGCTAAATTTTAATCTTAATTTCAATTTTTGCCTCTGACGAAGTATTTCCATTAATTCTTTCATTACTCGTTCCGATTGTTTCTTTGTTAAAATAGATTGTTCTTGCAATTCTAATCCACAGGGAAAGGCTTTTGTTTATATCATAACGAAACATTAAGTACCATCTCTGACCACTGCCAAAAAATGAAGGAATAGAAAATGCATATGGAACATCATTCTCATATGTGTATACTCTTGTGTTATAGTCTTGAGTTGAAAATAACATATATCTAAGAGTAATATTATACTTACTATTAATTGGTTTGTATAAAATATCCTGATAAAGCATATATCCGAATACTTTATTACGATGATTATCATCTGACAAAATAAAATCTACCCTATTTCTGAAATTGAGGTAGTTAAGTGGGAAATAAGATATAAACCCTTTTAATTCATGCTTATATACATCATAAACTTCAGGTAAGTATATCATGGTGGAATTTAGGTTTTCTTCTTTATTACTATACCTGTATTTTATGTAGCATGAATATTTGGAGTTTAATATATAATTGAGCTTCAGCACATAATTTTTTGATGTGGAAAGTGTCTTAGATAACCCATATCTCAGCCACTTAAATCTTGCAAACTCAATATATCCATATATGTTTAATCCCCGCATAATAAAAGCTTTGACCCCAATGTGTATACCTCTTTGATTTGATGATGTGCCATTAAATGAATATGGATTAGAATAGAGGTTATGATAGTTTGCTCCATAATTGAAATATGATGCCGACATAAAGAACCTACTATCAAGATATGCATTTATGCCCACTAGGCCAGCAATTGAGCCGTTTGAGGACATAGACAGCTCTCCAAATATTCCAAGTTTTTCTGATGAATAGGCGAAATCAGCACCAGCATTGATTAGGTTGTCGCCATTTACATCAAATTTTTTATGTAAATATTCAGATGGTAAAATAGGATTATCAAGTTTGGTTTTGAAAGCCGTAAAGCCTGCTCGAAAATATGTAGTTCTAATTTGCATATTTGCGCCAAGCAATTGAACCTCAAGAGCATTTTTGTCCAATAACTCATTTATTGTTCTGTGATACCCCGATTCAAGTATACTTGATATACCAATTTCATTGCTATATGGTTGGATTAAGTTAGCGTCTATAAGGTTTCGTGAGTAAAATGGTGTGAGTGATATATTTTTATGTTGGAATGTTGCTGCTATGCCCCTGAGATAGTAATTCTCATTTGCTGATGTATTAGGCCTGATACCTCTTTGGTATTTTTCTATTTGAGTACCTTCGGATGTTCTATTAAATGATAGACCAGTCCATAGCGTTAATCCCTGTCCAAATTCTAAATGGTAATCACCAATAATTACACTTTTAAATTTCCATACATTTTTTAGAGAAATAAACGCAGAAAGGAAGTCGTAACCATTGTTTAATTTGCTGTGAATTAATTCATTAATTGTATCGGAAATATTCTTTTTAAAAATAAGTTCCCCAGCATCCTTATCCAGAGTAAGTCCTCCAATAATTTTATTATCCAAATTAATCTTATATCTAAGGTAGAGTCCATATGGGTCTCCCAAATAAACGGATCCTTTATGACCTGCGGCAGAATCACGTGGTAGACTATAGCCATCCTTTTTTTCAAGAATTCTACTAGATCTCAATAAAATTTCATGCCTTAGATATTTAATTTTTTTAAGATTAACTTGCTTATTTACTCTTTCTTGATTCAAACATATAAAAGGTTCCAATTGTTTAATCGTTATTTCATCAAAACCCTCAATAAACATTAACTCTTGAATGCTAAGTATTTTGCCATAATTTGTAAGGTATGATCTTAGATTGTTTAGTTGTACATTATTAATCAGATATATATCTCGTAGAATATGTACATCGTTACCATTAATATTAATGGGGTTCTTCAAGTAAATAACATAGTCACTTACTAAATCGCTGTAATCAAATTGGGCATTATGATTTTCTGCAATATTCTCCAATTGTATGGATATAGCATCAAAATCATAAAGCTTTGTTGAGTCGTTTATTTGGGCAATTAGTAGGTTAGATAACAAATTAATAGTAATTATTGATATACAACTAAGATTTATCTTCATGGCCATTAATTATTCAATTACTAGGACTGAAAACTAAAGATGTTTGTGGATAAAATCCCATCGACTCATGCATTATCGAACTCATGTTGAATGAGAACTTTTTAATTATAATGCCAATACCAAAACTGAATATCTCTTTGTGTGTTGAAAATCCTGCACGAAAAAAATACTGCTCACTAATGTTATACTCAAATCCAGTCTTAATTATTAATTGATGAATACGTGTGTTTTTCTCTGTTTCCATAACTAATAATATATCATCGGACAATTTCCATGATATACCAACTCTAATAATTGTAACTAAACGTTCTTTATTTTGTTTTGATAGGAAACTATTTATAGGATTATATACCCATGCCCCAACTTTAATAGTTTTGTTCAGTGATGATTGAATCCCAGCTTCAAATGTTATGGCATTACTGGAGCCATAATTATTGCCAATATTTGTGGAAATATAATCAAGTTGTAATCCAAAGCTAAGATGTTCTCCAAAGCCCTTTGCGATGACCAGTCCAATTTTTTGCCTGTTATACATTTCATAACCAAAATGTTCATATGAAGCTCCTACAACGATATGTTTTATTGGTATGAAACCTGCCACACATTTACTGCTAATGTCACTCATAAAAAACCTTGGTTCATAATAGATGCCAACGGATGGTTTATTGAGATTGGCAATACCAGATTGATTGTTTACAATTGACCAAAAGTCGCTTATTGCAACAGAAGATCTTCCCATTGCTGCTGACCTACTTCCAGTGGTTTCCTGAGAGTATATCCTACCATTTGATAGAACACTAACAATACAGAATATTGTTAAAATATTCCCAATTTTGAAGTGCATTAGAATTATAAATTAATTTTGAAGAAGAGGTTATTTAGGTTAACTCTTAGCGTAAAATTAATAAATTAGTAATACCTATAGCAATGAGCGTCAAAATAATAGCATTCTTAAAGCAACTAAATGAAAACAACAATAGAGAATGGTTCCAAAACAATAAAAGTAAGTACATAGATGCTAAGGAGGAATTTGCTGAGATAATAAACAAAGTAATACAATCACTGGCATTATATGATATTAAATTGAGCAGACTACAGGCAAAAGACTCAATATTTAGAATCTATAGAGATATAAGATTTTCAAAGGATAAGAGTCCTTATAAAACTCATATGGGAGCGTACATAGCCCCTGGAGGAAGAAAATCAAACTATGCCGGTTATTATATTCATATTGAACCAAACAATACAATCTTGGCTGGAGGGTCCTATCGTCCTCCTGCTAATATCTTGAAAGACATAAGATCTGAGATATATTATAATGCCAATGAGTATAAGGCTATTATTAACGATAAGGACTTTTTAAAATTATTTGAAGAGGTGAGGGGAAATAAACTCATTAGACCACCTGTTGGTTTTTCAAAGGATTTTAAAGATTTAGACCTACTTAAATTCAAAGACTATAATATAGTGCATAAGGTTTCCGATGATTTTTTTGAAGATGATGATTATATTAATAACTCAATGGTTGTTTTTTCCAAGATGAAACCATTTAATGATTTCCTAAACCGGACAATTGATTAAAGAGTAATTATTATTTTAACAATTTGAAAGCAGGTGTTTCCTTGCACAAAATTTCTCTTATCTTATCATATTCCAAAAAAATAAATGTCTGTCCATATGAATATGGGGCTATTTCATAGCTATTATAGACGAATCCCACACCGCTATTATTTATAAATAAATTGTGATTTGGTTTTATCTGATCCACAAAATAACCAGCATCAGAAAGTTTTATGTCAGTCGGAATACCTTTGTCCATATATAATTGTGTAGTTAGTAAATCAGAGATTATACTGTCCGAGTTGTCAACGAAAATATCTTTATAATCATATCGTATTCCATTCTCTGTGTTGATATTGTCAAAAGATATATTTGTCATACCATGTGCACCTCCAGAATATGCATATTTAACATATTCTAAGCATAAAATACCATTTGAGTTATTTAAGACAGACATGCTAATACTTTTTTGCCAATTAAATGAGGAACCACTTAGATAACGGCTTGTGTTTTGATCTTTATAGTTATTGTAATATTCACCCTCAAACATTGTAAGCATTGAATCTGGCATGAGGGAATGTGAATTAATGCCAAAAAACCCAGCGGAAATAAATTTGGATATTGAGTCATGAACATTACTGCCATTTGATTTCTGTGGGTATATTAGTGTTAGCTCTAGCTCAGCTGTTGGACTGTTTGTTGAGTCTTTGACAAGTCTTTCCTCAGAGTGAAGGTAGTGAACGTCAAGCTCCATACTTCCAGGGGGGTATTCTTCATTAAGATTGAAGGATATATGGTTATCATTTAATATCCATTCTCCATTAAATTTTTCTTCACTTAAGCTTCCTTCCAGGAAAAAATTATTTTTTCCATACTCTTTTAGTTTTGCAATACTATTTGTTAGACTTCCCACAACGGGAAGACTTTTTGACTTATTTTTCTCATTTAGTCTGTTAACATAACTATAGTTATAGGTACCCGACAAGGCATCATTCAATACTATAAGATTAGCAGTAACATATATATTACTATCTACAGTACCATAATACCTACTATAAAAATTATTATAAATATCGGTGCTTTGGGAGAGAGCATTAAAATTAATTACCGATGTAAGGACTAATAGTGGCCATATTTTCATTAGTAGTGGCATTAAATAATATGTATAATTATGGAAAAAATTTGATGTTACAAATCTAGTACTTATATGGATTGGTTAAATATATAACAAGTTAATTTATTTCGCTTTGTGGAATTCGTTTTTATACTTATTCAATTCCCTTGCACAGTTAGAATAAGATAAATAATTCAAAAATTAGGATATTAATATTGTTATTTTTGAAAATAATTATCACTACTGATATAAAATGGATGAAGTAACCGAGTATTTGACAGTAACATTAAAAAGTGAGGGTATATTCAAAGACAAGGGGAGTAAGTTTATTGCCAAAGCCTGTCATGTGGAAAACCTTGAAGATGTTAAGAAGGAAATGGATTCCATTCGGAAAGAATACTACGATGCACGACACCATTGCTATGCATACAGATTTAACCCTGAGGATGAGGTTTCCAGAAGTAGTGATGATGGTGAGCCCTCAGGAACAGCAGGTAAACCAATAATGAATCAGCTTTTATCCTATGGTATTACCAACACCCTATTGGTTGTAGTAAGATATTTTGGAGGAACAAAACTTGGTGTAAGTGGATTAATTAAGGCTTATAAGTCTGCTGCTAAAGATGCTTTAGAAAAAAATAAAATAATAAAAAAATATATTTCCAGTGAAGTTATTTTATCATTTGAATATCCTCTGATGAATTCTGTTATGCGAATAATTAAGGAAGAAAAATTAAGAATCCTAAAACAAGATTTTGATTCAAATTGTAAAATTTACATCGAACTGAAAAAAAATCAAGAAAAAATCACAAGAAAAAAAATTGATAAAATAAGAGGGGTTATAATAAAATAGCTGATTAACAGTAATATAGCAATATTTAACGTTTGTACACAGATAACACAATATTTTTAAAAAGTCAAGTAATATTTATGTTTTTTATTAAATATTTTTAACCCATATTTGTTAACGCAAATGTAAGTCAATAATACTTGTGGGAGTAAGCTGATTTACAGCGAATTAAATTATTACTAGCCAATTGTTTTTGTTATTCGAGAAAATTCTACCTCCAAATGAAGAATAAGTGCGTTGAAATCTGGGACAAATGCCTTTCTATTATTGAAGACAATATTCCTCCTCAAAGTTACAATACGTGGTTTGCTCCAATAAACCCTATTAATTTTGATAATGATGTTTTAACAATTCAAGTGCCAAGTCAGTTCTTCTATGAATGGCTAGAAGAGCACTATATTACTCTTCTCAGAAAAACAATTAGAATGGTGATTGGGTCAGGTGCTTCGCTAGAATATAGCGTTATTGTAGATAACAATAGTACAGATAAATCTAAGTCTTATGCAGTTAAGTATCCTGCCACAGATAAAAAAGCAACTCAAAACAACCAAGTATCTATGCCACTTGACTTAAACAAAGGAAAAACAAGAGATATACCTAATCCTTTTATTATACCAGGATTAAAGAAGTTAAAAGTTGAATCTCAATTGGTAGATACATATTCATTTGATAATTTTATTGAGGGCGAATGTAATAGGTTAGCTAGATCTGCCGGCTGGGCTATATCTGAAAATCCTGGCAAAACAGCCTTTAACCCCTTGCTTGTATATAGTAGTGTTGGCTTAGGAAAAACACACCTTGCCCATGCAATAGGTTTACAGGTAAAAAAGAATTTTCCAGAAAAGATTGTATTATATGTAAAAACAGACCAGTTTATCAATCAATATATTGACTCTGTTCGTAATAACAATCAAAATGATTTTGTTCATTTTTATCAGATGATAGATGTTCTAATCATAGATGATATCCAGTTTATTGCTGGAAAGGAAAAAACTCAGGATGTGTTTTTTCATATATTCAACCATTTACATCAAAATAATAAGCAACTTGTTTTAACTTCAGATAAGCCACCTGTTGAGCTAAAGGGAATGGAACCAAGATTGCTTTCAAGATTTAAATGGGGATTGGCAGCTGATTTGCAAATGCCAGATTTAGAAACACGTATCTCTATCTTACGTAAAAAACTTTATAAGGATGGTATTGAAATGCCATATGAGGTTGTTGAATACCTCGCATACAGCATTACCACGAATATACGTGAGATGGAAGGTGCACTGATCTCAATTTTGGCTCAATCAACTCTAAACAAGAAATCTATAACTCTTGATCTAGCAAGACAAATGATTGATAAGTTTGTGAAAAGTACCACTAGAGAGATATCCATAGATTATATCCAAAAAGTTGTTTGCGACTACTTTAGTGTTCCATTGGATGTTTTAAACTCAAAAACTAGAAAGCGTGAGATTGTACAGGCTCGTCAATTGGCAATGTACTTTTCTAAGATGCATACAAAAAATTCATTGGCAACAATTGGTTTACATTGTGGCAATAAGGATCACGCAACTGTCCTACACGCATGCAGAACTGTAAATAATCTAATCGAAACAGATAAGCAGTTTAGGGTCTATGTAGATGATATTGATAAAAAGCTAAAACTTTAAGTTTTAAAATACCTAAATGGGCTTAATAGAGTGAGTTAGGCTCGAAATGTTTTATAACCAAATTATAATTTATTAATTATGAATGTACTTTTTGTATGCACAGGAAATGTATGCCGCTCACCAATTGCTGAAGCATTAATGAGGAAAAAGTTTGAGAAATATGATCTGGATGGAATTGTGGATTCAGCAGGTTTTTCACCGACAACTATAAACGATGCTCCGGATTACAGAGCAGTCGAGGCAGCAAAAGGTTTTAATGTAGAGTTAACGGGAAATTCAAGAATATTTTTGAAAAACGATTTTGATAGGTTTGATAAAATATATGTAATGGATACAAAAAACTTACGCGAAGTAAAAGATTTAACCAGAAATAAAAATGATGAAGCAAAGGTTGATTATATAATGAATGTTATTGAACCGGGTAGTAATAAAGTTTTACCCGATCCGATTTACAGCGGAACTTTAGGTTTTAATGAATTTATGACAATAATTGATAAGGTTACCGCAAAAATCGCTGAGGATAACAGGAAGTAAAAAATTATTGCGTGTCAGAGAGAATACCATCCAAAACGGATATATTAGAGGCTCATAAAGTAATAAAGCCCTTCATAAAACATACTCCAGTGTTAACTTCCAAGTTATTGGACGAAATGTTCAATAATAACCTTTATTTTAAATGTGAGAATTTTCAAAATGCAGGATCATTCAAGTCTAGAGGGGCTGTTAATGCAATTATGAATCTATCCAATGAAGAGACAAAATACGGCGTAGCTACACATTCTTCTGGAAATTTTGCCCAATCATTGGCAAGAGCTGCAAAAATATTAAACATTGAAGCATATATTGTAATGCCTAAAAATGCGCCAAAAGTTAAGGTTAATGCCGTTAAAGAATACGGAGGGAAAATAACTTTTTGTGAACCCAATCTAAAAGCCAGAGAGGAAACATTAGCAATGCTAATTAGTAATACTGGTGCCACAGAATTACATCCCTACGATGACTATGCTATTATAGCAGGGCAGGGGACTGCCACATTAGAATTATGTCGGGATGTCCCTGAACTTGATATGATATTGTGCCCTGTTGGTGGTGGTGGGCTAATATCAGGAGCTGCCCTTTCTGCTGATTATTTTGGTCATAATATTCAAGTAATAGGTTGCGAACCTGATGGTGCCGATGATGCATATAAATCATATTTAGCAGGAGAAATTATTCCAAGTATTAATCCAAATACAATTGCTGATGGTTTGCTTACATCTCTTGGTAAAAGGAACTTCCCAATAATTATGAGTTATGTAAAAGAAATTGTAACGGTTTCCGAGGATTCCATAATAAAGGCAATGAAACTTATATATGAACGAATGAAAATTATTATAGAACCTTCATCGGCAGTAACACTCGCAGCTTTGATAGAAAATAAGGTTAAAGCAAAGGGTTCTAATATTGGCTTAATTATTTCCGGAGGAAATGTTGATCTATCAAAACTACCATTTTAACTATGAAAGGTAAATTATATTTAATACCTACACCACTGGGACCTTTGGAATCAATTGAAAAAGTTCAACCGAGTTATAATAGTAGTATTATTATTCATACTATAGACACATTTATTGTAGAACAGGTTCGTACTGCAAGGAGATTTCTAAGTGGGATAAACCATCCAATTCCAATCGATCATATTAGTTTTTTAGAGCTTAATAAACATACGGACCAAAGTGAGGTGTATTCATATCTAGATTCAGCCATGAAAGGAGGCAATATTGGTCTATTGTCAGAAGCTGGAACACCTTGTATAGCTGATCCGGGTTCTGTTGTGGTTAAATTGGCCCATATTAAAGGTATTCAAGTTATACCTCTTGTTGGTCCAAATTCAATTTTATTGGCATTGATGGCATCAGGATTAAATGGCCAAAACTTTCTTTTTCATGGTTACCTTCCAATCGAGAGGAATATTCTTGCTAAATATTTAAAAGATATTGAGTCAAATTCAAAGAGAAAGAGCCAAACACAAATATTCATAGAAACTCCATATCGTAATAATCAAATGTTAAAATCAATTATTAGTGTATGTTCTATAGACACCAACCTATGCATTGCAACCGATTTAACACTTTCAACCGAATCAATAAAAACTAAAACAGTGGGAGAGTGGAAAAAATCACTGCCTGATATGAATAAAAAACCAACTGTATTTCTCCTTTGCAGGGACTAGTTAACTAGTATTATACTAATTATCCTTCGTTAGTTTCCACCTTTTGTGAGACCATAACCAATTCTCAGGTCTTATTCTTATGATCTCTTCAAGTTTATTTGCATATAGTTTAGTCAACTCCCCTGGTGGTAGTTCTGAGGGGTTATCAGCTAATGTGGTTAATTCAAGCTCATAGTAACCCTTCCTCACCCTTTGAATATCAACAAATACAGCAGGATAGTTGTATTTTTTTGAGTAAAATTCAGGTCCATGTAAAAACGCGGTTTCAATTCCCATAAACTTTACCCATATTGATTTTGCTTTATTTGATGGGCTTTGATCAGAAGCCATTACATATATTTTATGTTTGTCTTTGTTATTTACAAAGCACCTTGCGGTTTCAAATATTGAAACCAATTCAGTTCCAATCCTAGATCTATTATTTTTTATGTATTTATCAAGATAGATATTAGATAATGGCTTATAAAATGCAATTGGGTCCCAGGCCAAATGCCTGCATGACATTGCTCCCCACTCCCAGTTTCCATAGTGACAGGGTAATGCAATAATACCGCCATATTTATCATCATATAAATCACTTACATCATCTAGATTTATAATCTTATGCCTTTTTAGTATTTGTTTTTTAGACATGGTAAATGCCTTTAGGCTCTCAACCATAATCTGAGAAAGGTTTTGATAAAACAATTTCTCTATTCTTTTTATTTCTTTTTCTGACTTTTCAGGAAATGATTTATGTAGATTGGATCTTACTACAGTTAATCTATATCTAAATACCCTGTGTAAAATAAAGCAAAGAATATCTGCAATAATATATAGTAACCAGAAAGGTATTAACGCAAAAAATAAGACAAACAATCGAGTAATAATTGCCAATATAAGGTTCATGGGGGCAAACTTAATGCTTCTTTTCTAATTTGTATGAGTTTGTAAACTAAATTTGCCGGAATTTTAAAATATAATTTAGGCAAATGAGATTGGTTAAAAGGTTCTATAATCTTACCTTTAATGAGAGAAGAACATTTAGACTTCACACCATATATATGGTGATAGAAGGTTTTGTACTTGGTATTCTTGCGTTAAATGAGTTTGTCTTTATTAAAAGCCTACATGGAACAAATTATCAATTGAGTTTTCTTTTTCAGTTTAGTGCTTTGGTATTCTTGTTTCTGATAGTAATAAACGAATTTCTACGAAGAGTTAAGAATAGAAAAAAATTATTGAGAACAGTCGCCATTGCTACCAGATTACCATTGTTTGCTCTTCTTTTGTTTCCATCTACCAATGAACAGATGTTAGCTAAACCCTATTATCATTATATTTTCTTGTTTCTTTTTTTAATTTATTTTTTTGGTAATATTTTCATAAAACCAAGCATAAACTTGCTGCTTAAATTGAATTACAGGCACAATAATTTTGGTAAATTATATAGTTACTCTACTAGTGTCAATAAAATAGTAATGTTAGTTGTAACCTTTGCCTATGGATATATATTAGACTTTAACAATTTTGCATTTATATATATTATTCCTTTTGCGGGTTTATTGGGAATCATTTCTGTTTTTGTTTTATCACTTATTAGATATCAGGAAGAGAATGATGTAATAATTAGACATTCAATAAGTGAGTCGGTTAAGGCATCCATTAAGCAAATGTATACCATACTTAAAACCAATAAGCCTTATAGGCATTTTGAGATGGGGTTTATGTATTATGGTTTCTCATTTATGATATCTGTTACGGTTATTACAATTTATTTCTATGAGGCTTTGAATCTAAATTATTCAAGTGTTGCATTTTATCGTAACTCATACAACCTATTGGCAATTATGCTGTTGCCATATTTTGGTAAGCTGATCGGAAATATTGATCCACGAAAATTTGCTGCAATTACCTATTTGTCAATTGCTATTTATATTGCAGCATTGAGTCTAACAACATATATTCCATTTCACTTCAAGTTCTTGGATATTACCATTTACTACACCCTAATTGTATACATTATTTTTCATGGGATATTTGCTGCGACGATGGTACTTCTGTGGAATATAGGTTCTGCATATTTTTGTAAACCTGATGAATCCGGAACATATCAATCTCTACACTTATCATTGACTGGAGTTAGATCAATATTTGCACCCATAACGGGTGTTATTTTTTATGAATTATTTGGATTTACGATAACTTTTGCCATCGCAATATTTTCTTTGCTATGCGGGATAATGTTAATGCTATGGTCCTATAAAAGGGAACAACGATGACATCTAAGTTATTATCTTCTCACGGCAAATGTATCACCAAATATTAAAGTTCCATTTCTATTAAATTCATAAGGAAAGTAATATAAGGGTAATTCAGTATCATTTGGATTTACAATATCAATTGCAATTGTTTCGATTGGAGATTCATCTTCGGATAAGCTAACAGAAGCCTCATAGGTTAAACCATAGGCGAGCATTCTTCCCAATTTAGTCTCCTCCTCACAATACTTCGTAAGGGCATCTCTTACTGTCTCATTATTAGGGATGTTTCTTTTATCTTCAATTTCAAACTCCAGCGGATGAACCTGACCTTTTCTATCTATAAATGCTCCAAACGGGTAACATTGCTTGGTATCATTAAGCAGCTCAGATGCATATTCCAATGAATGGTCAATAATATTTTGTGTTATCTTATCCATGTTTTGTAAATTTTCAATATTTATATTTCTTACCCCATCTTTTCTTGATAATTTCCTTCTCACTATGTTCTCGACTATTATTACCAGGCTGATAAAATATTGTCCCACTTATGTCTTCAGGTAAGAACTCTTGATCCGAAAAGTTGCCTTCGAAATTATGTGAATACATATATTCTTTGCCATAACCAATATCTTTCATGAGTTTGGTGGGTGCATTTCTCAATTGAATAGGGACTGGTAAGTTCCCAGTTTTATGAATAAACTGCTGAGCATCATTGATCGCAGTATATGATGAGTTACTTTTAGCAGAATTTGCAAGGTAGATGGCAGTTTGTGATAGTAATATTCTACTTTCTGGCCATCCTATTTTATTTACTGCATCCATACAAGTGTTTGCCAATAATAAAGCATTGGGATTAGCATTGCCAATATCTTCAGATGCAAGTATTAACATTCTGCGAGCTATAAATTTAGGGTCCTCACCACCCTCCACCATTCGTGCTAGCCAATATACGGCTGCATTTGGGTCGCTACCTCTGATGGATTTAATAAACGCACTTATAATATCGTAATGCATCTCTCCTTGCTTATCATATATTGCAAGGTTTTCTTGTATACAATTTAATACAATATCATTGGTAATTATTATTTCAGACTTATTTGTTTTCTCCTGATAAACAACTAACTCAAGGGCGTTGTAAATTTTCCGTGCATCACCACCTGAGATTCTAAGTAAGGCTTCATGCTCTTTCAACTCAATTGATAAATCAAATTTATTGGCTAATAATTTGATTCCATTCTTTAAAAGTTTTATTAAATCTTCCGCCTCTAGATTTTTAAGTATGTATACCTGACACCTTGAGAGTAGGGGACTTATTACTTCAAATGATGGGTTTTCTGTGGTGGCACCTATTAAACTTATTATCCCTTTTTCCACAGCATTTAACAATGAATCTTGTTGAGACTTACTAAACCTGTGTATTTCGTCAATAAATAATATTGCATTACCATCGAAAATTGCTGCCTGCTTAATTACATTCCTAACTTCCTTTACTCCGGAACTTACTGCGCTTAGGGTATAGAATTCTTTATTTAATGTCTTTGATATTATATTGGCAAGAGTTGTTTTTCCCACCCCAGGAGGTCCCCAAAGAATCATCGAAGGTATATTACCCGACTTAATACTTTTATAAAGTATAGCATCCTTTCCCACAAGGTGTTTCTGTCCAATATAGTCATCAAGCTTTTCTGGACGCAATAATTCTGCCAACGGTGCTGCCATAAGATTTTTTTGTCATTACAAAATTAAGTTATTTTGTACTTGTTTCATATGGTGATTACAATTGATTAATTTTGACCTATGAACGAAAGGTTGATAAATGAATTAGTATTCAAGTTTATCAGAAGTAGCGGTTCTGGTGGACAAAATGTAAATAAAGTGTCAACAAAGGTTGAACTGCGATTCAATATTATTTCATCCCAAGTTCTAGATAATCGAGAGAAATCAATTTTGATTGATAGACTAGGAAATAGGCTTAATTTGAAATATGATTTGATACTGACTAGCGATGATACACGAAGTCAGTTAAAGAACAAGGAGATAGTGACAAAAAGATTCATCGAATTACTAAAGGACGCATTAGTGGTAACAAAGCCAAGAATAAAAACAAAACCTACCAAATCCTCTGTTGTCAGAAGACTTGAATCCAAAAGAAAGGTTGGCATGAAAAAGAAAGATCGTCGCAAATTCGATTAGTCATACTAGAATATTTTAAAAGTTTTTGACCTATTTATTAGACTAAGGATATTATTGATAGTAAATTTGCCATTATATAAATTAACCACGTTACAACATGAAAAGTATAATAAGGTTATTAATCTTGATTACAATTTTCCCAATTGTAAATTTAAATTCTCAATCAATTATTACTGACAGGCCTGACCAAACTGAAAGTGCTACTACAGTGCCAATAGGAAGTTTTCAGATTGAAACAGGATTCTCTCTGGAATATATAAAATCAGATGGCATGCACTATCAAAATTGGTATGGACCATCAAACCTTTTTAGAATTGGTTTAACTGATTTTATTGAACTACGTGTAGTAACAAACCTTGTGAATCTAAAAAACATAGGGAAGGGATATTCAACCACAGGGATTTCAGATTTGGAAGTGGGAGGTAAGGTAAATATATACACCAGTACTAATGGTAAATTTATACTAGGATTTCTTTCACACTTGATTATTCCAACAGGATCTTATGACCTCACAAATACTAAATATGGAACAATTAATAAATTCGCTTTATCTTATAGTTTATCAGATAAAGTAGGATTAGCTTGCAATTTAGGATATGATTATTTTGGATATGAAAATGGAAACTTGGTTTATACTTTTGTAGCTGGCTATTCAATTACAGATAAATTGGGACTGTATGCAGAAGTGTATGGGGATGTAGACAATTTCAAAGACAACTACTCTAGTTTTGATGGTGGTTTTACATATCTGATTCGTAATAACCTTCAATATGATTTTTCCTTTGGTACAGGTATTAATCACAGAATGAACTATGTGTCAACAGGTATCAGTTGGAATATAGGAGGATATAATTAAAAAGGAGTTATAAACTCTGACCTTACCACTTATAGTAAGTAATTAGGCTCCAATAACGTACTAAATCAAATCAATTAGCGTTAGTATTTCTAAAATTAGTATTTCTGCGTATTATTGCGAATTAATATTTCTTATAACAAACATTATTAAAAATTTTGAGCTAAATACAAGTATGTTTATTTGTGTAAAAGCTTGAAGACCAGGCGCCAATGAAGAAAGAATTAATACTGCTAACAATAATTATTTTATTTACGTGTTCACTCAAATCTCAAAATGGAGAGATTCAAGGGACAATAACAGACATAACAAATAATGAACCAATTCCATTCGCTAATGTTGTTATAGCAGGAACGCAAATTGGTACAACTAGTGATTTCGATGGGAATTTTTCAATAACAGGTATAGATCCAGGTTATATTAAACTTCAGGTTTCATATGTAGGATATGAACCTGCATTTAGTGCTGATGTTCTGGTTAGTAACAATAACATACCATTTGTTGAAATTAATCTCGAACCGAATGAGCAATTATTGAACGAGGTAGTAGTAAAGGCAGACCCTTTTGAGAAGGTATTGGAGGCACCCCTTTCGATGCAATCTATTAGGGTAAAAGAAATAGAAAGTAACCCAGGAAGTAATAGAGATATTAGCAGGGTAATACAATCTTTCCCAGGAGTAGGTAGTACTCCAGCATTTCGTAATGATGTTATAATAAGAGGTGGAGGTCCAAGTGAGAATAGGTTCTTTTTAGATGGGATTGAAATTCCAGTATTAAATCATTTTTCAACTCAAGGAGCATCAGGGGGGCCAGTGGGTATAATCAATGCAGACTTTATTCAGTCAGTTGATTTTTACTCTGGATCATTCCAAGCCGATAAATATAATGCACTTAGTGGTATTCTGGATTTTAAACAAAAGGAGGGAAGTAAGGATAAGACGAATTTACAAATAGCTATAGGCGCAAGTGAAGCAGCGCTCACCTTAGATGGTCCAATGGGTAATAAGTCAAGTTATATATTTTCAGTTCGAAGATCTTATCTTCAATTCCTATTTTCAGCCATAGGGTTACCATTTTTACCAACGTTTAATGATTATCAATTTAAGCTACGAACTGATTTTAATGAAAGAAATAAACTAACTGTTATAAGTATTGGGTCGTTGGATAATTTAAAGCTAAATACTGATATTAAGGATCCCGATGAGAGTCAGGAATATATCCTAAGTCAGATCCCTGTAAATAACCAGTGGAGTTACACCTTTGGAGTTGTTTACAATAACTTCTTCAAAAATGGTTTCCATACTTTGGTAGTGAGCAGAAATATGCTAAGCAACGAGCTTTACAAGTATCCTGATAACAACGAATACCAACCTAAAAATTTTGAATATAACTCAACAGAAGCAGAGAACAAGTTTAGATATGAGCTTACAATGAGGAATAGAGGTGTTAAATATAATTTCAGTATCAATGCTGAGTACGGTGATTACTACAATTCAACATTTCAAACAATATTCTTAAATGATAGCTTGGATTATATCAACTATACAACAGATATTGACATTATTAAATATGGTTTCTCAGCTCAGGCAACTAAAACTATTTTAAAGGGCCGATTACTAGTTTCATTTGGTATTAGAGCAGATGGTAATGATTACAATTCTGCAATGTCTAATCCTTTTAACCAGTTATCTCCCAGATTGTTGATGTCTTATGCAGTGACAGATAAAGCTTCATTAAATGCTGGTTATGGTAGATATTTCCAACAACCTGCCTATACAACTCTAGGTTATAGTGATAATAATGATAATTTATTGAACGAAGATATATCTAAGTACATTGGAGTTAATCAATACACTATTGGAGCCGAATATCGTTTTTCAGATAAGGTTTTATTATCATTAGAAGGTTTTTACAAGGATTATTTCCAGTATCCCATTGATTTGATGACAGGTGCTAGTTTAGCAAATCAGGGTGCTGATTATAGCGTGGCAGGAGCTGCTCCTGTGACATTTACTGGAAAGGGTAGGGCATCTGGGTTGGAAGTTTTAAATAGAGTTAATTTGGATGGTTTTACCATGCTTGCAGCCTATACCTATGTTAGAAGCTTATTTACTGATCTCCAGGGAGAGTATATCGCTTCTTCTTGGGATAGTAGACATATTCTGACTTTAACTGCCTACAAAGATTTTAAGAAAACATGGCGTGCGGGTATTAAGTGGAGGTTTGTTGGGGGCCTACCATATACACCTTATGATTTACAAACTTCAGAAAATGTTGAAGCTTGGAATGCACAGGGATCAGCTTACTTCGATTATTCGCAACTAAATACATTGAGATTTGAACCTTTTCATCAGCTAGATGTGAGAGTAGATAAAAACTTTTTCTTTGATAAATGGACACTCATGGTATACATTGACATTCAAAATTTATATAACTTTAAATTCAAAGGTCAAGACTACATAGTTCGTGAGAAAAATCCTGATGGAACTTATGAAACAATAAATAATGGTAAGGATTATGTTTTAAAATCTGTAGCCAATACATCTGGTACAGTTTTACCTACTCTTGGTATAATGGTTAAATTATAAAACAGGCCATCCACTTTTCTTAAAAACTTTCATAATAAATAACCCAATTAATAGTGTTACCAACTTCAATCAATTACTTGATATAATAATACATATTGGCAATTTATTTTTGGATATCTTAAATTGAGATGATGATGTGCATTGGATTAGGCTAAATTATCCTTGTCAATACCTCTATTCTTTATGATTTTTGAAACACTATCTGGCACATATTTTTTCCATTCCTCATTTCCACTCTTTAACATACTATTTACTTCTCTTGTGGAAATATGAAGCTGATCTTTCATATCACTTATAATATCGAGGATAAATCGTCTTTCCTTCAAGTAGTTAAATATTAATTTTATATCATGATCTATTTCAAGATTATTTGTGGTTATTATGTCATCACCTTTGTATCTCTTTGTGGGATAAATGTATAATTTCATATTTGAAGGAAACATTTTACTAACTGCTTCAAGAATACCACCTCTTAGATTTTTATAATATTTTTTGCTTAGAACCTTTTCAAATGTGGGTATACCCATTACTATACGAAGTTTATTTAATTTAAATTGTGAAAAGAAATCCACAAGCTTATAGTATTCAGGTAAATCGGAAATCATCACATTTTGACCAATGCTAACTAGCATATCGACCCTATTTAGAAAATCCTGTTCATCAACTTCGCCTTTAGACAGAATATTATTAAGCGACAACTCACAAAATGATAATGTGTTATCAGGTTCATAATCTTCATCATTCGCAAAAAGTTCCATGCTTTTGTTTAATATATCCTGTGCAATAAACGTAACGGGCATAAAACTTCCTCGGAACGCAAGTACATTTTTTTTATAAAGCATATCATATGGTTGTTGCACATTTCCTAGTTTATCAAACATTATGCTTCTGGTCATTTTGTTTTTTACAAGCTGAACAGCGAGAAGTTTATTATCAATATAATCTAGGTCTGGGCCGCTCATGCGCATCATCGTAATTCTAAACCTATCCATACTCAAGTTATCGGTTAAAGACTTTAAAAAAGTAGTAGGACTATCATAGTAGAATTTACACGCAAATAACAGATTTACACCAATAGTGCCAATGGTTGCTTGTTGCAGGAGTGCATCATTCTCAAGAAGTTTTATATGAATTATTACAATATTTGGTTTGCTTTTTGGAGTTAGTTGATATTTAACACCCATCCACCCATGACTATTATTTGTTTTGTTATAATTAATAATCTCCATGGTATTGGCAAGAGCAAAGAATGTGGTATCCTTATGGCTATCTTCCAATAACTTATGTACTTCCTTGTATTCGTAATCTAACATTTTAACTAGCCTTTGCTCGCTAACATGTCTTCCAATTTTATTTTGGTTGTAGAATGAATCACTAAACTTCTTATCATATGCTGAAATTGTTTTGGCGATGGTCTCCGATGAACCTCCAGCCTGAAAAAAGTGCCTTGCAACTTCCTGGCCTCCACCAATTTCAGCAAAGGTTCCAAAAAGTTTTGTGTCAATATTAATAATTAGAGCTTTTCTATTTGTTGGAATTATATCGTGTGCCATAGTAACTTTTTATGAATCTTTAGTTTGTAGTAGTTCTTCCAATGCTTTGTTTTCATCTCTTAACCTTGCAGCTTCAATAAAGTCAAGAATTTTGACAGCATCTTGCATTAATTTTTTATTCTTTTCTATGGACATCGTTATCTCTTTGGAGCTCATGTACTTTACCACAGGATCTGCTGCTATTCCAGACTTTACATTAGCTTTATAATCTTTATCCTCAATGTGTGTGGAAGCAACTGCGGTTTGACCCATAATTGCATCTATACTTTTAATTATTTGCTTTGGAGTAATCCCATTATCTGCGTTATATTTTAATTGCTTTTCCCTTCTTCTGTTTGTTTCATCAATTGTTAGAGCCATTGATTTTGTTATCTTATCTGCATACATTATAACCTTACTTTCAAGGTTCCTTGCTGCTCTACCTGCGGTTTGTGTTAGTGATTTTGTTGATCTCAAGAAACCTTCTTTATCTGCATCTAATATTGCTACTAAAGCAACCTCGGGTAAATCAAGCCCCTCTCTCAGGAGATTTACACCAACCAAAACACTAAAGTTACCAAGGCGAAGGTCGCGTAGTATTTCAACTCTATCCAAGGTATCAACATCCGAATGTATATACCTTGTTCCAATGTTGAGATTTAATAGATATTTGGTGAGTTCCTCTGCCATTCTCTTGGTAAGTGTTGTAACAAGGACTCTATGTTGCTCCTTAACTGTTTTTGCTATTTCATCAAGTAGATCATCTATCTGATTATTACTAGGCCTGACCTCTATTGGTGGGTCCAATAAACCTGTAGGCCTTATTAACTGTTCAATTATAACTCCTCCTGATTGTTCCAGTTCATAGTCAGATGGTGTTGCACTAACATATACAGTTTGCCTTGTTAACTGCTCAAATTCCTCAAATTTTAATGGTCTGTTGTCCATTGCGGCTGGCAATCTAAAGCCATATTCAACCAAATTATGTTTTCTGGACCTATCTCCTCCATACATTGCTCTTAATTGCGGAAGAGTAACATGACTTTCATCAATTATGGTGATGTAATTTTCGGGAAAATAATCCAAAAGGCAAAAAGGTCTGGTCCCAGGATTTCTTCCATCAAAATACCTAGAGTAATTTTCTATACCCGAACAATATCCAAGTTCACGCATCATTTCCACATCGTAAGATACTCTATCCTGAAGTCTTTTTGCCTCTAAATGCTTCCCAATCTCCTTGAAATAATCCACTTGTTTTGCCATATCCATTTGAATCTCCATTAATGATGATTTCATTTTATCTGGAGATGTTACAAAAATATTGGCAGGATAAATTATTAAATCCTTCATTGCTTCTACACGCTTACCTGCGAGAGGGTCAATCGATTCTATGGCTTCAATTTCATCACCCCATAAAATTATTCTATATGCCCAATCCAAATAGGCAGGATAAATATCAATTGTATCGCCTTTTACTCTGAAGTTACCACGATTAAGTTCTATATCGTTCCTAGAGTATAATGCATTAACTAATTCCCTAAGAAATTTGTTTCTACTTAATTTCTGACCAATTTTAAGCTTTATTACATTACTATTGAAATCGTCGGGGTTTCCCATACCATAAATGCAGGATACGGAAGATACAACTATGACATCCTTTCGTCCCGAGAGTAATGTGGAGGAAGTGCTTAACCTAAGTTTTTCAATTTCTTCATTTATACTTAAATCTTTTTCAATGTAAGTATTGGTAACTGGAATAAATGCCTCTGGTTGGTAATAATCATAATAGGAAACAAAGTACTCAACAGCATTATTAGGAAAAAACTGTTTGAACTCTCCGTAAAGTTGTGCAGCCAGAGTTTTATTATGGCTTAACACCAGAGCGGGACGGTTTAGCCTTTCCAACATGTTGGCCACAGTAAATGTCTTACCAGATCCCGTAACTCCTAGTAAAGTTTGTGCTTTTTCGTCTCGCTCAATTCCTTCAACAAGCTGATTAATAGCATTGGGCTGGTCACCCGTTGGTTTGAAATCTGATTTTAGATTAAGTTTCATTATAATGTTAATCGCGAGAGTAATTACTTATAGAGGTGGCAAAAATACAAATCGTTTAGCAAACTACCGATTTATCAGTACCTTTGGTTTAAATATTTTAGTTAAAAGATTATTTTCTATGCCGATACATAAGCCAGTTAACCCACTTGATTTTGGATTGAATTCTCGTATAAAAATTGTTAGTCTCTCTGGTAAGGATTTCGGAATAGTAAAAAAAAGAAAATCTAGAATTATCATGAAGGATGGTATTCAAATAGTTACAATTGCCAATAGTATCCGTGATAGATTTCCTGAAAGCGAAATTACCCTGATATATTCAGGTCCAATATGTAGTAAGACCATTGAGTTTTTAATGAAACAAAACATTAAATTGAATCATGAATAAGGAGTATATACTAAGTCTTGATCAAGGTACCACAAGTAGTCGTGCTATAATATTTAACAGAAAGGGAGAGATATGTGCAATTGCTCAGAAAGAATTTGAGCAAATTTTTCCTAATCATGGCTGGGTTGAACATGATCCCATTGAAATATGGTCAACTCAACTTTCCGTCGCCTCAGAGGCAATCGCAAAGCTGGGTATACAGGCTGATGAAATAGCAGGTATCGGTATTGCTAATCAAAGAGAAACAACTATTTTATGGAATAAAAAAACAGGTTTACCAATCCATAATGCCATAGTTTGGCAAGATCACCGAACATCGCACATGTGCGATACTTTAAAGCAAGCAGGGTTTGCTACCATAATAAAGAATAAAACTGGTTTAGAACTAGATGCCTATTTTTCAGCAACAAAGATTAAGTGGATTTTGGAAAATGTAAGAGGTGCAAGGAAAGCTTTGAGAAATGGTGAACTTGCTTTTGGAACAGTGGATAGTTGGTTAATATGGAATCTTACGGAAGGTAAAAAACATGTTACCGATGTAACAAATGCTTCACGTACATTATTGTTCAATATAAAAACCTTGGAGTGGGATAAGGAATTACTGGATATATTTGAAATACCGGCTTCAATACTACCTGATGTTATCTCAAACTCAGAAATTGCAGGATATACAAGTGGTAATATTCTAAGTTCTAAAATACCCATTAGCGGAGTTGCCGGAGATCAGCAAGCTGCAATGTTTGGACAACTATGTATTAATAAGGGTATGGTGAAAAACACCTATGGTACTGGATGTTTTCTCATGGTAAATATCGGAGACAAACTTGTGCTTTCAGAGAATAAACTTATTACCACAATTGCATGGCAGTTTGATAATAAGATAACTTATGCTCTTGAAGGTAGTGTTTTTGTTGCCGGAGCCGTTGTTCAATGGCTTAGAGATAAATTGGGTGTAATCAAGAGGTCTTCGGATATTGAGCTTGCAGCTGCCAAGGTTAAATCCAATGCTGGTGTTTACTTTATACCTGCATTCACGGGTTTGGGAGCACCATATTGGAATCAAAATGCAAAAGGTATAATAACAGGTTTAACAAGAGATACATCGGTTGAACACATTGCAAGAGCTGCATTGGAATCCATAGCATATCAAAGCTACGATGTAATAAAAGCCATGGAAATGGACATTGGACACAAAATAAATAATTTACGTGCTGATGGTGGTGCATCTGCAAATGGGTTGTTAATGCAATTTCAATCTGGAATATTACAAATACCAGTTGAAAGACCCGCAATTCTTGAAACAACCGCTCTTGGTGTTGCATACATGGCAGGATTAAATATTGGTTATTGGTCAGGAATAGACGAATTGAAGGTTAATTGGCAAGCAAGTAAAATATTTAAGCCTGAAATGAGAAAAGCACATGCAACAAACCTTATTAATGGTTGGAAGAAGGCAATATCAAAAGCTCTCTAATGGCTAATGATTGTCATTTATAAACCTTGGGTGGGTTTATTCTTTTATGATTTAAAATTGACAATTCACTCCATAATATTGAATTGTGATTAGGCCTATGAATAGTTAAGGTTTCTTTAAAAATTTTCTTGGTAATTAACAATAAATATTCTTACTATTGTAAAAAATTAAAGGTGAAAGGGAAAGTTGTTATAATTACTGGCGCCTCTTCAGGTATTGGTGAAGCTTTGGCTTATGAGTTTGCTTTGGCCGGCTCTAAAATAGTTTTGGGAGCAAGGAATCAAGAAAAACTCATATCCATTGCAGAGGACATAAGGAATAGAGGAGGAGAAGCTGTTTATTGTCAGTCTGATGTAAGTAATGAAAATGATTGCAGGAATTTGGTTTTAACTGCAATGGATAACTATGGTCAAGTTGATATATTAATTAACAATGCAGGTATTTCAATGAGAGCGCTATTTAAAGATGTTGATCTTAGTGTCATAAAAAGATTAATGGACGTTAATTTTTGGGGTACAGTTTATAGCACAAAATATGCTCTTCCTTATATACTTAAACAAAAGGGTAGTATTGTTGGTATTTCATCAATAGCAGGTATAGTAGGACTTCCAGCGCGAATTGGGTATTCTGCCTCCAAGTTTGCATTGAATGGTTTTTTAGAATCACTTAGAACTGAAAATATAAAAAATGGACTTCATGTTCTTATAGCTTATCCTGGATTTACATCATCTAATATTAGAGAAACATCTCTTGGACCATCTGGAAATCCTCAGGGTGAATCACCGAGAAATGAAAATAAAATGATGACTTCAGAACAAGTTGCAAAAAGGACTTATATTGCCATTAAAAATAGAAAGAACAAAATTGTACTTACAACAGAGGGTAAATTAGTTTCAATTATTAGTAAGTTTATGCCAAACATTCTATATAAACTGGTGTATAAAAGTCTTGCTAAAGAGCCTAATTCACCCTTTAAATAGTATAAACTAAATTAAAATAAATTATGATTACAAATTATAAGGTAAATCCAAATGTAGGTTTTGGCGAAGTAAAATTTGGGATTGCGATGGACTCTTTCGTGGAGAAATACGGTGAGCCAGAAGAGGTCGATACCATTGATGAAGATGAAGAACTTGATACGATGATTCTTCACTATTGGAAACAAGGATTTTCATTGTTTTTTGTTGGTCTAGCTGATCCTATCCTTGCAGGTGTGGAAAGTGACCACCCAGATACCGAATTGTATGGTGAAAAGATATTAGGTAAAACCAAGAAGGATATTATTACACTTATGGAAAGTAATGGTCACACAGACTATGATGAGGCCAAAGAGGAAACCATTGGTAAAAACGATAATGATTTGAGAGTCTCATATGATGCTAGTATGATGGATTTCTTTTTTAGGGAAGATAATCTGGTATACATGAATTTTGGCGTTATGGTTGACGATGAAGGTAAAATAGAGAAAGTATAAGTGCTAATATTTAGGCTTATATTGTAAGTCTAGCGATACACTCCTATCCATTACTCCAATAGAATAAACTGTAATAGTGGTAATTAAAGGTAATCATGACAGTCATAAACCTTTTTTTTAACCGACTATAGAGGTTTGTATATTTACCTTAAAATTATCCTGATTTTAAAATATATACAACCGTCTTCACATGGACTTGTAAGAAGATCCCAGAAAAATATTTGTTTTGCTCCACAACATTTGTTATGTTTGCTGAACAAACCTATTACCTATGAACCCGATTTTAGTATTGTACAGAATTATTAGAAGCTGTCGTATATCATATACTAATGATTACACCTTTATAATTGTTCACACAATTGCTAAGTAACTTTTCCGATAGATATGAATGGTTAATCAACAATACTAATAAAGTATTTTCTCCATTGATAAAAATCAAAATTTATGTTCTGAGAAAATAAAATGATTAGAAAAAAATATAAAACATGGAATCATTTAATAAAAAATCAATTTCCCTTGAACTTGCTAATAAACTTGCTAAGGTAGCGATCGAAAAAGCAATTGAATTAAAAATTAATATTGCGATTACGATTGTCGATGAAAGTACAAATCTGGTTCTATTTAATAGAATGGATGCTGCTCCATTAATGGCACATGATGTATCTAGAACAAAGGCCATAACTGCTGCGGGTTTTGGAATCCCAACAGGTAAACCTTGGCATGATTTTATTAAGGATGATCCAATTCTTAATAAAGGAATACCTTTTGTCAAAGATTTCTCACTAATAGGAGGAGGGTCACCAATAATTATCGATGATTCAATAATTGGTGCTATTGGAGTTAGCGGTGGACATTATTCAGAGGATGAGCAATGTGTCAAAGCTGCGTTGGAAGCTATATAATATTTAATTTGTGATGTCAAAACAATTATACCTAAGTAAGATTTTTAAAAGCCTAAACAGGTATGCAGAATATTTTGCTGGTGTTCAAACACAGCATGATCTCGCTATTGGAATAGAAAGAGTTATCGATGAACTCTTTGATCAACAATATTCTGGAATTTATTTATATGATTTTGAAGCAAAGAAATTAAGGCTCCACATTGCAAGAGGATTTACGGAAGAAGAACGGTTGGAAGCAGAAAGAACTGCCATGGATCGTCACCCTGGAGATGTATTCAGAAATAACAAAGTCCTATATATCCCAGATACTGACAAGGATACTAAAAGTTCAACGATTACAAGTAAACGAAGTTTCAATGTAAAATCAAGAATATATGCACCCATACTTAGTGGGGGTAAGCCCGTTGGAGTCATAGGTATTGTTAGTGATAAGCCAAACATGTTCGATGGGCTTGATATGGATTTATTGTTGTTCATATGTAATCTGGCGGGAATATTTTCTACAATTTTAAATCAAATTACTGAGCTAAAGGCCGCCAATGAAGAGATTTCATCTCTGAGTAAGTTTCCCACAGAAAATCCCAACCCCATCATGCGTATTGACTACAAGCATACCCTTGTGTATGCTAATATCGCTAGTCAACCATATTTAAATACACACAAGCTTAGTATCGGCATGAATATTACAGGTGATTTTAGAGCTGCTGTAACCGAATCAATGTTAACAAATGAAGTTGTTGAGCTGGAAGTCCGCGATGTAAACGCCATTTATTTATTTGTTATCACCCCTGTGAAAGAATCACGTCATCTTAATATTTATGGAATAAACATAACTGAAAGAAAGGTTATTGAGAATGAATTGAGAAAATCCTCAATGATTGCGGAGAAAACGGATAATGCCATAATTATAACTGATGAGTTTGGAGCAACTGAGTATGTTAATGAAAGCTTTACCAGAATGTCTGGTTATTCCATTCAGGATATGATTGGATTGAAACCAGGAAAGTTGCTCCAAGGAAAGGATACGGATAAGAAAACCTCAAAAATAATTCGTAAAGCAATTGATGATGGTAAATCAGCTTCTGTTGAGATACTAAATTATACGAAAGATGGGGATCCTTATTGGATCAAAATGGAGCTACAACCGATTTTTAACAATAAAAATGAACTGACTAATTTTACGTCGATTCAAACAGATATTACTCAAGAAAAGAATCTGGAGAAGAACTAATAATAATTGAATATTATTATTTTACCTGTTTCTCGGATGAAATTCCATTATTACCCTACGAAGGTCCTCACGATCCAAATGTGTATAAATCTCAGTAGTATTTATGCTGGCATGACCAAGAAGCTCCTGTATAACCCTGAGATCAGCGCCGTTCTGAACTAAATGCGTTGCATATGAGTGTCTAAATGAATGTGGACTAATATTTTTCCTTATCCCAGCTTTTTGAACATGAGTTTTAACAATATAAAATATCATCTGACGTGTTAGCTTGTTACCCCTTCTATTGAGGAAAAGAATATCATTATCTTTTCTTTCAATTTTATGTTTAGGGCGATCATGTTCTAGATAAATCAGTATATTTCTTTTTGCTTGAGCTCCAATGGGTACGAGTCGCTGTTTATTACCTTTCCCGGTTACAAGTATTATACCCTCATTGAAATGAAGATTGGAAATTTGAAGGTTAATTAATTCACTTACTCTCAGACCACAACTATACAGAGTCTCAAGTATTGCTCTATTCCTCTCACCTTCATTATCACTTAAATCAACAGACATTATAACTTGCTCAATTTCATTAATTGTGAGAATATCAGGAAGTTTACGGCCAAGTTTTGGAGACTCAATTAATTCAGTTGGATCAATTATCACTATTTTTTCTAAAATCAGAAATCCAAAAAAGGACTTTATACCTGAAATAATACGCGCCTGAGTGTAAACACCTAAATCCATATTATCAATTTCAGATATAAATTCTCTTATCACCTCATTAGTGATTTCTTTTAATCCAATGTTTTCATAATTGTCACCAATAAAATTCATTAGCAAGCCAACATCATACATGTAAGCTGCAACAGTATTAGGAGACATACTTCTCTCTAGCTGCAAATAAGATTTAAAACCTTTTAAGTAAGTGTTATGCTTCAAATTATGAATAATAAAAACTCAACTAATATAGGAATAATCAATCAATTAGTTTATTTTTGTTTGGTAACTGAGCAGTATTATTTTAGTGTATTAATAATCAATAAAATATATTCATATGATTGATTTTTCGTTAGAAAAAAACCAAATAGAACTTAAAGAAAAAGTTCGTGATTTTGCAAATACTTACATGAAACCAGAAGCAAGAAAATATGATGACTTGGCTGAGTTTCCATGGCCAATAGTAAAGAAAGCATATGAAGAAGGTATTATGAATGGACCAATGTCGCCTGAGTTTGGAGGTCATGGTCATAGTATTCTTGAAAGTGCTATTGCTTCGGAAGAATTGGGAGCTGGTTGTGTTGGTATCGGTATTTGCTTGGATGCAAATACACTTGCTTTAACACCCTTGTATTTGGGAGCAAATGACGAGCAGAAAAAGAGATTTTTTGGTCAAATTAATGAAGAAAAAAGTGTAGCTGCTTATGCATTAACAGAACCAAATGCAGGCTCTGACGTTGCAGGTATTAAAACACAAGCTATTTTGAATGGAGACAAATACATACTTAATGGTCATAAGAGATATATTACAAATGGAAGCCCATCTTCGTTTATTACAGTTTTTGCATTAACAAATCCTGAAAAGGGGGCAAGAAGTCTTACAGCTTTTGTTGTACCCACTGATAGCCCCGGCATTGAAATTGTTGCTGATATGAGAAAAATGGGACAAAAAGCCTCTGTTCAGACGGAATTTAAGTTTCATGATGTTGAGATACCAGTTGAGAATAGGATAGGACGAGAAGGTCAAGGATTTTTACTTGCCATGAAAACATTTGAAAGAACCCGTACAGGTGTTGCAGCTCTGGCGATAGGAAATGCTCGTGAAGCTTATGAAACATCAAAAGAATGGGCTAAGAAAAGAATTCAGTTTGGGAAACCAATTACAGTAAATCAGGGAGTAAGTTTTATGCTTGCTGATATGGCAACGGAAATTGAAGCTGCGAGGCTATTAACATGGAATGCCGCTTGGGCTTATGATACTGGTCAGAAGTCAGCTAATTTACTTTCTGCTATGAGCAAATTATACGCATCAGATATAGGAATGAAAGTAACTACAGATGCTGTACAGGTAATGGCAGGAGAGGGATATTCCTATGATTTCCTTGTTGAGAAAATGATGCGCGATGCAAAATTATGCCAGATATACGAAGGTACAAATCAGATACAAAGACTGGTAATAGGTAAAGGAATTCTTAAGTAATCTAACATTCGATTACACCTGATTTACAAATAAATCAGAACCTTCAGGTATAGATACATCTTTGTCAAGAAATTCATCTATACGTATAATAGCTTTTTCTATCATCATGTAAACTCATTAATTAATTAGATAGGGAGAAGATATAATTTGATGTAATCAAGTTTAGACCTTAACCTTATCAATAATAATAGTTTAGGCTATTTAGCCTAAACTATATTATATATTAATTACAAGTTATTTAGATTTAGTAGGGGAGGTGAAAGAAATTTTTATATCATCTTTCTTAGTATCGAATCCTACATTAATGACAGTGTCTTTGGATAGCTTGGTTGCTATTATTTCCTCTGCAAGATGGTCTTCTATATACTTTTGAATAGCTCTTTTAAGAGGTCTAGCACCAAATTGCTCATCCCAACCTTTGTCAATGATAAAATCTTTTGCTTTTGCGGAAACTTTTATTTTATAACCCATCTGATGTATTCTATCATATAGATGGGTAAGTTCGATGTCGATTATTTTATGTATTTCTTTTCTCGCAAGTGGATTAAATATTACTACATCATCAATTCTGTTTAGGAACTCGGGTGCGAAGGCACGTTTAAGAGCGGTTTCAATTACACCTTGAGCGTGAGCATATTTTCCAGCTTCCTTTGCCTGGGTTGTAAAACCAACGCCCTGACCGAAATCCTTTAGCTGACGAGATCCAATGTTGGATGTCATTATGATAACAGTATTTTTAAAATCAACTTTACGTCCTAAACCATCCGTTAGTTGACCATCATCAAGCACTTGTAATAGTAGATGGAATATATCAGGATGTGCTTTTTCTATCTCATCCAATAATATAATAGAATATGGTTTTCTGCGAACTTTTTCGGTAAGCTGACCTCCTTCTTCGTATCCAACATATCCCGGAGGAGCACCAACCAGTCTAGAAACTGCAAATTTTTCCATGTATTCACTCATGTCAACCCTAATTAGAGCATCTTGAGAATCAAAAATATATTTTGCAAGCATCTTGGCCAAATATGTCTTACCAACACCTGTGGGGCCTAAGAAAATGAATGAGCCAATTGGCTTATTTGGATCTTTCAAACCAGCTCTGTTACGTCTTATTGCCTTTACAACTTTGCGTATGGCATCATTTTGTCCTATAACTTCCTTGCAAAGTTCTGGCTCCATATTTATGAGTCTATTACCTTCACTTTGAGCAATATTTGTAACAGGAATACCTGTCATCATTGCTATAACCTCTGCCACATTATCTTCTGTAACATCCTCTCTATGGATTGCTGCATCAGCTTCCCATCTTTTTTTAGCCCGTGAAAGTTCCTCGGAGTATCTTCTTTCTATATCTCTGAATTGAGCTGCTTCTTCAAATTTCTGACTCTTTATGGCCCTGGTTTTGTTACCCTTGATTTCCTCAATGGAATTCTCAAGGTTTATTATTTCCGTTGGGACATGTATATTACTAATGTGAACCATTGCACCAGCTTCGTCCAAAGCGTCGATTGCCTTATCTGGCAAATATCTGTCGCTAATATATCTATTGGTAAGTTGAACACATGCGTCAATTGACTCTGGTGAATATTTAACCAAATGATGATCTTCGTATTTTTCCTTAATATTATTGAGTATGTGAACTGTTTCTTCGGGTGATGTAGCATCTACCAGAACCTTTTGAAACCTTCTTTCAAGAGCCCCATCTTTTTCAATATACTGGCGATATTCATCAAGTGTAGTTGCTCCTATGCATTGAAGTTCACCTCTTGCTAAGGCTGGTTTGAACATATTAGATGCATCAAGGGATCCTGATGCGTTACCAGCACCAACAATTGTATGAATTTCATCAATGAATAATATTATGTCAGGATTTTTTGTTAGCTCATTGAGAACAGCTTTCATTCTCTCCTCAAATTGTCCTCTGTATTTTGTTCCAGCTACAATTGATGCGAGGTCCAGAGTTACAATTCTTTTATTAAATAATGCTCTTGATACCTTTCTATCCACAATTCTTAGAGCTAATCCTTCAGCAATAGCTGATTTACCAACTCCTGGTTCGCCAATAAGAATGGGATTATTCTTTTTTCGTCTGCTAAGAATCTGAGCAATTCTTTTTAACTCGTCCGAACGTCCAACAATGGGATCTAGACGTCCTTCTTCAGCATATTTTGTTAGATCACGACCAAAATTGTCAAGCACAGGAGTGGTTGATTTGGGATTGGCTGGTTTTTTCTCAGTGCTTTCCTGATGTCTTTCTGGAGTTTGAGGTTGATCCTCTGTATCACCTGGCATTTCGGATTTTGGTTCTATAAATGTTGGCATATCCTTTTGTTCCTTTACTATGGATGTTAGTTCTTCCTTAACAGAGCCATAGTTTACACCATCATTGCTGAGCATACTAGTTACTAAGTTACTTTTATCCTTTAATATGGCTAATAAAAGATGCTCAGTTCCAATTAACTCTGAATTGAACACCTTTGCCTCTAAATAAGTTATTTTGAGAGCTTTTTCAACTTGCTTTACCAATGGGATATTTTCCATTTTGGTACCATCAGCGTTTGGGTTTTTGATTGAATCTTCAATTTCTCGTTTACATTTGTTAAGATCCACACCAAAATACTTTAGCAATTGTATTGCCATTCCTTCACCATCTCTAATTATACCTAATAGTAGGTGTTCTAAACCAATGTAATTGTTACCCAATCTAACAGCTTCTTCCCGGCTAAATGATAGTACGTCCTTAACCCGTTGAGAAAACTTTGCTTCCATATTATATTCTTTTAATGCAAAATTAACGAAAACCTACTTAATATGTTGTGTTTTCCAACATATCATAAGCACTTTAATAGTTATTATTAAAATATGACTTTGTTATTTTTTACAATGTTATTCATTGTTATCGTAACTCCAATTTTTATGCCAACACTTTATACTAATATAATTATCATTAATACAGGCATTTAGGCTTTGCGACAAAATGACAATTGAATTTAATATTATTTCAATCAGAGCTAAATTAAATCCATTTTCCCAAAATAATTGTTACATATTATTTTGCGATACTCATGTTTTATCAACCAATGCTAGATAATTATCTAAGATATTAGTTATTAACTAATTTCAATCTGAAAATAAAGCGTAAACAGCTTGTATTTAATTAGTTAAGATATACTTAGGATATGATTAGAGCTTTTTGAAACTCAATGATTTACAGTTATCGTCAGGAAAAGCAAATTACCAACAAATAGTTGTTAACATTATGGGATATTTATTTAATATTGAGGGCTATTAATACGTCTGTTTTTCATATTTTTGTATGTTTTTTTTAAAGGAAATTTACAAAGGAGATTACATGGAAAATGTATTGGATGGAGAAAGAATAATTAAGGTTAATATTGAGAACCAGATGAAGTCTGCCTACATTGATTATTCAATGTCGGTTATTGTATCTAGAGCCTTACCAGATGCACGTGATGGTTTAAAGCCTGTTCACAGAAGGGTTCTTTTTGGTATGCACGAAATAGGCGTATTATCAAACAGACCATATAAGAAGTCGGCTAGAATAGTAGGAGAGGTGCTGGGTAAGTATCATCCACATGGTGATACATCAGTTTATGACTCAATGGTAAGGATGGCTCAGGAATGGTCACTTCGATATCCACTGGTACAGGGACAAGGAAACTTTGGATCAATTGATGGTGATAACCCTGCGGCTATGCGTTACACTGAGGTAAGGTTAAGAAAAATTGCCGAAGAAATGCTTGTTGATATTGAAAAGGACACTGTTGATCATCAGTTGAACTTTGATGATAGTCTTAAAGAACCAATAGTTCTTCCCACCCAGTTTCCCAATCTACTCGTAAATGGTGCATCTGGTATTGCGGTTGGTATGGCAACTAACATGGCACCTCACAATCTTACACAGGTAATTGATGGAACTTTAGCATATATAGATAATCGTGAAATAGAGATGGATGATTTGATTAGAATCGTTCAGGCACCTGATTTTCCTACCGGCGGAATTATATATGGATATGAAGGAGTTAAGAGTGCCTTCGAAACCGGTCGCGGTAGAGTCATGATGAGAGGTGATATAACCGTAGAAGAAAGCTCAACAGGAAAAGAAAGACTTGTGGTCTCTTCAATTCCATTTCAAGTTAATAAAGCAGAAATGATTAGAAAAACTGCTGATCTCATCAATGACAAAAGGATAGATGGTATTTCCGATATTAATGACGAATCGGATAGGAACGGGATGAGAATTGTGTATGACTTAAAACGAGATGCAATACCTAATATAGTTATCAATAAACTATATCAGCTTACTGCATTGCAAAGTTCCTTTAGTGTAAACAATGTTGCTCTTGTAAAGGGAAGGCCAAGAACTTTAAACCTAAAGGATTTAATTCATTACTTTGTTGAACATAGACATGAAGTGGTCACAAAGCGAACCGAATATGAATTGAAGGAGGCAGAAAAGAAAGCTCATATTTTGGAAGGATTATTGGTTGCTCTAGATAACCTAGATGAAGTTATAACCTTAATAAGAGCATCACAAACACCTGAAGAGGCCAGAAATGGTCTAATTACCAAATTTGGACTAACTGAATTGCAAGCACGTGCAATTTTGGACATGCGTCTTCAAAAGTTAACGGGACTTGAACGAGGTAAGATTAAAAATGAATATCAAGCATTACAAGAGCTAATAACTAAGTTAAAAGCTATTCTTGATAGTTTTGAGATGAAAATGGATATCGTGAAGGAGGAACTTATCAGAATTAAGGAACTCTATGGTGATGAAAGACGTTCTGAAGTTGTTTACACTGCTGAAGATATTAGTATGGAAGACCTAATTCCTGACGAGCAAGTGGTAATTACTATTTCTCATATGGGATATATAAAAAGAACACCACTTACCGAGTACCGTCAGCAAAGAAGGGGAGGGCGAGGCTCAAAGGGAAGTACCACAAGAAATGAAGATTTTCTAGAGCATCTATTTGTGGCCACAAACCATAATTATATGTTGTTTTTTACTGAGAAAGGAAAGGTCTTCTGGATGCGTGTTTTTGAAATACCAGAAGGAAATAAGGTTTCCAAAGGTAGAGCTATCCAGAATTTAATCAACATAAGTCCAGATGATAAGGTGAAAGCTATTATTAATACCAAAGACCTTAAGGATGAAGATTATATAAATAGTAACTTTATAATGCTAGCAACCAAAAAGGGTGTTATCAAAAAAACCTCATTAGAAGCTTATTCGCGACCAAGACAAAATGGGATAAATGCCATAACAATTAGAGAGGGTGATGAGTTGTTAGAAGCAAGACTAACAAATGGTGAAAATAATGTATTGCTTGCAGTTAAATCTGGCAAAACAATTAGATTCAATGAAGAGAAGGTACGTGCCATGGGGCGGAATGCTGCTGGTGTAAGGGGTATAACTCTAGGACACAAAAAGGATGAGTTGATTGGCATGATATGTGTCGAAAATAATGAAGAAGTTTCCATACTAGTAGTTTCTGAAAAAGGGTACGGAAAACGATCTGAATTAGAAGATTATAGACTTACAAATAGGGGAGGAAAGGGTGTTAAAACTCTTAATATAACCGACAAAACGGGTCAATTAATAGCAATTAAAAGCGTTACTGATAATGATGATCTTATGATTATCAACAAGTCAGGAATAACCATCAGGATGGCTGTTAAAGACCTCCGTGTAATGGGTAGAGCAACACAAGGAGTGAGGCTCATAAGAATTGATGATGGAGATGAAATTGCAGCGGTTGCAAAGGTTGAAGTTGAAGAGGATGAAGATCAGGAATATCTTGATGGAGAAGTAATCGATTCGGATGTTAAACTAGAAGATACTACTGAACAATCTGAGGAAGATAAAGAATAATTGAATAATTTTTAATAATAAATTAAAGTTTGTAGCTAAGGTTTCATTTCCATATATTTACCCTTGGTGCAAAATAAAATGTGTAATCATGAAGAAGTTAATGATTTTAATTGCCTTGGGCTTATTCGTTGCGGGAGGTGCATTTGCTCAAAAGAATAAACGTACAAGTGCTTATATGTACAATAAGAATAAGCAGTATGAAAAGGCAATGGTAGCAATAGATGAAGCTATAACGCATCCCAAGACAGAAATTGATCCAAAAACCTGGTTATATAGAGGCCAAATCTATTTCAATATAGCAAATGATACTTCTGCAGCAGTGAGGTCTTTAGATCCAAATGCGGCGAGTACTGCAGTTTCAGCATTTGAAAAATGCAAAGAGTTGGATGTCAAAGGGTCCTATGATGGTGAAATAGCCCTTTACCTATTGAACCTGACAAATATTTTCTACCAAAGAGGAGCGACAAGCTTCCAGGAGCAGTCATGGGATAATGCCATTGAGAATTTTAAGCAGGCATTTGAAATTTCAGAAATTGATGGAAACTTTGATACTATTGCTGCTTTTAATGTTGGTATGAGTGCTGTGTTATCTGATCAGCCTGCGATAGCAGCTGAATATATGAAGAAATGTGTTGATGTTGGATTTAATGACTCAAGAGTCTATATGTATTATTCTCGTGCAGAAAAGCAGTTAGGAGATACTACCATGGCTTTTGAAATACTTGCGCAGGGTAGGGAGATATTTCCTCAAGATAATACTCTTCAGCTCGAAGAGGCACAACTTTATCTTGAAACAGGTACATTTGATAAGTTAATATTGAGTCTTAAGGAAGCTATAGCAGCAAATCCTTCCAATGTAACACTATACCTAGTACTTGGTCAAACATATGAAAATATTGATGATACAGATAATGCTTTGGAGGTGTATAAGCAAGCCATAGAAATAGATCCAGATTATGCTGATGCTATATTTAACATAGGTGCTATCTATGTAAACAGAGCTTCAGCGCAGTATACAGAAGCTAATAATCTTCCATTCGAAGAGCAAAAGAAATATGAAATAATAAAAGGAGAAGCTGACGCTAACCTAAACAAGGCACTACCATTTCTGGAAAAGTCACATGAAATAGATCCTGATGACCAAGTTATTATTGGTGCTCTTAAGGAGGCTTATGCAAACCTTAAGATGAATGATAAGCTCAAAGAGTTAATGGATAAATAGGATAAAGGTAGGGAAGTAGAGATTTATACTTCCCTATTATTTTACATCTCTATTTAACATAATATATATTATGGGACAATTATATCCCTTAGATGATGTCCATGCGTATTAAAGTATATTATCAATAATATATGATATGAATTGGATGGATAGTTTACTAAGCTTAGCGTATACTAACGATTTATTCCGTAGTTACATCAGCAGGAGACCTTATACTTATAAGTTCAACTTCATATTCAAGAGTTGTGAAAGGATCAATAATACCCTGTCCTTCGGACGATATACCTATCCAGGATGGTATGATAAAACGAGCTTTACCTCCGGGTTTCATCAGTCCAATACCTTCTCTAAAGCCTTTTGTGTCAAAGTCTTGGCCGAATTCAAAATCTAATGGTTTGTCGTTAAAGTTGGAAAATAGAATATTATCACTACCCAATACTTTTACCGACAAATATACCTGACAAATATCTCCTGTATCAGCGGTAGAACCCCTACCCTTTTTTTCTTCTAAAAAATATAGGCCATTTACAGTAGGATCAGTGTATATCTTATTGTTATTCAGGTAAATTTGAAGCGTTGCCATTTCTTGTTTTGCCATTTGGAGGCTTTTTTTGTCTGCCTCTTTCTGCCATTCGGATGATGTTTTATGATCAAGTAATTTTATATCATAATACATTATGCTTCCTGGCGTAACATATTCTGGAAGTTTTTGCATTGCAGCACTTTTTAGGAAGAATGAGTCTGCTACTACCCCTATGGATATTGAGTCTCCAGTTCCCATTAAGGTTAATGCTTCATATAAATCACCCTCAAATATAGGTTTTGTGATTGGAAAAACCATGCTACCATCTTCTATATCATCACTGTTAAATATAATGCTATCATTTAACCTGTATTTCAGTCTGATGGTTACTATTTCTGATTCCTTTGCTTTTGTGCTGTCAGGGCCTTCTGTAATCCTTTTGATTAAAACTCCATTTTTTGTTCGTTTATAGCCATTTTCATTACTATTTGAACAAGAAAAAACTACCGCAGTAAATAATATTACCACGGTAGTTTTTAGAAAATAATATTTCATATTAATTTTCAAATATTCTTTTGTTACTTCTTAATGTCCAGTAATTCAACTTCAAAAACTAATGTTGAATAAGGAGGAATACTTGATCTTCCTTGGGGACCATAAGCTATGTCTGATGGTATAACTAACATTGCTTTACCACCTTTTCTCATCATTTCGATACCTTGATCCCATCCTTTAATTACCTGACCTTGTCCTAAAGTGAATTCAAATGGTTCTCTATCAACTGAGCTATCAAATATGTTTCCATCCAAAAACATTCCAGTATAATTGACTACAACTTTATCACCTTTGGTAGGTTTTTTACCCTTGCCTTTTTTGATATTAATGAAGTATAGACCACTTTCCTCTGCTTTTGCATCTGGGTAATTACTTTGAAGATATTCATTGCGTTTTGATGACTCATCTTCTTCAAGACGCTTTAACTCTACTTCTTGAGCAGCTTTAACTTCAGCCTCTGTTTCTATGTTATTTAGCCTTACATGAAAATATATATTCTCAACAGAATCAAATTGTGGAGGTACTGAAGGCATTCTGAAAAGTTTTAAGAATACAGAATCAGCTGGGCAAATAAATGTCACACTATCTCCAACCTTCATCATGGCTATGCCATCATAGATATCGCCTTTATAGGCAGATTCAGTCATTGGAAGTTTCATAACCTGAGGAAGGTCTTTGCTGTTAAATATGATTGTGTCCTCTGTTGCATAAATCATATCAACGGTAATAAAATCACCGATTTGTGGATTTACTGTTCCCTCACCTTTTAAGTGGAAATTGTAGTATAAACCATCTTCAGTAACCTCAAACCCTTGAAATCCAGAGTTATTACCTGATTCACAGGATACAAAAGCAGTCGATGCGATAAATAAAACTGCCATAAACAAAATTGTTCTTTTCATTTTGATATTAATTAATGTTAGTAATTTCAATTTCATAAATAATTGTTGATCGTTGCGGGATTTTTTTATTGTCTCCAAGCAAACCATAACCAAGGTGCGAAGGTATGATAATTATTGCCTCATCCCCCACTCTAAAGTTTAATATTGCCTCTTCAAGTCCTGATTCAACACCACCATGCCCAATTTCAAAGGAAAGTGGTCCATCTTCACTGGAGGAATATATAATATCACCAGTTATTAATTTTACTCTGTAATTCATTGTCACTATTTTGCCTAATACCGCAGTATCACCCGTTCCGGGCTTTGTAATTTGGTATTTAAGACCAGATCCAGTTTTGGTTACATCAAGATTGTGGCGTCTTATATAATTATCAATTTCAGTGTTTTCAGTATTTACAAGATATTTGTTGACCTTAACGAGTGATTCTTTTTTATCCTTTGAGTTGTCGTTGTTTATTTCTTCATTATAATGCCTTACATTATCACATCCAATAACAAATGTAAGAAGCATAGAAAATATGATTATATTGATATTGGATTGCATTATTTTAAAGTGATATTTTATAGTCAAGGTCGTTTTTATAGTCCTCTAGAATTGACTTTAACTTCTTAATGAAGGCATCAATATTATTTGCCTCTCTACCACCCGCTGCATTTTTATGTCCCCCTCCATTGAAATGTTTCCTACATAAATCATTCACTGAGAAATCTCCTTTGGATCTGAAGGATAAACGCAATAAATTATCCTTTTCACTTATGAGTACTGACATATTTATCTTTTCCATGGATAAAGGATAGTTAACCATTCCCTCTGTATCCCCAACTTGATAGTTAAACTTTAATAAATCCTCTTTTGATAAATATATGAGTGCAGTATGATATTCATCCCAAACCATCATTCTTTCACTTATGGCGTAACCAAGCAGTCTCAATCTATTTTCTGAAAATGTATCGTAAATAAGTTTATGAATTTTTTGAGCATCAACGCCATGGGAAATTAACTTAGAGGTAATATTATAAGTTTCAGGGCGATTACATGAAAAGCTAAAAGAACCAGTATCGGTAACAATACCAGTGTAAATTCCTTCGCTTATATTTTTGTCAATCAGTTTTTCATCTCCTAACATCTCTATAAAGCTATATACCAGCTCGGCTGTTGATGAAACATTTGTTGTTGAGTAGCAGTAATTGAACTTATCAACTTCTGGATCGATGTGATGATCAATTAGAATTCTTGTGCATGATGTTGCTTCTACGATATCAGTTAGAACACCCAACCTGCTTAATGCATTAAAATCCAATGCAAATATTAAATCAGCATTATGTAGTATTTTTTGAGCATGTTTTGGACGATTCTCGTAGATTATAATATCTTCAGATTTGGGCAGCCATTTGTAAAACTCAGGGAACTTGTTAGGCACCATCATAGTAACTGTATTATTTAGCTTCTTTAGATAATTATACATGGCAATAAGAGATCCTATAGCATCACCATCGGGATTAGTATGTGATGTTAGCACAATGTTCTTGCCACTATCAATAAGTTCTTTTATCTCACTTTTATTACCTTTTATCAACATCTTTCTTACTTGAATTTAAATAGATTGCAAAGATAATCTAAATGTTGATTGATAGTTTGTTAAAGATTTTTAATATAGGCGTAATTATAATGGAAAAAACATTTAATATAGTTACTTATTCAATAATTAAATAGCTGATTATATGGGGTGTTGAACTAAAACATTCCAAATGTAAATATTATTGCTTTTTTGTTTTTTTATTCAAAAAATATATCGCATCTTTGCAGCCGTTTTTTAAAATAATTATCAACTTAATTTTTAATTAGTTATGCCAACAATGATTAGATTATCACGTCATGGTAAAACCCACAAGGCTTTTTATCATATCGTTGTAGCTGATGGTCGTGCACCTAGAGATGGAAGATTTATTGAGAAGATTGGCACATACAATCCTATTTCAAACCCAGCAGAGATCGTTTTAGATTTTGATAAGGCTTTGGATTGGATTCAAAAAGGTGCTCAGCCAACTGATACAGCAAGAGCTATTTTATCCTACAAAGGAGTTCTTTACAAGAATCACCTTTTAATAGGAGCTAAAAAAGGTGCTTTTACAGAAGCTGAAGCAGAAGCGAAATTTCAAAAGTGGTTAGAGGATAAGGAAGCTAAGAATGCTGCCTCAAAATCTGGTATTGAAGAAAAGATTCGTGCAGAGCAAAAAGAAAAATTTGAAGCAGAAGTTAAAGTTAAAGAAGAAAGAACAGCTGAAATAGCTAAGAAAAGAGCTGCGGCAGTAGAAGCTCAGGTTAAAGAAGCACAGGATGCGGCAGATGAAACTCCAGCTGAAGAAGCTCCAGCAACAGAGGAAGCTCCAGCAGTAGAGGAAGCTAAAGCTGAAGAAGCTCCAGCAGCAGAGGAAGCTAAAGCTGAAGAAGCTCCAGCAGCAGAGGAAGCTAAAGCTGAAGAAGCTCCAGCTGAAGAAGCTCCAGCTGAAGAAGCTAAAGCTGAAGAAGCTCCAGCAGCAGAGGAAACTCCAGCTGAAGAAGCTCCAGCAGCAGAGGAAACTCCAGCAGAAGAAGCTCCAGCAGCAGAGGAAACTCCAGCTGAAGAAGCTCCAGCAGCAGAGGAAGCTAAAGCTGAAGAAGCTCCAGCAGCAGAGGAAGCTAAAGCTGAAGAAACTCCAGCAGCAGAGGATAAAGCTGAGGATTCAGAAGAAACAAAAACTGAGAAATAGATTCAACTATTTGTCATCACAAAAGGCCTGATAGTTTTCTATCAGGCTTTTTTTATTTCTATATATTTTCTTTTAATTATTATTAATCATTACTGAATGTAATGTTTATGGGGCGTGGTGGGTTATAACTCAATAAACAAGAAGAATTGACAATACCTTTATTTAACTAATATTTCAGTTCTACGGTTTTTTGCTCTGCCCTCTTCAGTGGAATTATCTGCTATTGGTTCTGTTGATCCCTTGGCCATATACTCAAGCCTACTTGGGTTTATTCCTTTGGATATGAGATATTTCCCCACTGAAATAGCTCTCTTTTCCGATAGTTTATTATTATAATCTATGGTACCTATGCCATCTGTATGACCAATGATGTAAATATTTATTTTGGAAGCCTTAAGCAATTTAACTAGCCTATCTAATTCTGTATATGATGATGCTAATAGATCACTACTGTTAAATTCAAAAAAGATATTGTTCATTGTAATTTGACTACCACTTTTTATGGGCGATAATTCAAATGTTTTATTTACGGATGAAACACCAGTTGAGTCGGTGGCTAGATTTATATTTTCACTATAAAACAAGTATCCTGGACTTGAAATATTAAATGCGTAATCTATTCCAGGTAATAAAACTATAAGAAATTCACCGGTAACTGGATCGCTTAATGCAGTATTCAATGTTTCTCCGTTTGTAATGTTTGTTATTTCTATGGTTGACTTAATTGGCTTTTTTGTTTCCTTGTCAATTACAGTTCCTCTAACGTACATTATTTCTTGCGGTTCAACGAGTTTGTAATTGTCAAAATAATAGATGTCATACTTACCCATCCCTCCTTCTCTATCGCTTGAAATCCAACTTCTTTTACCATCAAGGCTGCTAAATATGATTATTTCATTAGCTTTTGTGTTGGTTGGATAACCAATATTTTTTGCTTTGCTCCATATTCCAGTTTCATCTTGTCTGGATACAAATAAATCATATCCTCCCATACCTGGGTGTCCTGTGGATGCAAAATATAATGTTTTACCATCTGCATGTAGGAATGGAGCCATTTCATCCCTATCGGTATTTATACTATCCCCCATATTTATTGGTGGACTCCATTGTCCACTTTGTAACTTTATTGCCATCCAAATGTCAGAACCACCCTTACCTCCCACTCTTTTAGAAGAAAAGTATAACCTTTTGTTATCCGATGAAATAATTGGCTGAGAGTCCCATGTTGCAGTATTGATAGTGCTTCCCATGTTCTGAGGTGGTAGCCACTTACCTCCTACACTACCCGACTTATAGATATCACAGCTACCAAAACCATTGGGCCAGTAACATCCGGTAAAATACATTGTTTTGCCATCTGTACTGAAATTTATTGTTCCCATATTGAGAGTATTGTTTCTCCATGATAGATCTACTAATTTAGGCATGCTCCAGTAATTATCAGATAACTTCGAGTTATATAACTGCTCCACATATCTTTTACTACTGCTTTTAGATGGACTTCGTTTTGTAAACATTATTAGGTCATTATCTACATTTACATAATTAATGTATTCATCATTGGGAGTATTAACCGGATAACCCATACTAATTATATCCACTGGTATTGGGTTTGAGATTAGTTTGAATGCAGTTTTTGCTCTTATGAGCTTATCATTTGCCAAAGCTTTTATTTCACTACTAATATTGTCAGTATTAAGAAAAATCTCAAGGCTTATAATGGAGTTGTAATATTCCGATATTTCGTAATATATACCACCTAGAAAATAATAAACAGCTGGAAAAAATGTGGAGTCAATTCCAATGGCACCATTATAGGCATTGATAGCCTCTTGATATTTTTTTAAATCCGCATTGATATCACCTAGTAAAAGCCATGCCTCGATAAAGTTTTTATCGTAAATAATCGATTTGTTAAGACTATTAATTGCATTCTGATAATCTCCCATTTGATAATAAGAAACAGCAGAGTTATAATTTTTGATCGACTTTTTATTTTGGGAAGTATAAGTGTATTCATCGGAGTAACCAGGGCTACTAAGTACCATTATAAGAAGTAAGGTTAAAATAGCCTTAAGGCCATTTAGAATCAATGATTTATAGTCATTTAGCTTGATCATTTACCTAGTTTTCTGAATGCAAAGAAAATTATATTCAGATCCTTCCATGTATTGTAATCCCTGGCATATAGAAGGTTTAATTGTTCTATGGTATCTAAATCCGAGTTGTTAAACTTAACTGAATCTACGGGATTTAATACCCCTCTTCTAATCTTTGGTAGTTGCATTAGCTGTTTTTCAATTGGGTAATAACCAACCCAGCTCCGAGTTCCAAATATCACTCTAAAAATATTAGAAATAAAGCCAAAAGGCTTTTTCATTAGAAATATTGCAATGGGAGACAAAGCTATTAATACAAGGCTAACGATAATGTCAAGTAACCTCTTATTTCTTCGGTTCTCTATATTGTCCACCGCGTTAATGTTCACAGTGTATAGGTCACCGCGATTATGTATGGAATTACTACCTATTATGGATAAGCTATCTTCGGGTGCTATTTTATAATCAACCTTAGCTACTTGCCAGTCTGTCATTTTATCAATTATGCGCTGATGGCTTATGCTTTTGGAGCAGAAGATAACTTCATCAATATCATATATTCTTATGATATCTACCACCTGCGAAATGGCTCCAATAAAATTTGTTTTAGTGGAAATTTCCTCCTCAGGACTAACTAATCCAACAAACTCTGGCACTATGTAAGATTTTTGAAGTAATAATTCAACCCTGTGGGCTTCATCTTCTTCTCCAATAACAATGAATCGCTTATGTATATTTACACCTATTTGTATGTTTCCAATGTTTAGCTTATTTAGTGCTAGGCGAATCAACGGAAGGGATATTATACCCCATAATGTACCAAGAATGATTAGCGCTCTTGAGTATCTCAAGCTTTCAGGTAGTAAAGCATATAATACAAGGATTAATATTGTACCACCTATCAAACCAACAATGGATTTCCTTATTTTAACAGGCCTGTCGTAACCTCCAGAAACATATACGGATAGCAACCAAATAACCACATAGGTTGGTATAACAAAGTATATTAGTTCGGGTGGATAATCCCCTCCATCCGTATAAATTTGTGTTCGTCTCCAAACTTCTTTAATTAGAAGAGTACCCGCAAATAATGCAATAAAGTCTAGTAGTGGCAATAATAAAGCACTCCAAAGCCTATTTATTAGAGCAATGGTAGCTCTAAAGTAAATGGCAATATTTATGAGTGATGTAAATATTTTTACGTTTTTCTTGGTGAAATGTTTACGTGCAAATATTACCATTGCATTGTAAAATACAAGCACATAATTAACACTTCCTTTTTTTGTGCTTTCACCCTTGTAATGGATAATTCTTGTTTCCGGGTAGTAATAGTTTTCATAGCCCGCCTTAATTATTCTATAACTCAGATCAATGTCTTCACCATACATGAAGAACTCCTCATCCAATAATCCTGTTTTATCGAGTGCTTCCTTGCGCAATAGCATAAAGGCACCAGGTAGTATTTCAATCTTGTGTATACTATTGTCATCCAGATGTCCCAGATGGTATTTGGCAAAGCGTTTACTGCGAGGAAACAATGAGCTTAATCCAAACATTTTATAAAAAGCAGTAGATGGTGTTGGTAAGCCTCTCTTGGATTCTGGTAAAAACTTTCCTGAACCATCCAGCATTTTAACACCCAATCCACCAGCATCAGGATTTTTATCCATAAAATTGATGCATTTTTCAAAGGTGTCATGTTCAACTACTGTATCAGGGTTTAGCAGAAGCACATACTCCCCTTCTGATATTCTAATAGCTTGGTTGTTTGCAACAGAGAACCCAACATTCTTCTTATTTGCTATGAGCTTAACATCAGGATATTTTTTCCTAACCATCTCATTTGAACCATCGATTGAATCATTGTCGACAACAAAAACCTCACCGTCAATATTTTTCATTGCCTTAAACACTGAGTTTAGACATTGATCTAGAAAATATTCAACATTGTAGTTAACAATAACTATGGATAGCTTCATCTTCATGTATTAGAGTTGCAAATATAGTGACTTCATATAATAAATCCATTGACGTATTTTAGCTTGTAAAGCAAAATCTATGATAATAATAATCAAAACGCTTTAATGATATTTTTCTTATGGCTTTGGATGTTTATATATCAGATGCCTTATTTTAATAGTAAATATAGATTAACCTATCATATCAGTTCTTTTCTAGCTAAATAGATACAAAAAAAGCCCCGTAATAGATTACGAGGCTTATGTTTATTTTCGACTATACATTCTATTCTTCCAGTTCTTCTTTTTTCATATCGTAGAGCTTTTTACCGCCATATGCAGCACCAAGCCCAAGTAGAATAAATAAGCCACTACCAATTGGTGCTACACCACCTGCTGATT
>Ga0209141_1000009_pt1 | contig 234462 bp, 210 predicted proteins | sample SaaInlLV_10m_DNA_2_FD_184676 | JGI IMG/M metagenome (GOLD analysis project Ga0209141, IMG submission 184676) | Marine microbial communities from expanding oxygen minimum zones in the Saanich Inlet - Saanich Inlet SI074_LV_150m_DNA (SPAdes) (version 2) | ecosystem: Environmental > Aquatic >... | reverse complement strand
ACCAGTTATAAGTATTAATCCAGATATTTTTTACTTAGCAAATAGCAAGTCTTTAATAGGTAAAAAAATATATGATTTTACTACTAAATCAAAATATCAAGTTGTTCCAGAAGATTTGACTTTTTCTGCTGAAAAATGTGTAACAAAACTTATTAACAATGGTTATATTGACAATAGTTTTTGTATTTTTAACTTGAACGATGAATTAGTTGATATAAAAAGAGTAAGAAAAGAAGTTCAAATTAATTTAACTTCTTTTGTCTCTTTTAGATCAGGTAAACATAATTGTAATAACTTTAGAGAAAAATTTGAAGATGTTATTAATGGATTTTATACAATTTTGAAGATTTAAAAAATAGCTTTATATATTTTTATTTGTTTTTTAATATAATAATTAAATAATTTAAAATAGGATATTTACATGGACAACAATCATACAAAAATCATTAAAGAAATTGCTTTACAAACAAAAGCAAATTTATCAGAGCTTCAATTTTTAAATACTTTATTTAATGAAGAGGCTTTTAGCACTTTTGTTTCTAAAAACCACAATGGTGACTTTGAAAGAGCTTTTAAAGTAGTAAAAGGTGAAGAATTAAAAATAGATGATAGCCTAAGAGAAAAAATTCCATTTTTTCAAGAATCAGTTGATATGCTTTCAAATTACCTTTCTTCTAGTAAAAAAGTTTTAATTTGTGGGGATTTTGATAATGATGGGACAATTGGAATTACAGGATTTAACTTATTAAACCTATCTTTTGATTTAAATAATATTCATATGGATTATGCAAAGATTTCTAAGCAAGATAAACCTAATCATGGTATTACTTATTCTTGGCTAGAAAATAAAGCTAACTCTTTGAATATAAGTTCAGAAGAAGATTTTTTAATTTTTACTTCTGACAATGGTTCAGGGATTGAAAATCTTGAAGATATTGAAAAAATGTTAGAAAATTACATGAATGCTAAATTTTTAGTGACAGATCATCATCATGTTGACCCATACTTTAAAACTTTACTAGAAAAATACCCAGATAGATTTTTGATTTTTAATCCTACGTTAGCTAAGCAAGAAGACCTTAATAATTTTAATTATTCTGGTGCTCAAACTTCAAATATTTTAATAGAGGAGTTTTTAAAAAAACAAGCTCAAAATCCTAATTTTCCAACTGATAAAGTTGTACATTTAATTGAGCAATTAAATAATTTAAATGATATTTCAGTTTTACTTGACCTTGTAAAAGGAGAGAAAATCATTGATTCATTTTCAACTATTAAAAAAATTCAAAATTTAGGTAACAAATTAAATGCTTTGAAAGATTGGAGTTTTTTACTTTCTAGTAATAATCCAAAAGATATTTTAAAAAATGTTTTTAATTTAAAAGATAATAAAATAGAAGATTTAATTCAATTTTTAAATCTTATTCTTCATAAATCAAAAGCTTTGATAGAGACTTATCCTCTTGTAAAAAATGGTCAAATAACTGATAAAGAAACTTTAAATAAAAAACTTATAAATTACCTTCCTGATACAAACAAAGATTATATTCATCAAAATAATAAACTTTATTCTAGCTCTGCCTATTTAAGACCAATTGCTATGGATTTTATTTCAAAGAAAAATTTAAAAAGTTTAGATGAAATACTTAATAATTATTTAACTAACATTTTTAATGACATTAAATCTTTTGAAAAGATTATGGCAGAAGAATCAAGAAATGAAAAATCTTCTTTTATTGATATTTTTGAGAAAGAAAACACTAAAATAATTTTCTCTAAAAAAAGTATTCCTAGAAAATTAATTGCTAAATTTTTCCCTTCAGAATATAACAAAGCTTTAACAGTTACTATGGATGGTTTTAACCAAGAAGTAATTTCAGGCTCTTTTAGATCTAGTCAAAACATGTCTGATATTAGAGGAGAGTCTAATCCGTTTAATGAATTTATTACTAAAACTCCTGGTCATGAACAAGCAGGAGGGTTTTCTATTTCTGGAAAGTCTGTAACTTCTGCTTTAAAAAAGGCAAATCCTGAATTGACTATTAAAACATTAAATGAAAAATTAGAACAATACATTACTGATATTGACTATTCTGTTACTAATACTATAAAAAATAGCCCTTTTGAATCTAATAATACACCATTAGTTGATATCAATGCATTAGTTTTTTATGAAAAAATGATGACTGTTCTTAGAACTCCAACTTCTTTTCACAATTATAAATTTCCTATTTCTATCGACCATAAGCAAATAGTATTAAAAAATGGAGCGGCAGATGAAACATTAGAGATAATTAATTCTAACCCTATTTTAGAAAGATATGCAACAGAAGGTTGGGAAATTGCTGAATTTGACTTGCATTCTGGAAATGCTATTCTATTTCCAAAACACTTAAGAGAAAAAATACAAGATGAAGATAAAAATTATAAAATAGTTTTAGAGTACATGGCTCCAAATATATTAATAGCTAAAGATATTGTTGAATATAATAACGAACCAGTTTTGAGATTAGAAAATCCTTTGGAAGACTATCAAAAAGAAGAATATGTTAATTTATTCAATAAAGAAAATAATTATACTATTGAAGTAGATAAAGAAAATTTTATTAATAAGCATTTACTTATTGATGAGCAAGAGCATTATAATTTTGAATTAGCTATTAAAGATTTATTAAAAACTAAAAATAAAAAAGAATTTTGTATTCTTGACATTGAAGGTTCAGGGCTTGGAAGGTTCTTTAAAATGACTGAGCTTGGAATTTTAAGATTCTCATTGGATGAAAATGATGAATTAAAATTAAAAATGACTTCTTTAAAAGCAAAAGTTAAAACTTCAATAGCTATTCAAAATTTAACTCATTTAGACAATAAATTTTTAAGTGAAAATGGACTTTCTTATAAGGAAATCTCTAAAATTATTGATGAAGAATTTAAAGATGGGAATGTAATATTTAATGCTTACAATTCTGTTTATGATTCTTCTGGATTAGCTGCTAATTTAAGTACAGAAGTTTTTGATTCTCCTGATAATTTATTCTTTGATTCAGCTTATTTTGGTAGAAAAAATAAATTAGCTATGCATAACAAAGAAGAGTTATCTACTGTATCAATAGAAAATTCAGACATTTCTTTACCTAATGTATCTTCAAATCATGATGATAAATTTTCAGGATATAATTTCCTAAAAAAGCAAGAACCAGGTTCTAAATATAATACTAATGATTATTCTTTAATTTGGCAACTTGATAGCACAAATAATAAATTAAAACTTATTAAAAAAGAAAATAATATAACAGAAGAAATGTTTTCTATTGAAAGAGACTCAATAAATTCTGAAAATTTTGAAGATTTCTTCTCTTTTTCTCCAATTGATGCTAGGTCAAAATTTGCAGTAAATGAAATTATATATCAAGATGTTGCAGAGAAGATTGTTGAATATAATAATGAGCCAGAGGAATTTACTAGATCTTTATATTTCAAATGGCTTGAAGATAATCAAAATACAGAATCTTTTTCTTTATATAATTCTATTTTAGAAAGTAAATACAATTTTATAGTTAATAATATGGACTTATCTTTATCTAATAAAGATTTAAAATCTCTTTTTAATTCTTTAATAGCTCCAGAATCTTTTAGTTCTAAAATTCAAGCTTGTCTTGTAGAAAATGGGAAAAATGTTGATTTATTTAAAGCTTCTAATATTTCAGATGAAGATTTTTCAATTATACAAACTCTATATTATGACCAAGAGGAAACTTTCAAAGCTTTTAGAAAATCTAAAACTCCAATGGTAAAAAGGGTTTCTAAATTATTAATTGATAAATCTACTGAAAGTTTTGAAGATATTTCTGATTCATTATTTAATTTTATTATAAAAAATGTAAACACTGAGTATTATTTTCAACCTAAATATGTAAAAAGCATATTGAAAATATTCAATTATGATGTTAGCAGAGAAGATAATGTTTCTTTTATTTCTAAAAAATTATCTTTACCAATTGAAGAGGTTTCTAATCTAGTTGGATTTATTGAATCTTTTAACTCTGGTAAAGTTAATTTCATGAAACAATATCAAGATATTTTTGATTTAAAAAGAGATATTAATTTTACAGAACTTTCTTATGAAAATCATAATAATTCCCTGCCTGAATTTTCAGATGTAGGTAAAGAGTTCCATATAGTTTTCTCTAGATTAAATAAAAAAACTTCTCATTTTGGAAAAGATTATTTTAAAAAATCTTTAAACTATACTACTTTGAATACTTTAATACAACTTTACAAAAGAAAGTATAAATATTTAACAGATGATTCTTTTTCTTTAATGCAATTAAAAGCTAATCAATTGAATAATTCTGAGCACTCTTCTACTGTAAAAAGAGAAATTGAAAAATTAGAAAACAATATTCAAAAAGGGATTATTGATATTAATGTAAATAAAACTAATTTTATTTTAAGTGTTAATTTATTTGATGATTTTAATTTTGAAAGTCAAGAAGAAAGAGAGTTATTAATCAAAAGAATAAATACAATATCTTCAGATATACTTAATTTAAAAGCAACTTTAAATTCTTATGAAGCAAAATACTCAACTCTTACTAAAAAATTAGAAAAAACAGAAGGTTTAGCAAATCTTTTTTTTGAATTAATTCCTAAAAACCCAAATGATTTTAGTTTAGAAAAAGCAAATATCCTTTTAGAAAAAATTCAAGGAACTAAAAGGATAACTCCTTCTATGCTTCCTAAAATTGAAGAAGATCTTTTTTCTATAATTGCAGTTGGCTCTAATATTAATTTTTTAACTACTAGGTTTTCTAATTTAACAGAAGAGCTTTCTTCTTATGGAACTTTTAATTTTGACAATTCTAGTTCTGATTTAAAGTCTGACTTACTTGAGGCATTAAGAGACAATTTTCATTTTAATATAAATAATTCTGTAAAAACTTCTGGAAAAAATTTATTTGATTTTAAAGATGATAAAGATATTGATTTTCTACATGGTATTGATAAAATACTTGAAAAATCTAAAATTTTAGATATCAATAATAATAAAGAAGATATGTTAAACATGTTAATAGGTTTTGCTTCTCATGCAAAAAAATCTTTTCCTATTGAATTAATTGATTTTAACTTAGAAGATTTCATTGATAAAATAACTTGTATTTTCAATAATCCAAATAAATTAAAAAAAGCAGAGCTTAATTCTTTTGAGCACTACACTACTAAAAAAACTAAAAATATATCTAAGGTTGTTTTAGATTTAAAATTTAGCTCTAAAACTTATAAAGTTTTCAAATCTAATCCTAAAGTTAAAATAAATAAAAATCTTGAACAAAAAAAAGATTCTACTGAAAAACCCTCACCATAAAGAGTGAGGGTTTTTGCTTTATTTTGCTAAATATCTTCTATTTTAATTTCAATATTTATTTTCTTCTTAGAATCATCATGAGTTGGTCTTGTTTTTTTTATTATAATTCCATTTAAGTTGTAAGTATGTTCAAACTCTTTGGTTACTTCTTCTATAATTACATCTTTACATTTTTTATCTATTTCTTTTATTTTTTCTTTATAATTTATATCTTGTTCTTTACCATTTGCTTCTTTTACAAAATTTTCTATTTTCCCAGTAGTAGAAATAGAAACCTTAGATAAAAAATTCTTTGTTTTGTCTAAAGTATCGCATTCATTTTTTTTGATTCTTGTTTTTACTTTTACTACTTTTATAGTTTCAGGCTTAACTTCAAACTCCATCTCTATTGTCTCTCCTTTTTGAATACTTTCTAAACCTGTATTAAAAAAATTGCTTGATAATAAATACGTTTGTAAGATTGAGCTTATTAATATTATTTTAAATATTCCCTTCATTTTTAGTCCTTTTTATTTTCTTCTTATTGATATTTTATCTTATTTGTGCTAACATGTCAATTAAAAACTTTAAGAGGCATTATAAATGAGAAATATTGATGAAGATATAATTATTACTGACTATGAAAGAGTATTACTGTCTAAACTTAGTAGTATAAAATCAAAAAGTACTTTATATGATATTATTAATAAATTAAGATGTCCATCTTGTCCTGAAATAAATAAACAAGAAACAATTGAAGAGCTTCATTTTATAATTTCAAAAATGATAAAAAAGAACCTTCAAAATAAATTAATTTTCTCAAAAAAAGTTTTTGATTAATGAGAGTTTTTAATAACATCTTTAAATATTTAAATTTAGTTTTTAATAAAGAAGTAATTTTAATTTCTTCTTTGCTTAGTATTATTTTTATAATAATAATACCCTTACCAACTGTAATACTTGATTTTTTCTTAAGCATATCTTTAATGGTTGGTTTAATTATTTTTATTTTATCTATTTATACAAAACAACCTTCGTCTTTAACTATGTTTCCTTCTATTATTTTATTAGTAACTTTATTTAGATTAACTTTAAATGTTGCTACTACAAGAGCTATTTTAAGTGAAGGGCATAATGGTCCAGACCAAGTTAGTTCAATGATTTCTGCTTTTGGAGAGTTTGTTGTTGGTGGGAATATGGTTATAGGGGTTATCATTTTTCTAATTCTTGTTTTAATAAACTTTATAGTTATTACAAAAGGTTCTACAAGAGTAGCAGAAGTTTCTGCTAGATTTAACTTAGACTCTATGCCAGGAAAGCAAATGGCTATTGATGCCGATTTAAATGCTGGTTTTATTGATGATAAAGAAGCTCAGAAAAAAAGAGATGACTTAATTAAAGAATCTAATTTCTATGGGTCTATGGATGGTTCTGCTAAATTTGTTCAAGGAGATGCTATTGCTGGTATCATTATCACTTTAATTAATATTATTGGTGGTTTTCTTTTAGGAGTTTTTCAATATGATTTATCAGTGTCAGATTCAGCAAGCACTTATACTATTTTAACTATTGGAGATGGTTTAATAGCTCAAATACCAGCTTTAATTATTTCAACTGGAACAGGTATAATTATTACAAGATCTTCAAAAGATAATATGTCAATAGCTAGTGGAGCAATAGGACAAATAGCTAATGAATACAGTATTTTTAATATAACTTCTTTTGTTTTATTTATTTTTGCTTTCATCCCTGGTTTTCCTACTCAAAGTTTGTTATTTCTTTCTTTTGTAATGTTTATAACTTCAATTAATATATATAAAAGTGCAGGTTTAGTTGGTGACAATATTATTTTTGATTTTATTTTAGACTTTTACCATAAAAATAAAAAAAGCTTCTTTAAATTTAATGAAGCAGAAAAAGAAGAATCTTTAAAAAATGAGAAACCTTTGTCTTTTGAAAATAATAAGCCAGATGAATTAGAAGAAGAATTTAAAGATACAGTTAATTTAGAAGAATTATTAAGTCCAAAAGTTTTAGAATTAAGAGTTGGATATTTATTAACTGATATTGTTAAGTCTAATGAATTTTTAAAGAAAATTCAATTAATGAGAACTGAATTAGCTAAAAATATTGGTTTTGTAATTCCTATTATTTCTTTATCAGTTGAAGACAATCTTAATCCTGATGAATATCAGCTTCTTCTTAAAGGAAATGAGATGATTGAAGGTAGAATTGAAACTGGTAAATTATTAGCTATACCAGCAGAAGAGGATTGTAATCCATTACCTAATGCTATTGAAACATTAGAACCGGTTCAAAAAATCAAATCATATTGGATTTCGCCAGAAATTGAAGATGAAGCTATAATTAATAATTATATAGTAATAGATGCTCCTTCTATAATTTCAACTCATGTTATTGAAACTATTAAAAAAACATCTAATGAAATTATTACAAGGCAGGATATTGTTTCTATTTTAGATAGATTTAAAGTAGATTTCCCTGTTATTATCAATGATGTTCTAAGTGTAGCAAGTCATGGATTAATCTTGAAAGTATTTAAAGACCTACTTAGAGAAAACATACCTATTAAAGATATTATTACAATTTTAGAAAGTATTTCAGACATTGCAGAATATGAAAAAGATACAGAAGTAATCTCTGAAATTGTTAGAACTAGATTATTTAGAACTATTTCAAGACAATTTATGGATTCAAAAACTCAAACTTTAAAGATAATTACTTTTGAACCTACAACTGAGCAAAAAATGATATCTTCTTTGAAAGACACAGGTTCAGGATTAAAACTTTCTTTAAATATAAGTAATATAAAAACTATTATTGAAAATACTAAAGATGCTTTAGAGGATATTAGAAAAGCAGGTTATTATGGTAATTTAGTTTTAATAGTAGATCCTTCTTTAAGAAGAGAATTATTTGAATTATTTAATCAATTTGATGTTGACTTAAATGTGGTTTCTCATTCTGAAATGGACTCTAAAATTCCTTTTGATATAAAAAGCACAATTAAAGTCTTTTAATTTATAAATTTCAAATTTTCAATTTTTTTTTAATATAATTATTTTAAAGATTTTTAGAAAGGTAGAAATTTATGACTGAAAATAAAACTGAAAATAATATAGACAAAGAAGAAGATTTTTGTTTGGATCAAGAAAAAAGTACTTTACTTGAAAATTTCGATGAAGAAACTAAAGTAGGTCATGAATTACTTGAAAATTCATTAATTACTAAATTATTAGCTCAGCTTGAAAAAGAAAATCCTGAACTTTATGATGATGCTTTAAATTATTTAGATGAAGATAATATAGCTAATTTATCAATGTTAGAAGACTATGAACAATTAGAATTTCTAAAGAAAATAATAAATTTAAATAAAAAAATTGAGCAAGAAGAAGAATTAAGTAAAAAAAATTCTAATACTTATTCAGAAGAGGTCAGTAATTGTAAAGAATTACAAGAAGAATTGGAGTATATAAATAATATTTTAAATAAACATGAAGAAAAACTCAAACATACCCTAGAAGAAAATGAAAAATTATTAATTGAAAATAGTAAATTATCTGAAAAGCTATTGGTTAATAAAAAGTCTTATATTTCTTTGAAAGAAGAGAATGATAAACTTTCTGAAGATTCTTCTAATAATGAAGAACAGTTAATATTAGAAAACAAACTCAAAAAGAAAGAAGAAGATTTAGAACTTGTTAAAGGAATATTGAAGAAAATAGAGATAGTTACTCCAAAAAAAGATAATTTTTTAATAAAAAGTATTGATTTTATTTTTTGGAATATAATAACTCTAACTTTGATGACTTTGATTTTTATAAAAATCTAATTTAAACTTGTAAAGGAAATAATTTATGAAAAAATTTTTAATAGTTGATGACTCTGTTACAATGAGATTAATCATTAAAAAAAATCTGAAGCTTAATCTAGCTGAAGGTCAAATGCAAATCAAAGAAGCTACTAATAAAACTGACACAATGAATATTCTTAATGAAGAAGACTTTGATGTTCTTTTTCTTGATTGGGAATTAGCTGATAATTCAAATGGTCTTGATGTTGTTAAAGAGCTTAGAGGTTCTCCTAAATTTGATAATCTAAAAATAGCTATGATTACTACTAAATCTTCAAAAGATTACATTGTAGCAGCTCTTCAAGAGGGAGTTAATGAGTATATTTTAAAACCCTTTCATGAAATAACATTTAAAAATAAATTAAAAGCATTAGGTCTAACTGAGGAGTAAAAATTGATAGAGATTTTTGAAACTTCTTATTTTGAAACTCTTGTTAAACAAAATAATTTAGAAGAAATGAACAAATATTTAAGTAAGGAATTGGAATTTAAAAGAATTTCTTTATCAGATATATCTAATTTAGTTTATTTAATTATAGAAGAGAAAAAATATAAAATTTTACTTGATTTAAATAATTCCTTTGAAAGTTGCTTTAAAATGGTAAAGTTTCCTAATGGAGCTACTGTTTTAATGCAATCTATTTTAAATAAAGATGAAGAGTTTTTCAATTTTCTTATTGATAATTTTTCAAAAGAAGATTTAAGAATTGATTTTCAAAATAAAAATGATGAGCAAACAGCTTTACATTATGCTGCTTATTTATATGACAAAGAAAAAGTAAAAAGGCTTTTATTAAAAGGAGCTAATCCTAACATTAAAGATAAGCATAAAAAAACACCATTAGAAATAGCTAAGTATAATAAAAATAAAAGTCACTAATTAGTTTTTTTTATAAATACTTATTACTTCTGAAATATTTTGTTTTACTTTCTCTTTTTTATACTCTTTTTCTTGAATTAAAGTCTCTGTTGGAATATTATTTGATTTTTGTTGATGAGCTAAAAATTTTTCTTTTAAGTGTTGCTGAAAACTTTTGTTACTAGTGTCTTCTTGTTGTTTATTTTCTCTATCTTTTATAATATCTGCAACTTCTCTATCATTATCAAGCTCTTTACTCTTAAAAGCCTTTTGTATTTTCTTATCGTTTTTTTTATTAACATATCCAGTATTGAACTTTGAGTTTGGAGCAATTAACATAATTAATCCTTTTTATTTTAATTATATCCTTTTTTTAAAATAAATGAAATAAAATAATAATTTATATTAATAACAAAAAAGAATATATATAATGAAAGTATATAAAAATATGAATTTTTGGAGAAGATATGAAAATAAATAAAATAATAATTTCAGTAACTACCGCTATGTTATTAGTTGGTTGTGGTTCAAGTGGAGGAAGCACTGGAACTGATACAAGTGAAGGAACTGGTTCAGACTTTGTATCAGGGAAAGCAAATGGTTCAGTTATAAAAGGAGCTCAATATTGTGTTGATAAAAATAAGAATAACATATGTGAGCCGACTGAGCCTTTATCTTCTTTTTCAAATGAAAATGGTTTCTTTACTTTTTTAAAATCTGAAGTAGAAAAGGGAGATATTCTTTTATCTATAGAAAATATTTTTAAAGAGTCTCAAGCTAGTTATGGTTTAAGATATGGAAATCTTTATAAATTAAGACAGTCAAAAATATTGGGGGACTTAGAAGAAGTTCAAAATGTTTCAGCTTTATCTACATTAGAAAAAGAGTTAGTAAATAATTTAAATTATGATAAATCAGAAGTTATAAGTTTTTTAAATGATAATTATGACTTAAATTTAGAAGAAGAAGATTTAAATAAAGAATTATTATCTGATAAAAAACTTGAATTAGCTAGTATTTTTTCAAGTTCATTGATAAATCATATGGAAGTTAATGGGAAAGATATATCATTAGCTAATTTAGAAACAGAAAAAATCAATTTAAATAAAATAAAATTAGCAGTAAATAAAATGATATCTGATGAAGATGACAAAGCTATTGAAGCTACTGCTAAAATCTTTGAATGGATTTCAAGTAAGAGTGATTCAATGACATTAATAGAAGGTTATAACAATGATACTGATACTGACTTGTCATTAAAATTTGAAGAAATAACAAATGCTACTAATGAAACTGAAATTTCAGATTTGGGGTTTGTATCTGAAATACCAGATGATAAATATGTAGATGAAGATAATTTAATAATAACAGGTTATCCAGAATACACTTCAGATATTAAATCAATTCATATAGAAGATTTATTTGAAATTACTCCTGAAATAACAAATATAAGTGGGAAAGAAGCTACATTTTATTCAGACAATTTACCTGAATGGTTAACCTTAAACAGTGTAACAGGTAAGTTATCTGGAACTCCTAATGCTGTAATAGATAGTCAAGAAATAATAATAAATTCAAAGATAGAAGGATATTCAAGTAAAATAGTAGCTGATTTTTCTTTTAAAATAGTAGATAACTGGGCTCCAGTATTAAATAATCCAACATTATCTAAGGTAAGTTTTTTAGAAAATGAAGATGTTTATTCAAATACATTTGTAGCAACAGATGCTGATGGAGATACAATTTCTTATGCATTATTAAAAGGAGCAGAAGAGCTTGATTGGGTAAATATCAATGAGCAAACAGGAGAGTTAACTATTCAACCTTCTCCTCTTCATATAGGAGAATATAGTTTTTCATTAAGAGTTTCAGATGGTAAAGAAGAAATAATAGAAGATTATACAATAGAAGTAGAAAATGTAAATGACTTACCTTCTGATTTAGAGCAAGAAGCAATAGATAATTGGGGGACTTCTGTTGTTGAAACTCAATTATATGAGCAAGAATTTTCTATTTATGACTTAGATGGAAGTCATGGAGATACTTTGCAATTTTCTCTTGGGGAAAACTCTCCTGATTGGTTATCAATAGAAGAAATGTCAATAGAAGATGCTACTTCTTCTGAAGGTTTAGATTATAAAATATGGAATATGAAAATAACTGGAACTCCTCCTGCTATTGAAGAAGTAGGAGTTATTTCAGGCATTACTTTAAATGTTGAAGATAGTTCTGAAACTAATAAAGTTCTTCATACTTTTAATTTAGAAGTTTTAAAAGCATTTCAATTTGAAACAAATCCAGAAACAAATCATGTTTACCAGATAGCATTAAATGATACATTAAATTTACCTTTTGGGTATACAAATAACACAGAAGAAGAATTGGTTTTGACAGTGTCTCCAACTGCTGCTTGGTATGAAGTTCAACAATCAAGTGATACAATATCAATAAGAGGAGTAGCAGCGGAATGGCCAGCAAATCCTACAACTCTTCATAATATAATAATTACATTATCAAATCAAGAAGGTTCTATAATAGAAGAAACAAATCCTTTTACAATAGAAATTTATTCTCCAAATTCTATTCCTTCTTGGGATGATAATGGATCTAATCCTTATAAAATAATAGGAGAAAATGAAAATTATTTATATCAGATGTTAGCTAGTGATGAAGATGGAGACTCTATAACTTATAGTTTAGAAAATTCTCCCAATTGGCTAACAATATCTCCAACAGGTTTGTTACAAGGAATAGCTCCTGCTTATGACTCACAAGCTGAGACTTCTACTGTTACTGTTACAGCAAATGATGGTTCAGACCAAATAGAATATTCTTTTGATTTATCAGTAAAAACAGGACATGATTGGGATGGAGATTATATTCCAAATATAATAGAAGATATAGTTGGTTTAAGTAGTCAAAGAACCAATGAAGATGGAGATGCTGAACAAACAAAGGATGGTATTGATTCTGAATTAGAAATTGATGGGGTAGAAAGAGGAGATTTATTCTTTTTAAATCAATGGCATATGCATTCAGAAATAGAAAGTTCTGCCAATATATTGTCAACAGAAGATACAACTCCAACAACAACTGCTGGAAATGATTTAAATATACCAGAACTTTGGGGGCAAGGAGTTTTTGGATATAATATATTGCATGGAATACCAAAATCAATTAATGTTCAAATAGTAGGGGAAGCTTTTGAAGCAACACACCCTGATTTAATTTCAGATTCTGGTGACTCTAATCCAATCTCTGAATATTCTAATGTTGATTTAATTTCTTCTTATAATTATACTACTGCTTCATATGGTGAAATAGTAGATCCTGATCCTGATAAAGGAATAGCATTTACAATATCTCCTGTTGCTACTCAGCAAGCAGGTATTATAGCAGCTAAAGGATGGAATGGAAAAGGTATTAGAGGAATTATGCCTATGGCTAAGGTTTCAAATTATAATTTATTCAATGGGCAAGACTTAACAGAACCTGCTACTATTTTAGATTGGCAAAGAGCTTTTTATATAGTAGATAAAGATAATATTGTAGATGGAGGTTCTTTAACAGAAGGGGATGTTGCTAATGACATTGAGGTATCTGTATTGACTTCAAATTATAATTGTTCAGGGCTTAATTTAGGTGCTTTAACTAGTTATATTGACTTAGCAGCATTTGGAGATGGGGCTTCTAATCTACCTTTAAGAAATGGAAAGGGTAGAGTAGTAGTAGTTCCTGCTGGAAATTCAAGGTTAGAATGTAATGGAGTAACTGGTTCTTCTGATTCTTCTTTAAATAGTTTAACAAACTCTTATTCAACAATAGCTGTTGCTGGTGTTTCAACAAATCATAGTGAGCTAGAGACTTCAACAATGGGTGGAACTGTATATATTTCAGGATATTCTTCAAGTCATTGGAAAGACCAACCAGGGATATCTTCTATTATGTATGAAGGTAGAGGAGAGACTAAATCTTCAATACCTACTTCTGGTGATACTTGGTGGGAAAATAAATTTCCAACATATGATGATTTAAAAGCAGTTAATTATACTTTTGGGGCTTATGGTTCAGAAGCAGCTACTGCAGTAGTAGGTGGGGTTTTAGGACTTGTATTAGATGCTTGTCCAAATATAACATATAGAGATGTTAGACATTTAGTTCAGAAACATGCTAAGAATGACATAGGAGTACCAGCAGATTGGACAGAAAATAATGTAGGGGTAAAATATTCAAACAAATTTGGATTTGGACTAATTCAACCAGTTGAAATTATTACAGAATGTGCATCTGGTTCATATGTTAATATAGGTTCTAAAATAGAAGAAGAAAACATATCAATAAATAACACACCTACAAATATAGAAGCTGGAAATACTTTGTCAAACATTATTACAATGTCTAGCTCTGGTGTTAATGATTTTATTCAATTTGGTTTAAAATTAGATTCAGGAGTGGCTTCTGAATTAATGATTAAATTAACTTCTCCTTCAGGAACACAAGTAGTTATATTAGAAAATGGTAAAAACATATCTGATAATTTCTTTGAAGGTTCAATATTTAAAATAGGGAACTTAAATTTCTTAGGAGAAGAAAGTCAAGGTGATTGGAGCTATGAAATAATAAATCAAGGTTCAATAACTGCTGTTATTAGAGATGTTTCATTAACATCTATATCTCATTAACGATATATAATAGTAACTGAGTTACCATCTCCCATTAGGGAGTGGTTTTCTACTTTATCTTGCTAAAAAGCTTGCTTCTTCATTCTGATTATCGTCCATAGTTACTAATTAATTTTTTAATAAAGAATCATTATATTCTTCCTAACCTATGATATAATAAATAAAAGGAAATCAAGATGAAAATAACAAATAATAACTTGCATCATACAGAAAATCCAGAAACAAAATTAAAGAATCAATTAGATCAATATGAAGTTTTGTATTTTAAAAAAGTATTAGAAGCTTCTACTAAAAATGTAAGTTTAGGTGGAACAGGAACAGGTTCTACTATAATGAAAAATATGTATATAGATGCTCTTTCACAGGAAATGGCAGGAAAAGTAGGTATAAGTCAACTTTTGCTTGAAAATTTAAAAAGAAGATAATCTATATAATAAAAATAAAAGGTAAAAAGTGGAAGATATAAATGGTAGTATAATAAAAGTAATACTAAGAAATAATATAAAAAACTATTTATTTTATTTGACATATAACAATAGAGCTGATATTTTATTAAATCAAAAACAAGATTTTGAAAGCTCAATATCGAAAAGTCCATTACTAAATAAGAAAGAGGTAAAAATAGATGATTATAAAAACCAACTTTCTTTTTATAAAAATTGGAGAGAAAGTTTAAATTCAGAGTTAAGTGGTAGTAATATAGAAGCTATTGAAATGATATTTACTTATAAAAGAGAATTTAATAGCTTTATGGCTTTAATAATGGGTAGGTTAAAATGGAAAAAATTATATAAAAAAATAACTCAAGATATTGTTCAAGAAAGTCTTCCAAATAATAAAGCTAATATTAGTTTTTATCACTCAACTGACAGTCAAGGGTATAGAGAGCATAATCATACATTAGTTTATCCTTATGAAAAGAAAAACAATAAAATACTTAGAAGCACTTCTATCAGTCCAGAAATACTTGAGTTAATGAAATTAAAATTTAAAAACAAGCAAGAAGAGTTAGAAAAAAGATATCAAAAAGAATTTAATAAATTAAAAAAAGTATTAAAAAATAAAAGGTAAAAGTTGTTATGATATATTATAAAAATTTTAAAATATTAGTAAGTAAAAGAAATGAAAAATTTTTTGAAAAAGAATCTTATACTAAAAAAGAACTGAAAAAACTCATAATAAAAACAAGAGAGTATTCTCTTTGTTACTTTTTAGAAGAAGAAGGAGATGAGGACTTCTTTAAAGAAGTTTTTGATAGAGAAATAAAAGTTCTCCAAAATAATCATAAAGATATAAAAAATTATCATAATTTTTATACAATTTTTACTTTTATAGAAAAAAGTAAAATAAAAAAAACAATATTTAAAAAAGAGATAAATTATTTATTTCAATTTTTAAAAAAAGAAAGAAATCAATTAGAAGATAGTGCTAGATTGTTATTTAAATTGTTAAAAGATAAAAATTTTGAAGAAGAAGAATTTAAAAGAATAGATTCAGAAGAAAAAAAATATAAATCTATTTTATCTTCTGAGGAAAGCTCTAAAAAGAGCTAAAAAGGAGGAGCATCTTCTTCTTCTTCTTCAATAATATTATTATTATTAGATAGTAAAATCTTAGATATTATTTTACTATCTTTAATTTTTTCAACATGCTCATCTTCTAAAGTGAATTTAACTTCATCTCCTATTTTTAAATCAATATTATTACTAGAAATAACATTGTAACTTAATTCAATATTGTCAGAATCATCATTAACAAAAGAAAGACCCTTTTCTCTTGAATTATTTTCAGTAAAAGTAATTAGCCCAAGTTTTTTCTCTTGTTTTAATTTGGTAAAACTTTCAATGGTTTCAATAGTATAAGTATTATTATTAATAAGCTTTACAATACCAGATAGTTCAAATCCTTCTTCTGGAATAGTTCTGTCAATAAAGTCATTGATTTTTATAATGTCTTTATTTTCAGTTTTTTTAAAAACAAAAGTCCAGTTTTTTAACTTACCATCAGAAGTTTTTTCTCTAATCATATTAATCTTATAATTTCCAAAAACATTTATTTTTTGAGAATAAGAATACCAATCTCCTTCTTGATTGTTTTTATTTGAAGGAAAAAATCCCCATTTTTTAATAAAATTCTCAAATTCTAATTTTTTATCAGAAGGCCATTGGTCAACTATGTTTCTTTTTTTAGAAATACTAGCTAGTAAGTAAGTATTGTATTTATCAGTAAATGGTTCAGGATTAATAGAACATTTTATAGTTTTCCATATATATTCAACTTCTTCTATCTCAATAATATTTTTCTTACCATTTTCATCTTCATTTATTTGTACATTAAATGTTTTTTTCCAAATATTATTTATATCTCCATATTTATCAAGATTAAAATCATTTTCTAAATCATTATTAATGAAAATAATATTTTTATTATTACTATTGTCATTAGCTTTTACATCAAATAAATCAAGGTATTTTTTAGGAATGTATTTTTTTGTTAATTTCCATTTTTCATTTTTTGATTTGCTTAAATTAACATCAAATATTTTTATCATTTATAATTCCTTTATTAAATTAATAATTAATTCTGTTCTATACTTTTTCTTATAAAAATGATATTTTATATCAAGATTAGTTTTATAATATTTATCTTCTTCAAATTTTTCATTTTCATTAGGGAAATATAATAAAGTCAAAGGATTTAGTTCATCATTATCTATTATAGAGTATAAACTACCTTTTTTGCTATTCTTTATGATAAGTTCATTATTGTTATTTAATTTTAAAATTTCAGAACCTTTAATTTTAAAATCAATTTGATTAAAAAATGGATGTGGAGAAAAAAAGAAATATTTTTTAAGAATATCAAACATATTTAAAATATTTATATTTTTTAAATTATCAGCAGTTAATTCTAATAATGATTCACTTCCTTCTTTTAAAATCTTTTCATTTTCCATTTCAGTATTAAGTTCAGAAATAAACCTTTTTAAAATTTTAGTTTTATCTTCTTTAAATTTTTCAAAATTAAGAAATAATCCAGCAGCTTTTTGGTGTCCATAAATTTCAATATTTAAGTTTTTCTCTTTTTTGTAATTAGAAAAGCTTTTATTTTCTAATAAAAAGTCTTTAATAGAGTTGTTTTTCATTTGGTCTCTAAGAGAACCATAGAAACTATTACTATCAGAAGTTAAAATAAAATAAGCATTTCCATCTGATTTTTTAGTAAAAGCAATAATTGAAAGTATTTCTCTTGCTGCTGAACTTAAATCAGTATAAAAAACTTCAATGTTTTTTTCTTCAATATGAACAAAGCATTCTTTTTCAATTAGATTGTTTTTCAAAGTGGCTTTAAAATCATTTATTTTAAGTAATATGTCATAAATTTTATTTAATATAGCATTGTCTTCTTCATTTTTATATATATTTTTTTGTAAAAATAAAAAAGGAATGATAGATTTTAAATAAGTGTAATTTGAAATATTTAAATTATTAGTATCATTAGGGAAAAAATGTTCATAAATAGCTCTAGCTTCTTCATTAATCATTTTAAAATAAGTTATAAATGGGATGTTATTTATTTTTTCTTTTTCTAAGTCAAGTAAATATCTTTCTTTAAATTTATCAATAATGGCTTTTTCATCATCTAAGTTTTCTTGTAAAAAAAGAAAAGCTTGATTTAATCTTTTAGAAGCATTTACAATTGAGATTGCTTTAGAAATATTACTACTTTCTTTAAGATTTTCTTTATCTTTTGGAAAAATTTCAAAATTACTAAGGTTACCTTTAAACCCTTTCATTAAATAAGTAGAAGATAGTAGCTTTTGATTTTTATTTAAGTTTAAAATTGAATCAACTCCAAAATTAATAATATCTCCAATATTTGAAAGTAAAGCTATTGTTTTTATTTCATTAATAATATCTTTAAATGCAAGTTTCTCTCTTATAAGAAAGTTTTGCATTAAAAAAAATAAAGTATAAGCTCCACTAAAAGAAGTTTGATAAGTACAGTTGTTAATTTTAAAAGAAGTAACTTTTTCTTTTATAATATCTTGGTCTTCTAAAAAATTTTTTTTAGTAACTTCTGGATTGATAATAAAATCAGCCAATTTTATAGCTTCTGTATCACTTGTAGGTAAGTGATGGTCTGTAATTATAATTTTTACATTCTTAAATTTAGATTTAATATCTGAAAGTTCATTATTAATACCATTATCAGCAGTTATTATTAAAACTTCTTCATCAATATCATCAATTAAAGAATCAACTTGTGTAAAAGTTATACCATGATTTTCCCCTTTACAAAAATAAGATTCATAAAAATAGTCTCTTTCAGGGTATCTTTTTTGAAGGAAAATTTTAATAGCATGTAAAATAGCTAAGGCACTAGTTCCATCAAAATCAGAGTCACTTAAAAAGATGATTTTTTTATTATTTTTGTAAAAATCAATTAGTAAGTCAGAGGCTGAATTTAATTCAGACAATCCTCCTGCATAACCTATATCAATTGGTTTATCTCCATTGAAAATATTTAAAAAATTAAAATATTCTTCTTGAAAAGAATCATAGTTTAATCTTAGTGGATTTTTATCAAAAAACTGCTTTGCTATTTCATTTAATAGAATTTCTTCATGTGAATTAACATTTTCTTTACTCTTTATTTCATTTAATATATTTTTCATTATTTATTCTTTTTATTATTTATTTTTACATTAGAATTATAACTAAAAAACTTTAAACTTTTATTAAAAATATTTAACTTTAAAGAAAAAGAATGTTATAATTAAATAAAAAGAAAAGAAATGATAAAAAAAATAATGTTAATTGTCTTATTTTTCCAACTGTTGTTAGCCCAAGGTAAAAATTATCAAAGTGTAGCTGGTCTTATAGCAAATATAAATATGATAGATAATATATCAAATAATGTAGCTAATGCTGATACAGTTGGATTTAAAGAAACAAATCTAATAATATCAACTCATACAAAAAAACCAGATTCAGGCTATTCTAAAAAGCAATTAAATTATGAAAAGAATACTAATGAGGCTGCTAATTTTATAAGGCAAACTATCCATAAATTACCTAAAACAACAGGTTCTTTTAGAAATAATAAAAATGGTTCAGTTCAATTAACAGGAAATCCATTAAATTTTGCTTTTGTAGCAGAAAATAAATGGTTTATAATAAAAAAACCAAATAAGAAAGAATATAGTTTTACAAGAGATGGTAGATTTATTCTTTTAAATGGTATTCTTAGAACTTTAAATGGTCATTTAGTTATGAGTCCAGGATTATCAAAAATAGAAGTAGCTACAAAAAATATAAAGCCTGAGGAATTAGGAGTTGTAGATATAGATATAAATAAATTAAAAAATATGGGAGATAATTTATTTTCTTTTAAAGAAAAAGAGGAAATAAAAGCAATAGCAGGAAATCAAGATTATGTATTAAAAGGAGCCTTAGAAAACTCAAATGTAAATTCTATTTTACAAATGACCAAACTAATATCAGCTCATAGATTAATAGATACTTATAAAAAATCAATTCAAACAACTCAAGATATGGATAAAGCCAGTCAAGATGTTATGGGTTTAAAATAAAAGGAGATAAAAAATGTATTTTAAAAAAGCAGCGATAGGCTTCATATTAATTGGAGCTTTTACTTTAAACTTAGGTTTTGTTTATGGAGATATAGATAATCCTCTTCATCATAATTTATATGAATTCTATTTAGTTATAGTTATAAATCTGTTAGCTATGGTTTTAAAAATGTCAGATAAAAGTGCAATAGGAAGTATACTTTTAGCTTCCTCTTTTGTAGCAATAGCCCAATTATTATGTGCTGCTTTGCTTTTTTCTTTTATACCTGATTATTACAATATAGTTGAAATGAAAGACATGGAATTATTAAATAGTGGATTGTCAATGGCAACAGGAGCTTTAGCAGCAAATTTTGTATCAGTAGTATTAATAATAGTAGAAACTTCAAAAAACAGAAATGTATAAAACAAATAAAGAAAAATTTAATAAAATATTTGGAGAAGAAGATAATATAGCACTGGCTAGAGTTATATCAACTCTTACTCCTCCATTAATTTTTATTATTTTAACTTTTGCAATTGCAGTATTAGTTTTGTCATTATTGCCAGGAGTTGATAATGCTGGGAATATTTATTATTTATCTTTCTTTGAATCATTTTATTTTACATTAATAACAGCAACAACAATTGGTTTTGGAGAATTACCTTATGATTTTACTATAGCTCAAAGATGGTGGACTATTCATGTAATTATTTTCACTGTTATGAGTTGGTTTTTTGTACTAACTAGAATAGTTTCTATATTTAGAGATGAAATTATAATTAAATCTTTAGAAAGGCAAAAACTAATAAGAAAAATCACTAAAAATAAGAAAGAAATAATTATTATTCATGGAATTAATAGTTTAACTAAAATGATATTATCTAAGATAAATTCTAATAGTTTGATTTTAATTATAGAAATTGATAAAAATAAAATAAATGAATTGCAAGCCATAGAAGAAGAAAGAAACATAGATTTTTTAATAATAAATTTATCTTCAACTTCTGTTAAATTTAAAGAAATATTGAAAATAATAAAAAAACAAACAAAATATGTTATCTCAACTCTTAATAATGATGAGGTTAATTCTTATATATTAACAATAACAAAAAAGTTATCTCCAAAAACTAAAGTTATAATGGCCTCAAAAAATAAAAATAGTTATGAAACATATCTTATTTTAAAAGTTGATAAGTTATTTAAAGCAGAAGAGAATTTGGTTTATTATTTAGAAGAAAAATATAAAGAAGAAAAATTAAAAATTTTATATAACTATATATATAAAATAGTAAGTTTTAATTCTTTGAGAGAAGAGTATAAGATTTTAAAATCCAAAGAAAATAATAAAGAAGGGACATTTGAAAATAAAGTAGTAGTTTTTAGTGATTTTAAAATGTCTTTAAATTTAATAAATTCAAATATAAAAAATATTTATTTTGAGATAGTTTATTTAGAAGAAGAAGATTATAAAAAAATGAATACTTATTTATTAAATGATATTAAAATAAAAAATGAAAATTTTATAATTAATTTAATAAATAAAAAAGAAATATATAAAGAAAAAGAAAATAAGAAAGAATTGATAAAAAAATTGAATAAATATGAATCAATTTTTTTCTTATTTAATAAAGATAGAGAAAATATAGTTAATATAAGTATAGTAAAAAACTTAGGAATAGATTTAAAAAATAAATTTACATTAAGTAAATTAAATGATGTGTTTAAGTATGATATGTACAAAGAATTACATATTACAGAAATAATATCTTTCTCAGAGATTGAGGCTGTTGAAATAGTAGATTTCATAGATAATGATAAAAAGAGAGGAATGTTAGAACAAATAAAAAAAGAAGGAGAGGTTACAATAAATTATATTTTAAATCTTTTATTTAAAAATGCTGAGCTAAATATTTATAATTATCATTTTAATAATGAATATTGTATATTGAAAAATGAAAATAAATCAATAAAAGAAATATTGAAAAATGAAAAATCTATCTATCCTATATATATAAAAAGAAAAATAAAAAATAAAATTCAAATTATAAATGTTATAGAAAAAGAAGAAGAATTAAAATATGAAGATGAACTTATTTTTATAACTGAAAAAAACAATTATGAAATATTTTTATATGAATTAGATGTTTTAAGGCACAAATAATTTAAATTATTTAATGTCTTGAAGGTTTATGACTAAATCACATTTTTCATAAATATCCTTGTCATGAGAAATTAGAAGAAGTTTGCTTTTAGATAATTTAGTGGAATTTAAAAGTTCTTCAAAAACAATTTCTGAATTTTTATTATCGAGGTTAGAAGTTGGCTCGTCAGCCAAAACATATTTAGGATTTGTAATAAGAGTTCTAGCAATAGAAACTCTTTGTCTTTCACCTTTTGATAGATTATTGAAATCTTTAAGTAAATAATTTTTAAGTCCTAAATTTTTAATTAATTGATGTTGTTCTAAGTCAATATTAATATTTTCTCCTTTTGCTGCTAATAAAGATAAAATATTTTCTTTTACATTAAAACCTTCTAATAAGTTGTCTTCTTGAAATATAAAGCCAATATTTTGAAGCCTAAAAGAAGAAAGTTCATTTTCTGTTTTATTTTTAAAATTAAAATTTTCAAATAATATTTCTCCATTATTTAATTCAAATATTCCAGAAATTAAATTTATTAAAGTAGATTTTCCAGTTCCAGATTTTCCAGTAATGGCTATGCTTTGATAGTTATTAAAGTCTAAAGTTAAATTAAGATTATTAAATAACAAATCTTCCCCTTTATATTTAAAATTTACATTTTTTAATTCAATAAAATTGTTCAAATAAGTTCCTTTTTTAAAAAAATAGCATTTATGGGCTATTTATGTTTGATTTTTTAAATTTTATATGATATTATAACAGCATAATAAATAATTTAAAAGGATTTTAGGTGAAAAGAAATAAAAAATTAGAGTTATTGATATCTTTTTCTGATAAAAAGATAAGTGCTTTAATATTAGAGACAAATTCAAAAAAACAAATAAGTATATTAGGTCATAGTTCTGCTGAAACTCCTGGTTTATATTATGGAACTATTCAAAATATAGAGCAAACATATAACACATTAGCAAAAATCATTACAGAGTTAAAAAAAATATGTGATATTAAGCAAGAAGATATTAACAATATGGCTATTAAAGTAGTTATATCTTCAAAAATTGGAGGTAGGCAATATAGTCAAGGTATTTTAAATTTTATTGAAAATGAAATTCAAGAGCAAGATATTAATAGAGTTGTTAATTTAGCTATTTATAATGCTAATATTCAACCTAATCATCAAGTTTTAAATATTACTATTGATAGTTTTAAAGTAGATGGTTATGAAATAATTCAAAATCCTTTAAATATGATTTCTCAAAAATTAGAAGTTAATCTTTCAGTTCAATTAATAGGAAAGCCTCATTTTGCTAACCTTATTAGAATATTTAAAAAATTAGATTTATCAGTTGATTTAATTGCTTTTGATGAAGATATTATTTTAAATTCTATATTGACAGAAGAAGAGAAATCATATGGAAGTATAATTTATAAAATTCAAGAAGATGATTCTAAATTAGTATTTACTAAAAGAGGCTTAACTGTAAAAGAAACAGTTATATCATATGGAAGTAGTTTTATAATAGAGCAAATATCAAGAGAATTTAAACTTTCTTTTTCTCATGCTAAGTTGATATTTAAAAATCTAAATAATTTCATTCCAGAATCAAAAGAGGCTGGTTATTTTGAAGTAGAAGTTTCTTCTAATAAAATTATAACTATTGAATTAGAAAAATTAGCAGACGTTATTACTTCTTCATTTATCTTTATTATAGAAGAAGCTAAAAAGGCATTAGAAGAAAGTTCTAATAAAAATTGGTATTCAAATGGAATAATCTTTTTAAATACATTTGATATTCAAGGTGTAGATGATATATTTGAATCTATTTTTGAAAATGAAATCAAGTCAATTAAAGCTCCAAATTCTATTTTTCAAAAAAATGAAACTGATATTTTTAATTTAGAATTAATTGAAAATGACTTAACTTTACTTGGTTTAATAAAAACTGATAGTTCAGACGCTGGTATGATTTTTAATCATGAGTTGATGAAAGTTAATACAGATTTAGAGTTAGATGAAGAATTAGATACTTCTGATATTAGTCTTTCTAATATTAATTATTCTAAACAAGTAGAGAAAAATGAAAAGCAAGTAAGTGAAATTTTTGAAAAAACTTTAAAAACAAGTTCTCCAAAAGAAGGTTTTTTTAAGAAAACATTAAAGCAAATACAAAAGTATTGGTAGAACTTGATTTTTAACTTTAAAAAAGATATTATAAATAAAATAAAATAAAAAACTAAAAACAAAAAGGAAGGGAAAGATGCAAATAAATCAAAATGTAGAAGAGTTGTCACAGTTAGATATTAATATAAAAATTGTAGGTGTAGGTGGAGGTGGTGGAAATGCTGTTCATCACTTAATAGAAGAGCATAAAGAAGAATTATATAACTTTGATGTAAAAAACTTAGAAACAATAGTTATGAATACTGATTCTCAGGCACTGGCAAAATCAAATGCAGACAAAACAGTTAGACTTGGAACTAAAATGACTAAAGGTTTAGGGGCAGGTATGAAGCCTGAAGTTGGTAGAGAAGCAGCTAAAGAAAACTATGAAGAAATTTTAGAAGCTTTATCAGGAGCTGATATAGTGTTTATTGCTTCTGGCTTAGGCGGAGGAACTGGGACTGGTGCAATTTCTGTTGTTTCACAAGCTGCTAAGGAAACTGGTGCTTTGGTTATTTCAATAGTAACTAAGCCTTTTCAAATGGAAGGCTCTAAAAGATTGAGATTAGCATTATCAGGATTAGAAGAGCTATCTAAAATCACAGATTCTTTAATTGTTATTAATAATGAAAAATTAAATGATGTAAATAGAACACAGGGAAGAAACTTAGGTTTAAAAGAAGCTTTTAAAGAAGTAGATGAAATTTTAAGTCAGGCTGTAAAAGGTATTGTTGGATTAATTGCTTCTTCTGGAGAAAAAGATATAAATGTAGATTTTGCTGATTTGTCAACAGTATTGTCTCATACAGGTAATTCTCTTATGTCTTTATCTGTAATGTCTGGAGAAGATGCTGCTTCTAAAGCTATTCAAGATGCTCTTGATAATCCACTATTAGAAATAAATGAGATTAAAGAATGTAAGGCTGTTTTAGTTCATTTTACTTTGCATCCAGATTATCCTCTTGGAGAATTAACAGATGGTATGGCTAAAATTCATGAAATTTCTCATGAAGAAGCAGATATTATATATGGTTCAACAGCAGATGAGCAGATGGAAACTGATACAGTTAAAGTTACACTAATAGCAACAGGTTTTTCAAATGAATCAGAAGATTCAAGAATTGAAAATATTTCTATTCCAACTGAAAATAGGCATACAAAAATTGAGGATTTGAGATATCAAAGCAATCCAAATCAAAATGGAATATCAGTTCAGCATAGTCCAGACAAAAGAAATGTACCAAGAATAAAATTTTATAATTAAAAGAACTGTAATAAACCATAAAAAAGGAGCTAATTAATTAGCTCCTTTTTTTATTTTAAACTTAAGAATTTATTAAAATTTTATCTGCTTCGTTAAAAACTTTATCAACATAATTAAAATTATAAGCTCCTCCATTGTAAAGACTAAATATTTTAAAAAATTTACCATAATCAGAACTTTTTTTAGATTTGATATATTTTTTCTTAAAAGCTAAGTAAGAAACCCCAAATTCTATACTTCCCTCATAAGTTTTTAAATAATTAGTTAATTCATCTTTTGAATATTTACTATACTTCTTCATAGGTTCAAAATGAATGGTTAAATGCCTAGCTGTAGTTAACATTACTTGCATTACTCCAAAACTTCTACCTTGGTCTCCAATTGCTTTCTCTAAAAAATCGCTTTCAACTTTACATTGAGCTAAAATCATTGGTTTTAAAACTTTATGATATTTAGGAAAGTGAGTAAGTAAGTTTTTATTAATTATATTATTTATTTTTTCACTATGATTAGAATTAAATTTAGAAATATATTTAATATATTGTTGGTCAAAATCTTTAGAAAAAGAAATAGTTAAAAATAAAGAAAAATAAAATAAAATCTTAAAAAACATAGTTGAAAACCCTTTAATTAATATATTTTAAATTATAAAAGTAAAAATAGAAGTAAAAGTTTTAAATTAAGTTTAATTTAATTAATTTAAAGCTAATATATTTAAATGAAAAAAGAAAATCTAAAAGAAAATATAAAAGAGAGATGGCTCAAAGAAATATGTAGCTTTATAACTGATGAATTAATAGAAGAATTAAAAACTTTTCCAACATTTCTAAATTCTCAAAATCAAAAAAATTCTTATTTAAATTTAGAATTACTATTAAAAGAGTATGATGAAAGAAAATCTATATTAAATCAAAAAGAAAAAGATATAGGGTATGTATCTATATATTTATATGTATTTAATAGAAAAAATGTTTTATTTTTTCAAAAAGATAAAGTTAAAAAGAAAGTGGAAGATTTTTTCATTGGAGAAAATAACCAAACTTTATTCTCTGCTTTAGAATTTTTAAAAATGGAATGGTATAAAGCTATCAAGTCCTTTGATTTAAAAGAAAAAGAATATATTGAAAGAATCTTTGAAATAGAAAAGGAAGTAGTAAACTTCAAAGAACTAATAGGTTATAATGCTTCTTGTGGAAAAGACATTGAAGTTTTAGATAGTAAATATCAAAAAATATTAGTATTTCAGAAAGAGTTAGAAAAGAAAAAAGAAGAAAATAAAAAACAAAAATTAAAATTTATAAAAGAAAATAAAAGTGTTATAGTTGAGATTCCTCACATATTGTATTCAATTGATAGTAATGAGAAAAAAAGTAAAATAGCTAAAATAATTAAAGAAATTATAGAAAAAGTAAAAGGTTATTAAATGTTTTTAAAAGAAGAATTAGAAAAAAGAAAATTAGAAAAAATAGCAAGTAAAGTTAAAAAGGCTAATCAAGAAATATTACAAAAAGAAGAAGAAATTGGAGAAGCAGTAGTAGAATATATTAAAGATGGGAAGTCTCAAAAAGAAACTATTGAAAGTTTAGTTGAAATAGCAAGAATTACTAAAAGAAGATTAACTCAAATAGTTCAAGAAGAATTTTTTAAAGATAAATATAAATTAAGTCAGGTAATCAAGCATCCTGAATTAGATAATGTAAAAAAATATATAAAAGAGAAGAAACTATCATTAGAAGATTCTATTAATTTATTAAAAGAAGAATCTTTTAAAGAGGAGGTTTCAAATCACTTTAAGAAGAAGAGTGAAGAAGCAGAAAAAGTGTCTCTAAAAAAGCATACATTCTATACAAATGAAGATACTGAAGTTTTATTAGATACATGTAAATATATATTTGGTAAAATGACTGGAAAAGAAGAAGAGTTAAAAACTTCTGATTTAGTAAATGGGATGTTAATTAATTTTTATGAAACAAACAAGGAGTACTTAGAAGAGGAAAGCTCTTCTAAGTAAATGTTATTTTTTAGTTAATTTAATACCTTCTTTAGCAAAATCTTGTAAAAGTTTATAAAATTCTGCTATGTCTTCTCTTTTATTTTCTATCTCTTTATTTATTTTAGAAATCATTTCCTCTTTTTTTTCAATTTGTTTTTGAGCTAAATCTATTTTTTTTACAATTGTTGTTAAAGACAATTCTTTATTGTTAGTTTGATTGTTAATATTAGACATTAAAAATTTCCTTTTTAAAAATTATAAATAAAAAAAAGAAATTTAAAATTAAATAAAAAAGCTTTAAAGAAAAACAAATAGTTTTAAATGTATAATAAAACAATAACTAAAAGGGACTAAAATGTACAAAAACAAAACTAATTTTATAAATAGCGTAATAGATTCAGAGATTTTATTGATAATAGGTTCTTCTGGAAGTGGTAAAGATTATCTAACAGAAGAAATAACAAAAGGAGAGGAATATATATTAACAGTTTCTGATACTTCTAGAGCAATGAGAGAAGGTGAGAAAGAAGGTGTTAATTATTACTATATGAGTACTCAAGAAATCATAGAAAAAGAAGCAAATAATGAAATGGCTGAAATGATAAAAATAAGAGACAAAGAAACAGGGGAAGTTAAAGTTTGCTATGGAATATCAAAAAAAGAAATAGAAGATAAATTAAAAACAGGGAAGAAATTAGTATTTATAGTTGAGCCTCATGGAGCAGAGCAAATAATGAAATATTTCAATGAAAAGAAGTTAAAAACTTCTTTATTGTTTTTAGATATCTCTTTTAAAGAAAGAAAAGAAGCAATAATTAAAACAGAAATAAAAAATGGAAGAACAATAAAAGAAGCTACTGAAATAGCTGAGGAAAGATTGGCAAGAATGGAATTTGAAGACATGGAGCCTCAAATACAAAAAATCATAAAAAATAATCCAGATTTAAACAGTTTTAAAAGTGAAAAGTATTCTTTGAATACTGAATTAATGAAAGCTTTTAAAAAGGGTGAAAAAATAAAAGAAGAACTTGGAAAAGAAAAACAAACAAATCTAAATTATAAAATTTAACAACGTGAAACCTCCTCTTCTAAACTAATCAAAGATTAGTTATAGAAGGGTTTTCCTTTATCTTTGATAAGGGATAAAAATAGCATTGTAGTGTTACACTACTACCTTATCTAACCTAATGACTTCTATTTAACCTTTTGACTTCTATTTAACCTTTATGGGGAATAAAATAAAAGTTATTTCATTAGGTCAATTACATGAAATGATAAATATAAAGCTGATAATCAAGAAAAAGTTTTATTAAAATTGATAAATGTTTTTCAAGTACAAAAACTTATTCTAATTATGAAACTATAAATGAAATAATTTTAAAAGAAAGAATATATGTATGTTTTTATAGAAAGTGTTGAAGGCTTGAAAGATTACTTAGTTGAAAATATTGTAAGATTAGTAAAGTTGTAGATAATTATTAAAAACTATAGCCTCTTAGGACTCATTTTAATAGAGGAACTTCACCCTAGATGGGCGAAGATTCCTTATTAAAACTCCATCATTTCATTTTCATCTAATGGCATAAAATTTTCTTTTTTATTTCTTTTAAAAGAAGTGTCATTAGGTTCTTCAATAAGCTCAAAATCTGATTTAATTTCAATGTCTTTTTCTTGATTAGAATTAGGATTAGATTTTTTTATATTATTTTTATGATTAATTTTTTTAAGATCAACTCCTATTTCTAATGCTATGTCATTTATATTATTTAGCATTTGGTTAGCTTGTATTTTAAGTTCATTAGAAGAAGCAGAGCTTTCTTCTGAATTACTTGCCATTATTTGTGTAACTTGATCAACTTGCTCCATTGCTTGGTTAATTTGCTTCATACCTTCATCTTGCTCTTTGCTAGAAAGAGTTATTTCAGAAATTAAATTAACAGTTTTGTCAATTTTATTAATTATTATTTCAAAACTATCATTAGTAGTTTGAGCTTCATTATTTCCTTGATTGATTTGCTTAATAGAATCATCAATAATTTGAGTTGTTTCTTTTGCAGCTTCTGCTGATTTTTGAGCTAAACTTCTTACCTCTTCTGCTACAACAGAGAAACCAAGACCATGTTCTCCTGCTCTTGCTGCTTCAATAGCAGCATTTAATGCAAGTAAGTTTGTTTGTTCAGCAATATCATCAATAGTTTTAATGATATTTAAGATTTTAATACTACCTTCATTTATAGATGCCATAGATTTAGTTAAATTTTGCATGTTTTGGAAACCAGATACTGTTGTTTCATTAGTATCTTTACTTAAAACTTCTGCTTCAATAGAATTCTCAGAATTTTTAGCAATAGTTGAGGAAGTTTCATTAATAGTAGCTGTAACTTCTTCTATTGAACTTGCTTGTTTACTACTTGCTTCTGCTAAGCTCGCTGAAGAAGAAGATATTTGATCTGATGAACTTGCTACTTGCTCAGAATTAAGTAATATAGACTGTATAGAAGCTAAAATAGGTCTAAATATAACATTAGTTGAAATAAGAGCAAGTAAAAGAATTATAATAGTAGTTATTAGAGCAAATTTAACAATAATCTCAAAAAGATTATCTAATGGTGCTTCTATTTCATTTTCATTAACTTGTGTGATTATAGCTAATTTCAAATCTAAAATATTTAAAGGAGAGTAAGCAGTTAAAACATTATTTTCTTCAAATATTTCTTCAGAAGAGCCAGAGTTTCCTTTTAAAGCTTGTCTTACAGATTCTGTATCAATAGTCCCTTCTTCAGAAATTAAAGAATCTTTTAAATTATATTTTTTAAAATTTTTCATATCACTTTTAATTTTAAAATCAGAACCAACTATGTAACTTTCTCCTGTTTTACCATTTCCAGAATCGGAATTAAGTATATTAATAATATCGTTTGTATTTAATTCTAAAACTAAAATAGAATTAAAAGTTTTTCCATCAAAGTCAAAAATAGGCTTAGCAACAAAAATAGCTTCTGTTTTAGTAGGAGAGTAGAAAGTAAAGTCTCCTATTGAAGTAGCTTCATTTTCAATAGTTTTTTTCCAAATTTTTTGAATAGCTGAATCTTTTAAAATATGATTATGATTAATATTTTTACCATGGTCAGAATGATTTCTTGCAGAAGAATACATTATATGCCCATGCTTTTTACAGATTAAAAATAAGTTTTTGTATCCATAAGAATTAGTAAAGTTATCTAATGAAAGAGCTCCTGATTTATTGTTTTGTATATTCTTAGCTTGCTGATTTTCTACTGGATAATCTTCATGTTTTTGAACTTTTAATTCATTATGAACTCTAATGTATTCAGAAATAACCCCTAAGTTTCTAGTAAGAGAAGTGGAAGTTTCTAATTCTAAAAATTTATTATTGAAATAAGTTTCAATTTGTTCTTTTTTATTATTATTAATACCTATCAAAAAATTTTTATTAGATTCTTGAATAGTGTTTTTTGAATTTTCAAAGCTAATAAAAGCTACTGCTAAAAAAGGTATAAGCCCTGTCAAAAATAGCATTATTGATATTTTTAATTTTAAATTTAATTTCATTTTATGTCTCCTAGTTAAATTTTTTATTTAAAATAAAAAAAGTTTTAATTGTTTTGTATTGAATGTAAATAAAAGGAAGTAAAAGAATAAAATAAAAAATAGAATATTTTTCAACAATCCCGTTAGCAACAAAACCAAAGTTTATTAAAAACCAACCAAGAACACTAAAAGCTACTCCTGGGCAAATTAAAGCAAAAGAAACAGGAGATTTTTCATTACCATCAATATATTTTTTAAAATAATCAACTTTCTTCATAACTGAATATCCTATCAATCCAAAAAATATTTGAGCAGAAATAAGAGAAGATATTAAAAAGAAAAAATAAGTAGGACTTTTTATTAACTCAAAATGATGAATTAATCCAAACTCTAATCTTACTAAAGAAATACCTATCAAAGTAAAAATTGGTATGAAAATCCATAATGTAGGAGTAGTTTCAATAGAAATACCATTTTTTAATATTCCTTTAAACCCTGAAGCAAAATAAGCTATTAAAAGAATAAGAGAAATAGTTAAAAAAAATAAACAAAAAAACAAGCCTATAGAATTAATAATTATATTATGACTCATTGCTCCTGGTGCTGCAAATCCTACTGCAAGCATTGTAAAAGCAAAAACAGAAATTAATTGCCCAAAATTATTATTGGCCTCAATGTTAAACTTATTTTGAAGAAGAACTTCATTGAAATATTGTAAAAAAAGTTTAATTGCCATAAATCCAATAGTTAAAAAGGCTAATAAAGCAAAAGGAAATAAATACTCAACAACCCCCCATAATCCTGGAACAAAAACGGCACCAAGTATAAAAGCAACATTTACTGTCATTGCAAGAGTTAATGGAATAGTCATTAAAGATATTTGATTATTAGTACCAAGTATACTATTTATATCCCCATTGTTTTTAAATTTATTGTATTCTTTAAAATTCCAAATTAATAGTTTAAAATGTTGAAAAGAAAAGAAGATAATTCCTAAAATTATAAAGATAGTAGATAAAGAAATCAATATTCCATGCTCTCCTATTGCATAAGGTAGAATTGTTTCAAATATTGGAATAGGTGTGTTTTTATGTGGTATTAAAAACATAAAAGCCATAAAAAAGCTAACTGAAAGTCCTCCAGCTCCAAGAGAAGAAAGAAAGTATAGAGGCATGTATTTATCAATTTTCATTAGTAGATATCCTTATTGTATTTTTATTATTGTATTTTTATTATATCAAATCAAATTAAAATTTATAATAAAACAAAGTAAAACAATTAAATTATAACTTTAATTTAAATTATAACTTTAATGCGATAGACTTAAAAAAATAATATAATAGAATAAATTAAATAAAAAGGCACTTAATGGAAAATTTTTTAATAGAGCAAATGAAAAAAATAGATTTGGAAATAGAGAAAAAGGGTTATTGTAATATATTAGTGGCTGATACTGAGACTACTGGGCTTCCTAAGGAAAATGGACCTAAGATAGAAGTTACTTCTTTTGGTGGAGTTATTTTGAAATTAACTAGAGATCATGAAACAGGTGATTATAGCTATGAAATGAAAAAGAAAATTGATGAAACATTTCATGTAGATACTAAAATAGAATCAGGTGCTGTTTGTATTACTAACTTAATAAAAGAAGAAGATAATAAAAAACTTTCTAAAAAAGAAAAAGTAAAAATGTTTATAGATTTTTATATTACAAATAAATTAAGAATAAAGAATGGAACAAAATCTTCAATAACTTCGAAAGAAATACCAGCGTTACAAAATTTAATATTTAACAAATATTTAAGTAAAAGATTTTTCTCAGAAGATAAAACAACAACTTTAACAAAAGAAGAAATGATTTTTGCAAAAAAAGAAGAACAAGATAAATTATCAAAAGAAGAAAAAGTAGAAATTATAAAAGATTATTATTTTAAAGATTTACCCAAAAAAGTAGGAGAAAAAAAAGATTATCTATTTCAAATATTAGAAAAGTTAATTGAAACAAATGAATTAAGAGAAATACCTTCAAGTAAAAAAAAGTTTTCAAAAGAATATTATGAAAATTTAATAAAAGATAATGAAGTGAGTTTGGTTTCTTATCATAATGCTGGTTATGATATAGACTCAGTATTAACACCTACATATGATATAAAAGTAGATGATTCTACTGTTATAGACACTATGCATTTTAAATTTTTCATGGATGCTTTAAAAACATCTAATCCAGGCAAGGTGCAAGGATTAAAAATTCCAGAATCTGGTAGGGTAGTGAAGGGACAAAGTGTAGATAATTGGGTAAAAAAAGTCAAAAAAAATAAAGGTGAAATAAAAATTCCTGAGCTTAAAGAAATGATTGATAATTTAGAAGAGTATAGAGAATTTCACTCAGCTACAGCTGATGCTTTATTGTCAGCTTATATATTGACTTATCAATTTTCAGAAGTTAATAAGAATTTAAAACCTTTATTGTTAGAAGAAGATAAAAAAGAAATAGAAGAAAAAATTTCTTTTGAAAATGGAATTCCATTAATAAGAACTTCTTCTAGTTTAGATAATACTATTGAATATAACAAATTAATAGAATTTCTAACTGAAAAAGGATTGAAAGAAATAATAATAGTAGATAAAACAACAAGAGATTTTCCAAATATGCAAGGAGCTATGGAAAAAGCTGGTATTAAAATGATAACAGGAGTAAATGTTTCAATTAAAGAGACAGGAGAAAAATATAATATTTTATTTAAAAATACAGAAATGTATAGAAAATTACTACCATTAATTCAAGGAAATGAATTAACATTAAAAGAATTAGAAAAAATTAAAAAATATTTTTATAAAGGGGAGGATTTTAATTTATTTGTAAGAAAAGAAGTTACTACTCCAGAGTATTTAAAATCTGACTTACATTCAAAAGTAGGTTCTTTTAGTTATCAAAAGCAAGTATCTAACTCAATGACAACAAATTTTGAAACAAGAAAAAAAATCAATTCAAAAGAGGATAGTTCTTTTGAAAAAGGGTTATTTACTACTAAAAAAGAACAAGAAGAATATAAAAATATAATGGCTTCTTCAAGTGCTATTGATTATTTTTGGTTTCCAAAATTAAATCTATCTGCTTTCCCAGATTTCAATGTTTTAGAAGCGTTGATAGATAATAAAGACAATGTTGAAAAAGCTTTTGAAGAATTGGAAGAAAAGTCAAAAAAAATAGCTTCTTCTGGAAAAATAATTCAGTTAGAAGAAGAAGATTTTGATGTAGCTTTTGATAGATTTAAAGAAAGACTTTATAAAACTATGGAAAAAAACAACATAAGAGATTTAAATTACATTCAATATAAAAACATGAAAAAATGTGGAGTTGAAGTAGATGAAAAATTAGGCCTTAAAGGAGATGAGTCAGAAGAAGAGATAAGGGAAGCTATTGAAAAATTATCAAATGAATTAATCGAAATTGAACTTAAAACTTTAAAAGAAATGGGAAATATAGACTATATTAAATTCTATGTATTAATGTTAGCTATTGTATCATTTACGAACCCAGGTCCAGGAAGAGGTTCTGCTGCTGGTTCTTACATGAATATGATATTTGAAATAACGAACCCAGGTATGTTCTATTTTCTTGATTTTTATAGATTTTTAAATCCAGATAGAAGAGAGATGCCAGATGTGGATGTAGATTTTTCAGCTAATGGTCCAGCAGCTAAAATGATAGGGCATTTATTATCAAAAGCAAATTATTATTACCATAAGCATACTATGAAAGACCATCCTTTACTGTCTGTATATGATGAAGAAACAAGAATGGATATAATTAATGATTATTATTTAGACCCAGAAAAATTAGAAACAGCAAGAATATCAACAGAAACGAAAGCTTCTGGAAAGACTGTTTTAGAATCTGCTCTTAGATTAAGGGGAGCTCCTAAATTTATGTTAGATGCTATTTCAGCTAAAAATGCTTGGAATGAAGAGTTAACTATTTATGAAAATATAAATTCTCTTGGGGATATAACTTATGAAATATATAGATACTTGCCTGAAGAATTACTAGAAAGTCTGGAAGAATTAAAAGGTCTTCCAGTTGGTACTGGGCAACATGCAGCAGGTGTTTTATTTCCAAATATGCCTATATCAATGTTGGCATTAGTTAATGAAGATGGAGCTGTTGAATTTACTAAAAAAACTATTGAAGATATGTTATTAATAAAGATGGATTTCTTAGGATTATCATCTTTGACTGATATTCAACAAACAGAGAATTTAGTAGAAGAACATGAAAAATTAATAAAAGAAGCTGGATTAGAAAAAGGTTTTGTTAAAAAAATGTTAAAAGAGCATGATTTCTCAGACCCAAAAGTATATTCTTCTATTGCTAATGGATATACTTCTCAAACTTTCCAAATGTTTAGTCCAGCAGCCAAAAGAATGGCTAAAGGTTTAGCTCCATTAAATCTATCTTTGTTATCAGCAATATCAGCTCTTAATAGACCTGGTCCATTACAAACTGGTGCTGATAAAGATTTCATAGCAACATCTAATGAAGAAAGAAGAAAAAAATACAAAGTTGATTATATATCTAAGAAAGATTGGAAAAAGTTATCTGGAAATGATAAGCTTCAAAAAATAGAATCTTTAAGAAATAAAATGAAAGAAGATTTTGATGTAGTTCAATTAGAAGATTGGGTTTTAGAAAAAATAATAACTTATGCTGCTGTAGAATTAGAAGAAGAAGAAGAACTTCTAAAAACAAGCTTAAATAAAATAGAAGAATATAAAAAAATTACAAAAGATACTTATGGGGTAATTATTTATCAAGAACAAATAACAAGTGTAGCTCAAGAAATGGCTGGATTTGCTCCTGGTGAAGCACAAGAACTAAGATCAGCAGTGTCAAAAAAGAAAAATATGGATAGATTCTCAGAAAAATTTAAAGAAGGACTTGTTAAAAATAAAGGAGTAGATCCAAAAGTAGCAGAATTATTCTGGAAAAATATAGAAGCATTTGGAGAATATGCTTTTAATAAGGCTCATACAGATAGTTATGGTCAAATAACATTCTTAAGTCAATATTTAAAAGAGAATTTGCCATTGGAATCTTATAGTGTTTTAATTAACAATGTTGCTGATATAAAAAAACAAGGTTTGATTCAAGAAATATTAACTAGGTCAAAAGATTTATTTGATGAGGAAGACCCATTTAAATTTCAAACTATAAATAAAATAGATTCTATTACAATACCTTCAAGAAAAAAAGGGAAAGGTTATCTAGGAATTCCTTATACAAATTTAACAGGAGTAGGTCTAAAAGATTTAGCTCCTTTAATTAGATTTAATAAAGATGGAGCAGAGTCTTTATCTGAATATATGTTAATGAATGGTTCTACTGTATCTAATTCTTCTATAAGAGCAATTGTTTCAGCATTAGGAGCTCAAAAAGACTTACCTGCTGATTTTATGCCTTTTTCAGTTGCTGACTTTGAATATAATAATAAAGAAGTTGCTACAATAAACGAAAAGGCTCTAAAGAAATACCAAAAAATTTATGCTCAAATAATTAAGGATTCTTTTACTCCAAAGTCAAAAACAGAAGAAAAAACAGTAGCATTATTCTCTAATAAAAAAATAATGAATTCTTTAGATTTATTAAGAGAATATTCAAAATTATATAGTAGACAAGGTATTGAGAATGTATCTGATTTCATAGCAGAAAAAGAAAAAGCTAGAAGTGATTTTGAAAAAAGCACTTTAATAGCTTTAGAAGGAAAAGATTCTACTTTTAGTATAGAGATCAAACCTTATGTAAGATTGACAATAATAGAGAAATATAAAGCTCCTGTAAAAGGACCTAATCAAATAGAAATATTGAAAGAAAATATAGAAACAGGAGAAAAGTCGAAATCTATCGGGAAAGGATTTTTTGAAAAAGATGAGCTTGGTCAAATATTAAAAGTGGAAATTCAAGAAGATACAGGAATTAACCCAGCTCAAATTAAATTTATAAATCAAACTATAAATGCTATGCTTTCTGAAAATGAAATTTTTTCTGATGAAAAGAAAGAAGCAGAAGAATATATTGAAGACTTACTTAAAGAAATAGATAATGATGAGTTTGATTTCTTTGAAAATCAAGAAGTTCTAAAAAAAGGGAAAGCTATTTATTTAGAGAAAATAAAGAAATCAGCAAAGAGCTTGGATAAAGAGATAGAAGAAATCAAAGTAAGTAAAAATTTTGAAACTAAAGAATTAACAGAAGATATGATTAATGAAATTAGAGCAAAGTATTTAAAAAATGCTGCTTCAATGTTTAAAATACAAATTAATTTAGATGAAATGAATAAAGTAGCAACAAATGAGCTTGATTTAATTCAATACACTTCAAATGACGAATTAGAATCAAATATATTTATTTTAGGTTCTACTTTATCTGGTGATAAAAATGGACTAGGGGAACAAACAAAAGATTATGTAGATACTTTATCAGAAATGACAGGTAGAACAGTAACATTTGTTCCATATCACAATATGAATGAAAATCAATTTAAAGCATTTAAGGAATTATTAACAGAAGAGTCAGCATTAGCTTATACAGAGTTAAATGATTTAACTATGGTAGAGTTAAGAAATGAAGTTGAAAGAGTATTTAAAGAAGTTAATTCTGCTAATGGTCAAAAAGTATATGTAAAACAAGAAGAACTTGATTTTATCATAGACCAAATATTTAGTAATGTGTCTGATTATGAAACTAATGAAGTTAAATATCAAATAAATACTAAATCAAAAAAAATAAAAGAAATGTCAATAAAAATGACAGTTGATAGTCAATCTCAAATAGCTAAAATTAAATTTTCAAGTTTAGAGGATACAATTGATTTTAAATATTCTAATTTAATTAGAAATGAAAATGATAATTCAATAGAAAGAATTGAGCTAACTGAGTTGATTTCTAATGTTTCTGAAGCTTATGCTAATGAAGCTAAAAAGAAAGTAGAAACTTTTATTAATGGAAGAGGATTATCTTTTAAAAGTAAATTGAGAAAAGAAGACATGACTGGACTAGAAATATGGAATGAATATAAAATTTATGCTGAAAGAACTTTACATAAATTAATAGAAGATAAAGTAGGAGCTATAATATTGCCTTCACCTTCTTTTTCATCTAAAATGGATATGCAAAGTTCAATAAAAAAAGTATTTGGATTAAATAGAAATGAAGAATTGTCTCCTGGTACTTCTGTTACTTCTATAAAAACAAACCCAAACACATATATTCTATCAACAGCTGCTAATTCAATGTATAAAAATTATAGAACAGGGGACTTTACTCCTGGTTCATTAGCTTCATTGGATAGATTAACAGAAGTAATAAAGAAAAATGTAGAAGAAGAAGATAAAATATTAGAAGAATCACAAGAAGAAATAAATAAAAGAAAAATAAATTAAATTTTATCTTTCTTTTAACTTTTTCAATGGTTTATTTATTTTAAGGGAAATTTAATTCTTTTTAGATATTATAAACATTAACTAAAATCTATAATAGGAAAAAAAATGAAAGATAAATGTAATTGTATAATTTGTGAGATTGAGTTAGAAGAAAAAAATTATGTAAAATCAGTAAATGACAATTATATATGTCATGATTGCATTAAAGCTTGTTCTTCGATAATAAGTGAGATTGATTCATTAGAAGAAGATAGTGAAATCAATGATTTTAATGAAAAATTAGAAGAAGAAAAAATAACTTCTCCAAAAGAAGTAAAAGAGTATTTAGATGACTATGTTGTTGGTCAAAATGATGCTAAAAAAGTTCTTTCAGTTGCTTTGTACAATCACTATAAAAGAATTAATGGAAAAAGAGTAAATGAAGAAGTTGAATTAGAAAAGTCTAATATACTTTTAATTGGACCAACTGGTTCTGGTAAAACTCATTTAGTTAGAACATTGGCTAAAAAGTTAAATGTTCCATTTGCCATTGGAGATGCTACTAATTTAACACAAGCGGGTTATGTTGGAGGAGATGTTGAAAGTTTATTATTATCTCTCTATGAAAAATCAGGAGAAAATATAGAAGTAGCAGAAAAAGGGATTGTTTTTATAGATGAAATAGATAAGATAGGAAAAAAAGAAACAGGAAGTAGAGATGCTTCTGGAGAAGGAGTTCAACAAGGTCTTTTAAAAATGATAGAAGGTCATGAAATTTCAGTGCCTCTCGGTAAAAATTTAATGGGTGGGAAAGAAGAAATTAAAATAAATACTTCAAATATTTTATTTATCTTTGGAGGAGCATTTGTTGGCTTAGAAGAAGAAATTAAAAAAAGAAAAAACATCAAAGAAAAAAGGGTAAGTTTTTTTAAAGAAGAAGATAAAAACAAAGAAGAAGTAGAGCAATTATTATTAAAAGATATTGAAATTTCTGATTTAACTTCTTTTGGTTTAATTCCAGAATTTGTTAGTAGAATCCCTATTAGAACTATTTTAAATGATTTAAAAATAGAAGACTTAGAAAAAATTATATCAGAGCCTAAAAATTCAATTTTAAAACAATATAAAGAATTGTTTGCTATGGAAAAGGTAAATTTAAATTTTCCAAATGATACAATAAAGAAAATAGCAGAAGAAGCATTTAATAAGAAGCAAGGAGCAAGAGGCTTGAGGTCTGAATTTGAAACATTAATGTCAGATTTAAATTATAATATTTGTGATTACAAAGAAAAAGAAGTTATTTTAACTTTAGATTTTGCAAATTCAGGGAAAAAAGAAGATTTAATAATAAAAGGTCAATAAAACTATTTAAGCTATTGACTTTTAAAATTTATTATTGTATTATATATGCAACCTAAAAGGGTATAAAACAATAAAAAAGGAAAACTAATGAGTAAAAAAATTAGCGAATTGCAAGAATTAAAAAATTATTTTGAAACTGCTAAAGCAGGAGTTGAAGAATATGAAAAGGCTTTAGAAGATGAAGCTGCTGGAAAAGGTGTTGTTAAAGCTTCTTTAAAAAGATTAAGAAAAGTAATGGATACTTGTGCTTCTGCTAAAGTAGCCGCAAAAAAAGAAACTCTTGAATTAGAAAAAGCTTAGTTTGTTTTTTTTGTTTAAATCTTAAAAGGAGAAGTTTTAAACTTCTCCTTTTTTTTTAAAAGTTATATTATTCTTTTCTACCTTCCCAAATATCTTCAAAGATTTTTTCTAAAATCAATTCTTCAATATTATTTAATTGCCTATCAAGAATAGTTTTTTCAATAATTATAGTGGCATCAATTATATTAGAATGAGATTTTAAAGTTCTTAAAATTTGAATTGAGTCTTCTTCTTTCCAAATTTTATTAAGCTCTTTTAAAGGGGCTACTATTTTTGAATTATGAATAATTTTGATTTTATTTCTAATTTTATTAAAATTATTTCTTTTTTTATTTATCTCTAAATAAGATTTATGAATTAAAATTAAAACACTTTTTCTTTCTTCTGAATTAAGTAAGTTAATCCTTAATAATTTACAAACAAAAGATTCAATATCAGTTGTTAATTTTATATATTCCTGAGAATTGTCTTCTCCATTTTTAAAATCAATATTGGTATATTTAAGTTTTCTTTTAACATATTTTTTTATATAAGGTAAGTTTTTATTCCAAATATCATTATCATTGTAAAAAAGGACACCTTCAAAATCTGAATAAAAACTATCAATATTATCCATTTCTTCATTTGTTATATTGTCTCTGCAAAGCTTTAAATCAAAATCAGTAAAGCCTATGCTATGTAATGTTTTTTCTATTTCTTTTAAATCTTCTATAAAAGTAGAACTGTATTCTTCCCTGTATTGATATAAATGTTGATATTCTTTTAAGTTTTCAATAACAACCTCTTCAAGAAAATGTATATAACTATTTCTATATTCAGTAGATTCTAAAAAACCTGCTTGACTTTTAAAAGAATTGTTGTAAGCAATTTCTTCTCTTGATATTAATGAGTCTTCTTCTTTAATAATTCTATTGCTATCATTTCTTAATTCAAAAACAAACTTTTCTTTTAAATTAAAAGAAATATATATTTGGGGTTTTTTCATGTCCTCTTCTATAATTTGTGTGCTAGAAGTTATTCTTAAAGAAGGGTTAAAAATTAAAGAGTCAAAAGCATTCTTTAAAGGTCTTGCTCCTTTATCAGGAGATATTCCTTCTTTTAATATTTCATCTTTAGCTTTTTTATTTAATTTTAAAGAAACATTAAAATTTTTAATTAATTTTTGAGAAGCATCTTCTATAAGAGAATCTAATTTAGTAAGGTAGTTTTCTTTTGTTAAATTAGAAAAAGGAACTATTTTATTAATTCTACTTAAGAATTCTGGTCTTAAAAATTTAGAAAGTTCTTTTTCATACCATTTGTTGAAATCAATAGTGAAATTCTTTTTTTCAGAGAAAGAGATTTTTTCACCACTTAGCTCTTTAGAAAGTTTTTTAGTTCCAGCATTGCTAGTTAAAATAAAAATAGTATTTCTAAAATCTGTAACTTTTTCATATTTTAATTTACTTTCTCCAGAAGTTCTTGAGTTTTTATTATAATCGGATTCAGTTCCATTGTCCAAAGTTAGAAATCCTTCATCAAAAATTCCTAAAAAAATATCTTGCATTTCAGGATGCATTTTTTCAAATTCATCTAATAAAACAATAGCAAAATCTTCCCCATACTTTTCAATTCCTTTATGCATAGTTCCTTTTCTAAGAGCTTTGATACTATGCTTAAAGACATTTGTCCCAGATAATAAAGGAATAGTTGAAGAACCTACATAAGAAGGAGGAGAACCTAATAAAATAGATTTTTGATGTAATGATTTGTATTGACCACAATCAATTTTAGTATAAGCTCTATTATTTCCTAAAAGCAATTCTGATAAAGCTCTAACTGTCTCAGTTTTACCCACTCCTGAAGGGCCAACAAATAATAAATTAGAAATTGTTCCATTAAGTTTAAAGTTAGAATTTAAAAAGTTAAGTTCTAGGCTATCAATTATTTCTTTTTTTGCCTCGTTCTGACCTATTATTTTATCATTAAGATTTTCTAAAAGCTCTTCAAAAATATTAAGTTTTAAATAAGGATTTAGTTTTTTATTTTTAGACATTTTTACTCCTAGTAATTCAATGTTTTTTAAAAATTAATTATATATAAAAAAAATTGAATTTTGATTTTTAGAATGTTATAATAAAATCAAATAAGGAGAAAAGTATGTTACAACTAATAGAAGAAGTAGATGGAATAATAAAAGAACTTACTAATCAAATAAAATATGAAATAAAAAACTTTCCTAATATGTCTAGTGAAGAAATAAATAAAGCAACAGCTAAAAAAAATAAATTATTGGATGAATATTTTAAAAAGGAATCTGAATTAAAAAACAATCTTTCTGATTTAGATGAAGAGCAAATGGAATTAGTAGACCAATCAATGGTGTTAATGGAAGAAAGAGTTAGAGATATGTTAAAAGAAAATAAAAAATTATTTTCAATAACAAATGCCTCTTTAAATACATTTAAAAAAATTGCAGAAGAAATGCCTAAACCTAAAATTAGACCTGTTTAAAAGAAGGGGAAAAAATGAATTTTGATACAGCCATTAGTGGTTTAAATGCTTCTAGAGCAGCCATAGAAATAGCTTCTCATAATATAGCTAATGCTGAAAATGAAGCTCATAAAAAACAAACAATTAGCTTTAATGCTATTGAAGGAAATAATTTAGTTGGGGGGGGAGTTACTATTGCTGGAGTATCTAATTCAGCTAGTGAATTTACAGTTAGATTATTGCAAGAAAAGCAATCAAGTGTTTCTTATGATGCTGAGTTCTCAAGTCAAGCTGGGTTTATAGAAAATTATTTTAATGATTTAGGAAATGAAAGGTTTATGACAAGTATTTCAGATTTTTTCAATGCTTTTGATGATTTGAAAAATGGATTTGATTCAACAGCTAATAAATCTCAAGTTATAACAACAGCAGACACTATGATGTCTAACCTTAATGAAATAAAAATGAATATATCAAGTATTAGAGAGCAAGCTGAATTAAAATTGAATTCAGATATAAAAGAAGTAAATAATATTTTAACTTCAATATCTAAAATAAATTCTAGTTTACAGCAAACTCAAGATTTAAGTTTAATTGATCAAAGAGATTATCTTGAAACAAAATTATCAGAAAAAATAGGTATAAAAGTATCAAAAACTTCAGAAGGAGGTTATTCTATTTTAGCTAATGATCAAGTTATATTAAGAGGAACAGAATATTTTGAATATTCAGCAGTAAAAGATAATGATACAGGGACTGAAAAATTAGTATTAAATGAAATGGTTGACATAACTAATCAAAAATCAAATAATGGTTCAATAGGTGGTTTGATTGAATTCACTAAGGAAAATGGTGTTTTATCAGAAATAGATGAGTTACTAAGCACTTTTGAATATACTTTTGTAAATGAAATAAATTCAATTTATTCTTCAAAAATTAGTGAAGATATTTCAGGAAAAAGTTTTGATGGGATTTTAGACCACAATCAACCTTTGTTAGACAATCCTGATTTTAAAGGGATACAACCAGGAGAATTTACAATTTCTTATTATCCAGATAATCAAGAGCCTTCAGAAACATTAACGGTACATTTAGATCATACTACTACTATATCTAGCCTTCAAGGTCAAATAAATGATTTTTTTTCAGCTTCTAAAGATGGAGTTAACCCATATGTAGATATGGATGGTATAAACTCATTAAATTTTGAAGCTAAAGGGGGGTATTTATCAATAGATGAAAAAGATACTAACTTTAATCAAATAATGGGTTTAAATCAATTTTTTGTGAAAGACGAAATGAAAGATTCTTATGTTGTAAAAGATACATTAAAAAGTAACCCAGACTCTTTATATGATTTAGACAATGAAGTTGCTTCAAATGCTAATTTAGAAAATATAGAATCAATAGCTGACTTAAAGTATCAAGAGGTAAAATTTGTAAGTGATGTTAGATATGAAGATTTCCAGCATACTAATTACTCAGGTTCTGATGGGGTGTACTGTATAGAGCCTAAATACTTTAATACTGTTTTAAATGGAGATAGTAAAACATTTGAAGATTTCTATCAAGATTTAGTTATGGATGTTTCAATTTTAAAAAATGCTAGTGATAATAAATTAGAAATAGGGGAAGTAGTATTAAAAACTATTCAAAATGAATATAATGAAATGGTAAAAGTTGATGTGGATGAAGAGTTAGCAAAGTTAATGGAATATCAAACTGCTTACCAGGCTAATGCAAAGGCTATCCAAACAATTAATGAAGCATTTGATTATATACTTCAAATATTATAAAAAGGGATAAAAAATGGCAACAGGAATATTAGGAATAGGAACTGATGGAGTTTTTTCTGCAGATATGATAGATTCTTTAAAAGAATCTGAAAGAAATACTAGAATAGTTCCTTATGAAAGAAATCTAGAAGACATAGAAAATAATATAGATAATACTACTATTATTCTAGATACTTTTAAAGATATTGGTACTCAGTTTAATGAATTGTCAAAAGAAGAAATATATATCCAAAAAGAAGTGTCTTCAGATAGTAATAATGTGTTTGTTGAAATTAATGACATGTCAATAGCAGAAGAGCAAAGTTTAAATATAGAAGTTCTTGAAAAAGCTAATCAAGATATGTATCAAGGAGTTAGAATTTCTTCTATCTTGGATGCTGTATCTACGGAGAGTGGAGATTTGTCATTTACAATTAATGGAATAACAAAAGATATTTATATTGAAGCAGATACAACAACTTGGTTTGATTTAGGGACTTCTATTGAAAATGAATTTGGAATAGAGAATATATCAGTTAGATTTGCTAATGTTTCTTCTGAAGGAGAACAAAGATTAATTGTTTCTTCTGTTGACACAGGATTAAGTAAATCAATTACAATTGATTCAAGTAATAACCAATTGTTGAAGGAAACAGGCTTTGATGATGAACTTAATCATATAGTTAAAGCTTCTGATATGAGAATGAAAATAAATGGAGTAGAAATCAGTAGAAGTACTAATGAAGTTTCAGATTACATAGAGGGAGTAAATATAACTGCTCAATATTTAGGAGAATCTAATGCTTGGATTGATAATAATGTTAATGGAATAACAGAAAAATTGGAACAAATAATAACTGATTATAACTTATTGGCAGATGAAGCAGAAACAATGCAAGCAGAAGCTTCTGGAATTCCTGATAAAATGGAATTTGTAAGAAATGTAAGGCAAATGATGTCTGATTTAAGAAACACTATGTTTTCTGAACATAAAGAAACTGGAATTTCTTTAGTCTCTTTTGGTTTTGAGTTTCAAGAAAATGGAAGACTAAAAGGTGGGGATTCTGAGTTTATAAAAGGAGCTTTAGAAGATAATTTTGCTGATTTAAAAGAAGCTTTTACTTCAACAGAAGAAAATTCTGAAGGTATTTTTATAAAAATTGAAGATAAACTTTCAAAAGTGTATAATGATAATAATACAGGTTATATGGATCAATATATAGTATCATTAGAAACAAATGAAACAAGTGTTTCAGAAAGAATAGAAGTTCTTCAAACTAGATTAGATACTCAATATGAAAATTTAACTGCTAAGTACAATGCATATAACAGTATGATAGTTGAGATGGAAAACTCATTTGCTTCATTAAAAATGCAAATAGAACAAAGTACAACAAGCTCTTAATAAAAAGGAAAATAAATGGATGTAGTTTCAACTTATAAACAAGCTTCTTCTTCAACAACTGATCAAGGAAAATTAGTAAATCTTTTATATATAGAAGTTTTAAAAAAAATTAATAAATTAAAAGAGAGTATAAAAAAGAAAGACCTAATAGAAACAGCAGAAGTTTCTAAAAAAATTATTGAACTTATAACAGAACTTATAAATTCATTGGAAAAGGATAAAGAAGAAACAATTCAAATGACTTCTTATTTAGAAAATCTATATCTATATCAAATTAAATCAATTACTATGGCTATAGTAAATAAAAATCCTGTTGAATTAGATATTCCATTTAATGTTTTTACAGAGCTTAAATCTGCTTGGAATGATATATGTAATGCTAATGCAGCAGAGAAGTTAACAAATAATTTCAAGTTTGATTAAATACAATGTTAAAATATGAAGAAGAAGAATTTATTCAATTAATCAATGATTTAATTGAGATAAATCAACAGCCAAATGAATTAAATAAAATTTCTCTTTATAATGATTGGGTTAATAAATTTTTTGAAGGAAATATAAAAGAATCTCTAACTCAAGTAGCTAGAAATGGAAATGAAGCTTTGACTTCATTATTGGAAGAAGCAATATCAGATGCTGAAATGAACTTTTATAAAATAGATCAAATATTAAATATATCAAGCAATCAATATGAAAACATAAAAAAAGTTTATGATTATCATTATGATAATAAAAATAAACTTAAAGAAGATCCAAAAAGAAAAGGCTAGCTTTTTAAACTAGTCTTTTCATATTATTTTTTTATAATTTCTTTTTCTTAGTAGGAACAATTTGGTCAATAATACCAAGGTCTAATGCTTCTTGTGCTGATAAGAAATTATCTCTTTCCATTTTTGCCATTAATTCTTTTGTGTCTTGTTTACAATTAGCAGCTAATTCAGAAGTTAATAAATCTTTTAATCTCTGTATTTCTTGTGCATGAATCATAATATCAGTTGCTTGTCCTTGTGCTCCACCAAGTGGTTGGTGAATCATAATTCTAGTATTAGAAGTAGCACTTCTTAATCCTTCATCTCCTCCAGCAAGAAGAAAAGAACCCATAGAAGCAGCTTGACCAACTGCTAAAGTAGCAACAGGAGAATCAATAGTTTTCATAGTGTCATAAATAGCTAATCCATCAGTAACTACTCCACCAGGAGAATTAATCCATAAACCAATTTCTTCTCCTTTTTTCTCAGAATCTAACCATAAAAGCTGGGCTACAATAGAATTTGCCGATAAGCCATCAACTTGACCTCTTAAATAAATAATACCATCTTTTAAAAGTCTAGAATAAATGTCATAATGTCTTTCAACTCCATTTATCTCTTCAATAACCATTGGAGCATATGAAGTAATTAAATCTGAAGTTGCAGCTGTTTCAGGTAAGTTACTAACAAACTGATTAAAAATTTTATAACCAGCAGTCCCATATGTTCTATTTAATTGTTGCTCGTTTAAATATCTTTCTAAATTATTATTGTTCATAAATTTTATTCCTTTTTTTTTAACTTATTTAATTATATATTACCATAAAACTAGTAAATAGTAAAACTAAATAAATAAGTTTTTAGATTAAATTAAATATTATTTTAACTAAGTATATATAAATATAACCTTAAAGTCTGAAAAGAAACTCCAAAGTTTTTATTTTGGAGTTTTAAATGAAGGTGATTGGTGAAGTTCTATTTTTTTATTATTTAATTCTTTTTCTTTAATGAAAGCAATAACTTCTATTATTTCAGATATGTTATATGAATGTCCAGCTCCAAAGAAATAAGCTGTGTTCCCACCTCTTAATAAAGATATTTGTTCATTGAATATTTTTAAATATTTACTATTATTAGAAATATTATGAATGATGCTCTCAATTTCAGAAATTATATTATCTGTTTCTAATATTTTCTCTTTTGATAGTTTGTTAGCAGAAGAAATAAATTTTCTAATAGTATGAACTTTTCCTTTATACAGTTCAGGGTTTTGATATTTAAAAGAAAAAATTTCATTAAAAAACAACATTAAAGTTTCTTGAAACATTATTACTCCATTAGTTTGCTTTAAATAATCAAATGGTTCTTGTGAAGAAGAATAATCTTTATCTAAATATTTATTTATTAGATAATTATTAGTGCTTTTTATTTTATAACCTTTACTATCCCCATATTTTTCATTTTTAAATACATCTTCTTTTAAAGGAACTATGTTTCCAGAACTTTTTTCAATAACTTTCATAGCTGCAGGCATTTTTACTTCTGCATCATAATTTCTATTAAGTAATTTTTTAATTTGTAAATTTCTATTAAGTTCTAAATCTATATCTGTAATAGTGTCATATTTCATAGTTGCTGGATTGTAAGAGTTTATTTGTACTTTTCTTTTTTCTTCTTGTTCAAAATCAAGTAAATTATTAGTAATAATTTTTATTTTTTTTCCTTTTGAAGTAATTAAAGAATTGCTATCAGCTTCATAAGTGTAAGTAGCTATTCTTTTTTGGAAATCTTTTGTTAAAAACTCAGACTTAAAAGATTCTGGATTATTAATATAAAATCTTCCACAAGTAGAATTGAAAGATTTATTTTCTTCATCATAAGTAAAAGTTATTTTTTCTCCATTACTAGCAGTAACTTCGTAAATAGCTTTTTTGAACATAGGTCTATTTAAAGACAAAGATATTCTCATATCTTCTTCTGAAACTTTAATATTTGTTAAATTTTCAAATTTTATTTTATTTACAGGGTCTAAAAAATCATTAATATTTAATTTATTAAAATTAAAAGTGTTATTAATAAATTTTTTATTAAAATTAGAAGAATATTCTTTACTGAAAAAAGATGGGTATGAATTATAAGTCTCTATGGAAACTTTTTTTCCTGTAAAAGGTTCTATTAATTCATTGTTATTATTAATTAAAAATTTTTTAAAAACTTTTGAATTATTTTTTTTGTCAAAATAATTTATAGATAAAGTTTTTATTTTAGGTAAATCAATTTTTTTAATTTTCTCTAAAATTTCCATGGCAAAATCAGTTAAGTGTGGAAATTCTTCAACCAATAAAGTTTTAAAAGAAACAATATCTTGACCTCTTATTTCTTGCTTTAAGTCAAGTAAAGAAGCATAATTATTTTCTTCTAGGTAATCAACTACTGGTTTTAAATAATTAATAGAAAGTAAATCTAATGAAATTAAGTTTTTTTCATCCTCTAAATAAGGAGCAGTGAATCCAATAAAATTACCATATGCTTTAAAATGTTTTGAAGGATGAAGAGCAGTTATACTTTCTTCATTGTCTTTAGAATCCAAATCTTTTTTTAAAGTATTAATTTTGGCTTGTACTCTTTTTTTTAATACTATTGTGTCTTCAGAATCTTGTGTTTTGGTTTTATCTTTTATTTGCTTTAGTCTATTTAAAATGCTTTCATTTTTTACTATCTCTCTTTTTCTTTTTAGGTTTTTAGAACCATCTTTTTTTCTTAAAATTGCAGGAGAGTAACCAAATTTTTCTTTAAATCTAGAAATATGTTCTTTAAGCATTTCTAAGTCTAAGTCTGGGTCTCCATTAGTAAACCTTTCAGCAATTAAAGAAGGGTCATTTATAAATTTTAATAAATCAATAGAAGTTAAACTCATCATTCTCCAAATAAAGAAATTATTGGCAGAGCCTCTAACATCATAAATACTATTAGAAGTTATTAATTGTTTTTGGGTTTCTTTCATAAAATTAACATAATTTATATACTTTTTATTATTTATAACAAATTTAAGTTCTTTCTTAAATCTATTAGAAAGAATTTCTTTGTCTGTAATTGATAATTTTAAATAATCTTTATCTTTAATAATAAATTGTTTCCAAATTTCTATCAAATAATTTTTAATATCAATAGCATCTGTTTCAATTTTTTCTTCTATTTGTAACCCTTTTTGATCAATAGATAAAGCTCTCATTTCTTTCTGGGAATTGTTTTTATTTAATATCAAAGAGGAATAATTAGAATGTCCTAAATGATATATAGAATCTAATGTTTCTTTTGAGTCAACTTTGAAATAACAATGAACTTCTTCATATAAAAAATTTTTTAAGTCTGACTGAGCTTCTTTAAGTCCAAAAGCAGTTCTGTCATAAACTTTTTCCCAAAAAAAGCCAACTTTTTTAGAAAAATCATAAAAATCATCTAAATCTTTAATTTTCCAAACCTTATTAACAATGGAAGGTTGAATATCAGTTTCTAAAAAAACATTAGGTAAAGCATTTAAAGCTTCTTCATAGAAAAAAGGTTTATCTTTTTTAATTATTACAGAAGATTCTTTTTTAGAAAAATTAGTTAAAGATTCTTCAATAAATAAATCAGGATTAAAATCATCTCCAGAAGTTAAGAAGTTTTTAGTATCAATATTATTATTAACAATAGAATTTAAAGTTACTTCAATTTTTCTTTTAGCAGAAGTAAATAAATCATTAAAATCATTAAAGTCAATTTTAGAATCAAGATATTTAGTAAGATTAAAGATTTTAACATCTTTAAAAGTTTTTAAGTCAGAAAAAATAGTAGAGAAAAGATGATAAAAAATTTCTTCTCCTGCTTTGTCATTATCTTGTAAAGTGTTTATTTGCAATGTAGGATTATCTTTAACTGCTTTATTTATTTTATGTTTTAAAGTAAAATCAATTTTCTGACCAGCAGAAGTTAACCCAATTACTGCTATGTTTTTATTTGGAGACTCTTTTTTTAATAATTCAACAGCAGATAAAAAAGAAAAATAATCAGGATATCCTTCAAGAACAAATATATGATCAATTGGTTTTGAAAAATCAAAATAAGACATGTTTGAAGCAAAGCCAAAAGTTTGATATTTATTTTTCTGAGTAGCATTTTTAGAAGTGTTTCTAACAACAATAGAAGAAGTTTCCATTGTTTGGTCAAAAGGTAAGTTTTTATCTCCAATTTTTACATTGTTTTTACTAAAGTTAACATATTGTCCATTACTTTTATCTTTTATGTAAAAACTAACTGCTTTAGAATTATTTTTTAAAAATAACTTATTTTTAGTTAAGTCAATTTTTTCAATTTCAATTTTTCTAGGCAATAAATACATTTTTCCATTTTCATTTACAATACTTATTTTTGGAAACTTTATTCCTGTTGAATTAGAGAAATCATTAGTTAAGTCAGCTTTTTTTATAAAAAGTTCTAATTCATAATTAATATCATTAAGATTTATAAATGGACCAAAGCCTACTTTTTTAGGAACTATTAAAGTAGGTTCTTTTGGTTGCTCTGAAGATATTTGGTATATAATATTGTATTCAGAAAAATATTCTTTTGAAAAATTTAAAATATCAAATAATGCTTCTAATGTTTCAACTTGATAATATTTAAGTAAATCTTTTATCATAGGATGATTAGAAAAGCTTTGTTTTAAGTTTTCAAAGAAAAAAGTAGGATTTACTATTTCTAATAAGTTGTTGTCTTCTGCAACTTGTTGGGATATATTTCTGCTAGAAAAATAATCCCCTCCTTTTTTTGCATAAACATTGTCTTTTAAAGAGTCTGAAAATACTTTTAATAATAATTTTTTCTTATTAGCATCTTCTTTTTTATTTTTTTCAGAAGAATTATTTAAAAGTAAAGTCTTTAAGTTAAATTCTTTAGAGTAATCTTCTATTTCAGTTGCTGAAAGAGCTAAGTAATCTCTCATATATTCAAAGATGGTTCCATTATTTTTACCACTTTGAAATTTACTTCCTCCAAAATCTTTTATTGTTTCTCCATATACAACAATAGAAGAATCAATAGAGGCTCCAGATTTTTTAGTTATTTGTTTTAAAATAAAATTTAAATTTAACATTTATTTACCTTAGTATTTTTGATTTCTTTTATTATAAAACAAATAATAAAAAATAGTATAAAAGCAATTTTATCAAAATAAACTTAAAAAAACTTTTATATTTTTCAGAAATATAATATAATAAAAATAATTAGTACAAAAAGGAAGAAAAAATGAAGCAGCAATTAGACACATATGTAAAATCAATATTAGGTATATTAAATAAATTAGAAAAAGAAGAAAATGAAATAGTTAAAAAATTCTTTACTGATTTATTACATGGGGAGCAGGTAGCTGATTTAATGTCTAAATATGGGGAACAAGTAGCTCCTGATTCTGACAAAACTAAAACTTTAATTCAAATTATAGCTTCTGTTAATGATAATGCTAATTTAATATTTGAAGAAGCAGAAGAAGAAGTTGTAGAAGAAGAAGAAGCTGTCGAAGAAGAAGTAGAAGCTGTCGAAGAAGAAGAAGAAGCTGTCGAAGAAGAAGTAGAAGCTGTTGAAGAAGAAGTAGAAGCTGTTGAAGAAGAAGATAAAGAAGCTCTAAGAGAAAAATTAGAAAAAGAAGCTGAAGAAATGCAAAAAAAGAGAGCTTCTAATGCTCCTGGTTTTGGAAAAGTATTACTTAAAAAAACTCAGAGTAATGTAAAAGATAAAGAAAATACTCAAGTAAAAGAAGAAGATTTATCTGATTCTGAAGAAGACTTAGAAGCTTGGGGATTAGCTGAATAACTATTATCTTTCTTATTGTGTAAAAAAGCCCCTGTTTTTAATAGGGGCTTTTTTAATTATTTAAATATATTTTAAGTTCATTTGAAATATAAAGTTTTATACCTCTTGATGTTTGTATATATTCTAAATGTATATCTCCATCATATTTAAAAGAATGAATTTTTTTATGACATGAATTACATAAATCAACTAAGTTATATTTATGATTTTTTTTAATGTTATCTTTAAAATTAAAATTATCTTTAAACTCTGATTGTTCTTTTAAATGATGAGTTTCAGTAGCAACTTCATCACAAATTTGACATTTTGTTCTAATTTTTTTAGAATTATATTTACTAGTTTTATTAAAATTTAATCTTTCAATATTGCTATAATCATCTGCTATTTTTTTTCTAATAATATCTGCATTTTTTAAAAATTTGGAATCTAATTCTAGTGCAGTAGCAAATTCTAATCCATAAATAGAGCTTCCTTTTCCATTTTTAATAGTTCTGTCATATTGAATAGTATTACTTTTGCTATCAAAATTAGTAGCTAAATGAAAGTAATGTAAATTTTTCAAAGAAGACAATTGCTCTATTTCAGGTAGTTGATGTAAGTGAGTAGCTAACATAAACAAGGATTTAGAGTCAAAAAATTTCATTAATGAGCTTGCTACAATACTTAAGCCAGATATTGTTTCAGTAGAATGACTTAATTCATCTCCTAAAATTAATGATTTTTCATTAGCTCTATTGAAAATATTTTTTAATTCCATCATTTCAACTGTAAAAGAAGATAATCCTTTATATATATTGTCATTTCCCTGTATTCTAGAAAATAAACTGTCAAATAAAGTAAAGTTGAATTGCTTAGCAGGTACAAATAACCCAGCTTGTGCTAAAATAATAGCTACTCCTACTGATTTTAATAATGTAGATTTACCACTTGAATTAATACCATAAAGTAAAGCTCCTTCAGTAGTTTTATTATCTTCATTCATAACACAAGATATTTTAGAATTATAAATAGAAGAATTTCCTAATACAATATTGTTTGGAATAAAGATTCCATTTTCTTCATTTTTTTCAACAATTATATGTCTTAATTGCTCACTTTCAATATATGATTGTTGATTGAAATCTAAGATATTTGGTTTAGTTAAGTTAAAAGTTTGACTAGCAACTAAATTTGACAAAGCAACATCAATGTCTCCAATAAAATAAATAGCTTCTTGAATGTCATTTTCAAATTTTTCAGTTAAGCTTGAGCAAAAATCATAAAATATTTTTTTATTAAAAGAAGATATTTTATCTGTATTAGCTAAGTACCTATCAGACAATTTATTAACTAAATCTCCTTTTATTTTTACAGAATTTGTAAGTTTAGAAATATTAAAATCTTTCTTCAATGAATATTTTTTATTTTTTATAGAAAATTTATAAGAAAGTTGAGTTTCCTTTAAAAGTTTATATTTAGAGTTTGTTAAAGAAAGGAAAAAGCCCTCTTGTTGAGTTTTTTCAAGTTTGCAAAATTTATTATCTCCATCAAATAAATTATTAATTTCATTACAAATAGATTGTAAAGTAAAATAAATAGATTCATTGTCTTTAACTAGCTTATCAATTTGATTATCAATGCCTTTATTTATAAAATTTTTATTTATATTGTTAATAGATTGAGAATCAGATAATTCCAAGTTGATATATTTAGAAATTTCTTCTAATATTTTGGTGATATTAGAGCAATTTATTTTATTTAACCCATTAATTTTATTATTTTTAAGTAATAAACAACTTTTTTTGATGGATTCTAAAGAGTAATAAAAATAATTGATTTCAAAAGGATGGATTCTAAGCAATTGTATTCTTCTAAAAAGCCTTTCAATATCATATACACTATTAATATAAGAAGAAAGTTCTTCTGAAACAGTTTCTATATCTAGAGATAGAGAATACCTTCTATTAAGTTCTTTTTTATCTTTAATAGGGCTATATAACCTATCTTTCAATGCTCTTCTGCCAATAGAAGTTTTAGTTTTATTAATAATATTAAAAATTGAATTTTGATTGTTAAAATCTTTTATATTTAGTTGCTCTAAGGCATTATTACCTAGATAAAGATTTTTTTCAGGCTCTGTTATAGTAGGAATTTTAATTTTATTTAAAAGGTTACTATCATGCTCTAAAACAAAATCAATTAAAATAGCTAAGGATTCAGAAGCTAATGGTTTATTTTCTAAGTTTAAATGTTCAATAGAAGATAAAAAGGTTTCAATCTTAAAAACTTCTTTAAATAAATCATTTTGATAATTGTTTTTAATTCTTTTTTCTCTTAAATGAAAAGATTTTCCAGTTAATTGTAAATGCTTAAATAGTTTTTGTTTATCAACTTTTGTGTCAATAGTTAAAACTAATTCTTTTGTGTCATAAGTAGATAATAAAATATTTAAAAAATCTAATGATAGTAACTTATCAGAGTTAAGACTTATAGTTTCATTTAAAATAATATTACCTGTAGTAATATCAATAGCAGAATATCCTATTTCATAGACTCCTTTATATTCTTCAATAATAACAGAAGATAAAAAATTAAAATCTTGTTCGTTTAAAAAATTAAAATTTGTTCCAGGAGAAATAATATCTGAAATGTATCTTGGAAACTTATTATTAACAGGCTTTTCAGCTTGTTTAATTAATACTATAGTATATTTATTAGTAGAAATTAATTTATTTAAATGTTTATCTAATGAAACAGTTGGAACCCCAGCCATATAACAGTTTTTTCTAGTGATTTCTTTTATGTTTTTATTTTTTCTAGTTAATTGTATATTTAATATTTCTGATATTTCTTTGGCTTTTCCTAATTTCTCTTCTGAATTATCAACTTCATAGCTTTCAAAAAAACTACCAAGTTCTAATAAAATAATAGTATTTTCTCCATAAATTTTTTCATAAGCTTCTTGTAATTCAAAATAGCTTTCTATTAATAATTGCTTATCACTATTTAAAAGTTTTTCTGCTTCTTTTTCATTCATAAGTATCCTTTTATAAAGGAGATTATAATTAAAAGTTGCTTAATAAAAGCTTAACTACCTCTATTGTTAAGGTTATTAACATAATTTATTAATTCAGCAACAGGTTTGAAAAATTCCATAGGAACCATTTGTCCAACTTCTGTTTGGGCATATAAGGCTCTTGCAAGTGGAGGGTCTTCAATTATTTTAACATTATTATCAACTGCAATATTTTTTATTCTTAATGCTAAAAAATCAACTCCTTTTGAAACAATTTTGGGAACATCATCCCCAAGTTCAGGTTTGTATCTTACAGCAACAGCATAATGAGTAGGGTTTGTTACTACAAAACTGGCCTCTGAAGTATCTTTCATAGCAGATTCACTAGCTAATTTTCTTTGAGTTTCTCTAATTCTTTGCTTAATTAAAGGGTCTCCATCTGTTTGCTTATGTTCATCTTTTAAATCTTGAAATGACATTTTTAATTTTTTAAAGTGAAAGTGCCTAGTTAAAATCAAATCAACAAAAGCAAAAATAAAGATTATAAATAAAGCTATTGATAATAAAATGAAAAATAAGTCATAGATTTTATCAATAGACCAGTAAAAGTTTAAAGTTGTAAGTATGATTAAATCATCTTGATAAGCCCAATAAAAAGAAAAGTAAACAACTAAGGCTATTATTAATTTGAAAAATAATTTAAAAAAATCAATAGCTTTTTTAGCTGTGATAAAATTTTTCATTCCATTTATAATATTTATTTTACTAAAATCTATTTTTAAAGGAGTAAATAAAAAACCAAATTGAGCTATATTTACTGCTATGGCCATTAAAAAAATAGAAATAGCTATTGGGGAAAATATATATAAAAAATTAGTTACTAATAACCATATATTATCTTTTAAAAATTTAATAGGTACAATATTTTTAGCTTGATAATGTTCTGAAAAACCAATAGTTATATAAAATAATTCCTTGATGTTATCAATGTTAGCTTGAAAAGAAAATAAAGTTAAAAAGAAACCAATAATAAGTAGAAAAACTCCTGTAAATTCTTGTGATTTGGGGACATTTCCCTTTTTCTTTTCATCTTCTTTCTTTTTATCACTGGCTTCAAATTGTTTATCATCCATTTAAAAACCTACTTTGTCATAATTTAATTTTTCTCATTAGATAAATGAAATTTAACAATATCTTTGGCAATTAAATTTTGATTATTTCTTTCTTTTTTAAGAGAAGGGAACTTGCTGGAAAGTATCTTTAAAGCTTTATATTTTTTATTATAAGCAGCTATATGTAATAAATTAGAAGTTTCAAATTTTATTTTATAATTAAAATCTTTATTGTTTATAAGTAGTTTTAAAAAATTTAAATTAGGATTATTTATAGCAAAATGTATAGGAGCTAAATTATTTTTATTTATGAAATTAATATCAATATTCCCAGAAGAAAAAAGTTTTTCAGCTGCTTCAAAGTTATTGTATAAAATAGAAGAGTTAAATGGAGTTAATCCAGCAATTTCTTCAATGTCAGGTTTATACTTATTAGAAGATAAAATATATTTAAAATCTTCTAATTTATTATTTTTAATATTTAATAGCAATATTTTATTTAAATGAAGGGAGCTAATATATTTATTATCATATTTATATTCTTTACTTTGAAAAGTATCTATTTTATGATTAAAATAAAAGGCAAATAACCCACTAAAAAAGACAAGTATTAAAAAAAAGGTTGTTTTATTTCCTTTCCCAGCTACAGTTAAAAATTCTTTTACCATAAAATCAATATCCTTTTAAATTTATTTTTAAGAGTTTGAAATATATTTCAAAACAACTTCTTTTAAGTTTCCTTTTATTCTAGCGTATTTTTTCTTTGAAATTTTACCTAATTTCATTTCTTCTTCTAAAATCTTTTCAAATTGGTCAGAAACAGATAGTTTTTCAAGGTCTTTGTACATAACTTCATTTTCATCTATGACATTTAACTCTTTAAACTTATTAACTTCAATGTTAGAGAGAGATAGCTCTTCAACTACGTCTTTTTTAATAGCAGAATCAACAGCTATTCTAATATTTTCAATGTCAGAAATATCTTTAAGTTTCTCAATTTCCTCAATAGTATTTATTTCAATAGTTGAAAATTTAGTACAAGGAATTGGAATGAATTCATCATTTATTTTTTCAATATCGGAAATATTGTTAATAATTAAATAACCTTTGTCTTCTTCTTGCCCATAAGCCCATCTAGATAAAGACCCAGAGAAAATAACATTAGGTTTAAGCTTTTGATGTTTATGAATGTGTCCAAATAAAGAATAAGTTGAAATATCACTTAAAATAGTTGGGCTATACTTAAAACCTTTAAGCATTCTGTTATCAATACCAGAATGTAAAATTGCTCCTTGTATATCTCCATGTCCAATAATAAAATCATATTTTTTACCATCAAAAAATTTAGAATAGTAATCATTTGGATTTTCAGGATAAACTTCTGGTAAAAATAAAAAGTCAAAACCATCTATTGTCTTTGCTTCAACCTCATTAATAAAATAAATATTAGGAGTAAGCTCTTTATAAGTATTTAAAATATTTAAAGTTTGATAATCATGAGAGTAAGTACCATTAATGATAATTAAGTATTTAGAATACTTTGCTAATTCTAAAAGGAGAGAGATACCTTCTGAATAAATACTTTCATCAGCATTTATTCTTTTATCAAAATAATCACCACCTATAACAGAAAACTTTGGCTTTGCTTCTTTTACATCATTGACAAATTTTTTAAGAGATGGTAAAGTATACGAACTTAACTCTTTTGAAATATGCGTATCAGCGGTAAAAAACATTTGTTCAGAAAATTGTTGCATAAATATTATTGCCTTTTTGTAAATTGTAAAAAGATTGTAGTTAAATAAAAATTAAAGAAAGCTTAAAAAATGAATTATTTAGATTATATATTGATATTTATACTTGGTTCAATGTTTGGTTCTTTATTTAATGTAATAGTGAATAGAGCTATTATTTTAAAAGAAGAGCCTTATGTTAAACCTTCCCATTGTTTATTTTGTAATGAAAAATTAAAGTGGTATCATAATATACCTATTTTATCATTTATATTTTTAAAAGGAAAATGTTTTTTTTGTAAGAAAAGGATACCATGGGATTATTTTATTTTTGAAATAATAACTGCTTTTACATTTTTAATTATTTGGCATTTTTATAGATTTCAAATTGAAGCAACTATTTTAATACCTATATTTGCTATATTTATACTAATAGCATATATTGATTTCAAAACTATGACTGCCTATGATATTAATTCATTTATATTAATATTTTTAATTGCAATTTATCAATACATATTTGGTCAAGATTTGATTGTTAATTTAATAGCAATGGCAATAATGACTTCTGGAATTTTTTATTTATCTATAATAATAGAAAATGTAATAGGAAAGGAAGCTATTGGCTCTGGAGATTTTATGATATTTGGAGCTATGGGTTTATTACTTGGTGTAGAGGGTAGTATTACAGCAATAGCAGTTGGTTGTTGTATATCAGCTCCAATATTAATAATATTGAGAATAAAAACTTTACCTTTTATTCCTGTTTTATTACTTGGAACTTTTATAGTTTTTTTGACAAAGTTTAACTACGTTCAAATGTTATTAAAAGGACAAGGTTTTGAATAAATTTATATTGTTATTTTTAATAGCAATATCTTTTTCCTCAAATTTGCAAGCTATCTATAAAATAAATGAAAAAAATTTCGAAATAAAAAAAATTTTTTATGAAAATAAACTAAAGAATAAAATATTAAAACTAGAATTAAAAAAAAATATAATTAAAAATAGTTCAAAAGTAGTAGTAGGGATTATGAATATAGTTGAAAAAGAAAAGTCATATAAAAGGCTTGTAAACTATAAAAAGATAGAATTTTTTTCAAAACTAACATTATTAGTAAATAAAAAAACTAAAAGAATAAAGTATTTAGAATCTAATGATTTCAATGCAATGTATATTAAAAAATATCATACATATCATATTCAAATTCAAAATGGAAAATCAATATTTGTAAGTGTTTCTGATTTAATAAATAAAAAAAATAAAATAAGATTAACTAATCCTTTAAAAGAAGTTAAAAGAATTAGTTCTAAATTTGGGATGAGAAAGCATCCAATTACAAAAAGAAGATTAATACATAATGGTATAGACTTAGTAAATAAAGCAGGAACTAAAATATATGCCTCTGCTCCTGGTAAATTATATAGAAGAGGGTATGATAAAAGAAGTGGTAATTATATAATATTGAAACATATGAATGGAGTTCAAACTACTTACTTACATTTGAAAAGTTTTAATAAAAAAATTACAAAAAGAAGCAAAATAACAAGAAATACAGTAATAGGTTATTTAGGAAATACTGGAAGAAGCACTGGTCCACATTTGCACTTTGGAGTGAAAATAAAAGGGAATTATATAAATCCTGAAAAATACATTTCTTTTAATGGAAATAAAACATCAAATTATTCAAATCATAAATTTAAAAATAATAAAAAATTAAAAAGAGCAATAAAAAAGAGAGTAAAAAAAATTAAAAAATTTATAAGAAAGTAAAAAAAAGTTGATTTATTAAAATATATATGGTAATATGCCTTAAAGGAGATAATTTGATGAAACATAATAAATTATTATTAATTATTTTAAGTGCATATTTATTAACAGGATGTTCACAAAAAAATCAAGATGTGAGTTACAAGATTAAGTCAGGGGTAATTCAGTCAGACAATGTAGTGTATGAAAAAGAAATCATGGAAGAAGTTGAATCTAATTTTTCAGTAGAAGAAAGCATAAAAGAAGATATTAATAAAGTAAAAGATATTGATAGTTCTATTGAAGTTTCTGAAAATCAAAAAGTTCCAACAAAAGTTCCAACAAAAATTAAATCTGAAAAAATCCAAAAAGACCCAAATTCAATTTATTTTAGATTTGATGAATATGAATTATCATTTGATTTCAATCAAGATAAAGAAGAATTAGAAAGATTGAAAAATCAAATGATAAGATTTAATGGAGAGGGAAAAGATTCAGTGTCTATTGAAGGAAATACTGATTTACAAGGAACTGATGAATACAATTATGCTCTTGGAATAAAAAGAGCAAATTTTATAAAAGAATTAATAAAGATAAATACTTCTATATTAGATAAAAATATTAAATTAATATCTTATGGAGAAAATAATCCAGTTTGCAAGAAAAATACAAAAGAGTGTCATTCTAAAAATAGAAGAGTTGAAATAAAATAAAGGTTGAAAATGAAAATAGAAGAAATAGAAAAAGGTAAAAACTTAGAAGAAGTTGGTCAAGAGCTGCTAGATTCTCAAAAAACTGAACTTGAAGATAAAGGGCAAAAGATGCTAGATTCTCAAAAAACTGAACTTGAAGATAAAGGGCAAAAGCTTTTAGAAGAGCAGTTTGCTAAAAAAGAAGAAGAAATGCAAGCAAAGATAGAAGAATTTGAAAGAACTATGGAAGAAGTTGAAAAGTCAAAATTACCTTCTGTATTTACTTGGAGTGGAAAAAATGTATTAATTACAGGAGGTAGTAGAGGAATAGGAGCTATTACTGTAAATATTTTATCAAAGGCAGGATTAAAAGTTTGGATCAATTATAATAATTCAGAAGCACAAGCTAATCAAATTAAATCAGCAATAGTGGCAGGAGGAGGTAAAGCAGAAACAATTAAATTTGATGTTTCAAAGCCTTCTGAAGTTTCAAAAGCATTTAAAAGAATAATTAAAGAAGATGGGCAAATTGATTATGTAGTTAATAATGCTGGTATTGTAAAGGACTCTTCTTTGTTGGCAATGAAGACAAAAGATTTAAAAGATGTTATTGAAACTAATTTATATGGAACTATTTATGTTACTCAAGAAGCTGTTAAAGCAATGGGAGAAAATAAATTTGGGGCTATAGTAAATATGAGTTCTGTTTCAGGAGATAGAGGTAATCCAGGTCAGTCAGCTTATGCTGCTTCAAAAGGAGCAATTGTTTCTTTTTCAAAAACAGTAGCACAAGAAGTAGCTCCAAAAGGAATTAGAATAAATGTAGTATCTCCTGGGTTAACTAAAACAGAAATGGCTCAGAGAATTCCTCCTGCTATGATAGCTAGGATGATGCAAGTCGTTCCTTTAAGAAGAATGGCTGAGATTCAAGAAGTTGCTTCAACAATAGCATTTATGTTATCAGACCAAAATAGCTATATGTGTGGAGAAGTAGTAAAAGTAAACGGAGGATTATATACATAATGGAAAAGAGAGTAGAAAGCCCTAAATTAAATAATGTAGAATTAGAAAAGAAAATTAATAATTTTTTTATAGATTTAAATATTATAACAGAGCAGTTAGATGAAGAAAAATCAATTGAAGAATTGACTCCAACAGATAATTTGATAAATGTTTTAGATGAGTTAATAACGACTATGGAAAAAGAAAATAAAGAGTTTAATATAAGAGAGTTTGTTGCTCCGTTTTCATATAAAGAAAATGGAGACCCTTATTTATCTTATACTGCTTTAGATTCATATCTAATAAAATTAATAGCTAAGTATTATTAAAAAGCTCTTAATCAAATATATTATTTGATTTTTTATAATAATTAAAAAATTTTAAGGTTGATTTATGAAAATTTATACAGTATTTGAAACTGGAAATAATGGAAAGAAGGAAGAAGAAAAAATCCATGAAAGGGGAAAAATTTTTCTAAATTCTCCAGAAATAAAAAATAAACTAGAAAAAATATTGAAAAAAACAAAAGGAAAAGAAAAGCCTAAATCAAATTCTAAAATAAATGACCCTAAGCCTAACTTTTAAAACTCTTTATAAAAGCCTTTAGAGAAAAGTTCTTTATTATTAAAAGTAGAGATATTTGGATTATTTGAAATCCTAACAAAAGTATTTTGTTCTTTATTAGGATTTATTATCTGCTTTACAAATTTTCTAATTTGTCTAAAGTGCTTGTCTTTTGAAGAAGTAACAAGTTTAAACATTTTTAAAGCTTCAGAAGTATTGAAAATCAAAGTTATCTCTTTTTCAAATTCTTCATCAAACTCAAAAGATATGCTTTTAAAAGCATAATAAGGGAAATTGTCAACAATTAAATAAATTATAAAAGAATTTCTTAAATTATAAGGGTCTTCTTCTTTTATAAATTTGTATTCAAAAGAAAGATTTTCTATAATTTCAATATTTTCCATAAAAACCTCTTTTTATCTTAGTCAGATTCAAATTTTTGTTTTAATTTGTCACAAATTCTTTCTATTTTCACTTTTGAAATTCTTCTTTGCTTGTTAAAAGTAGTGTCTTTTGAAATAACCTCTAATTTATAATCTTCAAAAGATTTAATAAATATAGAGAAATGTTGATTTAATGCTTCAAAGTCATTGAAAGAATAGCTTAATTCTTTATTGTTATTTATTAAAAAGGTATAAGAAAGAAAATTAACTAAATCTGTTATTTTTACTTTGTATTTCAAAATAATTTTTTTCATGTTATCATTTAAAAGAAATATATTATTAGCTTTGCTTCCTTTATCTTTTTCACTATCTAATTCTAAAAAAATTCCAGCTAAAAAATTTTCATTTTCTAGTAAATGAGTATGTAAGTCCAAATTAGAGCAAAACTTAGCTTTTTTATTAATAGATTTAACTACTACAATAGATTCTGATACATAATATATTGGGTAATTATTCTCATAAAAGAAATTACTATTTAATAATTTCATACAGTCCATAGTTAAAAGTCTCCTTTAGAAAAAGTATATTCTAATAATGATTTTTTCATATCAATTAATTCCTCTTTCATGAAAACTCTATCAAGAGAACTGTACACTTTAAGATTATTAATATTATTGATACTTTCTTCTATATTTCTAATGATAATGTTTAAAGAATCCTTAGGTTTTATTTGAGGTTTAGTTGAAACTAAATGAGCTATTTTTTCTTTTAATTTAGTTGCTTCTTCATTATGTTTAGATTTTATTTCAGAGATACTTTTAAGGTTTGCTGATTTAAGTTTAGAGATTTCAATTAAATGACTGTTTTTAATAGCTTTAATATCTTTAAGGTATAGAGTTTTTAAATTAAGTTTGTCATTTAAACACTTGTTATTTAACTTATTAACATTAAGAGAATGTTGTTTTTTTAATTCTTTTTGTTCTTTTAAAGACAAAGAAAGATTAGTTTTATTTATATTTAAATCAGCTTTTAATTTATTTAAAGTCATATTTATTTTAGAAGTGTAAGTATCTTTAATTTTTTTTGAAACTGCTTCTTCTTTTTTTGAAATATTAGTAGGTTTAGTTTCAATTTTTACATTTTTTTGCTTAGAAGTTTTAACTTTTAAAGAATTTATTTTTTGTTTCTCTTGTTTATTTTTTAAAATTAAAGAAACATATGAAGGTTTATCAAGTAAAATTTCTTTTGAAGTTAGAGGTTCTATTAAAATTTCTTTATTAGAAATAATATACTTTTGAACTTTGTTTGTATTATTGTTGATATTAGCTAAAACCCACATTTTCTCATCTGAATCAATAAAAGCATAATTATATTCAATAATTAAATCTCCACTAGAATAATTTAAAACAGAGATTTTGTTGAGCTTATGACCTTGCTGTTTTACTTGATTAATATCTACTGCTTGTATGTTAGAAAGAATAGTTAAGCCTGCTAAAGCTAAAATAGTTATTTGTTTTTTCATTTTAAAACCTTATTGTTTAATTATTTATTGTTTAATTCATTATAAATAAAAATATTACTTTTTATGTTTTTTATTAAAAACTTGCTAACTAAAAATACAAAAGATTGATTTTTATCATAAATTAAGTTAAAATTAAGAAATTTGATAAAGGAATTTCATTTGAAAAATTTAATTGATAAAAATGAATCTGTTAATTTCAAGGAAATAGTGCCTGACTTTAAAGAAAGTGTAGCTGCTGTTGAAGAAGAAGAAATAATAGAAGAAGAAATAATAGAAGAAGATAAAATAGATATTGAGAAGGATATTAAAACTTTTACTATTTTTCATGAGAAGTTTAATAAATTAATAAAAAAAGAAACTTATTTTTTAAATGATAAAATAGGAAAAATAGGTTTGAAAAAGACTGCTGATTGGATAGATGATAGCTATGAATCAAAGTACTTAAGGCTTTATAATATTATTATTAATAAATTTTTCAATACTCAAAACACAGAAATAATATTGAACTTTAAAACTGCAAGGGAATTATTAAAAGAGCAATGCAAGAATTTAAAAGAAGAAATACTACTTAAAAATTATTTAGAATTTACTAGTGTATTAGAATATATTTATTATGAAAAATATTCTAATTTAGTTTCCAAAATTGTTCATTACAATATAAATAATAGATATATAGGAAATATATTAACTGATTCAGATGAAACTCAATATAGTCAAGAAGAAAAAGGGGTTATAAATAACAATATCATAAAAAGGGAAGCAAAAAGTTATGCCTTTGAAGGTTTTGTTGTAGGAATTAAAAAATACAATCCCAAAAGTAAAACTAAACTGTTTACTTATGTTCACTGGTGGATACAGCAGAGAGTAGTTTACTTTATAGAAAGAAAAGCTTCAATTAATTCTTGTACTAAAAGCAAAGTAAATATTCAAGAAGAATATACTATGGAAGATATGGATAATCAAAAAGTTAGTACTGATAAGTATCAACAAACTAAGTATATTAATTATGCCTTTGTATCTTCTTCAGGAGTAACTAATTTAACAAAAGATGAAGACACTGATGAATTTGAAAAATATATGAATGAAAAATATTTTGAAATAATTAAATATCTTATTTGTGGAGATATTGAACTGTTAAGATATTATGAATATCTTATTTTAAAATATGATATATTATTAGATGTTTTTATAGGTTTTGTTGAAAGCAGAAAAGATGAAGAAGTATCTGCTTGTTTTTTTAAGGATTTAGAAGTTTTAAATAATTTAACAGGAGTTGAAGAATTTGATTTTAAAAATATAAAATTCTATGAAATGAGTCAAAACTTAGAAGATTTTTTTAAATTAGAGCATACTGAATATTTAAAAATAAGAAGAAATATAAAACAAAAATTAGTAAACTTAGTAAAAAGAATTCATAATAAAGCATTTGGTGATGATGAACAAGAAGAAGAAGATTAGGAAAAATAATGAATCAAAGAAATAAAAAAAGAAAAGCATTTACATTAGTAGAAATAATGGCAGTAGTTATTATTTTAAGTTTATTAATAGGTTTAGTGTTTCCTAAATTAACTTCTCAAATGGATGTGGCAAAAGATAGATTAGTATGTATTCAACTAAAATCAATAGAAACTACTCTTGAAAATTATTATGTAAAAAATAGTAGGTATCCAACAAATGAAGAAGGTTTAGAAGAACTAAAGGCACAAAACTATATTAAAAAAATACCTAAAGACCCTTGGGGGACACAAATATCTTACCTATATGAAAATGGAAAATATAAACTATATTCATTTGGCTCTGATAAAATGGAAGATGGAGAAAAAAAAGATATTTATTTAATAGAATGCGAATAAAATGAGAAATGGTTTTGTTTCATATTTAATAATTGTCTTTTTATTAATGGCTATGTCCATTCATTTTTTAATGATTAAAATCTACAATAAAGACATTGAAACAAATATTGAAATAGCTAATTACTACAAAAAGCTTATTAGTTCTGAAAAATTAATTGAAAACAATAAATTGAAAAATTATATATACTATGAAGATCAAAATATAAAAATTCAAGAAGAACTTAACAAAGAGAAAATAGACTTTAATTTAATAAACAATAGTAAATCTTACCAGCAGAAACTAAATGAGAAATTTATTAAATTAATAAAAGACATATTAGTAAAATTAAAATTTAATTATATTAATGATATAACTAATGACTTAGAAAACTTTTTTAAAGATAATCAAATTAATAATAAACCAAAAGAATACATAACTAAGCTAGAGTTAATAAATATTTTTAAAAAATATAAGCAGTATAATAATTCAAAAGGTAAAGAGTTTTTTTCTCTATTCTATTTTGGCTTAGGAGAAAGAGTAGAAGTTTATGAATTTAAAAATAAAAAAGTAAGAAAATACCTATCACCAATAATAATTGATAAAATCAAAAAAATAGAAGAGCTTAAAATAAATTGCCATATTTTTTTATTAGAAGAAGATAATTTAGAATTATTCAAATGCTATAAAGAAGATTATAATAGATATATAAGAATAAATGACATTGAAAACAACAAAGAATCTTTGATAATAATTTATGATGAAAAACTAGAAAAAGTAAAAAGGAAAAGTTTTGAATAATATTGTATATTGCTCTAATATAGAAAAAGAACAAATAACTTTAATAGGAGAAAAATCAGATTTTTTAGTAATATTGCCTTCTTGTTATAATAGTCATTTAAAAAAGATACAAAATAAAAAATTAATAAAAAAGGTAGGAGAGTCTTTATTTCAAAATAATAATAAATTCTATTATTTTGAAAAAGAAGAAGATACTTACTTATTTATACAAATTAAAGAAAAACTTTACAACCAAATTTACAAATTAAAGAAAAAAATATTATTTTTTGATAGCTTAAATTCAACAGAAGAATATTATTTTAAAAATAATAATATTGATATAGAGCTTAAAAACATGAATGGTTTTTACATAGAGATTTTCAATCAAAAAAATCAAAAAAATCAAGGTCAAGACATATTTAAAATAAAAAGAGAAGATTATAAAAAAGAGCAAATTAAAATATCTTCAAAAAATAATAATATATCTTTTAAAATAAGCAATGTGTTAATAAATGTATTGATATTAATATCAGCTTCTTATTTGTCATTTAGTTATTTAAAATATGAAAAAGAAGAAAAAAGAATAAATGAAAAAATAAGCAAAGCGTTGAAAAATTACCAAGGTTCTTTAAAAAAATTAAATATAAAAAATAAAGAATTAGAAAAAGAATATACAAAAAATCAAAAAAAATATAAAATATTGTCTATTTTATTAAATGATTCTAAAAATATTAAAAAAATAAAATTAGAAAAAGATATCTTAAAAATAGATTTCAAAGATAATATTAGTTCTTCAAAAGCACTTAGTTTAATAAAACTTTTAAAATTACAATTTGAAATAAAAAAAAACCAATCAGGATTTGAAATTAATTTCAAAATAAAAAAACAATAAAAAAAATGAAAACAATATAATTCCTAAAAAAGGAATAAATATGAATGAAATTTCTGGTTCATCAATGTCTTCAATAGATATGAGTTCAAATCTTAAGCCAATGCCAACACAAGAAGTAGAAGCTCCTTGCAAAAATTCTGATGGAGAAGGTTCTAATATAAAAGGGGTTTTTACATTAGCAGAAGAAAATAAACTGCCTGAATCCAAAGAAAAAGAAGAAAATCCTTTTAAAGAACAAATAATGCCTAATATATCAACAGAAGATATTCTGTCAGGAATGATAGGTAATATTGGGTCTTCTGGTGGGGAAATGTCTGCATCAACTAGTTCAAGTGAAAGTTCAGGAGGAGAGGCTTCTGCTTCAACTAATTAAAAAGGAAATAAAATGGAATCTATAAATAATGTAAATAATGCAAATAATGTAAATAATGCAACAACTGGAATTACTGGAGTAAATTCTTCAAATATTGATTTTAATAAAGTAAACACAAGTAATACTTTTTCTTCTACATTTAAAGAAGAAGAAACTTTTATAACATCAAATAGCGATACTCAAGCAAAAAGTGTGTATAATTACACTATGAGTTTAGAAGTTAATTACAATAACTCTAAAACAAGTGAAAAAGACACTCTTGATAAGCTTGAACAATTAATTGAATTACTTATGAAATTAAATGTTTTAATGGAACTTTTAGAAATATTAAAAGAAGCGTTAGAACAAGAAAAAGATAGTTCAAATGAAAATCCTTTAGAGGATATATTGGCTCATATGAATAGTAATATATCTAGTTCTTTTTCATATACAGAAGTAAATACAGAAGTGGAAATGTCTGCTGAAGAATTTACTCAAATAATGGATCATATGAATTCTTCTGAATTATATAAAGGATTATCATATGAAGAAAAAATATATAAAATGATGGATACGGCTTCTTCAATTTCAGAAGGTTCTTTATACTCAGCGAGTATTTAATTTGAATAAAAAGGAAAAATTAATAATATTTATTATTTCTTTAATAATATATTTTTTTCCTTTTTATTATTACTTCAATTATCAAACTAATTCAGAATCTTCAAAAAAAGAAAAAGAATTTTCAATAGAAATAAATATAGTAACTCCAAAGAAAAATAAGCCTATTGAAAATATAAACAGTTTATTTAAAAGTTTTAAAAGTAAAAGCAATAAAGAAATAATCAAAAAAGAATGGGTAAATATATTATTAGAAAAAAAATATAAATCAGAATATGAAATATATATAAAAAATAATAAAATAATAAAAATTAAAGAGAAAAAAGTTTCAACTTCAAAAGAATTTGAAAATTACATTTTAAACTTTTTAAATCAAATGAAAACTAAAAAAAAATTTAAAGAAGATGAAATTATAAACATTCAATTTTTTTCTATAAAAAAATAACTCCCTCTTAAGGGGATATTAAGCTATAATATTTTAATATACTAAAAAGGAATAAAATGAATAAACAAATATTGGCAATTAATAAAATCACAAATGAAATAGAGTTTTTCTCTTCTTACGATACTTTATTTGCAGAAAAAAGTAAATCAGGCTTAATTATTAGTAAAGCAGAAAAAGGAAAGGTAACTCTAATAGGAAAAGAAGAAGGAAAAGATAGTAAAACTATTGAACTGATTCTTGCTGAAATAGAAGTTAAAGAAGATCCTGCTACTACTAATAATCTTATCAAAGAAGTTACAAAGAGAAGAGATAAATTAAGAGAAGCCATTTCTTTATTACAATCTCAGGGAGTTCCTGTAGATCCAAAATTAACAGACACTTTATCTTTAGAATTTAAATTTTTAAATAATTAAGAAAGGCAAAATAATGGTTCAAATAACAGAATTTTGTATTAACTGTAATACTTGTGCTCCTGAATGTCCAAAAGATGCAATTTTATCAGAAGATAAAAATCCAAATGGAGAAAATCAATTTTGGGTTACTTCTGATTGTAATGAGTGCAAAGGTGAATCTGATTTACCTTTATGTGCTGAAGCCTGTCCTACATTAGGAGGTATTGTTTGGTCTACTCCAAAGAAAAAGGGAGTAAAGGATGGAGAAATAGTTATAGAAAAATAACTACTTTGTCTTTATAGAATTTAATCAATGTAAGGAGCAATTCTTGCATTGGGAGAAGCTTCATTTATTATTTTAATAATAACAAAATCTTTTAAAAATCTATGTTCGTCTTTAAGAAATAATGATTTTAGATTTTCATCTAAAAAAGAGCTATTTTTAAAATAATATTTAGCAACGGATATATTTTCATTTTTATCTAAAGAATCTGAAATTAAATTAACAAAACTAAAAGAATCATAGTAATGAACTTCAACTTTTAAGATATAAAACTTATGCATGTAAATCCTTATAAATGTATAAAAATATTATAAAAGAATATTTTTTTTTCAAAGGTAAAGTATTTTATTATTTAGGTTTTTAATACCCAGTTCTTTTTTTGCTTATTCTTTTAAATTTAAACTCTGCTGTACAATCTTTACATATTTCTCCAAAATGAAAAGTATCTTTGTTTTTTTAAGAAAGGTCCAAAGCAAGGGTCAGATTATTTTCTGAAAACCTGTTCTTTTCAGAAAACTCTATAAATACATAGTTATATAAATAGATAATAAAAAATTACTCTCATTTTTTTGCTATTTCAAATAAATTTTAATAATTTCTCCATCTGTTTTAGAAATTACTTTTTTAATCTGTTTTTTTATTTATACATCAAATAAATTTCTTTTCTGATTTGAGATAGAAAGTATTAAAACAAATATCATCCAACATTAATTAATCTTTAATTAAGAAATAAAAAGATATTATATAAAAAAGGATACAAAAATGAAAATATTAATTTTAATAACATTGTTTTTAACAAGTAATGCTGTTGCATACAATTATGAAAATGAAAAAACTAATTACCAAAAGAAAGATAAAACTAATTACCAAAAGAAAGATAAAGATAAGTATGAAAAAGAAAGAAGTAAAAATTTTGTTGAAAATAATTGCTATAAAGAAAAACTTAGAGTAAAGTTGCATAAAATTAGATTATTAGAAGAAAATCAAAAATTAAATAATAAAAATAAAGAATATAAAAATAAAGTTATTTACTTATCAAATAATTTAGAAGAACTTAAAAGAGAAAATCAATATTTAAATGATAAAATCAATTCAAGCCCAGAAGAAAATTCTTATTATCCAAGAATAAAGCTTTTTAAAAAATTAATAATAAAACATAATGGGGCAGAAATAGAAATAAAAATTCCAAAAAACACTAAAATTCCTAAGACTATAATATTTGATGGGAAAGAATATTTGTCAAATGAATATTGATAAAATTAGTAAATTAGTAAATTTAGATATTGACTATAAAGATTTAAAAGAAAGTTTTGAAAAAAATGGATATGATATAGAAATAAATCATTCTAAAGAAACTTTTAATTATGAAATTACAGAGAAAATTACTAATACTAGAATAGAAAATAAATCAGTAATAACAGGTATGTTGATACTTAAATCGAAATTAAGTATTTTTAAGTTATAATGCAAATAATAAAACAAAGAAGAGAGTTAGAATGAAACAATTTGTATTTAGTATATTTTTTATTTTATTATTAGTTACCTCTATAATATGTAAAATATATATTTCAGGAAGTAATTTTGGGATTGGGATTAAAAAAACTATAAGTGCTGAAATGCCAATTAAATTTATAGATAAAGAAGAAAATTTCTTATTTATCTTAAATGAAAATTTAGACCCTATATTATTTGGAAAAATAGATGGTCAGATTATAAGCCTAAAAAGATAACATATGAATTATCTTTTAGGAGTTGTTTTAGGAGTTGTATTGATAACCTTTTTCTTTAGAATATCTTTCTTTTGATTTAACTCAATGGCTTTTATAAGTTTATTATTTAATTTAGCTTGATTATTTCTTTTAAATAAAGGCATTGAATCTTCTTCATTAAATACTTTTTCATTATAACTTTCAATTATTTCATTAAATAAATCTTCATCTGCTATTTTTATTTGAATTATATTGTTAGTAGGGTCAATAATCATTTCAAAAGGATTAGATTCATCATCAAAAAGATATCCAGTTCCTTCATAACCATCAAATTCTTCAAATAAAGGGAAATTTTTCAAAACCAATGGTTTATTTCCAATAAATAAATTTATATCTTGATTTAAATCATATTTATTATTATTATGAATCAAAAAAACTTTATCATTTTCTACAATAAATTTTGCTCCACAAATTAAAGTTTCTTCCACTGAATCTGAGTAAATATTTTCACTAGAAGAGTATGAAGGTTTATCAACTAAAACTATTTTTTCAATCATTCCAGTTGCTAAAGAATCTTTGTATTCTTCTATATCAAAAATCAAATCTAATAAATCAGAATTAAAATTTTTCTTGGCTTTATCTTTTAAAAGGTTAAGAACTTCTAAGCTATCATAAGATATCAATTCTCCATCTTTATCTAATATTTTAATAGTAGAATAATTACTAATCATTAATCTGTTAAAAAGTTCTTTTCCTAAAGTTTTTGGATAAGAGTTTGCTTTTGCTTCATATCTCAATTGTTTTTCTAATTCAGACAAAGTATCTTCAAATTTATCATTAATTCTTTGATAGTATTGTCTTTCATATAAAAAAATTTCCTCATTGTCTTTTTGACTTATTAAAGGTTCATAGTTTTCATGTTCATATATATCATTAGCAGTCATTTCACCTGAGTTTTTTAAATGTAAATTATTTGTTATAATGATATTATTAGCAAAAGTAGAATGTCTAAATTTATTAAATTTTAAAAGGTTTTCATTTAAATTAAAGAAAACCTCTTTGTTTTTCAATTTACCTTCTGAAAAAAGTATAGCAGCTTTTTCATCTAAAACAGTATAGTCAGATTTATTTCTTGAAGTAGAGTAAAGAATAGTATTGCTAATTTCTTCTTCAAGTTTTTCATCGGGTTCTTCTGAAATAATAATAATAGACGGTAATGAAGATAGATTGCTTTCTTTGGCTGCTTGAATTAATTCTTGCTTAGTAAAAATGAAACTCATTTTGTTTCTCCTATTTAATTTAATTTAATTTATTATAGGAGATTTTTTTTGTTTTGTAAATGAGGCTGATTTTTAAAAAACTGAGTTTATATCAAAATCTTCTGCTGCTGTTTTTTCAGAAGATTGGTAAGTTTTATTCTTTACCCCTTTTGAGGCTAGGCTTTTCCCTCCTTTTCCATATTTCTCATAGAAAGAAGTTGAAACTCTAGTAATAATTTTTTGATATAACTCTATATTTACAAATAATTTATCTTTTAATCTTAAATTAGCTGGTAAAAACCCATAAGTATCACTTGTTTGCATACCAGGAGTTCCAATTATATTGTAAAAACCAAACATTTTTTTGCTTTTAATAATTTCTTCTTCAAGTGTATTTTTAATTTCTTCTAAATTTCCCTCAAGATTTTCAGAATATTTTCTAAATAAAAGATTCATAAATGCTTCTGGCATCCTTGTAAATAAATTTCCTTCTGCATTCAACAACTCATCTGTATTTAATCTATTAGGTAGCTTAATAACAAATGTTTCTAAAAAAGACTTGAGTAATTCTTCTTCTTTTAATAATTCAGAAAGTTTTTCAATGTTAGATATATAATTATTAATAGTTTTAGATTTAACAGAATTATTAATATCATTTATCAATGTTAAAAACTCAGACTTAATAATAGAAGAATTTTCTCTTGCTTTACTTGTTTTAAAGAAATAAAGGAAAAAGCCTTCTGTTTTTCTTACTGTTCTAATGCTGTGCATTAATAATTCATTAATTTGTTCTTTATTGACAATAGAATTATTAATAAAAAAGTTCCATAAATCAGTATCTGAAGCACTAATTACTAATGGTATTTGAAATCTATTTTGAGAAATGTAATAAATACCATATCCTGTTGGTTCATTATTAGAATCAACTAAAATTGAAACAGAATCAACAATTTCAAGACTTTCTCCATTTAGAATAGCAGTTTCAATTTTAGCACCAGTAGATAATGGTATTTTAATAATAGACCCTTCTTTCATAGTTCTATCTAAACTAGCTAACTCTTTAGCTTTTTCTTCTATTAATTTATCTTCATATCCTCTTGCTGCTTTTCTATCTAAATTATTTTTCTCAATATAATCTTCTATATCATCCATAAATGGGTCATTACTTCTTAAACTTTTTTCAATGCTTGTTATAAAATCACTTTTAATAGCTTGCTTAGACTTTTTATCAAAAAAATCTTTTACAAATTTTAAGTCAAGAACATCTTTTTTAGCATCTTGTTTAAACCTAACAATAAATGGCTTTCCATCTATTGCTTGACATAACATAGTTGCTTCCTTTCCTTCTTCAACAGTAACAACTCCATCTTTGATAGAAACCCAGTTAATTAATTTAACAAAGTTAGTTGGATAAATTTGATATTCTTTAAACATTTTTAACATTCCTATATTTATATTTATTAAATTATAATCTAACTAAGCTGAAAAAATCCTTAATTAGTTTCTATATTTAGCTCTAATTCTTCAATTTCTTTATTTAAAGTTTTTAAAATTTTCTTTAAAATTCTACTTTTAACAAACCCAGCACCTTCAATCATTTTTTCTAAATCAACTCTTTTGTTTTTTGCTAAAGAAAGAAGTTGAGAGTCATCTAATTCATTAATAACTTTCATTTCTTCATTAATAACTTTTTGAACTTCCTTATTGTCTTCTGAGATTCCTAAGGTTCTTAGTAATTTATTTAATTTCATGTAATTCCTTTATTTGTTATTATAAAAAATAAGTATATCTAAAACATTTAAAAATCAAAAGAAAGAATTTTTTCATTTTTAAACCAATCTTTATGAGTATTTAATAGGTCGTATTTATTACTATTGTAAATATCTTCAAAGAACTTTTCAATATTTTCATTGTTATTTTCAATAATCATACTGTTTAAGAGAGAAGAATTAAAACTCTTTAGACTTTCTAGTAATAATATAGAGGCTCTTTCTTTTAGGTTATTATTAAGCTTTACATTTTTTAAAATAGTATAAAGGAGATCTATTTCAGTATAAAACTGCTTATAATTTTTTAAATATAATTTTTTTATAGATAAGTCATTAATAATATAGTTTAATTCATTTATAACTTGGTTGTCTTCAACACTTAAAATGTAATTTGAAAAAACAAAAGATAATTCAACTAAATCTTGTTTAGTGAAGGAATGCTCTATTTCTAAAAAAATATCTTTTATAGAGATGATGTTTTTAGATTTTTTTAATTTAAGTTTATCAAAAATAATTGAGCCTTCATTAAATATTAAAATTTTAATTTGAAATAATATTTTTTCAATCTCATTATTATTAATTTTCTTTTGAATTAATGAGAAAGTTATATTTTCCTTAAAAGATATAAAAAACAAATCAAGTATTTCTTCTAAAAAATGAATGAAATGCTCTGGCTTTTGAAATAAATTATTTAATTCATTTTGGTTCTCTTCAATATAAAAAGAGACAGAATGAAAAAAGTCTTGAAAAAAAGAATCAATAACTCTTGGAGATATGTATATATTTTTTTCATATAAAGTATCAAAGAAAAAATCTATTTCACTGCTATTACAATCATTTTTAAATCTGTTGAAAATAGTATTAAAAAGTTCTTCTGAAACTTCAAATAAAGGTAATTGAGAAGATTTTTCAACTTCTTTTATGATTTTTAATTTTTTAATATAATTGATAGTTTTTTCATAATTTGGATGGCATTCAATTATCTCTAAAACATCCTTTATATGAGGAGTTAATTCATAAGTTCCTTCTCCTTTATTATTCATAGCACATACAATTAAAATATCTTCTGGCAACTTATAAATCTCATTAACTGATTTATCTAACAAAATTTTTCTTATAGAGTTAAGAACAGATGGGTTAGCTCTAGATAATTCATCTAAGAATAAAATGTGATTATATTTTCTATCTTTATTATCTTTATTGTCTATTTTTGATTGATTATATAGCTTCATAATAATTGAATAAAGAAGAGGTTCTGAAAAATCTATTTCAAAAGTTTCGTTTTGGTTTTTGCTTAAAGGTAATCCTATTGTGTCATCATTATTTAAATAAGAACAATCAACTTTAATCAAGTTTAAATTTAATTTATTAGAAATAGAATTGATAGAAGAAGTTTTAGAAATTCCATGAAGTCCTGATAAACAAGGGATATATTTTTTTTCAATACCAATATGTTGCTTTAAATGAATTAGTTTTTCAAGTTTATCACTCCAAAATTCATTTGATTCAAATAAATCAGAATATTCTTGTTCCCATAAATCTTCTAAAAATTTAATAAAAAGGGTATATAAAGAACTATAAGTATTATTTGAATAATTAAAAAAATGAATTTTGCTAATAGATATAACTTTGTAAAAATTATTTTCTTTATTCTTTAAATGATAAAGAGAATTAACTATTTTTAATATTTCTTCCATTCTTCTTGGAGAAATAGTTAAACCACTTTCAAAATCCTTATTTAAAAAATTAGAGCATTCTAAATGAGAAGAAAAAATTGTTAAAATTTTTCCTGAAAGTATTTTTTTCTTTTTTAAATATTTTAAAAAAGCATTGTTATTAGTATTGTCAAATCTAAAGAGTTTAAATTGATGATTTTCTGGGATTACTTGTAATCCTTGGTCATTTAAATCATTGTTTGAAGCAAATATAGGAAAAATAGAATCAGGTAAATTGTCAGCTCCTATTTTTCTATTTAATATTCCTCTTAAAAGATTAGATATTTTTACACTTTTTACTCTGTAAAATTCATCAATGAAAAGAATAGATTTAATATTTTCTCTTATTTTTAAAATTATTCCTTTATTTTCTATATATTCTTGATATAAATTGTGTTTTTTTATTAAATCAAGATGTTTTTCATTTGAAAAAACTTTTTGTTTCTTCAAAACTGTTATTAAATGGCTTTCAGCTCTAATTACTGATAATTCTTCTTCTATTTTAATAATAAATGGTATGTTTCCCAAATGCTCTTCACTAATATGAGGAGCTTCAATATGAATTAAAGGGATACCTGTAAGAATAGATAATTCTTTAACAAAAGTAGTTTTACCAGTCCCTGGTTCGCCTATAAGTATAGGTGATATATTACTATTAATTAACATTTTTTGTAAAATATTTTTAATCAAATTGTTTTCCTATATAAATTATTTATATATTATCTTATATTAAAATAACTTAATTCAATCTGAAGAAAGAATATAGTCCAAAAAAATAAAAAAATAAAAACAAATAATATAATAAAATAAAAAAATAAAAAGAGAGGTTTTTATGAAGTCAAAGGCAGTTATGTTTGATGATAATTTAAAAAATTCTTTTATAGAAGAAACAGAAACTCTTTTAGAAGAGATAGATGAATTGATAAAATCAATTATTTATCATAATAAAAAAAATGAAAAGGAAATTAGAAATAATTTTTTAAAAATTTTCACCAACTATCATACAGTTAAGTCAAGTGCTGCTTTTATAGATTACAATATTTTAAGTGATATTTTGCATGTATGTGAAACATACTTAGCAAATATATTAAAATTTAATTTATTTGAAAAAAAAGAAGAAGAAATAATTAGTAACTTAAAAAAAGATTATGAATTGATATTTAAAATTTATACTATTTATATATTAGAAAAAGAAATAAGTAAAAATCTTATGCAAGAATTAAAAAATAGAGTATCCTTCTATGCTTTGAAAGATTTAGAAGGATTTCCTAATTCATTAATTGAGCTACCAATTGAGACATATCAAAAAAGAAAAAATATAAAAGAAATAGAAGTAGTAGAATTAGACATAGAAATAAATAAAGAAAAAAATCCATTATTAAAAGATGAACAATTAATTAAAGTATTAGAAAAAGTTTTTACAATGGGAGAACTTCTTTCATTCAAAGGAAAAAAAAAGGGTGATAAAAATAAATCAAATATAGAAGAAAATAAAATAATAGAAGTAACTAAATATCAAAAAATATATGTGATTATAAAAACTTCATTAAATCAAGAAGAAATGAAAACTTATTTATCAGAAAAAATAAGTGAATTAAAAGTTGAAGAAAAAGAAGTAGATAAATTATTTTTAAATAGTTCTCAAATTTCTCTTATAAAAATTAGAGAGATATTATTAAAAATTAAAAAAGAAAAAAATGAAAATGTTTCTAATCTTGCAAGTCAGGCATTAAGCTTATTAAATGGAAAAGAAGATAAAAAAGAAGAAAATAAAATTATAAGTTCAAAAGATATAGAAAATAAAATGAAAGAAAAATTTAAAAATTATAAAGAGTCATTTAAAACTAATTTAGAATTAAAAATAAATGTAGAAACTTTTCAAATAGAAGAAAGATTTTTAAACTATCTATTACATATATTAAACCATCTAATTATAAATGCTGTAATTCATGGAGAGCAAGCTTCACAAGATAGAGTTAAATATCAAAAAGAAGGGTATGGATACTTTAAAATAGATTTCAAAAAAGAAGCTGGGACTTACTATCTTGAAGTAGAAGATGATGGTAGAGGGATAGATGTAAAAAACATAGTAGTAAAAGTATTAGAGAAAGAACTTAAAACATTAGAAGATTTGTCATTAATGACAAATGAAGAGAGATTGAGTTTGATATTTGAACCCATGATTTCTACTTCAAGTACTTTAACTGCTTTGTCAGGAAGAGGAGTTGGATTAAGTGCTGTAAAAGATATAGTAGAATTAAGTTTAAAAGGGAACATATCTATTAAATCAGAAGTAAATAAATATACAAAATTCAAAATAATTTTTAAAGAGGAAGAAAAATGAAAAATAAAATAATGATAGTAGATGATAGTAGTTTTGCAACGCAAGTGGCAACTTACTCATTAGTACATGTAAATGTTGAGTTAGAAGTTGAAAATAATCCAGTTGAAGCAATGAAATATTTAAAAAGTAAAAAAGAAGAAGATATTCCTGATTTAATTTTACTAGATTATAATATGCCTAAAATGACTGGGTTTGATTTTATAAGAGAGCTGAAAAAAGAAGAAAATCTAAAATATATACCAATAATAATGATTTCAACTGAAAATTCTTCTCAGGTAAAAAAAGATGGTTTTAAACTTGGAGTTGATTTATGGTTAAATAAACCTTATTCAAAAGAAGAATTAAAAGAATCAATTTTTAAAGTTATCAATACAGAAGATTAAAAATGTTACAAATAAAATCAATTTATTATGAGATTGATAACTTTGAGCAAAAAGATGAATTTTTATCATTATTAAAATCATTATATGATAAAGTTATAATTGAAAAAGAGATAGCTAAAATCTACAAAGATATAATCAATGAAAATGTTGCTTTAATTTTAATAGTAGTAAATAGAGAAAACTTAGAAAAAATAAAAGAAGTTATTGAATCTATTAAGTTATTAAATAAAGAAATTTATATAGTAGTTAAAATCAATGAATTATCAAGAGTAGAAGAGCTTTTAGTTGAAGTTTTAGAAAGTAAAAGAGTGAAAATTCTAATAGAAAATGAAGATATAAAAAGAGAAATAAGAAGTTCTTTATTTGAATATACTATTAAAAAACAAGATTATAGCAGTAGTATAGTGTCAGAGGCTTATGTTGACAAAATCAATTGGATTTTAAAAATAAAAAAATTTAATAGATTTAAAAAACTGGTTCAAAAAAATTTAATAGATTTAAATAATTTTGTTATAGATGAATGTCATTATAAAAAAGAAAAAATAGATTCAGAACATTTTTCTAATGAAATGAATAAAAGATTAGGAGAAGAAGGCTCTACTAATAATTTAATATGGTTATTGGAATTATTGGACTCTTTAACTTTTGCTTCTGCTAATCCAATAATTTTTAAAAATGAAATATATGAAGTTATAAGAGCTTTAGAGCAAATGTCAAAAATATTTATAGAATTGAAATACTTTGACAAATTAAGTAGTGCTTTGCATAAAATAAAAGATTTGGTAGAAACTTATGTAGAAAATATATCAGAAGAAGAAAAAATATTATTTTTAAGCTCTATGATAAAAAATCTAGTAATTGATCTAGAAGAATTGGTTTTAAATATTTTTATAAGAGGGAATATAAAAGATATTAATTATTTAGATGATTCAATCATAGGAATATATTATCAAACAGAAGATTTGTTAAATGAAATAAGTAACAAAAATTAAAGGAAAATTTTCTTAATATCTAACTCTCTTATTATTTTAATTCCTTTCTCAGTTATTCCTCCAGGAGTAGAAACCTCCTTTATGATTTCTCTTTCATCTTTAAAAGAAATCTCAAAAAAACCTTCAAACAAAGAATCTACCATAAAGGTAGATTTTTTTCTATTAATTCCATTTTTTTCTAGCTCATTAATAAATATTGATTTTATTTCAGCTAAGTAAGCTATTCCACTGCTTAGTATTTTAGTTGAAATCAACATCTCTTTTTCATTTTCAACTTTAAAAACTTTACCTATTTTAGAAAAAATAAAATTAGTTTCTTCATTTAAATCTTCTGATAAGAAGATAGTTGAAGATTTGTTTACTTCTGCTGCTATGTTTGGTATAACCTTAGAAGTTTTAGAATTAGGAAAATATAGTTTTAAAGTAAAATAATCAATATCAGCCATATTAGAAAAGATTTCAGAATTAGAAAAAGAAATATTTTTAGATAAATTTTTAAGTATTTTAGATTTAGAGCAGATAATTATTTTTTTATTATCTAAGTTACTGACATTAGATAATTCCATTATTTCAATATTAAATTTATTCTTTAAAAGAAGAAGCTTTTCTTTATTTCTCCCTACAACAGTTATTTTAAAAAATGTATTTAATCCATTTATTATTTTTTTAGAAAGAGTCCCAGTTCCAATTATTACAATATCATTCATATTTAGATTATAACATGTTTAAATTAAACTTTGGAAAGCTTTTTATATTAAAAAAGCCAATTGAAATTTATAATATATATAAAATAAAAAAGGGATATATAAATGTTTATAAAAAAAATACTTTTTATATTGTTATTATTAACATATAATATGACTGCAATAATAGAGAAAGATATAACTTCTGTAATATCTGACTCTACTCAAAATGAAATTTCTGTTGGAACTAATGCTTCATTAGTAACAGATGTAGATAAAGTGAAAGATAATGAACTTAAACTAATAGAAGCAATAGAAAATGTAGAGAAAAAATTAATTCCAGCTATAAAAGAATACATAGAAGCAGAAGGAATTAATAGTATCTCTTTAAATGAATTAAAAACTCAAAATTATATATCAGATGATTTATATAATAAAGTTAATGGTAAGATTAATTTAACTCAATCTTCTGGAACTCTTAGTATAACAGGCTTTGAAAATATACTAGATACAGTTGATGGTTCAGAAGAAGAACTTAAATCTTTATGGTGTAATTCAAATAAACATTTAAGTTCTACAAATTTAACTTGTAATTCAAGTGAAAATAAAATAACAATTACTCCTCAAAAAGTTCTTTCTGATTTAGATTTGGAATCAGGAGAGTCTGGTGTTGGTGGAGAAGGTTCTGGAGAGGCTTCTGTTGCTGACCCTTCTGAGCCTGTAAATGAAGCAGCAGCAATAAGTAACCCTGCTCAAATGAATTCAGAAGACCCAATAGAAAGGCAAATTACTCCATTGCAAGAAACTTCTGCTAACATTACAAATAAAGGATTAGAAGAAGCAACAAAAACTGAAAAGGATATTTCTTCTTCAAGTCCAGGAGTAGTAACAACATCAAAAACTTGCCCTAATGATTATTCTGCTTCTCAAAATACTTCATTAGGAGAATGTCAAAAAGAAGTAGAACAATCAAATACAGCTACTCAAGATGCTACAAGAGAAACTTGGACTTGTTCTATAAAATATAAAGCTGTTAAAACTTGTACTACTTCAAAAGTTTCATACAGCTGTACTAACTCTTATGGTTGTGCTACTACTTGTTATAAAAACAAAACTACTTGTTCTACAAGCCAAGTAAAAGATGGTTATACTTCCAATCCTTCTGGTTTTGAATCTCAATGTCCTTCAACAGCAGGGGATTGGAAATGTGAAGCTACTGTAGTAAATGGTAGAACAGTAGTAGGTTCTTCTTTATCAGGTTCGACTTGTACTTATGATTTAGAGAAAGAATATTTATATGCTTCAAAAGAATGTGATTCAAATGAAACAGAGCAAAATGGTTCTTGTGTAAAATGTGATTCAGGTTGGAGTTCTTATAGTTCTGGTCCATTGAAATGTCAAAAAAATATATGTAATACTAATTGGACTATTGGTTCAAATGGTTCTTGTTATCAATGTCAATCTTCTGACTACCCTACTTTATTAATAAGCTCTTACAATTGTGAAGCTTCAAGCTGTGGAACAACAGGTCTTGAAGAATTTGGTGGAGAATGTTATGATAATTGTTCAATTGGAACAACTTTTGATTCAGGAATATGCAGAAAAGATACTTGTGAAAATAATTCTGATTGGGAATTAATAGCTGGAAATAATTGTCAAAAGAAAGAGTGTGAATTAGGTTATTTTCAAAATGAAGAAACAACTTGTTGTGAAAATGGAACTATATTTAATGAAGAACAAAGTAAATGCTTAACTTTATGTCCAGTAAATTATTCTGAAAACAACGACAATACTTGTTGTCCTTCAAATACTTCAACAGATATAACAGAGTATTTAAATGTAAATGGTTCTATGAAATGTGTGACTTGTCCAATTGGGACAACTTTTGATGGTTCAGAATGTGTAGAATAATTATCTCTATTAGAATAATTATCTCCATTGTAGAATAATTCTCCATAATTTCTACTACTGGTATACTTTTACATTATATTGCCAAATTAGAATGTTTATTGATTGAGGTTTAGGTTCTTAGTCAACAAATATTCTAATTAAGGAAAAAACTCTTAACCAATAAATACTTATTACCCCCCTTTTCTTTATAGCCTAGTGCAAATCCTATTTTTTTTTCAATTTTAACAAAAAAAACATAAGTTTTTCTAATTTTTAGATATAATAGACTTAGGTAGAAAAACCAAATAAACTAAAAGGAAAATAATATGAAAAAAATAATAGCGCTATTAGCTCTTGGACTTTCATCAGTTTTATTAGCTGCTTCTGGCTCTAGTATAGCTAAATCTTTGGAAATTAATCCTAGTGCAAAAGTAATTAAACAATGGGAAGGTATCTTTGCTAAAAAGAAATGGAAAAAGATGTTCAAAAGAGCAGACAGAAAAACTATGGTTCCAAAGGTGAAATCATTAAGTGCAGGAGATTTAGATAATCTTAAATCGTTTTTAGTAGGTCATGCTGCTGATTCAGCAAAACCAGCTATGGCAGGTAGTTTTTAATAACTATTTTTAATAAATAAAAATAAAAATAAAAAAGGAAAAAATATGAAAAAATTAATTACAATAAGTGCAATTACAGCTGCAATGCTAACTTCTTCACTATCAGCTAATGTTTCAGAAGCTGTTTTCAATGAAGCATTAGGTGAAATTGAAGAGCAAATAGAAGTTCTTGAAACAAGAAGTTTGTTAAATTCTAAAATTCAATTTGGTTTATCATTTGAAACAACAATGGAAAATCAATCAGTTACAAGAGGAGATGGTTCAAGCTATTCTCAAGATAATATTTGGAGATCGTATGTAGATATTAATATGAATTCAAAAATAGCAGATGATTTACAATTTAATGGTGCTCTAGCTATGGCTAAAAACTGGGCTGATTCTGACACTCATGGTTTTGAACAATATGATTTTGCTCAAGGAACAAAACCAGGTGATTCTGCTGTTTATCTAAAAAGAGCATATGTAGATTGGATTACTTCAGAGAATGAAAATTTTACAAATGTAGTTACAATTGGTAGACAACCTTCAACTGATGGTCCTTCTGCTCAATTTAGAAGAAATGAAGTTAGACAAGGGACTTATAATGCATTAGCATTTGATGGAGCTGTTGATGGTGTTGTAAATTCTATTATTACTTCAAAAGGAACAGTTAGATTAGCATATGGGAAAAATACTCAATTACATGATATGAACCCAATGAATCCTAATCCATATATTGCTGTTGACACGCAAGGTTTAAATGATACAAATGTTGCTGGAATTTTTTATGAAAATGATTTAGTAACTCCTCTTGGAAATGTATGGTTACAATTAGGTCATACGGTTGCTTCTGATATGATTGCTTCAAATGGAACAGTTTCTAAAAATGTAGGAGATGTAACAGTTGATACAATTTCTTTAGAAGCTAATAACATTAAAGATACAGGGCTAAGTGCTTTTGCTCACTATGGTAAATCTACAATTACTTCTAATGGGGAATTAGTAGACTTTGGAGTAAATGGGAATTTAGGTCTATTAACTATGACTATGTGTATGGATCCTGCTGATCCAGCAACTTGTGCTACTGATACTTCTGAAAAAACAGGAGATGCTTTCTGGGTTGGTCTTTCAAAAGATTTACCAAAAAATTTAAGAGCAACTATTGAGTATAATAAAGGAGACCAATACTGGTTTAACTTTACTCAAGGTTCAAGATCTTCTGTTCTAAACAAACTAGCTACTAGAGGAGATGCTATTGAAGTTTCTTTATCTAAGAAATTTTCAAATGGTGTTGTTCTAAGAGGTGGTCTTTTAGAAATGAACTATGACTATGCTGGTTCAGGTTCTCATTTAGGAACTCCAATGGCTGTAGAAGACATGATTGCTATGGGTATGGGAGCAAATGTGAATACAAAAGTTGAACAAGCTTACTTATCATTTATGTTAAGATTCTAATATAAAAATTAAAAGCTAAGAATGAAAATTCTTAGCTTTTAAGAAAAATAATATAATTTTTCTTAATAAAAGCTAAGAAAAATTATATTATTTTTTTATAAACAAATATAATTAAATAAAACAAAGAAGAAAAAGGGGAAAAAATGTTAAAAAATATGTCATTGAAAATGAAATTTTTAATAAATACACTGATAACAGTATTAATGCTATTTGTTATTTTAGGATTGTCTTACTTTAGTGGTAATAAAACAGCAAGTAATTTGGAAACTTTAGAAAAAGTATATATTTCTGGTATGGTTAAAGCTATTAAAGCTACAGATGGATATACTTATTTTCAAAATTCTGTATATGCTGGAACAGTTACTGATTTTTCTAATGAAGAAGAATTTGAAACTTTATTAAAAGAAGTAGAAAAAGAAGGAAACAAATCATTGAAAGAATTTGAAGTTCTGTCAAAAGATTTATCTTCATTAGGTAACAAAGAAATTAATAGTTTAATAAAAAAGACTATGATTCTACAAAAATCTTCAATTAGTAATGGTATAGCTGTTATAGAAACATATTATGACAAAGACAGTGAAAAAGAAGATAAGCAAACTGACTTTAAAGCATTCCAAAAAATGGGTTCTATGATATCTCAAAACATTGCTAAAATAAATCTTCAATTAGAAAAATCTATTCAATCAAATGTTAAAAAGTCTGTTGAATATAGCTATAGTAGTCTTTATTTAGTTTTAGGAGTAGTAGCAACTATTATTTTATTAACTCTTATAATTATGTTCTTCTTACAAAAAACAATTATGTTGAGTGTTGATAACTTAGGAAAAGGTCTAAATTCTTTTTTCTCATACTTAAATGGAGAAAAAGATGTTATTGAGAAAATAAAAGTCGAGTCTCATGATGAATTAGGTATTATGAGTGAAGAAATTAATAAAAATATAGAAAACACTGAAGAAGGTATAAATAAAGATACAGAACTTGTTAAAGAAGCTGCTCAAATCATTTCTAAAATAGAAGAAGGTATTGTATCTAACACAATAATTTCTGTTCCAAATAACAAAGGGTTAAAAGCTTTAACTGAAGAATTAAATAGAATGATTGAATCTATTAAGCAGAACATTGGTTCTGATTTAAATAATATTGTTGATACAGTAAGTAAGTTTGGAGAATTAGATTTCTCAGCTCAACCAAAAAATAAATCAGGAAAAGTAGAAGTAGCATTGTCTTACTTGGGAGAGAGTGTTTCTGATATGTTAAAGAAAAATGACCATAATGGTTTAATATTAGAGAGTGGAGCTGTTGATATGAGCACTAACTTTAAAAACATTTTAAATTCAACTAATCAGCAAGCAGCTTCTCTTGAAGAAACAGCAGCTTCTATTGAAGAAATCACAGGTTCAATAAGAAGTAGTAGTGTAAAATCAAAAGAAATGTCTGAATTATCTTTTGAAGCAAAAACAAAAGCTGAAGCTGGACATAAATTAGTAATAGAAAATAATGAAGTAATGAATAAGATTGTTTCTTCTGTTGGAGAAATTACACAAGCTATTACAGTAATTGATCAAATAGCATTCCAGACAAATATTCTTTCTCTTAATGCAGCTGTTGAAGCAGCTACTGCAGGAGAACATGGTAAAGGGTTCGCTGTTGTTGCTCAGGAAGTTAGAAATCTTGCTGCTAAATCTGCAGAGGCTGCTGATGAAATCAAAAAATTGGTTAATTCTTCTATCAATGAGAGTGAACAAGGTAAATCAATTTCAGATAGTATTCAAACTGCTTTTGAAGAATTAATAGAAAAAGTTGGAGGAACAGTTACACTTGTTGAAGAGGTAAATCACTTCAATAAAGAACAATTAACTGGTATGGAGCAAATTAATCAAGCAGCTTCAAAATTAGACCATATGACTCAAAACAATGCTCAATTAGTTAATCAAGCTAATGAAACGGTAGAAAAAATAAGAGAAACTTCTTCTGATATAAAAAAGGATTTAGAAGATAAGTCTTGGTTAAACTAACCAATTTATAAAATTAAAAAAAAGGAGGGTTTTAAAGCCCTCCTTTTTTTATTTATAGAAAAAAATCAATTAAAAATAGAAGAAGTTTTTTCTAATTCTTCTGTATCAACATGAGTATAAATCATAGTTGTTTTTATATCAGAATGCCCTAACAACTCTTTTATTTTAACAATGTTTACTCCTTTTGAAAGTAAATAAGTAGCATAAGAATGTCTTAATAAATGAGGGCCTTGTTTTTCTTTATAAATGCCAGAAAAATTAAGAACCTCTCTAACTAAATTATAAACATTTCTATCATTTTCTTTTAATCCATTTTTATTAGTTAATAATAAATCTTCTTCTTCTTTTATAGCTGAAACAGCCTCAAGCTCTTTTTCGATAAGCTTTTTTGATATGAAAACATTTCTATGCTTATTACCTTTTCCAACAACATTTATTTTAAAAACTTCATCTGAATCAATAAATGATTTTTTTCTTAAATTTAAAACTTCATTTACTCTTAATCCTGTATATAAAAGAGTTTTTAATATAAATTTCTTTTTATTTTCAATATTTATACCTCCTTTAAAAGGAAAGTTTTCAATACCTTCTACAAATTTATCAAATTCATACACATTAAGAAACACAGGAGCTTTATTAACTTCTTTATTTTTTACTGGGTTTATACTTTTGCCAGCTCTACTAATACCTATTTTAAAAAGAAAAGGTTCAAAATTATTATTTTCTTCAATATTGTTTTCTTCAATAAAACTAAAAAATATTTTTAAAAAGGTAAAGTGATTTTGAACAGTTATTTTAGAATAGTCTTTAAACTCCCTTTTAATATAAGAAGAAATGTAATTATTGTTTATTTGAGTAATGGATTTTATTCTTTTATCTTTAGTTACAAATTCTTCAAATTTAAAAACTGGCACAGCATATGTTGAAAGTCCTTTAAGTCCTTTAGAAGACAATTCTCTAACTAACTCTTTTAAAGATATAAAGTCATCATCAAAATTAAGTATATCCTCTGAATAAATATTAAAATCAATTTCGGTTTCAAGTAATCTGCTAGATATTTCAAATAATTTATCATCTAAAAATTTTCTAATCCAAAAATGAAAGTTTTCTTCAAAAGTAGTGTTATGTTCTAAATCATACATTTTTTATTCCTCTTTTTTTATAATAAAATTACTATTACTTTTATTAGAATAGTAATTAAAAGATAATTTTTCTATTTCATTCAATAAGTTTTCTTTTTCAAGAACATTCAATTTAGAAAAAAGTTTATTATGTAAATTAGCAAGGTTTTTTTCTAAATGTTTCATATTTAAAATTTCTACTTTTCTTTTATTAATAATATATTCTAAAATTAAATCTTCTTTTGAAAATGAACTAGTGTTAAGTTTATAATTTTTAAGCATAAAATCTCCTTTGATAATTATTATTTTATCAAATAAATAAAAAAAAAGAAAGAGTAGGTTAAATTAAGTTAATTAAGATATAATAAAAGAATGAAAAAACAAAAGGCATTTACTTTAGTAGAGTTAATATTCTCAATTATTTTAATATTTTTTTTAACATTATTTTCATTTAAATTATATGCTGAAATGCAAAGAGCTTCTGATTTAAAAAACATTCAAAAGAAAAGTATTAAAGAAAAGAGATTAAATTACCAAGCTTTATTAAAAGAAATCATTCTAATAAAAAAAGATAGTATAGAAAAGAAAAAAAATCATTTTACTTATGAAACTTATGAATCAAGTAATGAAAAAAGAAAAATGGAAATAAAAGAAAAAAAAGTTTTAATTTTTCAAAATAAAAACAATAAATGGGTATTAATAAAAACAATTAAAGGCAATTTCAAAGATTTTTATTTAATTAAAAATGACTTATATTCCTTATAGGAAATTCTTCTTTTTTAAAAGAAGAATAGTCTTCAAAAGTTGAACAAATAAAAACAAATGGGTTTTTTAACTTATTTATTTCATTGATAGTTTCTTTAAAATTATCAACGTTAGTCTTACTAAGGAGATCTTTATCAGAAAAAAGGGCTATACTAAAATTATTATTAATATATTTTGAAATTTCTTCTTTTAATTTTTCATTATAAGAAGTTCCTCCTCCCCACTTTTTTGAGTAAAAGAAATCATTTAATTTACTCTTATTACCATCTTTTATATTAATAATAAACTTTGAAGATATTGTAAAATCATAACTAGTAAATTTTGAATCAAATTTTATTATGGATAAGTTAATAATTTGTTCTTGCTTAGAATGTATTAAATTAGAAATATTATTGTAAACATAATTTAGTTTTTCCCAAACACTTTGTGAGTTATCAATAACTAAAAGAAGATTTACTCTATCAGGTTCTTTTAAAACATAACCTGGCTTTACAGCGGTTATCCCAGTTTCTTGAAGAAGTTTAAAATTAGAAATAGCTCTATTATTTATTTTTGAATAACTACTTTCTAATTGGTAATCAAAAGAAGGTAATAATAATTTAAAAGTTTCTTCCCAATTATAATCTGGTTTTTCTTCAAAAAAAACAAATTCTTGATTTTTTTTGAAATTAGAAGAAGGTGTTGTTTTATTAGATTTAATACTTAATAAAGAATTAGAAATACTTTCATAAGAGATTTCCTCAAATTCTTTGAATGATATGTTTTTTATAGATTTTACATTGTTTTGATGCTCTTGGGTAGTAAAGTTGTTATTAATTGAAATATTTTCTAAAATAAAGTTTCTTATATGGGTCATACTATTAAAATTTTCAAAACTGATTTCACTGCTATATAGAAAATTAGGAGGAAGTAAGTACCCTTTCTTTTTTAAATTAAAGTTAATAATGAAGTCAGAGGCTAAATTATGAATGAAAGGGTCTACTCCTTCAACAAAATCAATATAAAAATGGTCTCCATTAGATATATGATATAATTCATGAAGAATAGAAGTTTCTACCAAACAGTAAAAATCAGGTATAGTCCCTCCATTTGAAATATATTTCTCCCCTTTCCCTTTTAAATTATAAAGTTTAGCATATCTACATAATTTTTCACAATAATTTATATTAAAAATAAAATCTCCTTCTGCAGTTACGCAAGCATTTTCAACAAGTTGAAAATCTTCTGGAGTAATATTTTTTATTGAAGAAGGTACTAAAAACCAATTGCTATTTCTATAAGAATAGTTGGAATATCCATTTCTCAATGGATTAAAAAGTTTATTTTCTAAGATAATTAAATCTTTTAAGTCAAAAAACAAACTTTTATCAAAAATATCATCTATATTTAAGTAAGAAAGGATTCCATCAAAAATGATAGCTTCTTTTGAATATTTGGTCATATCATTAAATATTTTTTTTGATTGGTTGTAAGTAAGGAGTAATTCATTATGCTTATTATTAAAGTCAATTAAATTAATATTAGATTTGATAGTTTCATTAAAGTTTTCAATGAAAATCATAAAAGCCCCTTTAGATTTTTTTAATATAACTAAAAGGAGCTTAATTTTTTATTAAAAAAAACTATATGACTTATTGCTTTCAATTTTTTCAGAAACTTTTTTTAATTCTTCTTTGTTTTTAATAAGTTCCTCTCTTAATTCAAAATTAGACTTTTTATAATGTTCTATAACTTTTTTAGCTTTTGATAAAGAAAGAGCTGTTTTATTTTTGAAGTTAGAAAAATCTTCTAATAACTGATTATTATTTGATTTTAAATTACTTATATCTTTTATAAAACTTTTATTTGTTTTGATTAAATCACTTATCTCTTTTTTATGCTTAGTATTAGCTAAGTCTTCTCCAATACTTAATTCTTGTATTAAAGATTGTTGCAAATCAATTTTATCATCTAGATTAGAAAGTTTTGAATTAAGAGAGCTTATATTTTTATTTTTATTTTTAAGTTCTTTTTTTAAAGAAAATACTTTATCATTTAATTTAGAATTTTTTAAATCAAAATCTTCTTCAAATCCTTGAACTATTTTTAACTTTTCAGATTCCAATTTGGAAATGAGAATTGAATTTTCATTTTTTATATCTTCAATTTCTTTATTTTTTAATTTAATAATATCATTAATTTTATTCTTAGATAAAGACTTTATAGATTTATCATTATCAATGGCTTCTGCTGTACTTTGAAGTAGTTTTCTCTCAAAAATCATTTTTTCAATATCAATTTTCTTTTTAAAATCTGTTCTTTGCTTAATATTTTTTAAATTAAGAGTTTCAATTGAAGATTTTAATTTAAAAATTTCTTCTTTAAGTTTATTTTTATCCTCATCAATCCTTTTTTCAATCATAAGAACCTGTACTTTACTATCAACCTTCAAATCTTCAATTTTTTGTTCTTTAGTAAGTAATTTTTTAATATAATTTAAATTTTCTTTTTCTATTTTTTCAAGCTTATTTGATAAAATTAAATTATTTTCTTCTGCTATTGATACTAAACTTTTCCTTTGAATGTTATCAGAAGATAAAAATTTTATTTTTTTATTTAAATCAGTAATTATTTTTTTATTTTCTTCTGAAATGGCTATATTTTTTGCTTTTGAGCTTAGTTCTATTTTAGAGATAGAGTTAGTAAGTAATTTTTCATTTTCTTTTGATAAAATTAACAATTCTTCCTTATGCTCAGAAATAATTTTATTTAAATTATTTGAATGATTTATTTTAAGTTTTTCTATATTTTCATTATGTTCATTAATTAGTTCTTCTAATGAATCATTGTATTTAAATGTATTTATTTTTTTTTCATTAAATAACTTTTCATAATCTTGTTTATTTTTTTCAAGAGTTTCTAAGTGAAGCAATTTAATATTTTTTAATTTTTTCTCAAAAGAAAGGATTTCTTTATTAATAAAACTAGATATACTAATAACTAGCTCATTTTTATCATAAGTAAATGCTTCTAATGCTTTTATGTAAGAATTTGAAGCATATAATTGTTCCTTTTGAATTTGTAAATTATTATTTAAGGTAGGTAATAATTTTTCAACTTTCTCAAGATTTTTATTTAAATTAATAACATTTTGTTTTTGCTTATCATTAGATAAGATTAGTTGTTTTTGCTGACTAGCTATAAGTTCTTGTGATTCAAATGTCTTTTGATTATTCAAATAATTATCAAAAGAATAAAAAGATACAGCTAAAAGTGTACAAGCAGAAATAGAAAGTATAATTTTTTCTTTATTATTTAGTTCCATATTAAGACCTTTATATTGTTTATTTTAAATATTATAAAGATTAACTTAAAAAAAAGTAGAATTTTCTATTTTAAAATTTTTTTTCCTTTGTATATTAAAAAAAACATGATATACTAGTTTCAAAATAATAAAAAACAAGGAGAAACTATGTTTCAAAATAAATTATATACATTAGAAGGTGCTCATTTAATGGACTATCAAATTGATAGAGCTTTAATAGATCAAAAAGATGAATCAAAGGGTTATAAAGTTATGTTTGCTGCTGAAATAGTAAATTCTGATTTTAGTGAAAAATGTTTTACATTCTTTAAAAAACCAGAAGATGAAAGTAAAACTTTATTTTTATTTGATATAGAAGTTGATCTATCTAACAAGTTAGATTCAAAAGATGCTACAAAAAAAGAAAATATTATAGTTGGAGAAACAAATATTGATTTTGAAAAGGCTTCTGATGCTTCTGAATACTTAACAAATTTATTTGAAACTCTTCAAAGAGCAGCTTTCATTTATTCTGAATCTCTAAAGGCAAGAGAAACAGGAAAAGTTAAAGTTAAAGGTTAGTATATATACTAACTAAAAAAGGTAAGGTTTTAAACCTTACCTTTTTTTATATATAATTTTTATGTATGAAGAAGATTAACTTTTAATCTTCTTCTTTTTCAATATTTTCAATATTTTCAATTTGTTCTTTAATAAAAAACTCTACTTTTCCACAGCTTGGACAATCAATAATTTTAGTATCTTCAAAAGATGTTTTTTCAATATTTGTTTCAAAGTTACAACTAGTGCAAGCTACTTCAATAGTGTCAACTTCCTCTTCAATTAAAACAGTTGAAAGTTTAGTAGCAACATCTCCTTCTTCTAAATTAATTCCTTTTCTTAACCCTATTGCTGTTCTAGAAACTGCTTTAATATCAGAAACTTTAATAATAGAACTTCTACCAAATTTAGTAGATAACATAATGTTTTCATTTTCAAAAACAATATTTCCATCAGCAATTGAAGTAACTTCATTTCTACCCATTAGAAGTCCTTTTTGATTTCTCTTTTTAACTTTAAGAGAAGTTAAAGGAGTTTTTTTAATTTCTCCATTTTCAAAGGCAATAATTAAATTTGCTTCTTCTATATTGTCAACAGAAGGAATAATTAAAGAACTTTTAACAAACTCATTGTCAGAACAAGAGTAAGCTTTTACTCCTTTACCAGCTGATTTAGTATATCTAATATCTGTTACTTTAAATCTTAAAGCTAGACCAGTGTTAGTCAGTAAAACAAGTTCATCTTTCGGCTTTACAATGTTGAAAGAAACAAGTTCATCTCCTTCTGCAATTCTAAAAGCCCAAACAGCTCTGTTTTTAGAAGAATTAGTTAAGAATCTTAATCTACTTCTTGAACCTACACCTTTTTTAGTAATGAATATAGCTTCCTTATCTTCTAATGTATTAGTATCAATTTTAATTATTTTAATAACTTTTTCATCTTCTGAGAGATTTAATACATTAGAAATATTAGAGAATCTTTGCTGGAAATCGTAAGCTTTTGCTTGGAAAGCCCTACCAAAGTTTGTAATAAATACTAATGAATCTTTTAAGTTACAATTAATAGTTTCTAAAACAGATACTTTTTTATTAGCAGTAGAATTAGAAGTGGCTGTTCCTCTTCCTTTTATTTTAATTGTGTTTTCAACCCAGCCAATAGTATTATCTTCCATTAGAGAGATAATAATATTTTTATCACTAATTAAATCTTCTTTGTTTAAAGACATAATATTTTTTACTACTTCACTATTTCTAACATTCTCTTTGATAAATTTTTCATTTAATAAAGAAAGGTAATCTTCTTTAACAATATCAAATACATTTTGTTGGCTAGATATTTGTTCCTCTTTTTCAGTAAGAGAGTTTCTAACCTTATCAACTTCTTCTAATGCTTTTAAAGCTTCTTCTTTTGAAAGCTTTTTAATTTTAATTTCTAAAACATAATTTAATTGTTCTTCATTGATATCAAGTAATTGAATAATTTCTTCTCTCATAGAAGAATCATCTTTTGATTCTTGAATAATTTCTAAGAATTCTTTCTTTTTACTAATAGCTTTTTCAAAAGCTATTAAAAGAGGAAGTTTTTTATTTAATTGAACAATATCATCTTGAATTGATTTATAAACAACATGTTGTCTAAACTTCAAGAAAGTTGTAATATTGTCAAAAATACTCATGGTAATTGGGACACCATTTGAAGAAATTACATTATTTGTACTCTTGAAACTCTTATCTAATGTTGTTTTCTTTAAAATCTTAGCTAATTCAACATAAGGGTCGCAATCTTTTTTTAATTGAATAGTAAGAGCTACTTTACTTCCATTTTGCTCAACAATAGGAGCAGAAGACATTTGTAAAACTTCTTGTGGGTCTTTCATAACTTGTTTTTTTCCATCAAGAGTATAAGCCATTTTTAAAGAAATTAAATCTTCAACAACTTTATCAGTTGCAACTTCATATGGGATATTTGAAAATACTATTCTTTGATTTTCTTCATCAATAGTATATTTTGCTCTCATTCTAAAAGAGAATGTGTCTTCAAATAAAATATCCTCTGCTTCATTTTCACTTAAAGAAAAATATATATCAGGTCCAGTAGCAAAATCAGGCCCTTTTACTATTGAAGAATAACAATTTTTTCTTTCTTCATTTAAAGACCAACCTTTTTCCCAAAACTTATCTTCAATTAATTGAATAAATAAATTAGTTAATTCAACAATATTAAAAGAAGGTATCTTAGTAGCCATAGAGTAAGCAATTCCAGACGACCCATTAATTAAATGGAATGGATATTTTACAGGTAAAACCTGTGGTTCCATAATACTACCATCATAATTTTCTTTCCAAGAAACAACTCCCTTTTTATCAATATCTTTAAAGAAAAGGTCAGCAAATTTTCTAGGCATAGCTGTTTCAATATATCTCATAGCAGCAAAAGAGTCCGGGTTTTCTATAGATCCCCAGTTTCCTTGTGGTTTTAAAACCATGAAATTATTTTTAAAAGGTTGAGACATATTAACAAAAGTTCCAACAATAGAAGAATCTCCATGAGGATGTAAATTACCCATAACAGAACCTACTACTTTAGCTAACTTAACTGATTTTGGACCAATTAAATCATCATTTTTAAATGTATATAAAGACCTTCTTTGAACTGGTTTTAAACCATCCAATACAGAAGGAATAGCTCTATCTTCAATAATGTAAGAACCATACTCTATCATAGAGTCTTCAATAACACTCTCAATACTATCTACTACTATATCATTGTTTAATTCTTCTGCAGATAAATTAAATAAATCACCTTTTTTCATTAAATCTCCTTTTCTTCAAATGGTTGTTCTAATTGTAAAATTTGCTTCTCAGCAATATTATCAATGTAGTAATTTTTAATAATTTTTTTAAGCTCATCTTTTGACTTTGCTTCATCTCCCATAAAAACTTCTAATTGCTCTTCTGAAACATTAAAATCTTCGATTGAAACTTGTATAAATTTTCTAAATCTTGGATCAAGAGTAGAATCAAATAATTCTTCCGGACTCATTTCCCCTAAACCTTTAAATCTAGTAATCAAAGTTTGTTTGGTAATAAATTCTTCCTTTCTTAAATTATTTAACTCTGCTTTGCTCCAAACCCATTTAAGTTCTTTTCCTTTTTTAACTTTATATAAAGGTGGAACAGCTATATATACATTACCTCTTTTAATTAATTCAGGGTAGAAAGAGTAAAAGAAAGTTAAAAGTAAAGCTTGAATATGTTTTCCATCAACATCAGCATCAGCTAGAATAACTATTTTATGGTATTTTAAATTATCATAATTGAAATTTTCTCCAAAACCAACACCTAATGCATTTATCAAAGAAGCAATCTCTTTATTTTTTAAAATTTTCTTCTTATTAGCATCTTTTAAAGTGTTTAATGGCTTTCCTCTCAAGGGTAATAAAGCTTGAAATTCAACGCTTCTACTTTGACTTAATGAACCAGCAGCAGAATCTCCTTCAATTAAGAAAAGTTCTTTTTTAAAAGGGTCTCTTGAAAAACAATTTTTAAGCTTTCCTAAGCTTTGAACTAATTCATCTTCATTGTTACTTAAAACATCATTGAAAGTATTTTCTTTAATTTTATCAGAAGAAATTCTAGCTTTTTTATTAGCTTCAATGATTTTAAAGAATTTATTTCTTTCCTCTGGGTTAAGAGAAAGAAGTTGCTCCATAATAGTTTCTTTAAAGAAATAAGTTGCTAATGGGGGAACTTCTGGATTATTTAAACTTTCTTTGGTTTGCCCGCTAAAAGAAGGGTCGTTTAATTGAACTGAATAAACAAATGACATATTGTCTAGAATATCTTCTAATTCAACAGAACCAATTTTTTTATTGTATTCAAGTATAAAGTCATTAACTGCTTTTTTTAACTGAGTTCTAAAAGAAGTTTCTTGCTTACCACCTTTTACTAAAACTCCATTTACAAAATACATTTGTAGATTTTTTTTACCTATACTGAAATCAAAAGCCAATCTCATTCTAGAGTTTTTTTGCTCATAACAATCTTTATTTTTAAGTTTTTCATAGTCATCGGCATTTAAAACTTTTTTCCTATCATTTTCCCAAAGCATAATAATTAAATCATCTGTTTTCTCAAAATGTTCATTAAGAATAAAATCTTTACTTTCAGAAAGATTAAGTAAATTACTAATTTTTTCTTCTGACTTGAACGTAACTTCTTTATCATTTATTTTCAGATTTATAGTTAATCCATTATTAATAAAAGGGATATATTTTAATTTATTAACAATCCATTCTTCAGTAAATTTAGAACCACTTTCAAAAACTCCTTCTTTATCAAAGTCACTTATTTTAACACTAGGCTTGAAAGAAAGAAAAGTACCAGTTTCCTCATTTTGCCCTTCTGACACTTCAACCTCAGTAACAGCAAACCCATTTTCAAATTTTTGAGTTGCTGTTTTACCATCTCTCCAAACAGTTACATTTAAAAAATCAGAAGCAGCTTGAACAACAGATGCTCCTACTCCATGAACTCCACTTGAAAACTTATAAGAAGATACATCTCCATCCTTACTCTTATGCTTTCCTCCAGCATGTAATGAAGTTAAAGCTAAGGTTAAAGCATCTTTACCTTCTGCTCCTATTCCAAATGGAATACCTCTACCATAATCTCTAATAGAAACTATATTATTAAAAGTATCAACAGCAATATCAATTTTTTCTCCATTACCAGCAACAAACTCATCAATTGAATTATCAAGTATTTCAGTAAATGTATGATTAAAACCATTTATATCAGAACTACCTAAGTACATACCGATTTTTTCTCTAACATTGAATGGATATTTTAAAAGTTTAATATCTTGAACACCATAATCTTGTTTACTCATAGTATTTCTTCCTTTTTGTTTTATTTTATTTATTTTAGCATGTTTTTTATAAAACTAAACTTAAAAAATGAGTCAAAAGACAAAAATATAATTGCTTTTTTTTAAAAAAAGTAATTATCCTGACTGAAAGGAAGAAATAAAACTAAAAACTCAAAAAAATAAAGAATAGAGAGGTTAGAGGAAATTTAAATATTTAAAAAGAGGAAATTTAAATATTTAAAAATTAATTGCAATTATATCTTTATTATGTTTTAAAATTTAGTAATAGTAGTAGGATGATGTGAAAACAAGGAATAAGATAGTTAACTACCTATAATTACATTGCTCATGACAATGAATAACTTTGATTAATTATTCACAAGTTTTCACGAGAAGATGTGAAACTTTTTATTTTTAGAATTATATAATTATAGTAGTATAAAGAAACGTGAATAGTAAGTGAAAAACTTTTGAAAGTAAGTGAAAAACTTTTGAAAGTAAGTGAAAAACTTTTGAAAGTAAGTGAAAAACTTTTGAAAATAAGTGAAAAACTTTTGAAAGTAAGTGAAATAAAAATCAACTCCCTTCTTTATTATGAAGTTGATTTTTATTTGTTAAAATTTACTATTCTCAGATTCTTTAATTAAGTCTAGAGCAGTTTTTTTTGCTTCTAAACTAATTTTATTAGTTTCATTAGTAGCAACAGCACTTTGTTGAGTTTGAGAATCTAAAAAGGAAACTGCTGAATTTACTTGTAAAACAGCTTGTTCTAATTCATTATTAGCTTCTGTGACTTCCAATACTAAATTTTGAGTTTCAGCTATATTTTCTTTAATAGCATTAAAAGATGATAATGTTTCTTTTGTCATATTATTACCTTCAGCTGATTTAGCAGTTGATTCATTAACTAAAGAATTAATTGAATCAGCGGCTTCAGCTGATTTAGCAGCAAGATTTCTAACTTCCTGGGCAACAACAGCAAACCCTTTACCATGTTCACCAGCAGTGGCGGCTTCAACAGCAGCATTAAGAGAAAGAATATTAGTTTGGAATGAAATTTGTTCAATAGAAGCAGTTGCTTTTGATATTTTTGCTTGAAATTCATTTACTTCTTCAACAACCAAAGAAGCAGCCTGTAATTTATCTAAGCTTTCAATGATATTTGATAAGCTTTTAGAACTTAATGATTGCATATTTTCTGATTTTAATTTAGTAGCTTTAACACTTCCACTCATTTCTTCTAAACTAGCAGACACTTCTTCTAATTGAGCTGCTTGTTTGTTAGCAGAAGTGTTAAGAGAAGACATATTGTCAACTAAAATTAAAGTGCTTGAATCAAGTTCTTTTCCTTTTTTCAAAGATGATTTTAAATGTCTTACAGTAGAATCTCCTAATGAATTGATAGAGTTTGAAAGACTTAACAAATCTGAATCCAAACCATTTGTATCTATTTTATTTCTAAAATCTTGTTGAGTATATAAATCCAATATCCCTATAACTTTATTGACATTAATTGAAAGGTTAGAAGACATATTGTTTATAATTGAAATAAGCTTAGAAATAGCCTCATCATGAGATTCTCTTTCAATACTTCCTCCAAACTTCCCTTTTTCAATTTGAGATAAAAGAATTATTGATTCATCAATAATATCGTTGGTTTCTAAAAACAAACCTTTGTATTTTTCAATATTTTGATTTATTTTTATATTCATCTCTCCAAATTCATCTCTGCTTAGTATTTCAAGAAGTTCTATTTCTGTTGACTCTTTATTAATATAAGAGAAAAATTTAGAAAGACCTTCAGAAGTAATCTCAAGAGATTTAATCATTTTTTTAGTAATGATAAAAGAAAATAAAAGAAAAGAAAATAAACTAATAAAAACTAAAACTAAAGTAATTAAAAAAATATTTTGAATACTAATTTCTTTGCTTTCAATATTATTTAGTAATTTTTCACTTAATTGGTCTTCAATTTTTTTAAGAACACCAATTTTTGCAGTGATAGTGTCAAACCAAATAGTAGGGTCAACTCCAAAACCTCCAATTGCTGTTGAGTTTAGAGCAATATTTCTCATATTATTAACTAAATTTATTTCAGGGCCAACTATTGTTTTGTCAGCAAAATCTAAATTAGTTTTAGAAGCATTGATTCTAAATGATTTCATAAAAGTTTTTTGCTCTGCAATTAATTTCACCCATTTACTTTGAAGTCCTTCTGCAAATTTGTCAGAAGCAAATGTATTAGATCCAACTGCTCTTTCAATACCTGCTCTTTCTTTTGAAAGTAAAAAATTAACATAAGAGTTCATTTCTGTTGATTTTAAATCCCTAGAAATAGTTTCAACTATCCCTATTATTTTAGAATTTCCATTAGTGTAGTAACTTAAGGCTTCTGGTAATGAAATTTCTAGTTTTGAAACCTTCTCCCTTATACTTTTTAATTTATTTAAATGAGAAATAACTATTCCAGATTGTTTTTTTATATTATTAGATTTAATTTTAATAATTTCTTCTTTAAGTTTCGCCAATTTATTATTAACTAATTTTCTTTGCTCTATGATTTTATAGTTAAATTTAGTTCCTTTTGAACCAAGGTAACCAGCAGTCATACCTCTTTCTTTTTGAGTTTCATGAACAAGTTGAGAGGCTGCTATTGCGATAGAATTAGTATCATGTTTAGGTAGGTTAGAAGCTATGAAGTCTTCAACTTTTTTAAGCATAGCTATTTTTTTAGTAATAGTGTCAAACCAAATAGAAGGATCAACTCCAAAACCTCCAATATATTTTGAATTATTAGCTATATCTCTATATTTTTGAACTTTTTCAACAGAATCATCTTTTAAAGTTTCATTTAAAATATTTAATGAATCTGTATCGGCAATTGCTTTAAATCTATTAATAAAAGTTTTTTGTTGAGAAATTAAAGAATTAAATTTGGCTTTCATTCCAGAGGAAAAATGTCCTTTTGAAAATGTATTAGCTCCAACTGCTCTTTCAATACCTGCTCTTTCTTTTGAAAGTAAAAAAGTAGCATAGGAATCTAAATCATTAGCTATTTCAGAATCTTCTGTAATACTACCTAAAATAGTTATACTATTTAAAAAAATACCATTGATATTTGTATAGTATTTTATAGCTTCTTCTACATCTATGTTCATTGAAGAAACTTCTTTTCTAATTTGATTAATTTTTTCTAATTCATTTAAAGCTAAATTCAAAGAAGTAGAATATTTAGAAGAATATTTATTTAAATCAATACTATCAATATGTGCTTTTAAATCTTCCAATTTATTATCAACTAATTTTCTTTGACTTATGATTTTATTATTAAATTTAGTCCCTTTTGAACCAAGGTAACCAGCAGTCATACCTCTTTCTTTTTGAGTTTCATGAACTAAATTACTAGCTTTAACAGAAATTTCTATTAAAGCACCAGTTTGCATAAGATTTTCTTTTTGAGAAAAAGACTTACTTAATGTTGTATAACTATATGTTCCTATTGTTATAGTAGGTATAGACAGCATTAAGAGCATTTTTTTTGAAATAGACAACTTCATATTCTAATTCCTTTTTAATTATAAATAATATATGTTATTATATTTGTTAAAGTTGAAATAAATAAATAAAGAATAGTGATTTGGTGTTAGAGTTGAAATAAATAAAAAATATTAAAAATAAAAGTTATTCACGTATTGCTGCCAATATACAAAAAAGCTCCACAAAGCCTATTTTATAAGGCTTGTATAGTTTTTCCTATGTGAAACATACGTGAATAACTTTACTTACAGAAAGGGTTTTAAATTTTTAAAGAAACCCCAACTTTAATAGTTTGATTATCATTTTCAATTTCTTCTATGTTAAAATCTCTAGTAGTTCCATTAATAGTTATGTCTTTATCTTCTGTTTTTGAAAGAGTAGTAGTATCATCTTCAAAAGATAAGAAAATAGCAAAATTATCATTAAATGAATGATTTAATTTACTATAAAATGTAGTGCTTTCAGCAGTTCTTGAAAGTTCAACAGAACCTTCTGCTACTGCCCCACTAAAATCAACTGTAGTTAGGACATTACTAAAAGAAGATTTTCCATATTCTAATTCTAGGGAAGTTTTATTTCCTAATATTGTTTTAACTCCTACTGAAGTTGCTATAAAATTAGCTTCTGTTGCTTCCTTAGAAGTTTCAAACTCTTTTGCTCCATTAGTATCCCAATATACGTCTCCACCATTATCAAGGCTAGCAATACCTGTTTTAATTTTTCCAAATACAGAAAAACCTCTTCCTAAATCAAAACTTGGTTTATAATATACTCCCAACCTATTTGAATCACTGTCATCATTAAATAAATCTTCTGCAGAAGAAGCACCAGCTACATTAATTACGCCAGAAGAAGTCCTGTTATCATATTCAAAACCAATAGTATGAGACATTCTATTTTTCTCTTTATTAATAAACTCAATATAAGTATTTATATGCCCTGACAAATCTCCTTCTGAAGTCTGTTCCCAATTTCTCGGAGAAACTGTTGTTTTCTCTTGTGAAACTGAATATGAACCAAGTGATAAGTCTAGTCCAACATTAATTTCAGCAAAATTAATAGCTGAAAAAGCTAAAGCTAGTAACGGTATTTTAATATTTTTCATTTTATTTCCTTTTTATTTAAAATTTCAATTCAGTAGTTATGTATAGAGAAGTCCCCTCTAAATCAATTAATTCTTCTTTTTCAATTAAAGCATTTGCTTCTTTTATCTCAACCCCAGCACCTATGGATATATTGTCAGAAGCAAGGTATCTTAAATTAGCTTCGTATTCTTTAAGAACATTTTCAAATCTTTTACCGTTATAAGAAAGAGTTCTTAAAGCTCCATCTAATTTAAATTTATCTCCAAGCTTAACTTCTCCTGAAACATAAATCATAGGAAAAAGCTTATGAATCTCAGTTGAATAGTTTGGATCAGCAATAAGTTCACAATTAATATCGTTTTGATTTGATAAGCAATTAGTTTTAGATACAACTTGCTTTTCATTACCAAAAGAGATGTCTTTTATAGATACTCCAAGGTTAACAGCATAGTCTTCTGTAGCTATTAAATGGTAATATATATCAGCATTTAATTCTTTAATATAAGTATTTATATTGTAATTGTAGTCATAAGCTATTATAGTTCCATCAGTTTCATAAGTTTTACTTCCATTAAAATTACCATTTTTTTCAATATTATTATATTCAAAATTAAAATGAGGAAGAAAACCTGTTTTCCATTCTGTTTTTAATTCAATTGAATTATTAAAAGTATCAAAATTTTTAAAATCAGTATCAAAATATTCAAAGTTCACATAAGAATCAACTTCACTAATAAATTTAGCATCTGTCCCAACTCTTCCTGAGTATTCTGTAATTCCACTTTTTAGATTTATAGTAAAATTTAAATCTTCAATGCTTAAAGCAGAAGATAAAGAAAGTAAACATAAAAGAGCAGAAGTGCTTTTAATCATCGTTTTTCCTTAAAGTATTTTATAAGATTATATTGGTTTTAAAGTGATTAAGAAAATAATAAGCTTGTTTTTTGTAAAATAAGAAAAAAATAAAGGACTATTAATGAATATAGCTCAAATAAAAATAATTTCTGAAAAGCAAATTGAATGCATATATTTAGATGAAAAATATAAATTAAAAGAATTAAATATAGATAATCCAAAAGAAATAGATATTAAAGAAAAAGATTTAGTAATAATAAAAGATGGTAATGTTTTAGCTAAAATAGAAGAAATTAGACCAGCTATATTAAAATTTCTTTCTTCTTCAATTTTTGGAGAAAAGACAGCTGAAAAAATAGTAGATTATTATGAAGAAGATTTTATAAAAATAATGGATTTAGTATCAAACAATTATGAATCTTTAGAAGAAGTCCCTGGTATTGGTAAAAAAAAGGCAGAAGGATATAGTAAAAAACTATTAAAATTAATAAATGGAAAGCATACTTATTATGAATATGATTATTTGTATATATTCTTATTAAGTTTTGAAGGGATACAAAAACATCACTTAACTAAATTAATAACAAGATGGAAAACAGAAGTTCTGGAAAATTTATTTTTAAATCCTTATGAAATAGTAAAGACAGATGGAATAGGGTTTAAAACTGCTGATGCTTTAGCAATTGCTCTTGGTTGGGAGTTAAATAGTGAAAACAGGTTATTAGAAGGTATAAATTTTGCATTTGAATCTTTGATATTTGGAGGTGGAGCAGGTGAGTTAAAATATCCAAAAGACATTGATAAAAAAAATTTATCAAACTTATCCTCAGCAGGACATACATTCTTATTGAAAGATGATGTTTATACTTTATGCTTTTCTCTTTTGTCAAAAGAAAATTGGTTTCCAACAAAAGAATTGATATTTGATTTTATAGATAAAATGGAAGAAAATGGTGATTTAATTTTTTTAGGAGAGTATTCAAAAAATGAAAATAATTTGGAAAGTTATACAATACCTTCTGTTTTAAATATGGAAAAATATATTTTTGAGAAATTAAAAGAATTTAATTTGAAAAATGAACCAATTTTATCAGCAACTAAATTAGAAGCTTTTATAAAATCAAAAGAACAACAAATGAATTGTCAATTTTCAGAAAAGCAAAAAGAAGCCTTGTTTTTAGCAAATGAAGATCCAACTATAATGGTTGTAGGAGGATATGCTGGAACTGGTAAAACTACAGCAACAAAAGCTATTCTTTCTATCTTTGATACTGAAAATGTTATAGGTTGTGCTTTGTCAGGAATAGCAGCTAATAAAATAAGGAGCTCATCAGGGTATGAAGCTAAAACAATTCATTCTTTATTAGGTATTTCTTCAAAAGGAACTAAATATAATGAAGAAAACAAACTTAATTATGAAGTAATAATAGTTGATGAAAGCTCTATGGTTGATTTGATAACTTTTTACAAATTATTTAAAGCAATTGATTTTGAAAAAACAAAACTTATTATGCTTGGAGACCCTGGGCAGTTACCTCCTGTTGGTTGTGGAGATGTTTTTAAAAACATTATTGATTTTGAAATTATTAATTCCCAAGTAGTTTTTGATAAAGTATTTAGGCAAAATGAAGAACAAGTTATTAATATATTTGCTCAAGAAATAAGAAAAGGAAAAGTTCCTTCAAATTATGGATTAAATTTTGAAGATTTTAACTATAAAGAACATCAGCCTAAAAATTATTGGTTAACTAGGAAAAATTTAAGTGAATCTGAGAGAAAGTTATGGGAAAAAACTCATAAAGAACATATTTTAAAAACAATGAATGATACTATAAGATATTACAAAAAAGATTTGATAAATTTATATGAAAGTAAAAAAATATTTGAGTTCATATCTTATTTTCAAATATTATCTCCTACTAAAGTAGGGCTATTAGGAACAGAAAATATAAATGAACATGCGCAATTTATTTTAAATCCAATATTAAATGGTAAAAAATATTTTAGATCAAAAAAAACATTTTTATATTCTAAGTCAAATATTACTTTTAGAGTTAGAGATAAAGTTATACATTTAAAAAATCAAAATATGCAAATTTTAGAACCAGAAGATTTCAAAAGAGCTTGGGGATTAAAAAGTATGTCTCAAATTCAAGAGTATTCAAGAGAAGAAAGAGTTTTTAATGGACAAATAGGTGTTATTATTGACATGGCAGAAAAAAGAACTGTAACAAATTTTGAAAATATAATACCAGTATACTACCCTTCTGAAAATTATGTATGTTTATATAAAGAATCAGATTTTAATAAAAGTAATATTGCTCTTGGCTATGCTATATCTATTCATAAATCTCAAGGAAGTGAATTTGATAAAGTTTTAATGCCTTCTACAATTGCTCATTATTACTTATTAAGTTCAAATCTTTTATATACAGCTGTTACAAGAGCAAAAAAGAAATTAATTATAGCAGGAGAAGAAAGAGCTTTTGCTTCTGCTTGTAAAAAGAAAGCAGAAATAAAAAGAAATACTGTTATAGAATTATTATCAATGAAAGAGAAAGTGAATGAGGTATAGGCTTTTTTCTTTATTATTGTTTGTATTTATTTTATTTACTATAGTTGGTTTTAGACTAGTAGATATCTCAAAAGATCCAAAATACAATTATTTAAATAAAGTTCAAGATATAAGTGTAGAATATAACTTTCCTTCTATTTTTACAGAAGATGGAAAGAATATAGTTTATTCAGATAATAAATATGACTTAGTTTTAAATTTAGATTTGATAAATTTAAAAGAAGTAGTGGCACAAGAATTAAAAAGAATAATAAAAACAAAGCCTATTGAAGCTAATAGGAAGTTAAAATATATTAATATATCTGAATTAGAAAAAGAAAAAATTAAAAAAATTTTCTTTTCTAATAGAAATCTTTTTTTTAAAAAATATAAATCAAAGTCTGGAAATGAGTATAGGTATTTTCCAGACTTTAGAAAAAAATTCAAAGAGAGAGTATATACTGAAGATATTTCTATATATCAACCATTAATAGGATATATAAATAAATTTGATGTAAAAAATAAAAATGGTGTTGAGTCATGGATGTTAAGTAATAAATCAGGAAAGAGAGTTATATCTGAAATCAAAAGTCAAAAGGGAGATTCGTTAAAGAAAAGACTTTTATATGAAAAGGGTATTTTTCAAAGAGAGATTTTTTTATCAATAAATTCAAAAATCCAAAAAATAACTAATGAAATAGCTAAGGAAACTAAAATTAAAACAGGGTCTAAAAATGTTTTAATTTTAGTTGCAGAAACTAAAACAGGAAAAATGCTTTCAATGTCAGCAGCAAATAATTACTCTCCTGAAAAATCTAAAGAAAAAATAGAAAATGAAAGAACATTATTTAATAATTACAAATATGAACCTGGCTCAACTATGAAACCTATATCTTTGTTAGAAGCTTATAATCAAGAGGTTATATCAGAAGAAGATTTAATTAATTGTAAAAATGGGTTTTTGAAGATTGGAAAGCATACAATTAAAGATGAGCATAAATTTGAATATTTAACTCCTGAAGATATTATTTCTCACTCTTCAAACGTAGGTATTTCAAAAATTGCTTTGCTAATGGATGGGAAAAAATATTTAAATTTTTTAAATGAATTGTTTTTAAAAAGAAAGATAGAAATAGAAATTGATAATAATTTGTATACTTATATACCAAAAGAAGTAAAAAAATCTCTAATCTTAAATAAAAAAATTCAAAGAGCAAATATAAGTTATGGATACAGTATCTCTACAACTCCATTAAAAATGTTAGAAGTTTATAATATGATAGCAAATGATGGAAAGTATATACCTTTAAGCATAATGAAAAATGAAAAACCTAAAGGTATACAAATATTTAAAGCTAAAAATGTAAAAAAGATAAAAAGAGCATTAGAAAAAGTAGTGAAAGAAGGGACAGCTAGTTCTCTTAAGTTAGGTTCTTTAAAAGTATATGGTAAAACTGGTACTTCTCATATATCTAAAAAAGGATATCAAAATAAATATAATTCTTCATTCATAGGTTTTATAGAAGGTAGTGATGGAAATAAATATACTATAATGGTTTTAGTAATAGAGCCTTCTTGGGAGAATAGATTTGCCTCTATGAGTGCTGTTCCAGCATTTGAAAAGGTTGTAAAGTCATTATTTAAGAGAAATTTTATTTTCTTTAAACCTATTAAAATAAAAAAAGAGAAAGAGAAAGAGAAAGAGAAAGTTAACTCAAAAGATAATAAGTATAACTTCAAATTAGAAAAATGAATAAAAAAAATAATATAATTAAAACAAAATGAAAGGAAAAATATGAAAGTTTTTTTAATTTTAATTTCAGCATTATTATTCAATGGTTGCCTTGGTTATCAAGAATCATTGCCTCAAAAGATTAATCAAAAACTATCAGGTTCTTCTTATAAAGAAGATTCTTATGATGGTTATAATATGTTTGTAAATAAAAAAATGAGTCTTGAAAAAGATATTAAAGTAAAAAAATATAATTTTTCAAAATTAAAGAAAGAGTATCAAAGCATCTCAAAAGAAGCCTTATTAGCTTTATTTAATGTATCAAATTACAAGGATAACTCAAATTCAAAAAATGAATTAAGTATTTTGTTTAAAGAGAAAAAAGACTATATAGTAGTATATATAGAATTAAAAAATAAAGTAACGTATGCTAAAATTCAAAAAAAAGCAATTTATTACAAAAAAGAAGATATAAAAACTTTCAAATTATTTATAGTGAATAATATATTAGAAGTATTAAATGAAAACTCATTATATATTTAAAAGTAAAATAAATAAAGTAATAGTTTTCTTTTTGCTGATAAGTTCATTAAGTTTTTCATTAAATTCATTTGAAAGAATATATGAAGAAAAATCATTTAAACTAGTAAAAAGTCTAAATAGTGAGGCTTGGGTAAAAAAATGTATGAATGATTACAAAACTAAAAATAGGTATATAAAAATAAGATGTCAATGTTTTAAAGAAGAGGTTTTTAAAATAAAAAATGAAACTTTATTCTTTTCAAATAAAATTTTTTTAAAATTTTTAGGAAATAATGTCTCAACTTGCTCAAATGATAAATATATAGAAGAAGTTCAAAAAATATATCAAGAAAATTTAAATGAATTGGAAAAGGGAGAGGAAAAAAAAATAAAAATATTTATAAATAAATTAATAAATATTAAAAGTGCTTTGGAAAAAGAAAAAAAAGAAATTTTAAAACAAATAAAGACTTTATAAGATTATATAAGCCTTTATTTTTTATTTGTCTTTCCCTTTATCTTTTGAATAATTAAGCATAAAATCAATAGTTTCAACTTTAACAGTTTTTAGAGCTTTTCTAACTTTATCTCTTAAATTTTCTGCTGTATATTCTAAATCTTCATCTACTTTGTGAAGAAAATTTTTCCATTTCTCTTCAACTATACTTTTTTGCTTTTCTCCAAAGATTCTAAGTAATTTGGAGAAAAATCTTTTTTCCAAATCTTGAATTTCATCTAAATTCAAATTAAAAGTAAGATGATCCATATCGTATAAATCGATACTTACTATAAAACTAATTCCTTCTTTGTCTTGAAAATGAGGAATGTCATATTTCTCAACAAATACTTTAGTTATTATTTTTTCTTTGATTTCTTTTTTCTTTGCCATTACTTTATTTCTTCTTTATCATTTATAAATAAATCCTTTGTAGCCAACTCTACTTGAGTTTGCGGATTTAATTTAGTTATAGGGAAATAAATCATATAACTTTGTTCAGAAGCATCTTTTTTTACAAGTGCCTCACCTATACTAAAAAATTCAATATTTTCAAATTTAGTATCATAAGAATCTAAGTAAATATAATAATCAATAATTTCTTCCTCTTCTATTTTTTTAACAGAAGCCCTTGAAACTTTAAGACTGCTCAAATATTTAAATAATTTGCTTTTGATTAAGTCCTCAGGAGTTTGAATAGAGTTTTGTTTTATATAAAAAAACAAGCCACTTTTCTTTTTCTCATAAGAAAATTCAAATGGTATAATCATAAATTTTCCTTAATTGTATACTTTTTTATTTTTACTTTACTGATTTATTATAAAGTAATTTAAGGTTTTGAAAAATAAAATTATATATTTGCAAAATTAAAGACTTTTGAAGTAATTACTTGAAAAAGTTTTTAATTTAAGGTATTATGAAGTATATTAAAAAGAAAAGGATAGTTTTTGATAAGAATTATATTAGCTTTCATTGTAATAATTGGTTTTGTTTATTACAATTTAGATACAAAATCTCCAACAGTTAAGTTACAAAATGAAAATCAAAAGATTTCTAATATAAAGAAATTAAAAATATCTTTATCAGATAATAATCAATTGTTTTCATATGAAATAAAATTAAAAAGTGAATTGTCAAATAATCAATATATATTGATAAAAAAAGAAAGGAATATAAAAAAGAATTTTCATGAAGTTCTGATTACTATTCCAAAAAAGTTGAAGATGTTTGAAAAGTCAAAAAACATTACTTTAATGGTTAAAGTAGTTGATAATTCAATTTTAAAAAATAAGTCAGTAACAGAATTAGAATTAGAGAATGATGTAGAAGCTCCTAAAATCAGTATAAAAGGAAAGACTTTTAATAATAATGTAAAAAATGCATTCAACAAAATTAATTTAAAGGTTACTGATAAAAATAAAATAAATAAATTAGTAGTTACTTCTCCAAATGTAAAGTCATTAATTATAAATAAAGGAAAGGGTGATTATTCTATATTAACATATTCTGTAAATGATAAAGTTTCAAATATAGAAGTAAAAGTAACTGACATTGCAGGAAACAATAGGTTTCATTCAACTAAATTGTTAAAACTTCCTAAGAGAGCTGATGATATTTTAATAACAAAGTATGACTTTAAAGAAAGCAAAATAATAAAATGGGAAGAGCTTAAAAATAGTATATCTCAGTTTAAAACTGAGATTAAAATAATTTTAGATTCAGCAGATGTAGCTAGCAATAAAATTGATAAGTTAAAAAAATACAGTTTTAATGGGAAACAAAAATCAAAACTTAAAATTCAAAAAATGAATAACAAAGTATTAGAGTTTAAATATCCATTTACTTTAAATAATGAAAAACACAATGTAAAAAGCAGTACAGATGGGGAAATTATATATGTTGGTAAAAACAATTTCTTAAAAAATTATGTAGTAGTGAAAGCTGACTTGCCTGGTTTAGTTATAGTTTATGGAATGATAAAAGAAACTTCTTTAAAATTAGGAGATATGATTAAAGAGGGACAATTTATAGGTAAGGTAGATAGATATAATATATTGAAAAAGGGTTCTATTAAAGTAGCATTTTTCAATAAATATCCAGCAAATTTACTGACTCTTCAAAATTCACTAAAAAAGGATTAATACTATGACTAATATAGAAATAATTGCTGCAGGTTTTTTATACCTTTTTGGATTTTTAATAATTTACTACACAGGGTTAATTTTATATAGTATAAAAGGTTTGAAAGAAGATAAAGATATGTCTAAAACTAAAAATCTAGAGAAAATATATGTATCTTCTCTTGGAAAGCTTAATTTAATATATATGTCTTCTCCATTTATTGGTTTAGTTGGTACTCTTAGTGCTATTTTGGTAGTTTTTCAAGATAAAACTTTATTTAATTCAGTTAGCAAAGAAATGATGGCAGAAATAATTTCAAAATTAGGGTCAAGTTTAGAGTATACTTTATTTGGAATAATAATAGCTATTCCTGCTTTAATAATTTATTTAAATTATAAAAACAAATTTAATATAATAAAAAACTATGAATTATGATAGATAGTACAGAAATATTAAAAGATATTATATCAATGACAATGTATGTGTCTTTACCTGCTTTGTTAGCTGGTCTTTTAGTAGGTGTATTTATGGGTGTTTTACAAGCAACAACTCAGATTCAAGAAGCAGCTCTTGGTTTTGTTCCTAAATTAATAGCTGTTTTATTTACCATATACTTTACTTTTAATTGGTCAGCAGAAAAATTATCAACTACTTCTGTTAAATACTATGAAAATATATCAGAGTATTCAAAACCTCAATCATATGTCTTTAAAAATTACAATAATTAAAGAAAAGAAAAAACATGAACTTTAATTTTTTCATAAATAAATTCATATCTCCAAATGCTTCAAATAATTTTTTATTTATAAATAATATATTTTTAATAATATCTCTAATGTTTTGGATAACAACATTTACAATTACATACTCTATACTAAATGGAGTGTATTTTGATATGAAGTCAAAGTTTCAATCAATTCAGCCTGAAATGGAGCTATCTAGAGATAAATCAAATATCAATAAAAAAGATTTGTTACATTTAAAAGAAAAATTACCAAAATCAATTATTGTTAAATCAGGTGAAAAAAATGTAATGATTATAACAAAGAGCGGTTCTACTATCCCTTTAAAATTAAGTTCTATTGATTTTAAAGAAGAATGGAATATAAAATTTTCTTACATAAGAAAGCCAATAGTTGAAGTAAATGAAGTTATATTAGGAAAATCTCTAGCAAATAAAAATAATTTAAAAATAGGGCAAATTTTAACAATTGTTACAAACCCTGATGAAATTAAAATAAGTAAAGATTCAATAAAAAAAATTAATATAGAGCCAAAGGTGATGTTAGTTAAAGTATCAAAAATAATAGATTTTGGAATATCTTTTTTAAATCAAAACATGATGTATATGGATAACAGAGGTTTTGATTATTATGCTAACAATCAAAAAACTCAAAAATTAAATATATATCCTGAAAGAAAAAAAGAAGCTCAAAAAATAATAGAAGGTATATTAAAAGAAGACCCTTCTTTAACTTTAAAAACTTTTTGGAAAGATAATAAAGCCTTAGATGATTCTTTTTCTCTTCAAAAAAAAGGAACTTTTATAGTATTTAGTATTCTTTTTATTTTATCAATATTTACAGCATTGACTTCTTTAATTTTATTAATATCTACAAAGAAAAAAGAGATTTTAGTTTTATACAGTTTTGGTATAGAGAGAAGAAAAATAGTTCTGCTTTTTGTTAGAACTATTGGGTTTCTTATATCAATAGGTATTATATTTGGAGGCATAGTTTCTATAGTTATTTTAGAAGTTATAAGATTCTTAAAATTAAAAGAAATCATAAATTTACCTATAGAAACTGATTATCTTTTATTTTCTTTAATAATGCTATCATTCCTATCATTGTTGGTTGGTATAGTATACATAGTGACCAAAAAAACATTAAGTCAAAAAATGATAGAAACTATAAATTAAAAATAACTCAATAAAATAAAGAAAAAAATAAAATATAATAAAGAAAAAAAGAATAGCAAAGGAAAATTATGTTTTATAGCTCAGATATAGAAGAATTATTAGAAAATTATCAAGAAATAAAAATTAATGTAGAAATTGCAGATCAAAGCTCATTAAAAGAATTATCTAAATTAAGAGAGTTATATGAAATGTTAAATATAGAAAAAGATAGTAAAAAGATGGAAATTAGAAGTAGTTCTAAATATAAAGATTTTAAAAAAAATAAGGTTTGGTTTTTTTCAATAGATGTTAATGGAAAAGAATTAAATTATGTATTAAATAACAGTTTTCCTATATTTATAAATGAAAAGTCAATAAAAACAAGAAAGTCATTTGAATACTTATTTGTTGAAGAAGAGCCATATATACTATATAAAAAGGATTTTTTAAAAATAGATGAACAATTTTTAAAAATAGTAAACTTTTTAGAATCTAAAAAAGAAAATCAATCAGTTAAGGAAATTCAAGAAATTTCTGATAAAATGTTAAGAATTAATGATTTAATAAAAGAAGGTGAAATAACTAAGGAACAATTGGAGTTTTTTAATGAAGAATATAATTTAGAGGCAAAGATACAAATGGTATCAAAATTATCAAGTAATAAGTCTCAAAATCAAAAAGAAAGTCAAGCTTCAACTCATTCCTTAAAAAAATAAAAAGTCTAAAAAGACTTTTTATTTTGAGACTACTGAATTGATTTCTAATTTTTCAAGAGATAATTTAACTTTATTAAAAGTAGTAGTAGTTTTACTTTTATATAGGTTTAAAGAGTCATTTAGATTTGCAAAAACTTCTTTTCTATGAAGTTCTATTTTTTTATTTAATTCTTCTTTTATTAAAGATATCTTTTCAATATTTCTAAACAATGGCTTTTCAGAAGCATAACAAACTTCCATGCTTTCCTCAGGTTTAGAAAGACATTTTATCTCTCCTTCAATTTGATTAACAAAATCTCTATGAGTTTCCTTAGAAGAAGTTAAGTTTTTCTTCATTTCTTCTAGATTATATACTTGTGTAACATATCTATTCATATTCATTTTTTTTATTAGATATTTTTGATACTCAATTATAGCTTCATACTCTTGTGTTTCGTTCTTCAATTCAATATTAAGAAGTTTTATTTTTTCGCTTCTTTTATTTAATAGAGAAATTTTAAGATTTTCAATAGAACTTCTTAATTCTTTGTCTAAATTAACTAATGAGACATCAGATAATTTCATAATTCCATTTAGAGAATTGTTGAAATTAATTGTTTTATCAGCATATAAAGAAGAAAAAGACATAGATAAAACGCTTAACCCTAATAATATTTTGTTCATAATTAAACCTTTTTTATTTTTATTATAAAGGGTTAAAAAAGTATGAAAGTTTTTTTATAATTTTATTAAGTTTAAATCTTCTAACCAAAGATCTTCTTCTTTTTTCAAAAGAAGTTCATTTAATTCATTTTGTTTAATTTCTTGTTTAGATTTTAACTCCTGATATTTTTCATAAGTTAAAGAATAAAGAGGCATATTTAATAAGTATCCATAAGAATCTCTTTCAGGGAATTTATATTTAGTTAAATTTTTAATTATAATTTCTTTTTTAGCTTTATTTAAAATTATTTTTTCATTTAAAACTAAGTCCAAGAATTTTAATTTCCAACTTAATAAGTCTATATCTTCTTTTAATAAATTAATAATATTTTCTTTTCTCTTAGAATAATAAATTATTCTTGTATCAATATATTTTTGAAGAATTTCAATTTCATTTTTAAAAACTATAACTTTATTGTTTTCATCTATACAAGTAAAGTTTTCAACATCTGTATGAATTAAATTGAAAATTGATAGTAATTCTTCTTGGCTATTATTTTTAATAAATTGTCTTTCAACTTTAATTTCAATTAAAAAGTTATTTTCATTAGAAAAATCTTTATAAGTTTTGATCAATCCTTTATCAATAAGTTTTTCCAATGTACTTAGATATGATTTTTGAGTATATCCTTTAACTGGTAATTCTTCAATTAATATAGTGCTTTGATTTTTTATAGTTAATACACCTTTCATTATAATATTTTTAACTTTTGTTTTTGGATTTTTTACAACTTCAATTTCTCCTTTGAAATCCTTAAAAAAAGGCTTAATTTCTCTTGGTAGTTTTTTAGTTTTTAAATACTTTTTTAAAATAGATAATATTTTTTTAGGTTCTCTTGGGTAAATTTTTTGAGAAAATCCTGAGCCAATACCTTTGTTGTAATTTAAAAGGATTAAAGGAAGAACAGGTACAAAAAACCTTGGTTCTATTTGAGTATCTTCAAAGTCTTGATTTATTAAAACATCTAAGTCATCTTTAACAAATATATTGTCAAAAAAATCAATTTTTCTAGTATAAATATATCTGGGAGAAGCTGAAAGAGGAATGGTTCTATTACCAAAAGAACCTTCTGGTTCCAATACATTTAAATTATTAGTTCCTGAGAAATTTCTTGCTAAAGAAATACAAACTTTTTGTAAACTCATTTCTCCATGTAGATATTCAGCTTGCTCAATGGTTTTAGCAGCAAGAGCTGAAATTTTAATATTATTTTTAATATTATTTTTAATAACAGTATGAATTACTTTCCTACCAGAATTTTTCAAACCATCAGTGTAGTTAGCTAATGATCTATAAGTATCGTAAGTAGCATATTGATTAAATTCAGTTTTAAAAAATTCAATAATATCTTTTCCATTATTTTTCATTATAAAGCTCCATTTATATCAAAAGAATTATCAATAATTTCATCTTTTCTAAGATCAGACTTGTCTTTTGAAAACCAAAGTTCCATTATCTCATCTAAATCTTCTTCATTTTCAATAGTGAATGGAACAATGAAGTTGTCAATTCCTTTTGATTTTATCAGTTTTCTTAAATCAGAAGCAATCCAAGTTCCTAAACCTTTATAGTATTGAAAAGTTAAGCCGGTAGAGGAATTATTATTTATAAAATTATGATATTCATTTAAAGAGTAGAAATCTTTGAAAATTTCATTCTTTTTTTTAGCAACAATAATAGGAGTTCTAAGCATTTTTATATTTCCATTTAAAATCAAATCTTTAGCAAACTTATTAAATAAGTTTAAAATTAGACCTAAAATATGTACTCCATCAGCATCAGCATCAGTAGCTATTAAAATATTTTCATATTTTAATTTTTGCTTATCTTTAGTAACATCTAAATTTATAATTTGAAAGATATTTTTTATCTCTTCATTAGAGCTTATTTTAACATTGGTAACTTCTAAAACATTTAAAGGCTTCCCTTTCAATGGAAAATACCCAAAATCTTTTCTTCCAAGAACTGGGCTTATTGAACCATTAGCTGAATCTCCTTCACTAATAACTAAATATTTATGATTATCAGTAGGAGGTAAGTATTTTTCAATAAAAAATCTTTTATTAGATACAGGTTTTAAACTTTCTAATATTTTTTTTTGCCCGAATTCTTCTATGATTTTGTAATTTAATACAATAGAGTTAGTTATAGATTTATTTTTTCTAATTTTCTCAGCTATTTTGACAAAATTAATATCTCCTACTGTATCTTTAAAATCAGTATATGTATTAATACATTTTGTTTTAGATTGATTACTAAACCTTGGGTTTCTCATTCCATTAAAAAAAGCAACTAAAGTTATTTTATTTTTAATATCTCCAACTTTAATGTTTTTACAACTTTTAGCTAATCTATCTTTAAGTTTGTTACTTATATTATTTAAAAGCCAAGTTAATGGGCTTCCTCCTTCATAAGCATTTATACCATTTATATTATGAATGAAATTGAAGTCATCTGAAGAGTTTTCTATTATAGCAAATTTTAATCCCTCAACCTCAAAAGATTCATAATTTTCTTTGTTATTAATCATATTTAAATATTTATCAAAACTCATATTTTCAATATCTTTTGAGTTATATATAAATTTTATTTTAGGATAAGCTAATGATAGGTTTAATAAATCAGTATATATTATTTTTAAATGCGCTTCATCCAATCCTTCTAAAGAAAATCTCTGATAATCTGGGGTAAAAGAAACTCTTGTAAATTTCTTCTTACCTGTAATAGTTTTAGTTTTTATATTATCCATGTTATTATTAGAAGATACTGTTGTTTTTTTAGAACCATCACAGGTTTCCCCTAAAAAACTTTTAGAAAAGATATGAGTTAAACAAACCCCTTCTCCATTTTGACCAACTGTTGTGTTGTCTACTTCATCATCAAAGTTTGATCCTGCTTTTAAATGACACCAAGCTAGTTCAGCAGAAGTATGACCTTCTTCATCTTTAGAATAGGGGATTCCTCTACCATTATCTTCTATTGTAATAGAACCATTAGCTTCTATGTCTACTTTAATTTTATTAGCAAATTTAAAATTTGTTCTAATAGCTTCATCAATAGAATTATCTATAACTTCTCTTATTATTTTAATTAAACCTTCAACATAAGTAACTTCTTCATATTGAATTACTCCATTTGAATATAAAAATAAATTGTTTATTTCTGGTTTAATATTTGATATGTATCTACCAGGTCTTAAAAGAGCATGTTCTCTATCATTTTTTTTAACTATAATATTTTTTTTCAAAATAAGATACCTTTGATTTTCTTTTATTATATAATAAATTAAAGAAAAATGTAAAAAAAGATATGATATTAAAAAAGTCCCTTAAAAAAAAGAGACTTTTTTTATTATTAAAAAGTTAATTATCTTTTTAAATCAAGTATTGTTTGAAGTACTTCATCAGCAGTAGATATTGTTTTAGAGTTTGCTTGAAGCCCTCTTTGAAAAACAATCATTTGAATTAAAGACTTAGAAAGATCAACGTTAGATCTTTCAATAGCATTATTCATGATAGAACCAACTCCTGCTGATGCAGGAGTTTCAATTATTGCTTGACCTGAATTTCCAGAAGCTGAAAATAAATTATCTCCATAAGCTTCAAGACCTTCTTGGTTGTTAAATGTTGCTAACGCTACTTGACCAATAGCAGAAGATTTTTCATTAGAAAACATTCCTGTAATAATACCATCTCTTGAAATAGAAATATTTTCTAATTCTCCTTTATCATATCCATCTTGTGCAATTAAAGAAGTTTTAGAAATACCATTTTGAGAGACAATACCATTAAAACCTCCTATGTCTCCAAAATCAAGATTAAATGTAATAGGAACATTGTTAATACCTGAGTTAGGAGAAAAAGTTAAAGTGGAAGGAGTAGCTTCAAGTAAAGAACCATCTTGTTTGAAATGAAGTTCCCCATAAGTAACTCCTGATAAAGAAGCTGGATTTTCTATATCAGCATTCCATTTCCATACAATAGAGCCATCTTCATTTGAAGAAGAAGATTTAGAGAAGTTTAATTGTAATTGATATTTAGAACCAAAAGCATCATAAACATCACTTGAAACAATATGAGTAGCTTCATACATAGTTCTAGTTAGATTTACATTACCTGGAACACTCATACCATTTAATCCAGACATCAAAGTAGAAAAACCAGTGCTTTCAGTCAAACTATCAGGGTAACCTGAAACATCAATAGCAAAAGAAGAAGTTCCTTCATTGTTGATAATTAAAGAACCATTTTCAAAGTCAACATAAGCATCATTTGTAGAAATTACATTATTTGAATCAGAACCGTCATTTATAGTTTTTTGTAAAATATTTACTAAATCTTGTGTAGAAGTAAAGTAATAAGTATTGTTTTCATAGAAAGTGTCTGAAGTACTTGCATCATTGTCAAGAGTTAGATTAGAAAACATGCCTGCTAATGTGCTGATACCACTTCTAGGAGCATTAGTGTTAGTACTAACTCCATTATCTAAAGTAATAGAGTTAGTTAAAGAATTTTCAGTAGTATTATCTGTAAAGGTAATGCTGTCAATAAAATTACCTTGTTTTTCTATTTCCCCAGATTCATTAAAGAAAACTCTATCAGTTAAAGTATCAATACTGTAAGAATTTATAGCACAAGTTAAATCATTTACAGTATGAAAGTCAACTCCATACTCAAAAACTTTGGTAATAACAGAATCTCCTGAACCATCAGTAGCTTTGTCAGCTTGAAAAGTTATAGAAACTGTATCACCTGTATTTAAATTAGCTGAGTCAGCTGTAGAATTTTTTAACCAATGAAATCCTGTATCTTCCTTAGTTATTTCTAAATCTCCTTTTTCATCTTGACAAGCTCCTAATCCAAGGTCACAACCTAATTCATCAATTAAAGCATCTTGATAAACAAATATTCTTTCTTGGTAAACTCCTTCAACATCAATAGATATTCCTTGTCCATTTTCAATATCTATTTTGTTTCCACTCTCATCAAATACGTCTGCTATGTTATTTGATAAAATGAAACCAGTTTCTTCTGCTTTTATAGAGTTTGATTTCTCAGAATCAGGAAATCCTGAAAAAATATCTTTTAAAGTAGGATTGATAGAATTCATTCCTTGTATCCAATTATCTGTATCTACAAGTGAACCGTCAGCGTTAAAAGAAACTATTGAATGTTCTTCTCCTAAATAATCTTTAGCATGGTCATTAATAACATTTTGAATATCAAGGAAAGAATCAAATTTATCAGAAAGTATAACTGGGCTAGAGTCTGAAACTTCTGACCATACTCCTGGAGAAACTTCTTCTTTAATAGATAATTGAGTAGAACCATATGTGAAATCATATTGTAGGTTTTTACCTCTTAAACTAGGGTTAGTGTGAGTGTCATTAGGATTTAAGTAAAAAGTTACTAAATCTCCATCAACTAAATCAAAAGACTCTCCTTTTGCATTAAAAAGTTGAGAAATAGGAGAGTCAGAAGAAAAAGTTGTTCCAGCTATAGATTTTTGTTCTATTATAGAGCTTGAATTTAAATTGGCTTGAATTTCAAGAGTTTCAGTTCCATGAGCTTCTAAAGTTGTATTTGGGTCAATACTAATATTAGTAACTCTACTATTAGTGTTAATTATACCATCTGTACTATCCCATCCTTGAACCATCATACCATTTGTATCAATTAAGTTACCAGTAGAATCTAAATGAAAATTACCAGCTCTTGTATATTGAAATGTTTCTCCGTCATCTCCTGATACAATGAAGAAACCATTTCCTTGAATAGCAAGGTCAGTTAAGCTATCAGTTTGTTCAATAGAACCTTGCTGAAAAACTTTTTCAACAGAAGCTACTTTTACTCCAAGTCCAACTTGAACAGAGTTAGTTCCTCCTATTGAACCATTAGGTGCAGTTGATACTCTTGCTGTTTGAGATAATAAATCTTGAAATGTAGCTCTTGAGTATTTAAAACCTGTAGTATTTACATTTGCAATATTATTAGATTCTACATCTAATGCTGTTTGATGAGCATTTAATCCTGATAGTCCTGACCATAAACTTTTTAACATCTTTATTCCTTTTTATTTAAATATTCTCTGGGTCAAAATTAACTAAGAAAGTTAATTTTTTATTCAGTTTAATATTAGTTAATTTAATTTCTTTCTCTAAACCTTTTATAGCTTCTATAATAGATAGGTTTAAAGATATTTTTTTACTGCTATTTTTAAAAATATAAGATACTTTATTATTTGGTTCAATACTTAATTGAACTAAAACAACATCCTCTTTTGAAAAAAATAAATCTTTATCTACATTCCAATTAGAATAAATCAAAGAAACTATTTTTTCCATAGCAGTTCTTTTCATATTATACTTTTTGATTTTTTGATTTTTCATATTTCTATTGATAATCTTTTTATTTTTTATAATAATATCATCTTTTTTAATATTTTTAATATTTTTCTTTTTGATTTTTTTATTTTTTTTAATTTTTTTGATTTTTTCCTTTTGAGTTTTAACATTTTTCCAAAGTTTTTTGATGCTTTTCTCTTCTTTAAACTTGTTAATTTTTTTCTTTTTAAGTTCTTTAAAGTTATTGATTGTAATTTTTACTTCTTTAATCTCTTTGTTTTTAATATTTTCTGAGTCTCTAAAAATAAAAATAAGAGTTAGAATAGATAAATATATAAAAAAAGTATATTTAAAAACATTTTCTTTAGAATTTAAAAGCCCCATGTTATTACCTTGTTAAATTTTCAACTAATGCTCTAGTTCCCATATATAATTCTCTGCTTAAACTATCTTGTTTTAAAAAATTAATAATCTCTTTTTCTTTAATAAAAGCTAAGTCTAAGTCATTATCAAAACCCTTTTGATACATTCCAGTTTTTTGAAGCATTTTATTTTCTTCAATTAAAGCCATCCATGATTTTACTTGGTTAATTCTAGTAAGTTCTTCTTTATTAAGAATATTTGTTATTACTCTTGAAGCTGAACTTAAAACATCAATTGGTGGATAAATATTTTTTTGAGCAATATTTCTATCTAGAATTATATGTCCATCTAGGATACCTCTAACTTGATCAGCAATAGGGTCATTTGTATCATCTCCATCTACTAATATAGTAAAAAAAGCAGTAATACATCCTCCACTTTCCAAGATACCAACTCTTTCAAGTAATTGAGGAAGCATTTTAAAAACAGAAGGTGGGAAGCCTCTTGCTACTGGAGCTTCTCCTGCTTCAATTCCTATTTCTCTTTGGGCAATAGCCATTCTAGTAATAGAATCAACAAGCAACAAAACTTTTTTCTTTTTATCTCTAAAATATTCAGCAATTGTCATTGCTGAGAAAGCTGCTATTTTTCTAATGATAGAAGACTCTTCTGAAGTAGCTACAACAACAATAGTATTTGTTAAATCATTTTTTAAATGTTCAGTTAATAATTCTTTTACTTCTCTACCTCTTTCTCCAACTAAGCATATTACTTTTATATCAGATTGTGAATTTTTAAGTATCATAGAAAGCAAAGTGGTTTTACCAACACCTGAGCCAGCAAAAATACCCATTTTCTGACCTTCTGCACAAGTTAAAAGCCCGTCTATTGTTTTGACTCCTGTTTGAAAAATACTTTTCATATCTCCTCTTTTTAGAGGGTTGATAGAAGAGCTAAAAATATTTCTTGTTTCAGTTGAATATATACTTTCTGTTATTTTATCAGAAGCTAATAATTCTTTACCAAATGGGTCTATTACTTTACCAATTAATTTATCAGAAATATTAATAGAAATTCCTTCAGAAAGTATTTTTATTTGGTCTCCTATTTTTATAGAATGATAATTATCAAATAAGGTAATGAAGCTTTCTTTAGAATTAATTTTTTCAACTATGCCTTTTACTTTTTGATTACCACTTAATATTTCAACAAGAGTTCCAGGGGATACATTTAAAGGGCCAGATTTAACAGTGTAATGTTCTACTTCTTCAACTATTCCAAATAGTTGAATTCTATTAAAATCTATATTTGATAAGGCTTCTTCTTTTAATTTCAATCTGCAATCTCCTTCTATTTTTATAATGATAGCATGTTCTTGACAAAAATATAAAGAATAGTTAAAATAAAGTTAAAATAATTTAATAAAAATTTAAGGATTTGTAAATTGAGTAACAATAATAAAACAATTATATTTTTTCCTAAAAATATAATTTTAAAGATGCATATAAAATCAAAAGATAAAGAAAAAATAAAAGATTTATTAAGAAATATATTTTTTATAGAAGAAAATGAAATTGAAAAATACATTTATGAATTGAATAATAATAAAGATATAGAAGTAGGTTCATTTTCAGATGAGATTTGTGAAACTAAAATAATGGAAGCTATTTCAAATTATTCAGAATTAAATATAGTATTTTACAAAGAGACAAATTAAATGAAAGGTTTTTCAATAAAATTAAAGGACATATTGAAAGAAGCTGGAATATTGGCTTTTGACAATGATTCTGAATATATAACTACTGAGCATATTTTTTATTCTTTATTGTCAAATTCTTCAATAGAAGAAATATTTGTTTCAAATAATGTTTCTATTGAAGAATTAAAAGGTAATTTATTAGAATATATATTAAATTATTCAAACAACCAAGTTTCTATAAATAAACCTCAAATAAATTATACTTACTTATATCCATCAATAATAACAGGAGCTAATGCTTCTGCTTCTCAAAGAAGGAGCTCTACTTTATGTCCAATTGATATATTACATTCAATTAGAAGCAACCCTTCATCTTTTTCATATTCTCTAATGATTCAATATGGTATAACTATAAATAAAATTAAAGTTTCATACCTTAATAATTTACTTAAAGAAGAAAAGAAACATAGTAAAAAAAATGAAGAAGCTGAGATCCTAAAAAATCCTAATGAGTTAAAAGGTGTTGAGTTATTATTAGAAAACTTAGAAGAAAAAAAAGCAAATAAAAACAAAGATTTGTCTAGTTATTTCAGAAATATGTATGAAGATTTGGAAGATAAAAAGTTTGATGGAGTAATAAATAGAGAAGAAGAACTTAAAAGAATAGAAGAAATCCTTTTAAGAAGAAAAAAGAATAATCCAATTTTAATAGGAGAGCCAGGAGTTGGTAAAACTACTCTTATAGAGGGTTTAGCATATAAAATTGGACAAGGACAAGTATCAAAAAACCTTCAAGGCAAAAAAATTTATGAACTAAATACATCTTCTTTGGTTTCAGGAACTAAATATAGAGGAGAGTTTGAAGAAAGAGTTAAAAATTTACTTGAATATATAAAAGAAAAAGGTGATATTATTATTTTCATTGATGAAATTCATACTATACTTGGAGCTGGAAGTTCAGAAAAAAGTAGTAATGATTTATCAAATATTTTAAAGCCATATTTAACCTCTGGGGAAATCACTTGTATAGGTTCTACTACTTATAGAGATTATAGAGTAACTTTTGAAAAAGATAAAGCATTAGAAAGAAGATTTTCAAAAATAAAAATCAAAGAGCCATCTGTTGAAGATACTATTGAGATATTAAATGGTATTAAAGAATCTTATGAAAAATATCATAATATTTATTTTTCAAGTAGCATAATAGAAGATATAGTAAATTTATCTTCTATTTATTTAAATGACAAAGCTTTGCCTGATTCAGCTATTGATTTATTAGATGAGATAGGTTCTAAAATTTCTTATGAAAAGAAAGAAAGAAAAATCAAAGTAACTAAAAAAATGGTTACTCAAAAGGTTAGTGAAATGGCAAATTTACCTGAACTTAAAACTGGAAGGAAAGAAGTAGCCATTTTAAAAAAATTAGAATCAAAGCTGTCAGAGAAAATTTTAGGTCAGGAAAAGGCTATATCTTTAATTTCAAAAGAAATTAGAAAGAAAAAAATAGGGTTAAGAGATAAAAAGAAACCTCTTTCAAGTTTCTTATTTATGGGTGCCACTGGAGTTGGTAAAACAGAGACTACAAAAATATTAAGTCAAATACTTAATATGAATTATATTAGATTGGACATGTCAGAATATATAGAATCTTCTGCTGTTTCAAAGCTTATTGGTTCTAATCCTGGTTATATAGGATATGAAGAGGGAGGAGGATTGGTAGAAAGAATAAAAAAGCATCCATACTCTATAATTGTTTTTGATGAAATAGAAAAAGCAGATAGTAAAGTTTTAAATATACTTCTACAAATGTTAGAAGAAGGATGTTTAACAGATAGTTCAGGATATACAACTTCTTTATCAAATACAATAATTATAATGACAACAAACATAGGTTTTTCAAATCAGAAATCAGAAATGTCCTTTTTAAATAAAAAAGAAGAAAAAAACAACTTTAAAAGTATTGAAAAAGCATTTAAGCCAGAATTAATAAATAGAATCAATAAAAAAATAATATTTGCTAATATTAAAGAAGATATAGTTAAAAAAGTAATAGAAGAAGAAATAAAAGAAATAAATTTAAAGCTTGAAGAAGCAAAGCAAATTAAATTATCTTTGACAAATAAAGCTAAGTTAATATTGCAAAGTAAAATAAAGATTAATAAGTATGGATTTAGAGACATTAAAAGAAAGATAGAAGAAACTATATCAGAAGAGATATCTGATTACATAATGTTTAATGATATTAAACAACAAGCAATAGTTTTAGATGCTGTTGAAGATAATTTTATAATAAAAAAAGGAGAGGTTTTAACCTCTCCTTTTAAATAGTAAAGTAAATAGTAAATAAATGCTAGTCTTTATTATCTTAATAAAGACATAACATTTTCTTGAACAGTATTAGACTGAGCCATAGCAAAAGAACCAGCTTGAACTAGTAATTTAGTCTTATTAAATGTTGCACTTTCTTCAGCAAAATCAACATCTCTAATTGTACCTTCTGCTATTTGAACATTAGCATTAGTGATAGTTAAATTAGCAAGAGTTGAAGTTAATTGATTTTGAGTAGAACCTATATCAGATCTAATAGTATCAAGAGTTTCAAGAGCTTGGTCAATAATGTCCATAGCTTTCATTGCTCCGTCTCTAGTAGTTAATAAAGTATCATTAACAACATTAGATAAGTTGTTAATTTCATCAGTTCCTTTACCATCAGCAGTAGTAACAGTTCCTTCTAATTTAAATTCTGTAATAATATCAGAAGCTCCACCAGAAGTTAAAGTTAAATCTCCATACTCAGTTATACCAGTAGCAGCTGCTTCAGTAACACCTGCAGAGTTATCTCCCATATGAATAGTTCCATCAACAGAAGCAGTACCTCCTAGAACTATGTCACCTTCATCAAGTCCACCATTACTTAAAACTAATTTGTTAGAACTATCAAGACTAGCAGTAACTCCTGTGTCAGCAGTAACAGCATTAATAGCATCTACTAAAGCTCCATCAGAATCATTAGCAAGAACAGTAACAGCACCAATATTAGTTCCATTAATAGTTAATGCTCCATCAGCTATATTAACAGCAGAGACAGCAGCAGAACCAGTTATTTCAGCACCCATAGTTGTATCACCCATACCAATAGCTGCATCAGAAGAACCAGTTGAACCAATTCTTATAGCTCTACCATCTCCTGAGTTAAGGTGTAATTTACCAGCTTCATCAACATAAGCAGTAACTCCTGTTTGGTCAGACTTAGCATTAATAGCATTAACTAATTTACCATCAGCATCATTATCAACAATACCAGAGATATTACCAATAGTTACTCCATTAATAGATAAGTTGTCTATATCTGTTCCATCTGCAACAGCTACGTCTCCTACTAGTTCAACATTAAAAGAAGCTTTAACTCCAACTTTATCAGAATGAGAATTAATTAAGTTAGCTAAAGAACCAACTCCTTCCCCTGCATCAGAACCAATAACAACAGTATGTAATTCTATTTTATCAGCACCAGGTCCAACTCCAATAGATAATGTGTCTCCTTTCTCAATAGCAGCTCCATTATTCATATCATTAAGATCAAAAGTCTCTATTCTAGAGTGACCAATATGATCAGTGTCAGTTGCTCCTATTGAAATATTTATTGTTTCATTAGAGTAAGCTCCAACTTGGAATTCTTTATCAGCAAAAGCTCCTGATAGTAAGTTTTGCCCGTTGAAAGTAGTGTTCTTAGAAATGTTATTTAAACCTTCTAATAGTCTATTAACATCTTTTTGAAGAGATATTCTAGTATCTTTAGTTTGACCATCTTCTGCAGCTTGAACAGCTTTAGCTTTGATAGTAGTTAAGATTTTCCCCATTTCTTCCATAGCATTATCAGCAATTTGAACTAATGATACTGCAGAATTAGCATTTTTAATAGCTTGTGTTAATCCAGAAGATTGCATTCTTAATGAGTTAGCAATAGCCATACCAGAAGCATCATCAGCAGCTTTATTAATTCTAAGCCCAGAAGATAGTTTCTCAATAGAACCAGCTAATTCTTGAGAATTAGCACCAGTCTTAGCTTGCGAAATCAAGCTATAAGAATTTGTATTTATAGAAAATGACATAATTTTGTCTCCTTGTTTTTTTTTGTTTTACAAGGAAATTATATATAAAAAAATATATCTGAAAGTTTTTTTTGAAATCTTTAAAAAGTTTTAGAATAAAAAAAGAGAGGTAGAAAAACTACCTCTCTTTTTGATTTGTTTTATTGATAATATATTATCTTAATTAAGATTATCTAAGTAAAGTCATAACATTTTCTTGAACAGTGTTAGACTGAGACATAGCAAAAGTTCCAGCTTGTGCTAATAATTTATTTTTATTAAAATTAGCACTTTCTTCAGCAAAATCAACATCTCTAATAACCCCTTCAGCAACTTGAACATTAGCATTAGTAATAGTTAAGTTAGCAAGAGTAGAAGTAAGTTGCATTTGAGCAGAACCAATGTCAGATCTAATAGTATCAAGAGCTTTCATTGCAGCATCAACAATATCCATAGCTTTCTGTGCACCTTCTCCAGTAGTAAGTAAAGTGTCTTTAACAACATTAGCTAAGTTGTTAATTTCAGGAGTCCCAACATCACCAGCTGTAAGAGGACCTTTACCAGAACCAGCAGAATCTTCTATTTCAAAAATAGTTTTAATATCATCAGCTCCGTTAGAAGTGATATTTAATTCTCCATATTCAGTAACTCCAGAAGCTGCTGGTGGAGAAAAAGTAACACCTGCAGAGTTATCTCCCATATGAATAGTTCCATCAACAGAAGCAGTACCTCCTAGAACTATGTCACCTTCATAAGTATTAGAAGTTAAAACTAATTGGTTAGAACCATCAAGGCTAGCAGTAACTCCTGTGTCAGCAGTAACAGCATTAATAGCATCTACTAAAGCTCCATCAGAATCATTAAGAAGAACAGTAACAGCACCAATATTAGTTCCATTAATAGTTAAAGCTCCATCAGCTATATTAGTAGCAGATACAGCAGCAGTTCCTGTTGTAGAAGCATAAGTAATAGTTGTGTCTCCAATATGAATAGAACCATCAGAAGAAGCATCAGATTCTATTCTTATAGCTCTACCATCTTGTGAGTTAAGGTGTAATTTACCAGCTTCATCAACATAAGCAGTAACTCCTGTTTGGTCAGATTTAGCATTAATAGCATTAACTAATTTACCATCAGAATCATTATCAACAATACCAGAGATATTACCAATAGTTACTCCATTGATTTTTAAATTATCTATGTCAAGGCCTGAATCAATTGATTGAGCACCAACTATCTCAACTTCAACAGCAGCAGAAGCCCCAATAGTATCTGAATAAGAATTAATCAAATCAGCTAAAGTTCCTATTCCTGTTCCAGCTTTATTGTCAATAACAACAGAATGTAATTGAGTTCCATCTAAATTTAAGAATAATTTATCTCCTAAGGCAATGTCATCATTACCTCCTAATCCATCATTATCATGCTTGAAAGAATTTAAGTCAAAAGTCTCTATTCTAGAGTGACCAATATGATCAGTATCAGTAGAAGCTATTGAAATATTTACTGTTTCATTAGAATAAGAACCAACTTGGAACTCTTTTGAAGAGAAAGCACCAGACAGTAAGTTTTGTCCATTAAAAGTAGTGTTCTTAGAAATATTATCTAATCCTTCTAATAGTCTATTAACATCTTTTTGAAGAGATAATCTAGTATCTCTAGTTTGACCATCTTCAGCAGCTTGAACAGCTTTTGCTTTAACAGTTGTTAAGATTTTTCCCATTTCTTCCATAGCATTATCAGCAATTTGAAGAAGAGAGACCGCAGAATTAGCATTTTTAATAGCTTGTGTTAATCCAGAAGATTGCATTCTTAATGAGTTAGCAATAGCCATACCAGAAGCATCATCAGCAGCTTTATTAATTCTAAGTCCAGAAGATAATTTTTCAACAGACTCTGATAAGTTTGAATTAATTGCATTTGATTTTGCATGAGCAGTTAATGCGTAAACGTTTGTGTTTATTTTGAAAGACATTTTTCAATCCTTTTTTTTTTAATTTAATGTTCGTATTTTTTTATACTATATCATTCAATACAAATTAATTATATATTTTCACTTTTTGATTTTTCACTTTTTGAATATAAATATTTTATTTTTTTTAAAGTTTCTTAAATTTAAAGTTATTTTAAGTTTATTTTTATACAATAGTTAAATTTAAAGGATTTTTAACATGCATATTTCAGCTATTACAGTGTCTAAGAAAATAAAAAAAATGGAAATAGTAAACTCCTATTATCCAAATTTAAAATATATAAATAAATCTGTTTTTAAAACACTTGCTCCATTTTTAAATAAAAAAACAATAGTTTTGGGTTGGGGCTATCAAGAAGAAACAGAAGACCTTTTTAAATTATCAAAAAAAAATAATCTTAATTTTCATAGATTAGAGGATGGTTTTATAAAATCATATGTTTCTGGTGAAGAAGATTCTCTTTCCCATTCTATTGTAATGGATAAAAAAGGGATGTATTATAACACTTCTTCTGAAAATGACTTTAAAGAGCTTTGTTTAAAAGTGCCTTTTAAAAAAAAATCAGAAGAAGAAGTATCTGAAATAATCAATAGAATTATAGTTAACTCTGTAAGCAAATACAATAAAGAAAAAAATAAAAGTTCTTTAGAGGTAAAAGGTAAAAATGTTTTATTAATATCACAAGTGAAAGGTGATTCTTCATTAAAATTTGGAAAGGTTGAAGATATATCAACTGAAGATATTTTAAAAGATATAAAAGAAAGAGAAGGAACTAATACTAATATTTATGTAAAAATCCATCCTGGTTCATTGCTAGAAGGAAAAGAAAGTTCTATTGATTTAGATAAATGTAAAGAAGCTGGTTGTTTATTTATAGAAGGGGAGTATGACAATTTTAATTTATTGAAAAAATTTGATGCTATTTATACAAAAACTTCTCAATTAGGTTTTGAATCTTTATTATTAGGAAAACCAACATACGTATATGGTATTCCTTATTATTCTCAATATGGATTAACAAATGATTTAAATAAAGAAGCAAAACTTATTAAAAATTTAACCAAGGAGGAGTTATTTTATTTTGCTTATATAGAATATTCTTTTTATTATAGTCATTTAGATAAAAGAACAACTGATATAGATAAATCATTAGATTCAATAATTTTTTATAAAAATCATTTAAATAAGATTGATAAGGATTTGATATTATTAGATTTTAAAGATAAGGACAAATCATTCATAAGAGGTTTGACTCAAAGTTATAGAGCTTTAAAAAGAGCTTTTATAAAATCAAAAGATTTTCTTGGGACTTCTACTGATTTATTAGTTAGTTATGAAAATAAAACTAATTTAAGTAGAAATTCTATAACGGTGTCAAAAGGTGTATTAGAAGATATAGAAGTTTCAAGGGAAGAAAAAGAAAATTATTCAATGATTTTTGATGAATTAGGAATTTATTACGACCCTGAAAAAAAATCAGGATTTGAAAAAATATTGTTAAATAAAAAGGGATTATCTTCTTATGAAGATAAAAGAATAATAAATTTAGTAGAAAAAATTAAAGAAAATCAAATATCAATCAAATCAAAATTAAAAGCTTCAAAATTAGCTTTAAAAAAACAAGCTTATAAAAAATACATATTAATACCAGGTCAAATAGAAGAAGATATATCTATAAAAGCAGGTGGTCTTGGTATGAATATGAGTAAATTAATAGAAAAGGTTAGAAGTAAAAATATAGATTCCTTTATTATATACAAACCACATGAGGATGTTCTTTCAGGTAAAGAGAAAGGAATTTCAGAACATAGTGATTGTGATTATATAGCTTATACTGAAAGTATTGAAAGTTTAATGGATATAGCTGATGAAGTTCATGTTTTAACTTCTATTGTTGGTTTTGATGCATTATTAAATGGAAAAGCAACATATGTATATGGACATCCTTTTTATTGTGGTTGGGGGTTGACTAAAGATTTATCAAATGCTCCAATGAGAAGAACAACTAAAACATTAAATGAATTAGCTTATTCATTTTATATTGATTATGCAACTTATTACTACAATGGAAGCTATAGAACCCCAGAATATGTTTTAAATGTTATGTTACATAAAAAGAGGTTTAAAAAGAATAAAGTCAAGTCAATAGTTAAATTAAAAAATAATATTTTAAAAATAATTTCTTATAAGTGATTAAAAAAAATAAAATATAATAAATCAAAAATAAAGGATTTCTTACAATGATAAAAGAATTTAAATTTGCTGATGCTATAAGAGAGATAATTGCTGAAATTTTAGAAGAAAAAGATTCTTATAAATTAAACTCTAAAATAGAAGAATTGAAAGAATCAAATAAATCTATTATATATGAAGATGAAATAGTAGCAAAAAATATTAGAGAGTTATTAATAACTCTGGGAGAAGGATTGAAAAATTCTGATGTTGGAGCTCAGAAATTAGAGGTGTTAAAAAAAGAAAAATATGAAATTTTAAATAATATACATACATTTTATATGGCTCAGAAATTATTAAAAATTTTTCAATCAAAAGAAAAGGTGGAAGAATTAATACCTTTTTCAGCTTCTCAAGGAGGGGGGAAAAATTATACTTTTGATTTATTAGTAAAAGAAAATTTAAATCATTATTTAATAATAATAACTGATTTAAGATTTGAAGTGGAGGCAAACTTTATAGAAGCTTTTAATAGAGCTACAAATAAAGAAATATTTTTAAAAAAATACATTAATGAATTAATAGATTTAAATATAGAAAAAAAAATGAAAGAATATTTAGAAGAAGTAAAAGATAATAAATTAATAAGTAAAGTTCAAGAGAAAATAGAAACAGTTTATTTTAAAGAAATTTTAACTACTTTAAATTTAAAATTATCAAAGCCTGAAATAAATAGAAACTATTCTTCTCCTTTAAAAGTAAATTTTTTAAATAAAAATGTTTTAAAGACTTTATTTTTATTATTAAGTAGGGAAAAAACAAATGTAGGGGGTAGAAAAGCTTTAAATAATGTTGATCCAATAATGGAATTATTAGGGGAGAAAATGACTAAAAGCTTTTCAGGAGTTCCTGCAGTTAGTTTAATTAAAGAAAGAATCAAACCCCTAAGAAAAAAGGAAAAGAATCAAAAAGAAGACCAAATATTGAAATAAGCTTTTAATTTATTCTTTCAAAAGGTCTATTGTCATTAAATCAATTGTTTTTTGTGTTTTGAAAGCTTCTATGTTGGTTTCATATGCTCTTGAACTTTCAATAAGGTCATGAGTTTCAGCCACTGCATTAATATTAGGATAAGCAACATAACCTTCCTTATTTGAATCTGGATGGTTAGGTTCATATTTATAAATAAAATTTTTTTCATCAACTATTAAAGAATCAACTTTAACACCAATTTTTCCATTTGAAAGCTTATTTGATTTAAAAACAACATCTCTTCTTTTATAAGGACCTTCTCCATTACCAGTTCTAGTAGTGTTAATGTTAGCTAAATTAGTATTAACTATTTCCATTCTGGTTTTTTGAGCACTCATTCCAGAGCTAATTACCTTGTAAATAGCATACATACTATCATCCATTTAATCTTCCTTATATAGTTATCTTAGAAATTTCTTTATAAGATTCAATTAATTTATTTCTAATAGCTACTGAAAGCTTCATATTTAATTCAGCTTTATTAATTTGAAGAACAGACTCTTGTAAGTTTTTAACAGACCCATCAGCTATTGCTTTGGTGTTATTTTCAGCTACTACTTGTTCAGAATTTAAATTATCAATTGTATTAGATATAAAATTTTCAAAAGAAGGTAGTTCCTGATTTTGTTTGTTGTGTTCTATGTTATTTATATTATTAATTAAATTTGAATTTATTTTCATTTTTTCTCCTATTATTATTATATTCTTTGACTTTCAAAATTACTCCCAACCATTATCTTTAATAATATCTTCTTCAATATCATCATCACTAATATCATCAGTATTGTAATAATTTAAATCAGAGACATTTTCTAAATCAAAAGTTCCTGTTTCCATTTCTAATTGCATTTGCTTTTTAGACTTATGTAATTTTTTACCTATTCTAAGATAGTCTGATATTTGCTGAACTTGTTCTTCTAATTCTTTTGTTAATTTAAAAGCATTATTAGCAGAAGTGTTTAAATGAGTTATTTTTTTAATAGTTTTCATTTTTATTTTTAAAACTAAACTGTTTAAAGAATCAAAAGAAGTATCTCTCTCTCTAATATTAGCAAGAGTCATAATACCTATACTAAAATTAATTAAAACAGATATAAAAGAAGCAAATAAAACAAACCAAATATTAATACCTAAAAATATACCTAAAACTAAAATAAAAGCAAAACTAAAAAGAGCTAATAAATTAGGCAATATAGTATTTGCAGATATTTGCTTATAACTTGTCCCTTCCTTTTCATTAATAATAATTTTTTTTTCTAACATTTTAGATTTTCTCAGTTAATTTTTTAAATTTATTGAATATTTCAAATTGTTCAGAAGTGTCAATCTCTTGTATGTTTTTAGTCTCTTCCAAATCTTCTTCAATATTATTTAGAAAGAAATTTTTAAGTAAAGAAGTTCTTTTAAGAACTCTTTCATTGATTCTTAAACTAGTTAAATAAGATACATTGTTGCTTTCAGATAATTCTATAAAATCTTCAACAAATGAAAAGCAATCTTTTTCTTTTAGCCCAGCAACAGAAGATACAAATATGATTTTAAATTCAATTTTATTAAATATTTCTTCTGGTAGAGTTTCTTTTAGTTGTTTAATTAATATGTAATTTTTCTTAATGCTTTTAAATTTTTCATCTTGAAATAATATTATATCATTAGCAAATTGAACTAATTTAGTTGGAAAAGCTTTAGATACATCTATTAATATATTAGAGAACTCTTCTTCCATTTTTATATTTTTTATTAATTTAACAAATATTTCATTATTTAAATTAGTAACTTTTGGACTTAAGTAAAAAAGTTTTTTAGCATATTTTGAGAATGATAAATTTCCTTTATTTTTTTTATCAATAGAAGGGAAAAATCCTTCTAGATTTAGTTCTGAATTTTCTTCTAAGGAAGTTTCAGTAATTAATATTTTTGCTTCATCTGAATTAGAAAGTAAATATCCAATATTAGCTAATAAAGTAGAAGGGTAAAAATTTATATCTCCAAAAAACAATGATATGTTTGTTTTACTATTAAGTTTTTTTCTTAAATCATTTAAACTATCTGCTTGATTTTTCATACTTTAACCTTTGATTTTTTAATAAATTCTAATTTTTTAAACATTAAGTCTACAAATCTTTTACCATCAGCAATCAATATGTCTTCTGGAACTTTTTGACCAGTAGTTATATATGAAATTGGTTTTTTATTAGAATATAAAAATGAAAATAAAAGACCTAAATTTTTTGTTTCATCAATTTTAGAAGGAATTATAGCATCAAAATTTAAATCCATAAATCCATTAAATATATCTTGCATATTTGCTATACTGACATTAGAAGGTATTACTAAGTGCTTTTCAATAACAAGATTTGGTTGGTGAGTAATAAAATCTGAAATTAATTTTATTTTTTCTAAATCATATTGACTAGTTCCTAAAGTATCGATTAAAATAATGTCACATTTTTTCATTTTTAAAATAGCTTTTATTAATTCATTAGGTTCTTTAATAGAAGTACAAGGTATTTCCATTTTATTAGAATAATATTCAATTTGTTCAACAGCTCCTATCCTATAATTATCAAGAGTAATAATTCCAACATTGTAATGATTGCTGAATTTATATTTAGCTGCTAACTTAGCAACTGTTGTAGATTTCCCAACTCCTGTTGGTCCAATTAACATAGTGATTTTCTTTTTACCTTCTGGTAAATAAAACTCTTCTCTTATTTTTAAAGTGTTGGACAAAGTCTTTTTCAAAAATTTCAATAATTCTTTCTCTTTAAAATTAAGTTTACTAAGAGCATTAGTAATGTTTAAAGAAAGTTCTCTTGTAAAGCCAAGATCTGAAAGAAGCTTATGAGTTTTAACGGCCTCTGGTGGAATTCTTTCTAATTCATTTGAAATAGATAATTCCCCAACTAAGTGAGTTAAAGCTTCTATAGATTTTTTAAGCTCACTAAAATCTCCTTTCATTGAAGACATTTCATTAGTAGATTTTTGCTCTAATTTTTTCTCAACCAAGTTTAAAATCTTTTCAATAGAAGCATTATTATTATTGTTATTATTGTTATTATTGTTATTATTGTTATTATTGTTATTGTTGTTGTTGTCATTATTAAAATCAAGTTCTTTATTAGTAGTTTTTAAATGACTAGTTTCTTCAACATTTAAAGCAGAAACTTCATAAACAAAACTACCTTTTGTTTTTGATTGAACTTTTTTAGTTGATAAGATAGTAGCATTGTCCCCTAATGCTTGCTCTGCTTTGTTTAATGCTTCATTTGCTGTTTTTCCATAAAATAATTTAACATCATTCATTTAATTCCCTTTCAAATATATTTTTCTAACTTTATTCTTATTGTCTTCTATTTTTATATAAGTTGAGTTTTTTTCTAACAAATTTCCATAGTAATCAATCTCAATCCCATTATTGAAATAAATTTTAACAGGTTTTTTTTCAAGCTCAATTAATCTTTCAGTAATAAAAGTATGTTTTTTTATAAAAGTTTTTGCTGTGTATATTTCTAGTGCTTGAAACCATTCAACTTTGTCATTGTCATTACAAATTCCAGAAAATTTTATGTTTTTATTTAAAACAAGTGCTTCTCTATATGAGATGTCAGAAATAGCTTCTAAATAGCATGAAAGCACAAAATTAGTTGATAAAAGTAAAAAGAAGAAAATTTTTTTCATAGACAGACCTTTATTTTTAAAAAGTATATCATATTTTAAGTTTTTTTTAAACGTAATTTAAGTTTTTTTTAAGTTTTTTTTATTTTAAGTAAACTAAAAAATAGTTTACTTAAAATTTAATAGAGGGTCTAACTTTATTTTTTGAAGTTTCTTTATTTTTTGAAGTTACTTTGCTGGCTCTAAGGTTTCTCTTTTTCAGATTTTCTTTTTGTTTATTGAATTCATACAGAGATGATAATTTTTTATGTGAAGAAAAATTAAATTTTTTACTATACATTTCAAAAATTTCTTGAAAGTATTTTTTTGAAACATAAGTTATTCCTAATGTTTTGGTTTCAGCGATTATATCCTCAGTCAAAGGTTCTAAATAAATTATTTTATCTTTTGTGCCATCAACTGAGCCTTCTGGTTTCATATATGTTCCAATTAATTCTAAATTTTCTCCATTAATAGAAATAGACCATACTATTTTTTTATAAATTTGCTCACCTAATTTAGCAAAAGTATATTCATAAGTTTTTTCTTTTAAAATGCTATTTAAAGAGTTAATAGTTTCAGAATCTAAATCTATTTCCATTGGTTTTTCAATTTTATTTTCTATGATAATCATAATTAAATCAGATTTGTCCAATGAAATCAATTCTCTTTTAGTGTATAACTTAGCTTGGTTACTCATTATTAATTCCTTATTGCTTACTTTTTAAAATCTATTTTAATAAAATAAGGGCTTCCTTTTTTATCTAAATAGATTGAGTTGTTATTAATTTCAACTTTATCTCCAGCAAAAATTTTGCTAAGATGCTCTTCCTCAATAAATACATTTTGTTTTTTCATTTCTCTCCAAATAATAAAATCACATTTACCATCCCATTTTTTCTTTTTAGCATCCCATTTTCCAGTATTGCTGCATCTAAACTGCTTATCAGTTTTAATTATAGCACCTTGACATAGAGGGCATTCAATTTTCAAAGTTTCTTTGGGTTTTAAATTTTGCTTGTATTCAAGATTTAAAAAGAAAGGAGGATTTTTTAAATCTAGTTTTAAAGAACCTTTTTCATTTTCAATATTATTATTAGATAATAGCTTATTTAAAGCATTTTTGTCAAGAGTTATTCCGAGAGGTTTAACGTTTTTTAAAACTTGAAAATCACATTCTCCAGTCCATTTTTTCTTGGTAGCATCCCATTTTCCAGTTTTACTACATCTAAAGGCTTTATCTCCTTCTTTCAAGTTAGCAGAACATTTAGGGCATTTTTCTTCAATTTCTTTAAAGTTAGCTGCTCTTGAAGCAGGAATTTTTCTTTGAATAGCTATATCTTCTAATTCTTTTTTAAATTCTTTTATAGAACTCATAGTAGAGGTAACAATTCCTTCAACCTCTGCTTTTCCATCTAATATATCAGTTAAAGAAGCTTCCATATTAGCTCTTAAAACAGGAGAGGTCATGTTTTTTGGGATAATATCAATATATTTTCTTGATTTTTCAGTTGATATTAAGTTTCCTTTTTTATCTCTTGTAAAATAGCCTCCTTTAATTAGTTCTTGTAAAATATTTGCTCTGGTAGCAACTGTTCCAATTCCTTTACCTTTTAAAAATTTTTTAACTTCTTCATCATCAAATATTTTAGAAATATTTTCCATTGCAGTAAGAAGAGAACCATCTTTAAATCTTGGTTTAGGTTTAGTTTCTCCTTTTTTTAAATCTAATGAAATTATTTCAAGCTCATCATTTTTAGATAATTTAGGGATACTTCTTTCTTGTGAATCTTCATCTTCTTCTTCTTCTTTTGAGCCAATTATTTTCCAACCAATATTAGTAGTTACATTTTCAGAAAAGGCTATTTCTATTTCTTCATTATCTATATTAATTAAAGAAGACCCTTTTATATTTAAATATTCATAATCGTTTAAGAATTGAATTACATATCTTTCAGCAACCATTTTATATATTCTATCTAACGGAGTACTAATATTTTTTGGAGGAGTTGAAGTTGGTGATAAAGCTGTATGAGCAGAAACTTTTGAATCATCAAATATAGGTCTTTTTAAAAATGGAGGTTTGATATTGTTGATAACTTCTTTTAAATCAGAATGGTAAATTGCTACTGCATCTAAAGTGCTAGAAACTTCTTCATAAGAACCTTCTGCATAAAAATTACAATCTGTTCTAGGATAAGATTGAAAACCACTTTCATATAGTGGTTGTGCCATTTTAGTTAATACTTCATCAGCTTTATATTTATATTTAGAGTTAGCTTTAACTTGTAATTGAGTTAAAGAATAAGGAGCTGGTGGTTGAGTTTTTTTATTGCTTTCAGAATATTTATTTACAATAGTTTTTTTACTAATTAAATTATTTAAAATATCCTGAGCTCTTTTTTCAGTATCAAATTTAGTATTACCTTCTAGCTTAACTTCAATAGGAAACTCTTTTCCATTACATTTTCCAATTCCTTTTATTTGCCAAAATGGAATATTGTCAAAACTTTCAAATTGTAAATCTCTTTCAACAACCATTCTAATAGTAGGGGACTTTACTCCACCAAAATGAATTGGTTGTTGATCAGAAGGGAAAGCATTTCCAACAATAACAGTAGCTAATGAAGTTAAGTTCATACCAGTTAACCAATCAATATAAGATCTAGCCAAACCAGCTTGGTACATTCTTTCATAAGGAATTTTATTAATAATTTTAATTTCTTTTGTTAAGGAAGAATGGTCTAATTTAGACATGTTAATCATTCCTTTAACTTTATCAAGACCACCTGTCATTTCCACTAACTCCATAGCTAGTGTAACCCCTTCATTATCTGGATCGGGAGCTAATATAATTTCATCACTTTCTTTAATTAGTTTTTTAACTTTATTAAAAACATCTTTTTTATCAGGAGTCATTTTTTTAACCCATTTGTCAGGGCAAAATGGAAATTTGTTATTTTTATAAGCACTTGCCCAAGCTTTTCCTGGTCCATTGTCATACTCATCGGGTTTTAACAATTGAACAATATGACCAACTAAATTAGTTACTTGAATGTCTTTTTGGTTTCCAAGTGCTTTTTTTAATGGGGCTACCTGGCTATGTTTTTCAGTGATGTAAAGTGTCATTAATATTTTTCTCCTAGTTATATAATTATGAAATTATAACCATTGAAATATTAAATCAACCTTAAATGCTATTTGTTAAAATTATTACCTGATGGTGTTTTTCTTGTAATTTTTGAATTTATTTTTTTGTTGTCTTTTTTCTCAAATTTATGAAGAGGTAATTGTTCAATATTAATATTATCTCCATAATTTAATGAAATAACGCTTTCTCCAGTTTCTTTATTTAAAGACAATTCAATAAAAAGCTTATCTTTTTCGTCTGCCCCTTCTCTTGGAGTTGCTTCTAATTTTAAAGGTTTAGAAGGATCAGGCCATGTTTTACTTAAATTACTTAATATATATTTTAACCCATATCCATATTGATCTTTTAAATCTATAGAGCTATTATCTTTTTTGCTATGCAAAGAGTCATTGTCTATAATTTTATTTAAAGAAAGTTTGTTAAAAGCCTCTGTATGAAATAAATTTAAATAATCTGCTAAATTATCAATATTATTATTTAAAGTTACTAAAGCATCTAATTTATTAGCACTCTTCATACTTAAAGCATTGAAAGAATTAAGATATTTATTTCTTAAAGTTTTATTTAGTATGACATTTTCTAAAAAAGTTTCTAAGTAAAACGATTCCTTTCCAAAAGATAAGTTTTCTTCTTCTATTTGAACAGAATTACTGTTAAAAGCTAATTCTTTTGAGTCTTTAGTTTGAAGTAGTTCAAATGCTGGATTATCTTCAAACTTATATTTAGAGTAAAAATCATAATCAAAATCACTGTCATTACTCTTTTTCCCTGCTTCAATTTTTTTTATTAAATCAATGAAAGATTCAGAAGTAAATACTTTTTCTTCTCCTTTTTTAATTTTAATACTTTGATTTGTATTAGAAAAGAACTTTTTAAAAGTATTAAAAGTTCCTTCATCAATTAAATGAGGAGGAACTTTTAATGAAACAGTCAATTTCTTGATTAATTTTTCTTGAAAATCTTCTGTTTCTAAAATAGAAGGTAATAAATCTAAGGTAGAAGGATCTATTTCTAAAAAACCAAGAGTTTTATCATATTTTATTAAATTAACAACTTTTCCTGTTTCAAAATCTTCCAGATTTAAGTATTCTCCAAGTATATCAGCAAAAATTTCTCCAAATTTTTCAGGTTCTTGAATTCTAATTGTTGGGTTATTTGTTCCTAAAGTATGCTTTAAAAAATCACTTATTTCAAAGAAAAGAAAATCTTCTTTTTCATTTTTATCTTCTTTTTTAACAAAATCAGAAAAATTTCTTTTTTTAGCTAATGAATTTAGTGCACTATTCATATTTTCTTTATAAAGAGAATTATTAAGAGAAAGTAAAATATGCTTAAAGCTTGAGTTTTCATTAAAGTCTAAATCAAAATATTCAGGAATAGTATCTTTTATATCTTTTCCTATACTAGAATTATGAAGAAAAGAAATAGATTCTATAATTTCTTCTTGTGCTTTATGAGCTCCTTTTGTTTCAATTAGTTCTAAAGCACTACTTCTCCATTCATCAATTAATTTTATAAATATCTCTTTTTTCTTAATAAGAATATCCTGATCGCTTAAACTAGATTTATGAACGTTATTCATTTCATTGAAATAAACATTTTGAAATACCCTTATAAGGTTATTTTCAATAAAATTCTGACTTCTTTTAATAATTACAGACATGTCATTTTTTATAGAGTTTCTAGGGTCTGACATATCTTTATATTCTTTTTTAATACTATAAAGAGAATCAAACCATAATTTTAATTCTTCTTCGCTATCTTTACTAAATTCACTAATTTTTTCAATACTTTCAACAAAAATTAAATCATTTACATTATTAAATAATAAATCAACTGTTTTTGGATTTTCTAGTGAAATCAAAAGATTTTCTTTTTCTAATTCAGTTAACTTTCCTTGCGCTCTATCATTTAGAAGTTTTTTTAAAAAAGGTTTAGTTAAATCAAAATCTTCTTTTGAATGTAAGATTCTAAATGGATACATATCTGAAGAATCATTTCCTTCAAGCTTAGCCTTTAAACTTTCAGGAACATCATTTGGTTTAAAAAAATCAAGGGCTTCCTTCTCTGAAAAAGAACAGTCATCAAATTTATTAAATGTTTGACTTATTTTAACTTCTTCTTTGAATTTTTCAGTTAATAAAGAACTATATGTTTTAACTTTATAAAATTGAAAAATATTAGAAAACAAATCAAAAGATTCACTATCTATATCTTTATTGTTTTTAATAGCATTTTCAAATAATTTTAAGTCAATATTGTCTTCGTTAGTTATATTTTCAAAAAAAGAGATGTCTTTTTTAAAAATATTTTGAGTTTTTTTCATAATATCTTCATTTATTTTTTCTTCTGTAATCTCTAAAGACCCATCTTCTATCATATGATTGATAGTTTCAAAAAGTTTAGAAGTTTCACTAGGTGAACCATTATATTCATCAGGGAAATGTTTTTTAAACATAAAAGGAGCTAAGTCTTTTTTTAAATTAATAGTTTTGAAGTTAGAAGAATTATAAGCGGCTTGTGTCATTTTTTCAAAAATTATTTTTTTATCAATTATATTATATTTAGAGCCAACTTTACTGTTGGTTTTATAATTCTCCCATATTTTAAATAAATTTCCTTTTTGTTTTAAATCTTTTTCTTGTTTGTGATATGTATTAATAGTTTCATCTAGTAAAAAAGAACTTGAAATAGATTGAAGTCCTACATTTTTTGAAAAATTTTCATAGAATTCTTCATACTTATCAAAATCTTTAAATCCATCAGATGATTGTTTAAATTTTAAAAGAGAATAGTATTCATTTTTATCATTTTCATCTAAAGATTGATATTTATTAAAAATATCATTTCCTCTATCTTTCATAAATTTTTCTTTATCAAAGTCAGAAGTTTTTTGAGCTTCTTTAAAATAAGAAACATGATTTTTTAAAATAGTTTTAAATTCACTCTTATTAATATCATTTATATTTAAATAAGAATTTATAATATCTAACCTATTTCTATTAGAGCTACTAAGGAAAGATATCCCAATAGAACTGTTCAATTTATCTTTAAATTTATTAAAAACAGAAGGTTCAATGTTATATTTAGAATTTAATTTATTAATAATTTCTCCATTATTGTTTATAAAAGTTTCTTTAAAATTTTTATTTTGTAATAAAATCTTTATTTGACTTGGATCTTTTTCTATTCTTTCTATTAATTCATTAACAGTTTTTTCAAAATTTTCTTTATTTAATCCATTTTTTTCATTTATATAATCAGCTTTTTTTTGATTTGCTCTAAAAAAATCAGAATTATGTGTTTGTAAAAGATTAAACATACCATCATTAAATGATAAAGTTCCATTCATAAGTTTGGATTGATAGTGTTTAATCTTATTGTTAACTGCTTCTGAACCAGTATCTAAGCTATCTAATTGTTCAGACATCAATTGATTCATATCAGCAAGAGCTTCATGAAACATACCTCCAACAAACCCTATACTCTTATCAATAGCTTTTTCAGAAAAGCTATTTACATGACTTAAATCAGCATTCATAGCATTTCTAATATACATTTTATCAATGTCATCAACTAATGATTTAGTTGATTTAAAAGAATTTAAAGAATTAGAATTAAAATTTGGTTTTCTAGTTCCTTTTTTTATATTAAGTAAATCTTCTTTCAAAGATTCTTTTTGCTTATTAAGTACTTCTTCTTTTGAAGTTTCTTCTTCTTCTTTAAGAACTTTATTAGAGTTTTCAGTTATTTCTTTTAAATTTTTCTTACCTGTTTCTAAGTCCCATAAGTCTTTAATTGAAAAATTATATGAAAAATAATTAAAATGCTGTGCTTTTAATTTGTCTCTATCTTTTTCACTTAAATTTCTAATATTTGGCTCTGTTATTAAAGTTTTAAATAATCCTTCTTCTCTTTGGAAAACTTCATTTAAAGCATTTTTAATTCCTTCTGTGCTTGTGGAATGCTTTTCAATTGCTTTAAAAAATCTTTTTTGAAATTTACTATCATATTTTAAAAGAGCTTTTAAATCTTTATATTGTTCATCTTTAAGTATTTCAATAGCTTTATTTCCTAAAACTAAATCAGAAAGATTTTTATTATAGCTATCTTCCCATAAACTTGAAATATTAAATTCAGATATATTTTTATTAGAAGATTTCTCTAAATCTTTTAAAGATTTAGTTTTAAAGGTATGTCCAGAAAAAGATGTGTTATAGTTAATCAAAAGTTCTTCTAATTCACAAATTAAAGAGTTTTCAAACTTTAAAGATTTGAAGGTATTTAATAGGTCTTGAGTAGAAATATTAGAACTTCTATTTAATTTTAAAATAGTTTCAAAATCATTTATAGAACTACTTTTTATTCCTCTTTGGGTTAAAAGATCATTTATGTCTTCATATGGAATTGGTCTTATTAAAGACAAAGGGACATCTATACTTTCATCTAGCATTTTTATTTTGGGTATTTTAATTGAATTTTTTTCTAAAATGTCAGATAAAACAAGTAAAGATTCTCCTTGTATATTATTATCATCAAGTTTTCCATTTCTAAAAAGTTCAAATATTTCAGATTTTATTTCAGGATTGTAAGCAGCTTCTAAATTTTTATACAAATTAGACATAAATTCAAACTCTAAAAGTTCTTCTTTGAAATTATTATTAAGAATTAGATTGTTTTCTAAATCATTATTTTCTGAAATATTTTTTTCAAAGTTTTGATTGAAATTTATCCATAAAGAAGATATTTTGTCAGAATGAAAGTTGTCAGCATTGTTTTTATCTAATGAGTTGGCATGATTACTGCTTGTTTCTGAAAAATCAATTAAAGTAGTTAAATTATTTAAATAATCAAAATTAGATTTATATTTTAATTTAGTTAAAGTTTTAAAAGAATCATTATATTTAATAAATTCAGAGTTTTCTGCTTTATTAATAGATTTTAATGAATTTTGTATAGAATTAAAAATACTATCTTTTAATATATTTATAGCTTGGTAAATTTCATCTGTTGATTTTTCTTCTGGATTTTCAAAGATAGAGAAAAGTTCTTCATAACTATTTATTAATTCATTTTTAGAAACTGCTTTAACAAATGATTTGATATTACTATCTCTAAAATTTTTAAATTTTTCATTAAAGATAGGGTCTTTTAAAGTATATAAAAATTTTTGAACTTCTTTATTTTTATTTCCTTCAAAAGTAGGATTTGAAAAATCAAATGTTCTAACTAAATTATTTATATTAAATGGATTATCTAAATCATTTGAAAGAGCATCTGTTTTATCATAATTAATAAAAGTATTATCAAGAGCTTTATCAAGTATATTTGAGTCAATTAAATCAATCTTGTCTTCTTGAATGTCAAATTCTTTTTTAATTATTTCAAGCTCAGAAATAAACTTATTATAAGTTCCTTCTGGGTATAAATTTGTTTTTAAAGAGTTTAATGTACTGCTGGCAGATCCATTATGTATTGATTGTTTTAAATGAGATAAGTTGTCTTCAGGCATGTTAATTTTTTTAGATTCTTTTGAGTCAATTATTGAAAGCATTTTAAGAGTTTTTGTTTTATTAGAAGATATATTTAAAAGTCTCTTTATGTCTATTCTTTGATTCAAAATACCGATAACTTCAATTTTTTTATCATCATTTAAAAACTCTTTATTTTCATTTAGAAATTTAAAAAGGTTAAATGAACTATCAATAGTTTCTTCTTCAAAATAATGTGCTAAGGCTTCTACAAATTTAACAATTTTATCATCTTGTTTTTTAAAATCATTTAAATATTTTTCAGATAAAAAATCATTTGCTATTAAATTAAAGTAATTAGCTTTTACCTCTTCATTTTTGTTTTGAATAAAAGTTTCTGAAATAAAAGAGTCTTTACTTAAATTTAAATGAGATAAGTCTGATTCAAATAAGTCAATTGATTCTTCCTTTAAATTGTTCATGTTGTCATTAAAGTCTTCAACTTTCTCTAATAAGTCGATACTAGATTTATTAGAATGATTTTTAGCTGTCTTTTGAAAAATATAAAAGAATACTTTTTCCATTTCTTTATTTTTTTCAAGTAATTCATTTAAAGTTAAAGTTTTTTGGTTAATTGATTGTTCAATAGAAGAAGTTTGTTCTTGAATTGTTTTGATTTTGCTTTCTAAATCATCATTTTCTTTAAGAATAATTTCTTTTTCTTTATTCCAAGATTGATATGCTTTAAATTGTTTATTTAATCTTAATAAATCAACATTTTTACTAATACCTTCTTCATAATTTGAAATTTCACCATAGATTTTAGAATTTTCTTCTTCTAAATAAATAATGTTTTGCTCTAATAAATAAATATCTGAATCAGTTAAGTTTTCTTTGCTATTTGTTTCATTTGTTTCATTTGTTTCATGTAATTTTTTAAGAGCTTCATAGTCTTTTTGAAGTAAAATATTGTTATCTTTTAATGATTTTTCCTCATTAGAAATTAAAATTTTTAGTTCTTCATTTAGTTTATTTAAGTCTTCAATGTTTATTAAATCATTATAATCAGGACTGTTAAGAAACTTAATAACTTCTTCAAATTCAATTTCTTTAGACTTAATTTTATCTTGGTTGTACCTAACAGCACTACTTAAAAAGCTAGAATTTTTTTTAAATTTTGCTAAAAGTAAATGACCTTCTTCAATTAGTTTCATATATGACTCTCTTTAATTTATTTATTTTTAATAATTATACAGTATTTTTTAAAAAAACTATTAAGAGCTTTTTAAGTTAAGTTAAGATAATATTGTAAAAATAAATAATAAGGAAAGTTTATGGAAGCTTTATCACTAATAGATCAAAAAAGATATTTTAGAATAGAAGAAATTGAAGTTCAAAATTTTATAGGTTTAAAAAAAATATCAGATGAAAATAACAAATTCATATTGAAAATTGGAGATAAAGATAAATTTAATATTCTTTATGGTGAGAATGGAATGGGGAAAACAACTTTATTAGAACTATTAAATCCATATTCAGAAATGATATCAAGAGATATAAAAAAATCAATAGAATTTCCAGCATATAAGAAGGTAAGTTTGGTTTCAAACAAAGGAGAGAAAGTAAGAGTAGAAATTTCTTTTAATGAAAATTCAACTAAAGGATACATTTATATAAATGATGAAATAACAATTGAAACTAGAAAAGGAAATATAACTGAATTTAATTTTTTAATAGATAAAATATTTGGAGATTTTGATAAATTTAAAAATTCTTCTTTTTTAAGACAAGGTATAAATGAATTGATATCTGCTACTCCTAATGAAAGAATAAAGATATTAAATAAATTTATGCCAGATATATCTTTATATGATGATATAAAAAAGACTTCAGAATCAGAAGAGGCTGTCTTTAAAAATGATTTAAAGCATATAGAGTTAAGTATAAATGATTTAAAACTAACAGAAGCTTCTCAAAAAAATATTGAAAATTTTCCAATTGAAGAAATTGAAAGTAAAATAAAAAAACTAAATGAGTTAAAATTACAAATTGAGGAAAGTATAGAAAAAAAAGAGAAAGAATTGTCTGTTGAGGATAAAGAATTTATTAATTTTATATCTTTTTCAAAAGATTTATTAAAAGATGAAGATTTCTCTAAAATTTTATTAAGAGTAAAAGAATTAGAAGAAGAAATCTCTAAAATAGACAATATATCAGAAAAAGATATAGAGTCAAAAGAAAACCAAGTAAAAGAATTAGTAAAAGAATTAGAGGATTTAAATTATTTTTTAACTAATTTAAATAACATAAAAGATAAAGATTTTTTAGTATCAAAAAAAAATCAAGAGGTCTTAAAAATAGAACTAGCTAAATTAAAAGATATTGAAGAAAAGCTAAGCTATAAAAATAAAGTGAAAAAAGAATTAATAATCTTAGAAGAAAAGTTAAAAACTTTTAAAGTAATTAATAAGGTTGAATTGCAAGCAAGCAAAGTAGAAATAGAAAATAATATAAAAAAATTTAGAAAAGAAGTGTTAGAAAAAAGAGAAGAATGGCAAAAGAAAAAATCAGAATTTGATACTGTATCTTTGAATATTTCAAAAATAAATGAAAAAAATAAAGAAGATTTAAAATCAATGAGTATAAAAGAGTTGATAGTAAAGAATCAATTTTTTAGTAAAGAAAAAGAGAAACAAGTATTGAGAATGTCTCAATTAAAAGATGAAATAGAAAAATATGAAAAATTAATAAAAAGTTCTGATACAGAAAAAATAAAATGCCATTGTTGTAATTCAATTTTAGAAATTAAATTAGTAGAAAAAAGTATTTTGGAAAGAAAAGAAGAATTAGAAAAAATTCTAGTCTCAAATATTGATTTTAACAGAGATCTAGTTTATTTAGAACTTTTACAAGAAAAAATAGAAAAATACAGTGACTTTGAAGATAAAAAAATAGAATTAGAAAAAATAAAAAAAGATGGGGTATTAACTAAAGAAAAATTAGATTTAATAGAAAAAGATAAAGAAATTATAGAAGAAAAAGAAAAAGAAATAATAAAAATAGAAAATGAAAAAGAGCAAATAAAAAAACTAGAGGAAACAATATCTTATCTGCCAAAAGAAGACAATTTAGAAGAAATAAAGTTGTTAATAGATAGTAAATCAAAAGATTTATTATATATATCACATTTATATCAAAGAGACTTTTTTAAGGAAGGAATTGTTTCTGATTTAATAGCTGAAAATATTAAACAAATAGATTTTAAAAATCAATTAAAAGAAGAAATAAATAAATTTTTATTTGAAAGTAAAGCTTTACTTAAAAAGTCAAAAGATTTAAATGAAAATTTAAGTTATTCAAGAAAGCAGATTGTTAATCATGAAAAAGCAGAAATAGAACTAAAAGGAAAATCCAAAGAAATTATTGAAAAAACTATTTTTGAAAAAAAAGCAGAAAGAGGAAGATTAAAAGAAGATTACAAAAAAGCAAATGAGGAATTAAATGAAAGTAGTGTAAAAAAAGCAGAATATTTAAAAGATAAAAAAACTATGGATCTTACATTAGAAAAATATGAAAAACTATTAGAAGAAAAAGAAATTGCTGAAAATAAAAAAGAAGTAACAAATACAATAAAAAATTACAGTAATAGAATAAAAAAGAATTATATTGCAAATTTCTTTTCAGATATTATTTTAAATGCTAATGAGTTAATAGATTCAGAAGAAGGGACTCTTGGAGATATAAAAGTAAAAATAGTTCAGAAAAATTCTAGAAGTTTCAATATAGTTGCTTTAAGAAATGAAATTGAGACTGAAGATATTTCTTTACTTTCTGGGGCTGAACAAAGTGTTGTAGCAAGAAGTATTTATTGGTCATTAGCCAAAAATAATCATTTTGGTTTATTATGGTTAGATGAAAGTGATGGTATGTTATCTAAAAAAAATAAGCAAAGCTTTATAAATACTATTGATAAAGCAATTGATTCTTTTGGAGTAAATCAAGTGTTTATAATTTCTCATAATGAAGATTATTTAAAATTAAGTGATAGAAATATAATTCTTAAATAATTTTAAATAAAATAGCTATCTTGATTTTTTATATTGATTGTCTTTAACTTCTTTCTATTAAAATTATTTTGAATTAAAAAACATTATAATTAAAGTAATAAAAAATAGAGAGAGAAAATGGGTAAAATAAATTTTGGAACTACTAATTTCAATGATGATATTGTTTGGGATTCAAAAAAAGTCTTAAATGGTCATATATTATTAGTTGGTTCTAGTGGATCAGGAAAAACATATAACATAAGAAAATTATCAAGAGAAATTATCAAAAATCCTAATGCAGAGGTTCATGTTCTTGATGTTCATGGAGATATTGATTTAGGAGACGATATAACTTCAACAATAAAGTTTAGTGAAACTTCAAATTATGGTTTAAATCCTTTAGAAGTAAGTGAAGATTATGATTTTGGAGGGGTTAGGAAAAAGATTAGAAGTTTTATTTCAATGATTAATAATACAGGTAGAAAGCTTGGTTCAAAGCAAGAACCTGTATTAAGTAACTTAGTAGAAGATTTATATGCAACAAAGGGATTTTATAGAAATATACCAGATTCTTGGGATATTAGAAAGGAAGTTAGAAAAAATCCAGCTTCAAAAAAAGAATATCCAACTATAAATGACTTAAGAGTATTTGCTGAATATAAATTAGACCAAATGCTTATTGGTTCAGATGGAAAAGCAACACAAGCTCTAGAAAAATTAAATAAAGAGTATCAAAAATTACAAAAAACAAATAAATCAAAAGATGTAGATGAAGCAAAGTTAGATGAATCAAAAAGAGCCTGTATAGATTTATATCAAGAATTTATCAATAGTATAGAAACAGGTTCAGAGTTAAAAGACATATTGAAATATGATAAAGCTGAAACTATTAGGTCAGTATATGAAAGAATAAAAACTATTGAAGATTCAGGGATTTTTAAAAATAAAAAGCCTAATTTTGATAGAAGCAAACCTATAAAGAGGTATGATATAAAAACTTTGATAAAAGAAGAACAAAAAATGTTTGTAGATGTTCTTTTAGAAATGATTTTTGTTAAAGCTAAAGAAAATGGTCAAGTAGATGAGCCACAAACTTTTATAGTTATAGATGAAGCTCATATATTTATAAATGATGAAGATTCTCATATCATAAATGTAATAGCAAAGGAAGCTAGAAAATTTGGTATAGCATTGATATTAGCTTCTCAAAGTTTTACTCATTTTAGTGAAGATTTTTTACAATCTACTGCTACTAAAATAGTTTTAGGAATAGATGAGATGTATCATGATGGTAGTGCTAAAAAATTAAGAATTGAACCTAAAATGTTTTCTTATATAGTTCCACATCAAAAAATATTAGTACAGGTAAAAAACAAAGGTGAAAAAGCTAAGCCTTTAACTTTAGTAGAAAATAAATAAAATAATTGAAAATAAATAAAATTTATGTTATTATTCTGGATATTAACTAATTAATATTTAAAGGAATAATTATGAATAATAAAATCGATAAATTAATTGAGCAAGCAATATATAATAAGTATATTGATATATTAGAAGATGCTGTTCTAACAAAGAAACTATCTTCAATTTTATCTAAGCAATTTTCAAAAACAAGTAAAAAGAAAGACTTTATAAAAGAATATTTAGAATTAGAAAAATGTATTCAGTATCCTGGGCAAGAAATAGCACTAGTTGAAGTTCTATTATCAAATTATTTAAAATTAACAATAGAAGAAAGTCTTCTCTCTATGAAAAGTAATTTAGAGCAGAAAAAAGAAGAAAAAAAAATTAGCTCTAATTAATTCTAATTACCATTTCCTTCTTCCTCTTGAGCTTTTATTAATAAATGAGGGGCTAAACTTAAAAGCCCCATTAAAGAAAGTTCTAATATTACTTCTTTTTGCTCAGTAGCAGTCAGTTCAGATTTTTCTAATTCTTTTTTAATGACTTCAATTTCTTTATCATATAAGTCATCTTTTACTTTTCTCAAGTCTACTAAATGAGCAATTATTTGTGTTTTAGTCATTGTCTTTACTATTAAGTAAATTATCATCATTAATTAAATTATTTTTATTTTTAATTTGAGATATTTTTTCAAAAATAAATAAGAAGCAAATAAAAGCAAAAGCTAAAAAAGATATAAAGGCAGTTAAAACTGCATTCTTAGTAACCTCATAAGTAATTAAGCTTCCAATAAAGAAAATTACTATCATAATGATAGGAAAGAAAAATCTTAAAGTAGGGTTGTTCATAAATAAATCCTTTTATATTATTTTTTATATATTATAACGTTTTCTAATAGAATATCAAGTTCAAGCTTTTCTTTTTTTTTGATTAATTCATTAGATTTGTTTTTTTTTAAATCTTGGAAAGAATTAATTAAATGTTCTTTTTCAAGAAATGATTTTTGTAAAAAAACTAAATTATTAGTTTCTTTTTTTAATTTATTATTAGATATATGCTTAGCTTTTACTAAATTTGAAACTATTGTGTTTTTGATAATTAAATCTATTTTTTTATAAGTTCCTTCATTAAAAGAATTATTGTTTAGAATTTTATCTTCAATATCGGAAAGCTCAGAATTGATTTGGTTTATATTTTTTTTAATCTTATTTAAAGCTATTTCTTCTTGCTTAAGTTGAGTTTTTTTAATATTCTCTAGTTCATTAAGAGTTTTTATCTCTTTTTTTAACTTTTTCATAGAAATCCTTAGGTTATTTAAAAATTATATCTAAAATTAAGCTTATTTAGTTAAAATGTTATTGAGCAATATAAAAAGCTCTTAATAAAAATAAAGGATAATTAATAATGGTTGAAAAGTTAAAGCTGGAAGTTGAAAAAGTTTACGTATTGGATACAAATATTTTACTACAAGATGCTAGTTCAATATTCAGTCTTTCAGATAATAGTAGTAATTTAATAGTGCTTCCTGAAACAGTATTGGATGAAATTGATAGTAAAAAATCAGGTTTTGAAGAAATTAATTTTCAAGCTAGGCAGTTTGCTAGATTTTTAGAAGATGCTAAAATTACCAAAAAATATGAAGAAGAAGAAAGCCCTTTAAAAATAGTAAGATGTGAAATTGAAGAAAGTAATTCAAAAAATAAAGTAATAATTGACATTATATCAAAAGATAGATATATAGTTTCTCAGGAAAAAATTGAAAGAAATATAAGTAATGATAGAAAGATTTTAGAAGTAGCCAAAGATGCTCAAAGTTTTTATGAAAAAGATGCTGAAAATTTTTCTTTTGTATCAATGGATATCATGGCAAGAACTAGAGCTATATCAATGGGTTTAAATACAGAAGCTCTAAGAGGAATCAAAATAGAGGATAATGACTTAAAATTTGTTAAGGAGATATCTGTAACTTTAGAAAAGTTAATTACACTAAAAGCAAATGGATATACTAATAAAGAATTATTTAATGGGATTTTTATCAGAGAGCTTGATCCAGAGCATACCCCAGAAAATTTTAATTATATTTTCAATTTTCCTTGTGGAGCAAAAGTTTTAGCATTAGTGATAAAAGAAAAAATATATGGAATAGATGAAGTAGAAATGAGAAATCAAGCTATTAATCCAAGAAATATAGAACAATTGTTTTTGTCACAAGCAATATTTTCAGAAAATATAAATATAGTTTTAACTGCTGCTTTAGCAGGTTCAGGTAAAACTTTATTAAGTTTGTCTGGAGCTATGAAGTTAGTTAGAAAGAAAAAATATAATAAGATACTTTATGTTAGAAACTCTATTGAGTCATTAGATAAAGGAGAAGATGTAGGGTATCTTCCTGGATTAGAGTCTAAATTTGAAATTTATAATTATCCTTTATATGATAGTTTAGAATATATAGTTAGACAAGAAATTAAAAAATCTAATAATAACACTTCTGGTAAAAGTAAAAATGCTGAAATAAAAGAAGAAGAAGTGTCTATGAATGTAGAAAAAGCTATTGAGAGACATAACATTGAAACTATGTGGGTTGGAGAGATGAGAGGTAGAACTATTAGTGAATCAATAGTAATAATAGATGAAGCTCAAAATATATCTAAGAAAACAATGCAGTTAATATTATCAAGAGTAGATAATACTAGTAAAATTATTATTTTAGGTAGTAATTTACAAATAGATAATGTATATGTAAATAAAAATACTAATGGGTTAACAACTTTATTAAATGCTACTAAAGAAGTTCATAATGAAGTTAATTTATATGCAGTTGAATTAAAGAAAGTTCTTAGAGGACCTATTACTGAGTTTGCTGAAAAAATTTTTAGTAAAAAATAAATTAAATATTTTATTGAAATATTGAAGTTTTTTTTATATAATAAAAGAGAAGAAACAAATAAAAAGGAAAAAAAATGAAAAAATTAGTTAAATTAGCTGTGGCTGGAACTTTATTGGTTGGTTCTACTGTATTAGCAGGAGAGTATCAAAAATGTGCTGGTTGTCATGGACAGCAAGGAGAGAAAAAAGCTCTTGGTAAATCAAAGCCTTTAAATATAATGAATGCTACTGATTTTAAAGCAGCTATGAAAGGTTATGTTGATGGTACTTATGGAGGTTCTATGAAAGGGCTTATGAGAGGTCAAGCTAAAAGAGTTAATGATGTGCAATTAGAAGCTATTGTTAAAGAATTAAACCTTAAATAAAAAAACTTATATAAGATTAAAAAAAGCCTACTTCTTAAAAGAAGTAGGCTTTTTTAATGAAGACATTTTATTTTGATAAGAATTTGATTTATTTTTTTCTATTAAAAAGTATTTATTTAAATAAATAGAAATGATGGCTAACATAGAAATAGCTAATATTGTCTCAAGAAGTATAAAGGCTTTATTTGACTTCATATTTAGAAATTACTCTTTCAATATTAAAAGAATGGTAATTATTTAATTTTAAATTTGAATTGTAATTTTTATATTTTAATTTTTTGAGTTTTTTATAAAAATCACTTTTTAATTTATTTTTTTCAAGTTTGAAATTATTATTTAAAAAAGCAAGTTTTTTACTAGCTTTAAGTAAGTTGATTTTAAGTGCTTTAAGCTTATTAACTTTATCTAGGTCTTCTGGTAAGAAAAAGTCTTTCTTTTTAATAGTATTTATTTCTCTAGTAGTATGTTCTAAATCTTTATTGTACTTATTAGTAGCAAGAGTTATTTCTTTTGCATAATTAAAATCATTTAAATATCTATTTAACTTAGTGTTTAAGTTTTTAGTTTTTAGAAAATATTTTAGTTCAGTAAAGTCTTCTAAAAGAGCCTTTTTATGCTTTAAAAGATTATTCAAATAAGTTTCTTTATTAGAGTTAATTTTATTCTCTAAATCATTTATTTGATTTTTGGTTCTTCTTAAAAAAGTATTTATTTTATTTTCATGGTCTGAAAAAGAAAAAGGAAGTTCTTCTTTTGTTAGTTCAGTTGATATTTTTATGTTTTTAAAATACTTATTGTGAGTTAATTTTTTAGGTAATTTATCAATAGCTTCTATTTTGTCTTTTAAAACAATACTTGAAGCATTTATTGTTGATAAAGTTAAAAAAGATAGGATAAGGTATTTTTTCATTTTTTAGTCTCTTCAATATATTGAAAAAATGCTTGCTCTATTATATCATTAGATTCTAGTAATATTTTATATTTAGAATAAAAAAAAGCTTTTTTTATAATTTCATCAAGTGCTATTTCAGGGTCTTTATCTTCAAGTAATTTAATTTCTTGAACTATTTCAGGTCTTTGAAGTAATTCCTTATAAGAATAGCCTGATTGCCTAAATTCTTCTCCACATTTCCTAGAAGCAAAATCTTCTAGGTCGTTTTCAAAACCAGATATTATTCTTGAAGTTAAGTCCCTTATTTTTCTATGCTCTTCAAGTCTTAAAAATTTAACTAAATCAACTACAGATTTTTCAGATATATCAGTATCTACAATAACTGCATTTAATTTTCTAATTAAAAATTTTTCAAAATTAGTAATAAACTCTAAAATAGTCATTGGTATCCTTTTATTATTTTATTTATAATTATATTCAAAAAAAAGTTTTTTTTAATCTTCCCATTTATTAATTAATAGAGATAAGTCTTTGGCTTTAAGTTTATTAACACTTCTTAACTTATCAACAAGTGCTTGTGTAGGAGATATATATTTTCTACTTAAATGTATAGCTTTGTTTTTTTTAAATTCTCCCATATAACCAAACCATTTTAGCTTGTTTGCTATATAAATAGAAATAGCTGGGTCTTCAACAAAAACATCAGATTGTATTACGTCTCCTATTTGTAAATCTAAGAAATCAGTAAAATTTACAGACTTTTCTAAGATTACTCCTTCAACATTAACTTCTGAATTTAATAGAACTTCTCTCATTTCAGCTTTTAATGATTCAGAAGTTCTATTTTTAGCTTCAACTAAAACATTCATCATAAGTTTGTCTAAAATTGGTTCAAGGTAAATAACAGGGTAACAAATTGATATGTAACCAACTTCTTCTCTAATCTTTACTTCATATGTAGTAAGAATGATAATTTCATTTCTAGCAGCAATTTGAACTGTATTATGATTTGAACTTGAACTTTCTAAGGCAAATTCTAAATGCTGAACACTTGACCAAACATGATTTAATTCTTCCTCCCAAGTATTAGAAACAATACCAAGGATATTTAATTCAATATCTGTAAACTCCTGTTTAGTTAGTTGTTCATTTAGACCATTTCCTCCAAGCATTCTATCAAGAAAATTACTTATAATATTTTGATTAAATTCTATCACACATTTACCATTTATAGGTTTTACTTTATAAATATTAAATAAAGTAGGGGAATTAATAGACATGATAAACTCATTATATGTCATTTGGTCAGCTGAAATAAAATTTACTTCAACTATATTTTTAATCATAGTAGACATTTTATTAGAAACTATTCTAGAAATTTTTTCATGAATGCTACTTAAAACTCTTAGTTGATCTTTACTAACTCTATTAGGTCTTTTAAAATCATAAGCAGTGAAATTTTTGTTCTTTATTTCAGAAGAGTTACCATAAAGTTTAGAAAGTTTACTTTTACTTTCTTTTGCTACATCAATAAGTTTATCAATTTCTAATTGGTCTAAAAAATCAGCCATAATAAATTCTCCTTAATTTTCTTCAATAATAGCATTGAAGCTACCTTGCTGTTTTAGTTTTTTAATAATGTTAACAATGTCGAAAAAATCAACTTTTAAAATTTTCAATGTTTTTAAAACATCTCCTAAGTAAGGTAATTCTGATTTACTAGATTTTATCATACCTTTATCGATATTAATTAAAATACCATCTCCTAATTCAGTATCTCCTAGTTCCAAATCTTTAGAAGAAGATATTTTAAGAGAAAAATCTTTGGTTATAATAACAGTCTCTTTAAGTTGAACATTATTACTTGTAACAATATTTTGATTTATTTTATCAATGGTTATTATTGGTTGTTGATTTGTTTGTTGATTATCTAGCTCAATATTTAATTCAGAAACTCTTGATAAAAATTTTAAATTTGAAATATCAAAAGGTTTTTTTAAAGAAATATTTTTATTATCTTGGGCTTCTGCTACTTTGATTCCATAAAGTTTATTAATAGCTTCTTCAACTTTAATAGCTGTATTTAAATTAGGATTTCTAAGTATTAAATTATTATTTGATTTATCTTTTATAGTAAAGTTCAATTCTTTTTCAATAAAGCATTTTTGGTTTAAAGAAGCAGTTGTTGTTTTAACATCAGAAAGCTTTCCTTGGCAAATAGCATATATGTTTCCATCAACTCCTTTAAGAGGAGTTAGTAATAAAAGACCAGTTTCTAAAGAATTAGAATTACCAATAGAAGATACATCAGCAAGAATAGGTTCTCCAATTTTAGAAAAAGGCATTAAAGAAGAAGTTACCATAACACTAGCTATGTTTTTACTATTAAATTTAGATAAATCTTTAAAAGTTCCATTAGCTTTTAAATATTTAGCTAATTTATTTTCAGTTTCAATTGATTTGTCTCCAGTTCCATTAAGTCCAATTACAATTCCAAACCCTGTTAAGTGGTTCTGTCTCCATCCAGAAAAATCACTAATTTCTTTTAGAAGAATGGCATTTATTTGTGAATAAATAAAGCAAAAAGAAATAATTAGTTTTAAATTCATCAAAAGCCTTTTTATTTTATTATAACCAAAAAACAATCAAAAGTTAAGAAGTTTAAGTAAATATTTTATAAATGAAAGAGAAATAAAGAGAGAAATTTAAAATAAAAAAGTATAGAAGATATACTTTTTTATTATTTTTATTTAAGTATTAAGTTTTTAGCAGCAACTTCTTTATCAGAAATATCTGCTGTTTTTACAGTAGTCATAGTAGAGAAAAGAGCTTGAAGCTCTTTTGTTTTTTCAGTAACAGATTTAACAAATACTTCTGTACTTTTTCTTGTAATATCAACATATTGAAAGTTCATAATAGCTCCATCTAATCTAATCTTATCTTCTGAGATAACATCTCTTATTTTAATAAGTTTAGATAAAACAGAGTTAATATGCTTTTTATTAGAAAGAAGTTCTATTTTTTCTTCATTTGATAAATTAGAACTTTCTAAAATATCATTTTCTAAAATGTTAGATATAGCTTCAAGTTTTTCTATAACTTTTGAAGTATTAGAGCAAAAATTTGTATACTTTTCCTCTGTTTCTTCTATACCATCCATTATTTTGTTGGCAGTTTTTTCAGTTAATAGCATCTTAGAACCCTCCTTTTTTAAGAATTAAAAATATCAATTAATTTATCAATATCATCAGTACTTTGCATTTCAAGGTCTAAGTCAGAATCGCCAATAATCATAGTAGCGGAAGAAGTTCTTTCTTTGTCTGATTGACTTCCTTCAAATAAAATATTTAAATATTTTATAAGAGCTCTCATAACATTTATAACTCTTTCTATTTTTTGTCTGTTGATATCTTGATATTGCATTAAAGACATAGCTTCAATTAAAATATCATTAACATGATTTAAAATTTCTTTTGAATCAGAAATACTATTATTAATTTTTTCAAGTTTTTCATGAATAGCTGGAACATCAATTTTTCCAATTTCTTCTGTAACTTCTTTTAATAATTCATCTACTTCATTGATATTTTCTTTTGCCCAAAAAGCATTCTCAGAAACACTAGACATAATGTCAAAAACTTCTGTTGCTTTCTTTTCCGTATCTTTTGTAACTTTATCTAATTGACTAACAATTTTTACTTCTTCTGGTATATCATCTGTAGAAAAAAAGTCAGATAGACTAGCTCCATCGTTTCCTCCTCCAGATGTGTTTTCAGAAGGACCTTCTTCCGAAGAAGACTCGCTTAAAATTGAATTCAATAATTCTTCATTGTTATTATCTTCCATATTACTCTCCTTTTAAATATTTTGACAAAATCATCTATTGAGATAATACAGAGCTGATTTTTTCTTTTAATAAAGCTGCTGTAAATGGCTTAACAATATAATTGTTAACACCAGCTTTTAAAGCGGTAATTACTTCTGCTTTACCACCTTCCGTAGTAATCATAATAATAGGAAGTTTTTTAAAAGAATCAGCTCCTCTAATATTTTTAACTAAATCTAATCCTGACATAACTGGCATATTCCAGTCAGTTAAAACTAAATCTATTTCTTCATTATTTAAAAGCTCCCAAGCTCTCTCTCCGTTTTCAGCTTCCATAATATTATTATTCTTATAACCTAACTGTAAAACTACGTTAGTAATAATTCTTCTCATTGTAGAACTGTCATCAACAACTAAAATTTTCATTTTTAACTCCTGTAAGTAATTTATCTTTCAATAATTATATTGTTATTATATTCAATTTTATTTTTTTTTCTTAAATTTTAAAAAAAAAATTATCTTTTTAAACCATTGATAGTTTGAAGTATTTCATCACTTGTTTGGATTAATTTACTATTAGCCTCATAAGCTCTCTGTGTTGATATTAGCTCAGTCATTTCATTTACTAATGTTACATTACTCCCTTCAAGAAATCCTTGTTCAACTCCTCCCATGCCATTTAATGTGGGGTTTGCTAAAATAGGAGTTCCTGAGTTTCCACTTTCCATTGCTAAATTATTACCAACTTTTGAAAGACCTGCTGGATTTATAAAATCTGCTAATTGAATTTTACCAACTTCTGAATGAGTTCCATCATTATTTACAACAGTTACACTTCCAGATTGAGAAATTGAAATATCATTTGCAGAAGATGGAATAGAAATTGCAGGTTCTAAAAAGTCTCCATTGCTAGTAACAATATTTCCATTTGAATCAATTTTAAAATTACCATCTCTTGTGTAAGCAGTTTCTCCATTTCCCATTTTTATTTGAAAAAAACCAGAACCTGCAATAGCTAAATCCAGTTTGTTACCAGTATGCTTAAGTGAACCTTGTTCATGAATAGTATTTACTGCTGATACTTTAACTCCTAATCCAACTTGCTGTCCTGTTGGGTTATTATTAGAAGAACCTTTTGCACTTGAATATCCAAGTTGTTGGTATATAAGGTCTTTAAATTCAGCTCTTCCTTTTTTAAATCCAGTAGTATTAACATTAGCAATATTATTAGAAATAACATCCATTTTATGTTGTTGAGCTACCATACCTGTTGTTGCTGTATCTAAACTTCTAATCATTTTAAATCCTTTTAAATATTTTTAAGAACAACTTCTTTAGTTATAATTATTTCTTTAACGTCATCATTTACCATAGAGAACATTATTGGTTGTAATATTTTTTCAAAAATACTTCTTAAACCTCTTGCCCCTGTTTCTCTTTTTAAGGCAGTTTCAGCTATTAATTCAATAGCTTCATCATTAAAATCAAGTTTTATACCATCTATATTAAAAAGAAGCTTATATTGTTCTAATAAAGAATTTTTAGGTTCTTTTATAATAGATACTAAATCTTTTTTCTGTAATTGGTCAAATATAGTTATAACAGGTATTCTTCCCATTAATTCATTAATAAATCCATAATTAACAAAATCAGATATTTCTATTTTATGTTTAAGTTCTGTATTATCTGCTTTGTCTTTATTATTAGTTTCTTTAGTATTAACTTTAAAACCTAATTTTTTAGAACTTAGTCTTGATTTTACAATATCCTCAATACCAGCAAAGGCTCCTGAGAAAATAAATAAGATATTGGAAGTATTTATTTTAGATTTAGATTCTTCATTTCCAAAAAGAAAAGATTGATTTTCATTATTTTTCAAAGGTATTTCTATGTCAGCACCTTCAATGATTTTTAAAAGAGTTTGTTGTACTCCTTCTCCAGAAATATCTTTGCTTTTACTAGAATGACTGTTTTTTTTAGCTATTTTATCAAACTCATCAATAAATATAATACCTTTTTCAGCTAATGACATATCATTGTTAGCTTCTTTATAGAGTCTAACTAATGAATTTTCAATATCATCTCCCATATAACCAGATTCAGTTAATAAAGTTGCATCAACAGTAACCATTGGTATATTTAAATATTTAGAAATTATTTTAGCAATCAAAGTTTTTCCTGATCCAGTTGGGCCAGCAAATAAAAGATTAGACTTTTCAATTTTTATATCCGATTTTTCATTCCATTGAATTCTTTTGTAATGATTATAAATAGAAGTTGACATAATAGATTTAGCTTCTTCTTGATTAATAATGTATTCATCTAGAAGACTTTTAATTTCAAAAGGCTTTTTAATAATAATACTATTCTCAACATTATCTTCTTTTTTGTTTTCAAAATCTAAATTTACATTTTCAATACAGTTACTTTCATTAAGCAATACATACATACTATCTAAGCAGTTCATACAAATATGAGAGTCTTCATATTCATTAGATAGTAATAGCCCAGCTTCTTTTTCAGGTGTCCCACAAAAACTGCATGAAGAAGCTAATATTTTATTGTTTTCATTCATTATTTATTTCCTTTCTTTTAAATTATAACTATTGTATAACAAAACTTTTAAATAGTATTTTTTTTATTTCAATATCGTCTTCTATTTGAGAAAATAATTGATTAAATTTTTCTTTTAATTCAATTTTTAACTCATTTTTACCAGAGTAAGTATTTAAGAATTCAAAATTCTTTTCAGAAACTGTTGTTAAAACTATATCTGAAAAATAACTATTAAATTTTGATAAAATCTCTTCTGAAACTTCTGATTGGTTAAAAACCAAATCAATTTTTAATTTAATAAAATTAGAAGAAGACCCATCTTCTGAAGCTATATTAGAAACAAACTCATCTAATGAATGTATATAAGCTTCTGATAAACTAATTTCTTCTCCATTATCTTGATATTTTTTTTCAACTTGTTGCTCTTCTTGCATTTCTTCTGTTAGTTCAGAATCTTCTTGATTTAAAAAAGAATATCCTAAAAAACTAACTACTCCTAGTAAAATAACTGAAACAATAGAAAGAATTAAAACCAATTTATTTTTTGGTTTCTTTTCTTGCTCAGTTTGTTCAGCTTGTTGCTCTTCTTGCCCGTTTTCTTCTGCCATTTTTATTGCTCCTTAAAATTTAATAATTCTTTCATTAATATTGAAGAATTGTCAGCTTCCATTTTTTCTAATATTTTAGTTCCTGTGCTTTTTTTTAACTTAACAAAAAGCAACATTGCTTTTTGTACTTCTCCTTCTACTATTAATCCATCAAGAATTGGTGCAGATTTTTTTACTTTCATTTTTTGAAATTGCTCAATAGTTCTTGTGATAATTTCTTGTTTTATTTCTTGTAATAACATTTGATTTTTATTAAATAATGCTTCATATTTTTTTTGCTTTAAATTTAACTCTTCAATTAATTTATTTTTTTCTTTATCAAACTTTATAACATTTAATTTCAATTGCTCATCTTTTAAGTATATTTTTTTGTCAAGCAAATTAATATATTCTTCTTTTTGAATTAAATCCTTGCATTTATTATTTTCTGAATTTAAATTCTCAAGCTTTAAACTAAAATCAGAAAAGGTTAAAGAGAAAAAGCATAAAGTAAATATTAATTTTTTCATGAAAACATTCCTATGATTTTTTTAAATAAAGATTTCTTCTTTTTATTAGAAAATAAATATTTTTTTATATTAAAATTTTTAACTTTTAATTGTTCTACATAAACTGAAAATTTATATATGTCAATAATAGATTCTTTTACTAATATTTGTTCTTCTAAAAACTTTACCTCTTCCTTTTGAACAAAAGAAGAGGTAAAGTCGTTTTTGAAAATCAAGTTCCAATTTCCAATATTTAAAAAGGTACTTGCTGCAATATTTTCAGCAAAATATATACTATTAATATTTTTAGATTCAATACTTAATTTCTTTAAGCTAGATAAAATATTTTTCTTGTTTAATAAGAAATAATAAGAAAAAGAATGAGAGTTTCCATATAAATCAATATTCTTACCTTCAAAAAATATTTCTTCTTTTTTTTCAAAAGAGTTATCAATATTAACTTTATATAAAAGAGGAGATAAAACAATATTAAATCTTTTATTTGGTTTAAAATTTTCTTTAATAAAATTCTTATTAAAATCTAAAATTCTATCATCTAAAACTAAAGTTAAAGTTTTTAAATTATCTAATTTAATATCATTCATTTTTAATACCTCCTTCTCTTATATTTTAACTTAAATTTTTATATTTGAAGGTTGTCCAACAATTACAGAATCAGAAACTAAAATATTTCCAACATAAGCTTTACATTCAGCATAAAAAAGTTTATCTTTCATTTTTATATTTTTTACTTCTGTAACATATTTTATTTCAGAACCAGGGAAAACAATTTTTCTAAAAGAAGCTTTTACTATACCACTAAATAACATAGTAACTTGATTTTCTCCAACTATTTCATTCATCATTTTTTTAAAGAAAATAGAACCAGCTTGTGCCATTCCTTCTAATAAATAAACTCCTGGGTAAACAGGTTGAGTTGGAAAATGTCCTTTAAATATAGGCATATCTTCTTTAATTAAGAATCTAGCTTCGCTTTTACCATTTAAAACAACTTGCTCATTAGGATTTAAACCTTCTTTTTGCTCAGCAGTATATTCAATATATTCACAATGATCTACAAGTAAAAAGGGTTCTCTATGAGGAATAAGTTCGTTAATTTGCTCTAAATCAATATCTCTTATAGTTTTAGTTATTTCCTCAGGAAGTTCCATAGTTTCAAAATCCATTTTCATATCTTCAACATTTATGTCATCCATATTAATATTTTCCATTTTTAAAATCCTTTTTATTTAATTAACTATATATTAACATAATATATAAAAAAAGTTAAGAGTTATTGATTATTTTTCTATATTATCAAATTCTAAATTGTTATGAAGGTAAATAGATTTGTAATTATTTAATTCATATAGAGGAGAAAGTTTATTGAAAATATTTTTATAAGAAGCAAGTTCATTAAGTCTAAGTACAAAAACATCTTCAAAAACTAATATTTCAGCTCTTGAAATAAATTGATTTTGAACATAAATATCAGCATTGTCTCCTGCTGTTTTATTTAGTTCAATAACATCTCCTATTTTTAAATTTAATAAATCTAATACAGAAACATAAGATTCTCCAAGAGAAATATTAATTTTACTCTCTAAGTCATAATATTCAGAAATTAAAATTTGTAATTGTTTTTTTAATAACTGATCTGCTAAGCCTTCAATTTCTAAATCTAGATTAGTAGAAGGATTGACTTCATAATTTTTTTCTTCTTGTTGTTCTTCTTCATCATCATGTTTAATCAAAGTATAGCTCCATTTTTATATTATTTCTTGTTATATTAGATTATTTCTTGTTATATTATATTGATAATAAAAAGAAAATTATCCTTCTGCTTCTTCAAGTTCAATTTCTTCTTTTTCAAGAAGTCTTGATATAGTTTCAAGTACTCCTGCTTGTTTTTGATCAATGTCTTTTTGCTTAACTCTTTTTAAGTAATTAAATTCTTCTTCAAATATTTGCTTTTCTTCTTCTCCAAAGGATTGTAAGAACTTATCATAAACTTCTTCTTTTGCACCCTTTAAAGCAATAGCTAAATCACTCTTGTCAATAAGAGGTTTAATTTTAACGAAATCTTCATTGACAATTTTAACAATATCATCAAATGTAAACATATTTTCTTTAATTTCTTTTGATAAATCAACATCAAACATTTCAATAAGGTCAATAGTTTCTTTACCTTTACTACCCATTTTATTAAAGATGTTGGCAACAGATCTTGCTCCACCAATTTGAACTTGATTAGAGCTAAGTTTTTCAAGCTTTCTTTCAAGCATCATTGAAATATTTTGAATAATGGTAGGAGAAATATCTTTTAAATTTGCAATTCTAATAGAAACTTCAATAACTAAGTCTGGATTAAGGTTGAGCATTACCTCACCTGCATAACCTTCTTCTAAGTGAGACATGATAATAGCAATAGTTTGGGGATTTTCATTTTGTAAGAAAGTAGCAAAAGTTGCTGGTTTAATTTTTTGAGCAAATCCAAACAGATTATCTTTTCTAATAGAAAGAAGGAGTTTTTCTAAAATATGATTGGCTTCACTTCCTCCAAATGTTTTAGTAAGTAAACTTCTTGCTGCTTCTGTTCCTCCATTTAGAATAAAAGCATTTGATTGCATAATATAATGCATTTCTCTTAATATTTCTAAACCATCATGTCTATTTAAATTTTGAATTTGAATTATTTTTTTAGTAACCTCAGTTACTTCTTTTTCATTGAGATGTAGAAAAATTTTAGAAGATACTTCTTCTCCTAATTCAGTAATAAAATAGGCTACTTTTTCAACTAGTGTTATATTTTCAATTGACATTATATTTCTCCTGAAGAAGTTAATAATTTACTAAGAACCCTAGCAATTTCATCTTCTTTATTTTGACACATTTTATTTAAGCTTTTAATAATTTCAGTTCTTTCAAGCTCTTCTTTTTCATTACCTTTTGACATTTCAACTAATTCTTCTGAAATTTCTTGTTGTAATTTTATTTTATTAGTTTCTCTTCTTTGTTTTGACATTTCAATCTCGCTTTCAAATTCTTGTCTTTTTCTCTCTCTTTCTCTTTTCTTTTTAATTAAGTCAGAATCTGTTTCAATATCAACTTCTTGATTAAGAATATGTATTCTTTCTGCTTTGTCTATAAATTTCTTATAGAATAATCTAATTAAAAAGAAAGCTAGTAGCCATTGGAATAAAGTTGAAAAGTCAGAAAAATATTTTAAAGAAGTTTCATAATATTCTTTTACTTGATTGCTATCATCTTGTATTTCATTAGAGAAAAAGAAATCAAAACCAGCAACTTCAACAGTGTCCCCTCTTTCTTCATTATATTTAACAATAGATTTAGTTAAGGAAATAACTTTCTTTTCTATTTCATTTTTCTTTTTCTCATCTTTGAAATTAGAAGTATTAAAAGAAACAGAAACCCCAATTTTTAAAATTTTAGCAAAGGTGTCATCTTTACTACTGCTTACTTCTTTTGAAATTTCATAATTATTAACTTCTTTTTCTTCTTTTGAAGAATTGATAGGACTTGCTTTTTTACCATTTATATCTTGCTCTTGTAAATTAGATTTAACTCCTGGAACAGAACCTTCTTTATTAGAAGAAGTTGTTTTAGCTTGCTTAGCAAAAGATTGAGAGCTTCTTAAAACTCCTTCTGGGCTAAAAGTTTCAGAACTATGAGATTTTTGAACAAATTCAAAATCTAAATTAACTCTTGCTTTTAAATTATGAATGCCTCCAACAATAGGAGATATTACTTCAATAATCTTTTCTTCTAAATCTTTTTCACTTAAAGCTTTGAATTTTCTTTGTTTATCTGCTTTTTCTATTTCTTGACTGTCTTTTGAAATTTCTAAAAGTTCTCCAAATTGATTAAGTAATTTTACATTATTAGGTGATATGTTAGGTAAAGAATAAGATATAAAAGTTTGTATTCCTTTTATTTGTTTTTTTGAAAATCTACTTTCATCTGAAATAGTTAAAAGAGCAGAAACAGAGGCTTCTTTCTTTTTATCAACAAAAATAGTTTTTTCAGGTATGGCTATTTTAACTTTTGCTTTAATAATATAGTTCATTTTTTCAAGAGAAAGTTCAATCTCTTCTTCCATCACTCTATGAAGTCTTACATTGTTTTCAAATTTAGTTTTTCCAAGCCCTTGGTCTTCAAAAAGTAACCAACCTCTTTTAGGAGTTATTTTTATGTTATTAGTTAAAAGAACTATTCTAGCTTTATTAACTTTTGAAGGGCTGTTAGCAATAAGGTTGAAATTCCCACCTTCTTTTTTTAAATTAAAACCAATTCCTTCTTTCTCTAAGACAGAAGAAGCTTTACTAGCTTCTGCTCTATTAAAAGAACCTATTATATTATTATCTTCTTTTAAATAATCATCTGTCTCTTGTGCTATTGTAAGGAGAAAAATCACAGAGAATAGAGTTACTACTATAGATATTAAAATAAGAGATTTTTGTTTAGCATTGAAGTTTTTCCAAATTTCAATAAGTTTTTCATTTATATTTTCCAAGTTCTTCCTTTAAGTCAAAATATTAATATTTTGAAATATTATCTATTAATATTTTTTTACCAGTAGTATATTTTTTAAATGCATTTATAGAGGCATTTATTTTCATGGCATTTACTGAGCTTTCAATTTTCTCTTCATCTAAATTAACATCATTTCCTGTATTGTCAAATATATAATTATTTTTTTTAATAGTTTTAATATGTTTTTTTTCATTATCTTCCATACTATAAAAATGCTTATTATGAGTAACATTTAATTTAAAATTATTTTTATCTTTATTAATATTTGTTTTTATTACTTTTAAAGCTTTATAAGAAGGAGTGTCAATATTAGCAATGTTTGAAACTATAACATTTTGTTTTTTTTGAAGATATGAAACTTCTTGTGACATATTATTTAGCATAGTATTGTTTAAAAATAAATCCACTGTTTCCTCCAATATAAAAATGTAACTAATTCTTTTTAAGTTTAAGTTAAGATTATTTTACTTAAAAAATAAAAAAAAGTCAAAGGTTTTAAAATAAAAAGAGTTGAAAAAAAAATAAAATTATACTAAAATAAAAATATAACAATAAAAGGATGTTAAATGAAGATTATTATAACTATGCTGTTTGTATTTGCTGTTGTTTTTTCAAAAGATTTAGTAGACAGTGTAAAAATAAAAGAAGTAAGGATAGAAGGGGTAAAAAGTAAAAAAGTCAAAGAGTATTTGCTATCATTAATAAAATATAAAAAAAATGAATACATAGACCCTTTTAATATTAATTTAATAGAGGTTGAGTTAGAGAAAAACCCAAACATATTAAAAGTTGATGGTGAAGTTGTAGATGGGATTTTAACTTTAAATATAAAAGCTCAGCAAGAAATTATTGGAATAGAAGTTAAATATAGTAAAGATTTATTTAATGATGCTTTATCACATTTAGAAGCTCTTGAAAAAAATATAGAAAAACAAGAAAAAAATAAAAAGCTTCCAAAAGAAAAATTATTAAAGCTTGAAAAAGAAATGAAAGAAATTAAAATTATTAAAGAAAGAATTGAAAGTTTTGATGGAAAAATAGAAGAGTTTGAAAAAAAAATAAAAGAAAAAGAAGAAGTTCTTTCTAAAAAAGAAATAGAAACCTTGTCAAAATTATTTCTAAATGAATTTAAAAAATATTCAATGAATCAAGATTTATTAGTAACTAAAAAAATAAAAGGTGATTATGTTGTAATGAAATATTACGATAGTAAAGATTTGAAAATAAAAAAAATAGATATTAAATCAGATTTAACAGAAGAATTGTTATCTCAAGTTTCAAATTTGAATTTAAATAATGAAAAGTATAAATACGTAAATGAACTTTATTTTAGTGATGTTGGTAATTATAAATCTTCAAAAATGAGAGGAGATATGATTAAGATTCAAGATTTTTTATTAAAAAATGGTTTTGTATCTCCAAGTATAAAAATGAAGAATAAAATTAATTATGATAAAAAAGAAATAGAAATAGAAATATTGATAAAAAAAGGAGATAGATTCTCTTTAAAAAATATAGAGCTGTCTTTTTATGAACAAGAGCATGGAAATCAAAAAAAAGAAATATTAGAAATCATTCAGTTTTATAAAGAAAAAGAATTTCAAAAAAAGTATTATGATAAAATTTCTATTATTGAATTATGTAAAGACATAGAAAATCAATATAAAAACAATGGATATAAAAATCCTTCTATTGAATTAAAAGAAGAAAAAGATAAGAATTTTTTAATATCAAAAATAAAAGTTAAAGCAGGAAAAAAGTACAAAATATCCAAAATCAATATTAAAGGGCTTGAAAAAACTGAAAAATCTGTTTTAGAAAAGCAATTGTTAGTATCAAAAGGTGTTGATTATTCTCAGAAATATATTAGTAAAAGTAAAATAAAATTGCAAAGATTAGGTTTCTTTAAAGAAGTAAAAATAAAAGAAGAAGAAGAAGGGTCTAATGTAGATTTGCTAATAGAAGTTGAAGAAGATAAAACAGGAATTATAAGTGGTTCTTTGGGTTATAATTCTATTGATAAAGTATTGTATGGTTTTAATTTAGAAGAAAGAAATTTTTTAGGAAAAGGTTATTCTATTGGTGTTAACTCTGAAAAGTCACAAAATAAGTTTAATTTAACTTTTAAATTTACAAATCCTTACATAACTGAAGACATTGGTTCTTCAACTAAATTATCATATGATTTTAAAGAATATGATTTGTTTGAAACAGAAGGTAAATTTTTAGAACAATCTTTTTTTAAATACTTGTCTGATGAATTGACAATTGGTTCAGGAGTTGTTTTAGGTCAAAAAGAAGAAAAGATAGAAGAAGAAGAAGGTAATATAAAAGAATTGAAAGAAGATAAGTATGGTATATTGATGTTTGCTAGTTATAATTCAACAAATAATTATAACTTTCCAACAGAAGGGATAAAAGCTTCAATATCATTAAAAGATTATGGTAAATTAGGAGGAGAAGTTAAATACTCTAGATTATCTTCTGCTCTAAAAAATTATAAGTCTTTTGAAGGGGTTTTAGAAGATAATACATTTACTTTAAAATCTTCAATTAGTTCAATAATAACAAAGGACAATGGCTATATTCCAGTTTCAGAAAAACTATATATGGGAGGAGAAATTAGGGGGTTTAATCCTTATTCTATAAAACCAACAGGAAGTTTAGTAGGAGGTAACTCTAAAATAATAGGTTCTTTTGATTTAGTTACTGATTTTAAATATTTAAATAGATCAAAAGTAGGATTATTTTATGATTATGGTGTTGTTGCTGATGATATTTCAATGAAAAATAAAGAATTCAGACATTCAGGAGGATTAAGTTTTTATTGGATTTCTCCTGTTGGTCCATTGTCTGTCTCTTATTCTTTACCTTTAAACGGGGAAGAAATAGAGCAGTCAAAATTTGAATTTAACTTAGGAAAATCTTTCTAAATATATGATTTTTTTATTGAAGGTTATAAACCCTATAGATAAATCTATGGGGTTTCAAAAAAAAGTGATTATATTAACTTTCTTCTTTGTAAAAATCATAACATAAATAATCACTTTCTGAAATTTGATTTTCAGAATTTTTAATAGATTTAACTTCGTTATTAAAAGCAATTACCTGTTCATCAGTCAGTTTAACACTAGCTTTTTCTTCTAAATTAAGTTTAGCCTTTTCAAAATCAATCTTTTTATCATTATTAGAAAAATCTGTTGCTAATAAATTGCTTCCAAGAATAGCTAATGATACTAAAGAAGTTTTAAGTTTATTCATTTTATTTCCTTTTTAATTTAATTATATTACTTAATTGAAATGTTTTCAAAAGTTTCAATTTGTTCCAATGGAGTTAAGTTAATATATCTTTCAAAAAGATGTTTACTAATTATATCTATTGCAATTAAGTCATTGGTTAGTCTTTTGTTATTTTCTATTGATAAATTTGTTATAGAATCTTTCCTTTTTTCTTTAACATTATCTAAGAACTTACTATAAGTAAGTGAATTTTTAGAATCACTATTTTCTTTTGCTTCTTTGAAAGAGGTATCATTAAAAGTGCTTTCAGAACTCTTTTTATAAAAACAACTAATCCTGTAGCTTGAATCAGGTTCAGAAAAAGTATTTGCTACATCTGTTTTTAAAGTAGGAGCTCCTGTTGAATTTTCCATTAAAACACCTGTTGTTTCAAGTAATGAATTAATATTTACAGCTCCTTTGTCTTCAAGGTAACTAACTTCAATTTCTTCAAAAGAAGTTAATCCATTTATTTTTTTCAATACCCATGTTTTATCAGAACTAGTATAAGAAGATTTTGATTTCCAAGAACATATTTCAATTATTCCTTCTTTTTCTAATGAAGTAGAAGATATAGCTTGTAATTTATCAGAAATTTTAACTTCATCTTTTGATTGTTGAGTTTTTTGTGAAAAATATTCATTTTTCATATTATCAATAGAAGCCAAGTCAATTTCTCTAAGTTCTTTAACATCTTCTTCTAATTTAATAGAGCAATAAGTATCTTTTAAAGAAAAGTCAAAAAAATCTTCAACTGTTATGTTATCATTGTTAAATAAAGTGTCTAAAGGTTTTTCTAAAATAATTTGGGGGATATTTTTTAATAAAAGAAGAATATTTTCTTTTTTAACTTTGTCATCATAAATAGAAAGGAAAGAAGAACAAAGTTCTGATTTTACTTTTAATTTAGAAAATAAACTATTTTCCTCAGCAAGAGTTCCAGAGCCAAAATTAAAAATAAATTTTGGATTATTACTTAATAAAGAACAACCAATATTAGAATTGCCATTTTCAATACAAGTTTCTAAAGAATTTATGATAAGCATAGAATTAGTGTAATAATCTTGCATTCCTAAATAATTAGTAGTCATTTTATATTTATTTAATTTATTTTTAGGATTTATTAGCAATTGTAAATTATTTTCATTTATAGCAGTTCCTGAATAACTTACATCTCCAACTTCATTTGCCCCACCTGGTGTAGAAGAACCATTAACTATATCTAATTGTTGACAAACTTTAATAACAGCCCCTTTTTTACATAAAGTTTGCTTAGGAGATTTTTTTTTCAATTTGTAATATATAGGAGATTTAATAGTATGAGCTAACCCAGGAACACTTTGTCTTGGGCTTTCTTTTACTATTTCACACATATTTTTAAAAAGAGATTTAGTTTTTAATGAAATTAAATTACCTGAGTTTAATTTAAAATTAATTATTTTATTGATAAAAGCTGTATTATCTTTTACACAAGAAGATAATTTAGTAGATAGAGAAGGTCCATGTTTTTTTAGAGCTTCTTGAATAGCTGAGAAAGCTCCTGTCATATTAATACTTGACTGTTGTTGTTTTTTACTTGTAGAAGAGGAATGGTAAGCACTCCAACCTGCTCCAAAACCAGAACCTCCTGCACTTAATTGTGTAGTATTACTAAGAGTAGAAGCAGTTTTAGAAGCAATTTTTGATAATGCCTGAGAAGTCTCTTCTAAAATTTGAAGTCCATATACTTTTCCAACACAACCAAGATAAGAAACCATTTTTATAGAGTAATCTTGCATAGCTCCTGGGTTTCTTGTATCAGGAAGCCCAAAAGCTTTTTGTAAAGCATACTCTGGAACTTTAGTTATAATTTTTTTTATAATAGTAGTTCCCCATTTAAATAATTCTTGTGTGCTTATAGAAATTCCTGAGCAAGTTATATTTAAAGGTTGAAAGTCTCTAAACTCAATATTTGTTTCAGTATATGAGTTATCTATTACAGTTTGATAACCAGAATATGTAGATAGTTTAGGTAATCCTTTTTTTTCTAAATTTTTATTATGCTCTACAATATTGTTAGCTTGATCAAAAAGAGAAAAATCATAAGTGATATCTTTATTTGAGCTAGTAAAAGTGATTGATAAAGAAAAAAGAATAAAAGTGAATATTTTTATAACCATAAAATCTCCTAATAAGTTTTATAAGATTATAAAAGAAAAGAGAAAAAATAAAAGTAAAAAACAATTTTACTTTTATTTTTTTAAATTAATTAAGATTATGCTGATGTTCCAAGTAAGTTATTAACTAACCAAGTTATAACCGCATTCCATTTTAAACTTATAATTGAAGCAGTAACTCCCCATAAGATATTTATAGGTTTTGGATCATTGTTGCTAGAAGTAAGTCCAAGACCACTAATTATAAGGTATAAAGCAGCAATTAATAAAGCTCCTTTTACAACGCCTGGAATCCATTTTAAAGAATTTGCTGATCCATCAACAGATGCAGCTCCTGTAAGTAAACCAATCAAATCCTCTGAACTGATTCCTGAAGTACCTGCTGTAACTAAAGTAAGTGGTAAAAGAAAAAATAAAGCCAAGGCTAATATGTTTTTTTTATTCATTTGTATATCCTTTTTTTTTAAGTATTAAATTCATTATACTAATAAAATAAAAAAAAAGCAATAAAGTTTTTTAAATTTATTTAATTTGTAAGTCTGATATTATTATATTAATAATTTTTTCAAATTCTTCAATTAAACTTTCAATGTTTTTTGCTTTTATTAAATTATTTTTATATAACATACCTCCATTAAAATCATCATTTTTTAATAATTCTAAAATATATTTAGAGTTTAATTCTTTAAACTCTCCTTCAAAAGAAAAGCAATATAAGGTATGGTCATTATTATTTGTGTCATTATGATTTAATATAGCTATGTATTTATTTATATATTCTTTATGAGTGCTTAATTCAATAGTAAAATTAATTTCTTCTTCTAATGAACTTATTTCTAATGTTTCATGGTTATTTTCATTATTCTCTACAAAAAAAGAATAAGAAAGAATTGGTTTGTTTTCAAAGTCAAGGCAAGTTTTTATTATATTCATTTTAATCTCCTAAAATTTCTTTAAGCATATCTTCAACATTAATTTTATTAGTGTCAGTTGATTTAGTTTTTTTAACTGTTTTTTGATTCATTATACTACTAAGTTCTCCAAAATCTATTTTATTAACTTCTTCTGTATTAGAAATAGAAGTTGCTTTCTTTCTAGGTTTATGAGAGTTAGCAGTTTGGTTTAATATATCATTTAATGAATCAGATACTAATTCTTTTTCTTCTTCTTCTGTATTAGAAATAGAAGTTGCTTTCTTTCTAGGTTTATGAGAGTCAGCAGTTTGGTTTAATATATCATTTAATGAATCAGATACTAATTCTTTTTCTTCTTCTTCTGTATTAGAAATAGAAGTTGCTTTCTTTCTAGGTTTATGAGAGTCAGCAGTTTGGTTTAATATATCATTTAATGAATCAGATACTAATTCTTTTTCTTCTTCTTTTTCTAATTCTTTTCTTCTTCTTCTTTCAGAATGTGTTTCATCTGGAACAAGTTTTTTAAAATCATCAATTAAATTTTCATTTTGAATGAAAGATTCTTGATTTTTTTCTTCTAGATTTAATTCTTTGTCCAAACCTTCTTTGGTATTATCACCTGAATGTACTCTTGTATTAATCTTATTTTCAATTTCATTTAGAATAGAATCAGCATCAATGTCAAATCCTGATTCTTTTTCAATGATTTTGCTTTCTTCTTTAATAACGTTTGATATTTTAGATTTTAATTGAAAAACAATAGCATCTCCTTTTACTAATTTTCCAAATAATTCATTCAAGTTATTTAAATCAGCAAATACATTTGTAGTATTGCTTAAGTCAATATTAGAATCTATTTGCTGAAGATTATTATTTTCTAATAAGTTTTTTAATTCTTCAAGTCCAGAGCTAACTTCACTTTTAATAGAATTTATATCTTCTTCAATTTTTTTAAACTGTTCAGAATTATCATAGTTTTGAGTAATTAATTCTTTCTCTACAACTTCTTCTTGTTCTTGTTGTTCATCTAAACCTTCTTCAATTGGCTGTTCAGTTAAAAGTTCATCTAAACCTTCTTCAATTGGCTGTTCTTGTTGTTCATCTAAACCTTCTTCAATTGGCTGTTCAGTCAAAAGCTCATCTAAACCTTCTTCAGTTGGTTGTTCAGTTAAAAGTTCATCCAAGCCTTCTTCATGTTCATCATCCTCTTCTTGTTGTTCTTCAATAGGAAGTTCTCCTGATTCAGCGGCTTTTAAAAGAGCTTCAATATCAAAATCTTCATCATCATCTTCTGTTTCAGCAGGTGATTCTTCAATAGAAGTAGAAGCTATTAGTTCTTCTAGATTGAAATCATCATCATCTTCATCTGGTGTTTCAGCTGGTGTTTCAGCTGGTGTTTCAGCTTCTGGTTCAATTGTTTTTAAAGATTGTTTTGCCACTGGTGTATCAGCTGGTGTTTCTTTAATTATATTATTTTGGTTGTTAGAAAGTTGTGAGAAGTTTTCTATTTCTTTTGTATTTATATCAGAAAGTTTATTAGATTTTTCAATAAAATCAAGTTCAAGAGTCGGACCAGAAAAAAGAGAAGTTAATTTTGAAAATAAGCCTTTTGGCCTTTCAATTTTAGATTCTTCAATTATATATTCAGTAATAGTTTCATCAGATTTATCAACTAATGATTTAAAAAGAGATGGTTCAGTAGTAGAATTTACATTCTTACCTTCTGATTTACAGATATCAGAAGCATTTTTTATAAATTTTTTACTACCTAAAATAATGACATTAGTTTTACTCAAAATAAATCCTTAAAATAAAATTTTATTAATTAATCTGCTTGGCAGGTTTTGTTCAGTTTGTTCTCTTATGTCCCCAGTTGGTTCATATGTTATCTCTAAATTAGCAATTTTATCTGAATTAATTTCATTGTTTTCATTTAAGTTTTTATCTGAAATTATTCCAGTCAGTTTTTCATAAGTATATTGTCCATTTATATATCTTTTTCTTTGACCTGAAATTAAAAATAAATGTTTATTTAATTTATCAATTACAAAAACAGATATAGTAGTGTTAAAAGTCTCTTTTGAAGAGCTTTCCCCATTACCAGAAAAGTCACTAGATTTAGAAGTCTTAAAATTTATATCTGCTATTGGATTAATTTTTGTATTGATAAAACTAGCTACTTTCCCTCCTACTCCATTGTTAGCAGCATTAGAAGTTGGAGAATCTACTCCTACTCCTGTTCCATATGAAGAATCATCAGCTTTTGCCAATGTTTTTTCAGAAGAAATGCTTGAAGATACATTTTCCAAAACATGAACAGTGACTAAATCTCCAACTTCAATTATTTTTTCTTCAAGTTCATAAAAAGAACCTATATTTTTATTGTAAGAAATAGTATTGTTATTGAATTTTTCTTTTAAGTTGTTTTTTTCTAATTCTTGTTGTTTATATTTTAGATAAAGCTTATTAGTTTCTTTGCTTTGTGATTTATGCTTCAAAGGATTAGGACTTACAACTGTATTGCTAGAACAACCAATTAAAAAGAAAGATGAAAAAGAAAATAATAATATTTTATTCATAAAATTTACCTAGCCTATATAATTTTTATAAATTATAACATAATTTTTAATTAAATTAACAAGATAAAGATAAAAGGAAACTATTTATTCTATGTAATTTTTTATCAATATCTTTAAGTTCTTCTTCTTTTTGAACTTCAATAAGATATTTCAAAAGTTTTTCTTTGAAATTTTCTTCTGTTTCAAATAAAAGTTCAATAAGCTCTTTATGAGAATATTTTGAAAGATTTTTAGATATAGAATTTATATTTATTTCAAATCCTAACTTTTTTTCAAGCTCAATATGCTTGTCATTAAAAGCAGTAAGTTCAGTATTTTCAAGCCAAACACTTAATATAAATTTTTCAAACTCAAAGAAAAACATTAAATTTATATTATATTCAAATATTTGCTTCGAGTTCATATTTATAACTTATTTTTATTTAAAAAGATCATTCAAATTAAGAAGAGTTTCAGAATTTAAAAGAACAATGAAATCATTTTCATCTTCAATTAAATCATTGTTTGCATTTTTTTCAATTTGAGGTTTGTCTAAGGCAACAAATCCTGAAATATATTCTTTATTGATATCAACCTCTGGAATAGATAAAGAAATGTCTTTTTTATCTATATGAATAGTATTTTGAACATTATCTACTATTATACCAATAACTTTATTTTGAGTATTTTTTAAAGTTAAAATGATATCGTTTTCAGAATATTCTTGACCTTCTGCAAAAGTATTAAACCAAATTCTCATATCAAGTAAAGGGATTACTTCTCCTCTTAGATTGGCAACTCCTAAAAGAAGGTCTTTTTGACCAGGAATTTTAGTGATTTGCTCCATATTTAAAACAGATATTTCATGGATAACAGTTAATCCTATCCCATATTTTACTCCATTTAAAAGGAATACAAGATATTCTTGAATATCTTGTTTTCTTTTTTCTAAAATAGCCTTTTCATTTATTTTATTGATTTTAATAACATATTCTTCTAATAAATTAACAGCATCTTCAAAATTATTATTATTATCCATTAATTTTTTTTCAAGTTCTTTACCTATATTTAAAAAAACTCCACAAAGTTTTTCAATAGTTTTTTCATTTATTTTATCTTCATCTGAATCTAAAATAAAATGTAAATTATCTATAACGAATTTATATTTATAAAAAACTTCCTTTAACTCAGGGTCTTCTATTTTGGCATTATCAAAAACATTAAATTGCTCATTTAAAGAATCAATATCTTCTTCATCAAAATCATGTTTACTTTGAATATCAAGTAAAACAAAATCTAAATTAAATTTAATGTCAAAAAGAACTTCTTTTAAATCTTCTGTTAAATCAGTCATTATGAATCCTTATTATTGAAAGAAAAGCTTTCAAGTTTATTAAAGTTTTGGTCTTTGATAATTTTGAAAAAAGTATCAGTATTTAATTGAAAAACTAATTTTTTATTAGTTTCCCCATTTTCTTCAACAGGCATATAAAAAACGCTAGTGAAGAAAGGATTAAAGGCTGTGCTATAAGCAGTTGCTTCTTCAACATCTTCAATTTCAGCAACTTGTGTAACACTTTCAACAATTATTCCAATTTTATCAGTATCAGTAGAAGTTTTAGAATCTTCTTGGTTTTTTATAACAATAATAACTTCGCTCCCTTTTCTTTCATATTTATCTTTATATATGATTTTATTTAAATTAATAATAGGAATTCCTTCATCTCTTAATGTCATCATACCTTCTATATAAGGGTTTTCTGTCATGATATTGGTAAAGTCAGTTGGTGCTTGTAGCATTTCAACAATATTGTGAATGTTAATCATTCCTACATTTTCTTTTACAAAAAATATAATTCCAGTTTTAAAATCTTTTTTTATTTCATTAAGCATATTCATATTCTCCTATTATATTTCATCATCAGTTATTATTTTTAAAGCTACATCAGTTGCTAAGTCATAGGGGTTAAGAATTAAAGAGATTTTACCATCTCCTTTGATAGTAGCTCCTGAAAACCCTTTTATATTTAAAAGATTTTTATCAAGAGGTTTAACAACAAATTGTTGCTGATTTAAAAATTCATCAACAAAAACAGCTAGTTTATCTTTACCATCATTAAGAATTAATATAATACCTTCTTCATAATTTTTAATGGAATTTTCAATTCCAAACTTTTCTCCAAGCTCAATGATAGGTATAAATTCTTCATTTTTTTGTAAGAACTTGATATCTCCAGAACCTATATTTTTTATAATATCATTAGTTGGTTGTAAAGATTCAGCAAGAATAGATAAAGGTATAATAAAAATATCTTTTCCAACTCTAACATTTAATCCATCAAGAATAGCTAGTGTTAATGGAAGAGTAATAGTTATTTCAGTTCCTTTACCTATTTCAGTTTGAATAGAAATTTTTCCACCAAGTCTTTCAATATTGTTCTTAACAACATCCATACCAACTCCTCTACCTGAAATGTCTGTTACTTCTTGTGCTGTTGATAGTCCTGCAGCAAAAATAAGCATAGCTTTTTCATTAGTAGTCATTTTTTCTCTTTCTTCTTCTGTAATAACCCCATTTTCAACAGCTTTTTTAGAAACTACTTCATGGTTTATACCAGCCCCATCATCAATAATACCAATAATAATTTGTCCATTAGAAGCTTCTGCTTTAATAGTAACAGTTCCAGCCTCTGCCTTTCCGCTTGACTTTCTTTTCTGTGGTAATTCAATTCCATGGTCTAATGAGTTTCTAATAATATGCATTAAGGGGTCAGTTAGACCTTCAATAGTAGCTTTATCAATTTCAACTGAGTCTCCATGGTGATTAAAATTTATTTGTTTTCCAAGTTTTTTAGATATATCTCTGATAAGTTTAGGGAATTTATTATAAATAGTTTCCATAGGAACCATTCTTATTTGCATAATTCCTTCTTGAAGGTTTCTAATTTCTCTTTCAAGCATCTCAAGTTTTTCAACGTAAACAGAAGGGTCTACTTCTTCTGCACTACTTTGTTGTGACAAAACTAAGTCTGTAAGCATAGAGTTAATAATAACAAGATTTCCCATTCCATTCATTAAATCATCAATTTTAGAAGGATTCACCCTGATAGAAGATTGTATAGAAGTATCTTTTTTCTTTTTAGGCTCTTCTGCTTTTGCCTCATCAATTATTTGATCTTTTTTAGTTGGAATAATTAGAGGTTTTCCAAGATATTCTAAAAAGATATTCATAGTATCAACAGTAATGTTTTCAAAACTACTGTCATTTATATCTCCACCTTTTTCTTCTTCCAGTAAAGTTTTCATGATATCAATAGCAGAAAGTAAAGGGTCTATCATATTAATTTCAAAAATTAATTCTTTTTTTCTTAATTTATCCATAAAGGCTTCAACTTCATGAACATATTTAGGGAAAAATATTAAGCCAACACCTGCTCCTGAACCTTTTAGAGTGTGAACATCTCTAAATAAAGAGTTCATATCTTCATCACTTATAGTACCAGCTGTCTCACCTTCAAGTAATGTGCTTTCAGCACTTGCAAAAAGGTCTTCTGCTTCTTCCATAAAGGCTTCAATTAGTTCTTCCATAAAAATCTCCTCAAAATTATCTTTTTATTTATTATATTATATTTTTTAAAAAATATATAATTTTATTTAAAAATAACATACAGAACTTAAGTCTGTAGCTATATCATCTTTTTTTCTCTTTTGATATTTATGAAAATAATATAAAAAGAGAAAATTTTTCTTGCTTATTTTTTGAAATTTGTTAAAAATTTCTTCATCATTACTATAAGAATAATAATAGTTATCTTCTAAAAATAAAACTTTTATTTTGGTTTTATCATAAATAGATTTTATTTTATTTTTAGGAATTAAATTAAACTTAAATCCTTTATATTCTTTAAAAGAAACTAAAAATAAAATAAAATCTATAATATTACAAAATTCATTTAAAAAGTCATTAGTAGCTAACTGTTTGTTTTTTAGATAATTTATTTTATTAAGGTTAGAAAACAAACTATCTAAATTAAAAAATTTTAGTTCAGCATTAAATACAGCTTCATAGTAAAATTTCTTTAAAGAATAAAATAAATGTTGTTCAGTAATCAAATTTTCTGAAAGAATGTCAATTATCAAATGTTTATAATATTTTTTAGAAGGATTTTCATAAAAAAAAGTTTCTACTTCTTCTTTTATATAATTAAAATCTAAATTACTATTAGAAGAAAGCTCTTTATAATAAATCTCTTCTTCTTCTTCAAATAAAGAAATAGAAGTATCAGAAAGTTTTATTTTCATACTACCTTTGTAAATTTCCATAATTCCTCTTTTATAAGATGTTCTTCTTATTATAGTATATTTTTTAAAAATCACATCCTTTTTTTAGAAAATATAAGAAATCTAAATTATTTTGTGCTTTTTAGAGAAGAAGTGAAATTGTTATTTGGCGTATAGTTCATGATATTAGTAGCTACTGCTAAAACATCTGCCACATATTTATCATTTTTAATTCCTCCATTATGCATACTAATTAAAGGGTAGTTGTACTTAGAAATATCTTTTAAATTTTCTGATATATTAATATATTTATTACTATTTTTATCTTTAATTTTTTTATTAATGAATTTATCAACATGTTGAATGTATCTAGACTGATTGATTTTAGTTTTATAAAGTCTGTCAAATCTTTTTTCTAATATATCTTGATAAGCAAAAGAAAAAAATACATTGTATTTAGTGTCTTTTAGTAAAGTCATTAATTCTTGTTCATTTTTATTACTAAAATAATCTTTAATAAATTTATAATTATCATCTTTAAGAGAAAGTCTTTGAGATTTTTTAACAATGTATTTAGCTGTCTTCAACTCAATTTGAAGAGCCCCTTCACTATACTCTCTATTATTTTTTCTAGTAAATTCTCTAAAAGAAGTTTCAGTCTGCATTTTACTAATACTAATTAGAGTGTTATACTTCCAAGTATCTTTGTTCCAAAATTTAGCATTTTCACTTATAGTGTCATAAATCTCATTAGCTTTAGCTTCTGATAATTTTATAAGATTGCTAGTTAAATGATTTATAATGTATTTCTTTAATTGCCCTACTGTTAGATTTAAATCGGTGGGTTTGTCAAAAAAATCTAAATTAGAACTTTTATTTTCTCTAACAGTAGAACTTTTAGTATTAAACTTTTTTATATTAACCTTGCTAATTTTTTCTTTTAAGTTGCCAGTAGGTTTGATAATTTTGTTTTTTTCAAAATTTGAGTCAGTTTCAACCAAAACATCCTTAAATAAAGATTTGAGAGACTTTTGCTTTTTAAAAGCTATTGGTTCAATTTTAATATTGTTGTCAATATATAAATTTTTTCTAATTTTTAAAACTCTCCCTAAAATAAGATTATTGTCCTGAATATTATTATCTTGAACTAAATGTTCAATAGAAGTATTATATACTTTAGAAAGTTTGAATAAAGTATCTCCTTTTTTGACCAAATGAGTATTCTTTTTTAAAGAATGATTAGAAGATTTTTCAATTATATATTTAGTCATTTTACTTTCTTTGACTGAGCTTGGGATTGAAATTATATCTCCAACCTTTAAATCAAAATTAGCTTTGTTATTAGTTTTTTGATATTCATTAGAAAAAGTTTCAAAATCTAAATTAGATTTTTTTGCTATTGAAAATAAAGTATCTCCTTTTAGTACAATATAGCTCTTACTATAATAAAAATTATCAACTGCATTTAGTTTAAAATTATCAACTAATTTTTTAAATAAAGAAATTTTTTCTTTGGTTTCTGTGATTTTTAAATTATTAGGAGCTGAGTTATAAAAATCATTCAAAATAAATAATTCTTGTTCAAATTGTGATAGTAATGAATTAATTTCAGAAACATGATTGCTAGAAATTTTATCAAAATTTTTGAAACTTTGAACTTTTTCGGCATAATGAGAATACAATTTGTTTAATTCATTAAGGTAAATACTTTTTATTTCAGAATTAGATTGTTCTTTTTCTAATACTTCTGAGATTTGTTTTTGTTTTATATTTGTGCTTGAAAATACTGATTGAAAAGTATTTAAATTAAAAGAGGAATTTGCTGTTGCACTTGAAATTAAAGAAATTAATAATAAAGTTTTAGTTAAATTGTTAAGCATATAGTCCCTTTTAAATTATATTATATGTTAAAATGAATAAAAATCAATTAGGGTAAAAAGGAAAAAAATGAAAGAAAATAAGCTAAATACTGAAGATTGGCTTCCTTGGTTTAAAAAAATTTTCAAAGAAGAAGGGAAAGTATGTAAAAAATGTGAATATGCATTTACTCATTCTGAGTATAAGGAGTTAAAAGCTGTTTGTCCTAAGTGTTTTTTTTATAATAGGTTAAATGCTTTAGAGAGAGTTGAAATGTTTTCAGGAGAAAATGAATTTGAGGAATTGTTTTCAGAAATAGAAAGTAAAGATATTCTTGATTTTGAAGATACTCAAAAATATTCAAAAAGATTAAAAAAATATAAAAAGAAGACTAAAATGAAGTCAGGCTGCATGGTTGTCAAAACCAAAATAAAAGATGTATCAGCTGTATTAATTGCCTTTGATTTTGATTTTGGAGGAGGAAGTTTAGGAATTGCTGAAGGTCAGAAAATCACTGAGGCTTCTTATTATTGTATAGAAAATAATCTACCACTAGTAATAGTAAATTGTTCAGGAGGAGCAAGAATGCAAGAAAGTATTTTTTCTTTAATGCAAATGGCTAAAACCTCTGCTGCTATTGGAGAGTTATCAAAAAAACAAATTCCTTTCATTTCAGTATTGACAAATCCTACAATGGGTGGAGTAAGTGCTTCTTTTGCAACATTGGGGGATGTTTTAATTGGAGAGCCAAATGCTATGATAGGATTTGCTGGAAAAAGAGTTATTCAACAAACAATAGGTTCTTCTGTTGAACTTCCAAGTACATTTCAAATGAGTGAAAAGTTATTGGAGTTAGGACTAATAGATATGGTAATAGAAAGAGAAAATATGGTTGAAGAAGTGTCTAATATATTGAAAATATTGAAAAAGGATTAAAAATGTCAAAAGAAACTGAAAAAACAGAACTTTATTATGAAAAATTAATAAAAAAAGTTAGAAACTCAAATAGACCTTATTCATTAGATTATATTAATAAAATATTAGATAATAAATTTGAAATAAAAGGAGATAGGTCAGGTTTTGATGATAATTCTATTGTTTGTTATTTTGGAAAAATAGAATCAGAAAAAGTTTTGATAATAGCTCAGCAGAAAGGTAGAACTACAAAATGTAAGATTCAAAGAAATTTTGGAATGCCTAATCCAGAGGGTTATAAAAAAGCTTTAAGAGCTGCTAAAATAGCAGAAAAATTTGAAATACCTATTATTTGTTTGATAGATACTCCTGGTGCATTTCCTGGAATAAAAGCAGAAGAAAATGGTCAAAGTGAAGCTATTGCTAGGAATTTATTGGAATTTATGAATCTAAATACAATCATTGTATCAATAGTAGTAGGGGAAGGAGGTTCTGGTGGAGCCTTAGCTCTTGGTATTTGTGATAAATTATTAATGATGGAGAATTCAATGTTTAGTGTTATTTCTCCAGAAGGTTGTTCTTCTATATTATGGAAAGATAATCAACATACTTATACAGCAGCTAAGGCATTAAAAGTATCTTCTTCAGATTTAAAAGAATTTAAGTTATGTGATGAAATTATAAAAGAGCCTATTAACGGAGCTCATAATGATTATGAAGAATCTATAAAAGAAGTAAAAGTAGCAATAATAAAAAATCTAGAAGAATTAAAAGAAAAAGAGCTAATATATTTAAAAAAAGAAAGAATAGAAAAATATTTAAATATTTAATAAAGAAGAAAAGCCTAATATCAAATAAATATTAGGCTTTTCTTTTGTTAAAGTAAAAATAGTTATTCAGATTACATTTTTTTTACATTAAGTAATATAATAATTTCTTTTCTATCAGAGCTTTCATCTCTAACTCCGCTTAAAGAATCAATAGGTTCATGCTCAGCAGTAGCTCCTGGTAATAAACCATTATAAGAGTTTTCTTTGTCATCAAATACAACCCCTGCCATTAAGATAGTATCTCCATTTTTAATAGTTATATTACTAGTAAGAGTTTTAGATAAATAATCAGGAACTTGAACAAAATCATCACTTGCACCATAAGTTATTTTCTTTAACTCACTTAATTTAACAATAGTAGGTTGTATCATCATAGAAATAGTATTTTCATTTTTATTATACCTAGGAGTTACCTGAATATTTACTCCTTCACTAATAGTATTAATAACAGGTTCGGAAGTAATTTCTCCTGTAGAATCTTCTCCTTCTGCTCCTTCTACAACATTATTACTTTTAATAACTTTCTCTAAATATTTTTGAGTTTTAGCAGCTGATTGAGTTATAGGTATATTATTTAAAGTAAGTAAATTAAATGACCTAACAGATGAAACTTCTCCAAAAACTCCTAAGCTATTTAGAACAGCAGAAACTCCTGTTTTTCCATCTCCACTAGCATATGTCATAGTTAAAAATTTTCCACCAAAATCCCCAGTAGTTAATAAAGAAGGGTCAGGAATAACACTTGTTCCAGCATAATAAGCAGTTGAAAGACTTTGACTTAATATTCCCCAATCAATACCATTTCTATATTCTTTTCTAAGAGATAATTCAAAAATAGAAACTTTAATGGCTATTTTTACTTTCATTTCCTCATTAAAAGACAGAATAGTTTCTTCCATTTCTCTAATAGAAGTTGGAGAACCAATAATAGTAACTATTCCTGAAATAGGATCTATTTCAAAAGAAGATTTTGTCCCTTTGTCAGAAGAAACAATTTTATTTTTTTCAACTATTAATTCTAATGATTTAGTTAAAGACTTTAAAATATCAACAGAGTGAGTAGAGCTTTGAGTAGAAGAACCTGTTAATTCTGCTTCTCCAGAAGAAACTGAGTTGGTAGAAGAAGTAGTAGAAAGAATTACTGACTGTATATCTAATTTAATTCTTTTAACTTTATATTCTTGAAATTTAATTTGTTTTTTAGCAGAATCTAAAACAATAAAATAATCATATCTACCTTCTAAATATTCAAAAAATTGTCTATAACTTTTAGCAAAAAAGTTTAAAGTTGTTTTAGAACTTAATTTTTTTAATATTTCATCAGGAGCAACAATAGAGTAGCCAGTTTTTTTTGAAATATCATGTAGTATTTTCATAGGAGTAATTTCTTCTTCTGAAAGTACAACTTTTTCTTGATCAAAAATGATTTCAGATTTTGCTCTTACAACTTTTACTATAATTACTCCTCCTTTTTTAAAGTTAGATTCTGCTTTTAAAATATAATCAGTGGTGTGCTTTACATAATATTTTAAATCTTGGTACGAAGATATTGTATAAGAACTATTATTAAGAAGCAAATCATCACCTTTTAATAAATATGTTCTTTTATCATTAAGTTCAATTTTATTAAGTATTGAAGATACACTATCATTACTTAATTTAAAATTTCTTTTCTTTTTTGATGTTTTTTCATTAAAGACGCTATATTTTTTTACTTTATCTTGTAAATTTTCAACACTGTTCAATACTCCGACTGTATCAGAATTATTTGGTAATTTACTTGGTATAATATTCCCATTTGCATTACTACAACCTGTAAATAATAAAATTGAAGAGCAAAGTAATAGTAAAGTATAATTTTTATTCATATGAAACCTTTTCTTTTTTATATTATAATTATAAGCAAAAAAAAAGAAAAATCTGTTTTTTAAAATTAATTATTTCTTTATAATAAGGTAAAAACTTTATAAAGGGATTTTAATGAGTCAAGTAAAAAGTTCAGTAGCAGTAAATGAGAAATCTTCTAGGGAAAATAAAAAGGTTAAATATCTAAATAAGGATAGGGAATATAAAGAAGAGCAGTTAAAAAAATATGGTGCTTTATTTGCCCCGTTAAATTATTTATGGAGAAAAAAGCTTAAGAAATTAGATGAAGAACTTAAAAAATATAATCAGCAAGCAACTGCTTTATCTGGTTCTGGAAATAAAGATTTAGTTAATACAAATTTAAATAAAAGCTCTTTTAATAATTATTTAATTGGAACAGATGAAAATTTAAGACCAATATATGTAAGAAATCTAAATCAACATATGGCAGTATTTGGGGCATCTGGTTCTGGAAAATCTGTTTTTTTATATAATTTACTTACTCAAACATTGGAAAAAGGAGGGGGGACTGTTTTTATTGATGGAAAAGGGGATATTAATAATATGTTCCAAGATTTTATAAAATTTGCAAAGCAATATGATAGATTAGATGATGTTTATGTTTTAAATTTTAATAAAGGAGAAAAATCAAATTCATTTAATCCTTTTGCTTCTCTTGAATTAAATGAATTGAAATCAATAATTGGTGGTTTTACATTTGAGTCAGGAAACCAAGATTTTTTTGCTACTCAAGCAAAGGGTGTTATGGACTCAGCTTTTTTAGTTTTAGGATATTTAAAAAAAATAAAAGGAGAAGTAAAGCCTTCTGATTTATCTGATTCTTTAATGCTTGATTCATTTTTGGTTCAGTTAATACCGGCTTCTGATGAAAATAGTAATTTACCAAATAAAGAATTGATAAAAATTAATAAATTAGAAAAGGTAGAAAAATTTTGGGTTCCAAAATTAGAAATAGATGAAGATGGGAAAAATATATCTCAAGAAATGGTTAAGTATGTTGAAGGGTATGGAGGAAAAGTTATTTTAGATGAGGATAGTGATGAAGACCCATTAGTTCATAATAAGCCAGAACAATTAGTTACTCAACATGGGTATTCTCAAACTCAATTAAATAAAATCATTTCATTAATTAAGCAGTATGACAATATATTAAATGCTCCTGTTAACGATATTGATTTTGGAGCAATAATAAGAGAAAATAAAATTGTATATGTAATAATTCCTTCAATGACAATGCCAGCAGAAACAGCAAATACTATTGGAGCATTTTTATTAGAAGCTATTAAAGCAGCCATTGCAATTTCTCTTGGTAGTAAAGTGGAGCAAGATAAAGATGAGGAAGATACTATATTTAATGAAAATAGACTTAGAGCTGAGCCAATGTTCTTATTAGTATTAGATGAGTTGGCTGCATATGTAGAGTATTGTAAAGATGCTTTAGGTCTAATCTTGGCTCAGGCCAGATCTGTAAATGTAGCAACAATATTATCTTCTCAAGATATTCCTTCTCTTTCAAAGGGGCAAGATGGTATGAATTTTGTTAATAAGATTTTAGGAAATACATATACTAAAGTTTTTTTAAAGACAGAAGATCCTGATACAAGAGCAAATGCAAAGAATATAATGTTTGCTTCAAGTTATAAAGTGGATGCAAAAGATAAAGAAAATAAAGAAGAGAAAAGAATAGATAAAGATGAGGAAGAACAATTTTTAACAGAAGCTAAAGATGGGTTTGGGATAATAAAATCAGAAAGTTATACTAGATTTTTAACTCCTTTTGTTCAGCCAAAATTGAATGAGATAGTTTCTTTTAAATTAAATGATTAGATTTTAGAAAAAAAGAATCATCTTTTCTAAAAGAGTAAATCTTTTTAGAAAAGAATCTTGACTTTTCTCTTTACTTTTTTCTAAAATAGTAGGGGTAGTTACAGTTATTAAATTTTGTTTAGCTCTAGTGGCTCCTGTATAAATAATTTCTCTTGAACCCATTGTTTCAGAGCTTATAGCCATAATTACTTTGTCAAATTCTTGTCCCTGTGACTTATGAATTGTCATACTGTAACTTAATTTTATATTTTCTTCAATTTCTTTTAAGCTTATAGCTTTAAAGCCAATATTATTAAAATATATAAGGCAGAAATCTTTTTTATATTTTCTAATCAATTTAGGTTTAGAATATACATAATTAACCCAATTATTAAACTCAGTTAATAAATCTTTATTTATATTTTTAGTGTCAGCTAATAAAGTTTCCCAATTATCATACTTATTAATAATTCTACCAATAGAACCATTGAATATAGAATATTCATAATTGTTTTTAATTTGCATTATTTTATCATCTGTTTTTAAATGTTGCTTTAAATCATTGATATAAATAGTTTTCCCATCTGGATTATATATAGACTGAGCTACTTTATTGATAGTTAAGTTTGCTTTGTTAGTAGAAACTAAAATTTGATAAGGCTCTTCTTTATTCTCTTTTATAATATTTGAAACTTTATTAAGAATTATTTCTTCAATATCAGTATGATACTCATAGTCTTCTTGACAATAAATTAAGCAATTTTTAATTTTATTTATATCTCCTCTTTTATAAACAAATTTATTAAATTCTTTAATATCTATATTGTTTTTTATTTTATAAGAAAAATCAACAATAGGATTATCTAGTGCTTGTCTGAAAATTTTAGTTAGTTGTGAAGTTTTGAAATTTTTACTTAGAAGAATGTTCTTAAGAACTTCCCCACTTCCAACAGGAGGAAGTTGGTTGATATCCCCTACTAAAATCACTTGTGACTTTCTGCATGCTTCTAATAGAGTTTTACCAAGATGTAGGTCCAACATACTAGATTCATCAACTATAACTAAAGTCCCCTCTGGAAGTGGATTTAAAGCATTTATTTCAAAACCTCCAAAAGGTTTGTATTTTAATGCTCTATGTATAGTACTTGCTTTTCTTCCTGTTACTTCACTCATTCTTTTAGCCGCAGTTCCAGTTGGAGCACATAATAAAGTGTTTATATTATATAATTCAGCTAGTTCAATAACAAACTGAACGATAGTTGTTTTTCCAGTTCCTGGTCCGCCAACTATTAAAGAAAAGTTAGAAAAGATGGAATTAACTACTGCTTGTAATTGATTGCTTTCTAAAGAGAATTTTTTCTGTTCTTCTAATTTTTTAATGTCTTCTTGAATTTTAGAGTTAGGAAAGTCTTTAAAAAGAGACTCCTTTTTTTTAAGTTCTTCTAGAGAATATCTTATACCAAGTTCTTCTAAATAATTATAATCTAATACAATGTAAGAAGTATCTGGTTCATTATATAAAGAGCCATCTTTTATAGAGTAAGATACAATAGTTTCTTTTTCAGGCTTTGTAGCTAATTTAATAGTTTCAATAGGATTTATTTCATCCAATGATATATGTAATGGATATTCTAAATCAATTCCAAACTTCTCTTCAAAGCAAAGAGATTCATTGTATTTTTTAATTTTGCTAATTAAATTTTCAAAAGTAATATAAGTATTTCCTTTACTCTCTTCTTTAAATAAAGTATGAATTATAAAAGTATTTAGCAAAATGAAATTGGAATTGTATTCTGCCTCTTTTAAAGCAATATCTTTAAATAATTTATTAAAAACTTCAAGCAATTTATGAAAGCTCAGCTTAACTAAATCATTATTGTATTTTAGTAAAGTGTAAGGATGTAGTTTAAGAAATAATAAAAAATCAAAAGGAGAATTTCCTAATTCCAAAAAGTCATAAATTTTTTCTTTAAGATTTTTTATAAAAGATATTTTAAAGCCATTGTCTAAAAATAACCTTTCCTCATTATGTGCTAATGAAGACATAGATATTATTTTTTCATGCTCTTTGTATTTACTTTTTATACCAGATTGAAGTTTATTAAATAAAGATTTAGACAAAGGTGTAGATAATTCAATTTGATAAGGATGGTCATCTTCAATTAAAACTTCTTCTAGCCATTCAATAGTGTCTTCTGAATTAATGATTCCTTTTTTCTTAATACTGTCAATAGTTTTTTTAATAAGTAAAACACTTTTATCTCCAATTCCTTTGATTCCTTTTAAATATAGTTCAAGAGCTTGTAAATTTACAAGTTTGTTTTTAACTTCAACAAAAGGTAATGAAAGAATCCATTCTCCATTTATACCTCTATCAAAAAAAGATTCTTTTAAAGGAGGTAATTCAAAAGAAAAACCATTTTCTATTTTGTTTTTTAAATCAGTTTGAGTTTTTATATGGATAGATTTTTTAAATTTAAGTAGAGAATTCTGTTTGATTTTATTTGAAGTTATTACTTTTAAGCAGTCTTCTTCTTCAATTGCAATTTTAGCTTCAAAGTATAAGTTTTGTTGTAATCTGCTTGATTTTTCTATTTTTTGAATGATTGCTAAACTCATGATTTTCCATTATGTTAATTTTCATGAGTTTACTATAAATAAACTTAATTTTTAATAAAAAAGATTAAGTACAAATTGTAAAGAATTTATTTTTTAAGATTATAAGTTTTTGATACTCATTATTAGAGTGGTTTTCTTGAAGTTCTTTTTCTAAAAAATCAAAAACTTCATTGTAACAAGATTTTTTCTGGTTTGAAACTCTATTAGTATCTACTTCTATTTTAGAAATAGAAGCCTTTCTTAAAAATATTTCTTTTAAAGGTTCTTTGATTTTTTCAACTATTATTTTTTTATTAAAGCTCTTTTTATCTATAAAATCAATAGCTCCAAATTTAAGTAAATCAATTACTTCTTCTTTTGAAGCTTTGTCGGAAGCGGCTATTATTTTTAAATTAGGGTGATTTTCAATTGCTTTGATAACAAATTCCTTTCCCCCAACTTTTGGCATAAATACATCAGTTATTACAAGTAGTATTTCAGAAGAATTTTCTTCAAGTAATTCAAGTCCTTCTTTTCCATTAGTAGCAAATAAAAAACTTTCTGGAGTTTCAAAAATATTGGAAAAAAAATCTGTTAGTAATTTTTTAAATAATTGTCTAATAGTCTTTGAATCATCTATAATTAATATTTTATTGTTATTCATAATTATATCCTTATTTTGGTTTAGTAGCTGATTTAGTAGCTGATTTAGTAGCTGATTTAGTTTTAAATTGTTCACCAGATAATTGACCTTCTAAATCTTCAATAGAACCTACTACTCCATCTTCGTCATCATCTTCGTCATCAAATTCACTAAAAGCATTTAATGATTTGTTCATTATAGCAAAGATTTCTTTGGTGTTGTTTGGAGTTCCATTGATAACATAATTTACTTCAAAAGTTTTTTCAATTGCTTCAAAAGATATCTCTCCATTAGATTTTTTCATATGTTCTAATGAATTAGTAATAAAATCAAAGTCTCTAGAAGAAGCTTCTTTTAATTCAGCTAAATAAAAATCTTTATCTTGTTCAATAATCATAGATGATAAATATCTTAACCTAGATTTTTTAAAGAAATTTTTAATTTGTTCAAAAGCTATATTGTAAAAAAGTTTATTATCATATGAAATAGGTTCAGAATAAAAATTGAATTCATTTAACTCTTTATTGATTAAAGAGCCATATTTTTTTATGTTTTCTTGATTGAAGTTTTCATTGTTTAAAGAATAAGTTTTCTCAATAATTGAAGATTTTTTACAAGTATCATAGTCTGTCTTTATACTTATAATTCCGCCTTTTAAAGAATCTTCTTTTGAAATTTTTATGATTTCATTTTTAATTTTTTTATTGTTTAGAAAAGAAAAGAATTTTTCAAATTTTGTTTCTTTTATTAAAAAAGAAGATAAAATTATATCTATTTTTTTAATTTCTTTTAAAAGTTCAGTAATAAAAGTAATTAAAGTTCTATCGAAATGGCTACTAATACTGCTTATATTTTTAGTTAAAAATATAAATTTATTTAAAATATCTTCTTCTTCATCTAAACCTTCTTTTTTTAAAAGAGAATTTATTTCATTTTTATCAACAAAATTCATTTCCTCAAAAAGAGACTTTGAAACTTCCAAAATTATTTCATTTTTATTTTTCAAAGATTCATATAGTAATTTTGATTTTTTAGAACTGTTGCTATCATTATAAGAAAGAGTAAACATTATTTCTGCTGGAGAAGAAAAGTTATTTATATAAAAAGCTCTTTTTTGTTCAAGAATTGCTTTGCTTAAAAATAATATGAAAAAAGTAGAAGAGTTTTTTTCTATTATTTTTTGTAATGTATTGACAAAATCAAATAAAGAAGAATAATTTAAATATTCAAGTTCAGAATTAGGAGAAGAATATAAAGTTATTAATTTATTTAAATTTACAGGATTTGGGATTCCTGCCTTATTCAAAGCCTTAGATATAAATTTAAGAAGAAGAACTTTTTTATCAAAAACTAAAAGTTCTTCATCTAAAAATTCTTTTGTTAAAATATTTAATTTAGAATACATTTGTGTATTTATTACATCTTGTCCACCAATAATTGAGACTAAGTTGTTTTTTTGATATGAAATCATATAGTTTTTCTCCTTAATAATTGAATAAGTTCATATTTATTTACTTCATTATACTTATCAATGTTAAATTTTATTTTTTCACATATATCAGTTGCAGCATCACAAAATAAATCTTTTAATAGATAAGTAGTAGTGAATCTAGAATTTAAAAAGATAGAAGTCTTTAAAGAATCTTCTCCAATTCCACCAAGAACATAGAAATTTAATTTACTTAAATTAAAATAAGCTGTTAAAGTTCCCATAGTCATATCACAAGATGGTTCCCAAGTACTTTTTTCTTTTTTTTCTTCAACTATTATATTTTGATCTTTAATATTAAAAGTATAAGATGGTTGTAAAAGATATATTTTATTTTCTAAAGGAGTTTTAAAAACTCCTTTCCCTAATAATACTGTGTTTTCTTTGGACGCTGTATTGATTCTTTGATAAAATTTTTCAAAAATAGAATGTATATTTGAAAAATGAAGAATAATGAAAATAGGGGAAGATAGTTTTTCTTTTGTAAGAAAAACATCTTCAATAATTTCTTTTGTCAAATTTATTGTTCCTAGAGAGCCAAATATTACATCAACTCCATTCATAGTTGTGTCTTCTATAGCCTTTTGCTTTTTAAATGACAATTCAAAACAAGAATTTGTTTCTTTATCCTTTGATTTTGTTAGCATTAATTTTTCATAACTACTCACAGTTTGAACTCCAATTTCGTTTTTTAGTAAAGTTTTAAATTTTTCTTTAAAAAGAGCCTTTTCTTCAATTGGTAAATTAATTTTTTTAATCATTTTATGAAAAGTATTTACATAATCAGGTCTTTCAGAAAAAGAAAAGCAAAAAGTTATTTTTTTAGTAAAAATTTTTGTTTTTACTTCATTTAAAAACATAGACAATATCTTATCATCATTAGAAATATTTTCATCTAAAAACAAATAATCACAATTTTCAAAATAAGTGTCAAAATATTTTTCTTCTAATGAAGGATGAACCTTTGAAACAAGTAAGTTAAAATCAAAACAAGTTTCATAGAAAATTTTTATTTTCTCTTCTTCATTAGAAATCAAAGAAACATTAGTCATTGAATATTTACTCCTTTTTTATTTTTATTATATAGTTTTTTTTTATAAAAATGATATAATAAAAATAAAAAAGGAAGTTTAAATGAGTAAGATATTAAGTTATTTTTATAATTCTCAAAATATATTGGTTATAGAGCCAAGTTCTATTTACTTTTATACTATTCTCCCAATAGATAGCTTTAAAAATACAGATATAATAGAAGAAGAAGAAAAAGAAAAAAATAAAAAAACTATAGAAAGAAATATAGTAAATATGACTTCTTATATTACTCCTTCTTTAACTTCTAAGGCAAGAGGAGGGGCTATATATAAGTTTATAACTAATACAGAAGCTTTATCTCCTTTGCAAAAGTATCAATTAGAAAAAGAAAAAGATACTTACAAAGAATTATTAAAAGAAAAAGTTAATAAGTCATATTTTGAAAAAATAATCTTGAAATATCAACAAGAAGAATTAATTCAAAAAGAAAAAGTAAAAAAAACAAATTATTTAATAGTTCAAACATTTTTCGCTAAAGAAGATTTTAAACAGGTATTGAAAAGTAAGCAAGTATTATATGATTTGTTTGAAGGTTTGACTTATGAAAAAAGAGAGAAAATCAAATCTATTTTAGAGATTTTATATCTAAGGCATGAGCAGTCAATGAAAGGAGTTTTATATGATAAAGAAATTTATCAATCTTGGAATTCTGATAATTTTTTAGAAATTCTTTCTAGTTTAAACAAAACAGATATAAGAATGGGATTAGAAAACAATTCTTTTCATGATTTATTTTATAATGTTGAAAGAAAAAAACAAAGAGAGGATGTTTTTCAAATAACAGTTTATGAGACAGTAAATACAGAAGTTCCAGAAGTATTAATTATAGATAGTAATCAAATACAAATTAAAAATCAGTATGGTGAAAAGAGAATTAAAATTAATTATGGAGAAGAAATATTATTTAAAGATAAAAAAGGAGAAGAAATAAAAGATATCAATTCTTCTTCTATAAATTATTTAAAAGTAATAAAAAAAGATGGAGATATAGAAGAAGAATTGATATCTTTTATTTCTCCTTATAAGTTAGAAAGTAGCTCTGTTAAAAATTATACTTATAGTTTCTGGCTTGAAAGCCTTCCACCTTCATTAAATGAAAATGTGGAAACTATTGTTCAAAATGAATTAAAGGGAGCTGGTATTAATAGTTTTCATACTTATCTTGAAGTTTTAAAAAAATCAAATAAAGATTTAATTAATAATATAAATATGGAAAATATTTTATTAGGTTTACTATCTTCTCCTCAAATGCCTTCTCTAAGAAATATGTTATATAATAAAGATATAGCTATTAAAAAATATCAATCAAACAAAGATATGGTTGAAATAATAGATGATGGTGGTTTTTTTTGTAATGTTAGGTATGGATTTGAAATAAGTTCTAACTTTGAAATAAAAGGAATTGAAGATAAATTAAGGCAAAGTTTTACAATACATGATTTAAATTTTCAATTAATTCCAGCAGATATACAAGTGTCTATATTAAGTTCTCCTATTATAAAAGAAAACTTTGCTAGTATTAAAGAAAAAGCTCATACTTTAGAAATTAAAGAAGTTTCTCAATTTTTAAACTTTGATTATGGAGATAGATATTTTTCAGGCTTAGAAGACAAAACTGATATAGAATTAGCTAAGCTTGATAATTGTCATATATATATAGAAACAAGAGATAAAATACAATCATTGAATTTATTTGAGGGTCCAGATATGTTTAATGGTCTAATAATAGCTCCTTCTGGTTCTGGTAAGTCATTTACAGCAGTAAACTTAATTAGTGGCTTTATAGCTTCTGACCCTAAAAACTTATGTTGGATACTAGATAGGGGTGGTTCTTATGTAAATTTCACAGATGTTATGGATGGTAACAATATTGAAATAAAAAGAGCCTCAAAAGATAATTGTATTAATCCATATGTGTATGACAATTACTTTGCCAAATTAATAGCTCTTGAAAAATTTTTATATGATTATGAAACTCAAAAAACTAAGGAAAACTCTGATTTCAATGAAATGCTTCTAGAACAAATAGAGGAAGTAATATCTTCAATTGAATTAAAAATTGGAGATGAAGTAAAAAGAGATGAAAATGGCGAGATAATTTCATTTGAGTTTAAAACTTCTGCTCCACAAGAATTATTAGAATTATTTAATAATATTATGTTGGAGATGTTGGAAGTAAAGAAAGAAAGTCAAGCTTGGCAAGTTTTTGTAGTTAAGTATGTAGAGCAGGTTATTTTAGATTTAATTATTTCAGAATCTAATTTGACAGGAGAGGATGATTCAGTAAATTATATGAAAATAGATAAATTTAAAACAAGGCTTGAACAAGTTTTAATAAAGGCAGACCCAGAAAGTACTAAGCAGATATATTTTTTCACTTCTAAATTAACGGAATATATAGACCCTTTGAAGTCAGGAAAATTATTTAATGGGAAGCCAAATCTGGATTTAAAAAGTACTTTAATTAATATTGACTTTGGAGAGATTCAGAATGAAGATTTATCTTCCTTGATATTATCTTCTCTTGTTTTAAACTTTTTTGCAGTAATGACAAGTCCTCAATATGCTTTTTCAAAAAAATTATTACTAATAGATGAAGCCCATGTTGTTCTTAATAGTAAAAACATATCAGGATTAAAATCAATAGCATATCTTTATAGGACAGCAAGAAAGCATGGAGCTTCTGTATTTTTATTAAGTCAAAATATAAGTGATTTTGTTAAAGTGCCAGGGGAAGCTCCTGAAGAAAAAATGGGACTTTTTTCAGGTTTAATGGCTAACTCAGGATGGATTTTTTTATTGGGGAATCATGCTAAGAAAGATTGTATGGATAGATTAGATTTATCTGAAAAAATATCAACTAGAATTTCTTTAAATAGAAGTAGAGAATTCTTCTTAAAGTCTAAAGAATCAGCTTTCATATCATTAGTAGTGAATGATTTGGATTATGCCATAGCAACAACAAATAAAGAAGAGAAAAACTTATTAAATGTAATCAGAAAATTTTCAGAAGAAAATAAATTAGCATTAGTAATATATGCTATTTTATTTGGAAAAGATTTCTTAATTAAATATAAAGATATAAATAATTTAAAAAAAGAATTTGGTATGATTGAAGATTTTGAAGTGGAAGGTTTTTTAAATAATTATTTATTAAAAGATTTATCAGAAGAAAATAAAAAAAGGAAATTAGCAATAATTGAAGATTTGAAAGAAAAAAGAGATAAAAATAAAGATAATCAATTTGATAATTTAAGAGTTCTTTTTTCTAAAATAAGTCAAGAAGGCAAAATAAAAGAAGTAAGGGAATTATTAAAAAGTTTTGATAATTAGAAAGGTTTTGAAATTAAAACCTTTCCTTCTATCTTATTTTTATCAATTAGAAATAACTTCTTTAAATCATTTGAAATAACTAAAATGTGATTTTTTTTAAGCTCAAAAGTTTTTCCATTAAAAGATTTAGGAATTTTTATTGAATTTTTCATAGAGTAAAGAGTAAATTTTTCATTTAAAATAATTTTTCTTTGTTCTTGTGAAGCAATTTTGTTAAATGAAAATAATTTTTGCTTATGGACAAAAATATGATTTGGTCCTTCTACTAATATATTTCCAATAAAGTAACTATTATTAGATTTTAACAAAACAGAATCCTCCTGATTAAAATCATTTATCTTAATTCTATAATTGTTATTGTTATTTTTTAATAATATGCTTGGGAAACTGTAAAAAGAATAATAAGTAGGTAAAACTATACCTACTTCATTTTCAATTTTAAAAGGTTTAAAACCATAAGAGTAAAATATTATCCCAAAGATAAGAGTAAGAGTTATTTTTTTAAAAATATTCATATTAATTTCCTATTTATTTTATTTAACTGTTTATAAAAGAAGAAATGTCTTTCTGATATACTTCTAGAGAAGATATTGTTTCTGAAAGTTCCTCTTTTGACATATCTTGAAAAATTTTCAAAGCATTTTCAGAAGCCATGTCAATTATTAAAGAAACTAGTTCTTTTGAATCAATAGTAGGTTGTTTTTCTAAATAAAAGTCAAGTTGAGCTTCCATATATTTTAAATTAATAATAGAATAATTTGTAATAAGTATTTTATTGATAAGTTCTTTTATTTCTTGATTAGTTAGTTTACTATCATAATTTTTAATTTTATCTTCAAAAGAATTTAAAAATACCTTTTTAATTTCTTTTTTAAGTACTTCAAAAGAGCTGATTTTTTCAATTCCTAAATCGCTTTTAAGAACTTTTAAAATTTCTGTGTTTTTATTTTTATGATAATTAAGAAAAATATTACTAGATAATTTATCAGTTAAAGAATCAAAAGGAGAAGGCAATTTATTATCATAAGTTAATTGAGCTTTGATTGAAGATACAACATTTTTTACAAGTTTTTCTTTTATTTCTTGTTCTTCTTTTGAAGTTTCTTTAAAATTTATTCTGTTTATATTACTGATAAATAAAGCAGAAGTATTAAAATTAAAAACTTTAATAATCTGATTAAAATCTAATTTTTCAATTTGTTTAGAAAGAGTTTGGATTACAGTATGTCCAGAATCACTATATATCTTATTTAAAATTAATCTATTATCAATATCTTTCCCTTCTGAAGATTCTTTTAATTTATTATTCAAGATATCTTTTAAATTATAAGCTAATAAATTAATTGCTTCATCGTATTTATTTGCTTCACAAAAATCAATTATTTGGTTTTGTATATTTTTTGAAATGTTATCTAATGACCTAATATTTGATGTAAATACAGTATGTTCTAATGAATGTATAGTAGGAAGCCATTCTTGTAAGCTTGAAAATATTTTGGCAAAGCCATCTATTTTCATATTAGATTCTAAAATTTTATGTAAATTATCTATAAATTTTTCAGTATCTAAGTTAGCTTCTTCTTTTAATTCATTTTCATTTTCATCTACAGAAGATATTAAATTTAAAAGAACTCTTATATAATTTTTTTTAGCTATTTTAAATAGATTTTCTAATAAGATAGTACTTTCTTTAGTATATTCAGCTTTGGGGTCTTTTTGAACATATGATCTTAAATGTATCCCCTCTTTTATATGGTCAGCTTCTTTTAAGAAAGTATGCCAACCTTCATCTAATTCATGAAGGAAAATTATTTTAATATTGTAAGTCTCTAATAATGTGTTAAAAGTTTTTTTATCTTTAAAGAAAAAGTTTAATGAATTAAAAGTAAATTTATAGATATGATTGAAAAAATCTTGCCCATTACTAATATTTTCTAATTCATTTTCTAATAAAGTAAAATCATCTTTGTTAGAAATAAATGAGAATAAGAAATCTTTTGTTTCTTTTATTATTTTTTTATACTCTTCTTCTGAATAAGAAAGTCCATTAATTAAATTTATATTAGAATGAAAGTCTTCTATAATCATATTTACATATTCAGAGTTTTTAATTCTAAATTCTTCTAGTTCTAAAGTAAGAAGAGCATCTCTTGTTCTATAAAAATAATTTCTATGACTTTCAGATATTTTATCAAATTCCCAAATTTCCTTTCTTTGTTGGAAAAACATTTCCTGTAAAGTTTTTTGTCTTTTATGAACAGTATTTGAAAACATTGCAAAGCTTATACCTTCTTCTTCCCCTTGTAAAGTTTTTTTTAAATAGTTCATAACTTTACTTTCTTTATCATCATCTGAAATTCTTAAAATATTATCTTCTAAGGAAAGTAAATAAATAGAAGAGCCAGGGTCTCCTTGTCTTCCTGACCTTCCAATTAATTGATTGTCAATTCTTCTATTTTGATATCTTTCAAATCCTATGACAAATAAACCATGTTTTTTAACATCTGGGTTTATTTTAATATCTACTCCTCTACCAGCCATATTAGTAGATATAGTAATAGAGTTTGGTTGTCCAGCATTAGCAATGATTTCAGATTCTTTAAAATGATTTTTAGCATTTAAAACTTCTACTCTATCTATTCCTAAATCTTTAAAGGCTTTTTCAATTAAAATAGATTGTTCAACAGAAATAGTTCCAATTAAAAAAGGAGTTTTATTTTTTTCTTGCTCTTCAAGTACAAAATTGATTAGATATTTTAATTTTGACTTTTCATCTGGGAAAATTTTATCTTCAATATCATTTCTAATAACAGGCTTATTAGTAGGAATAGTTATAGTATCAAGTCCATAAATCTCAAAAAACTCAGTTGCCTCTGATTGTGCTGTTCCACTCATACCAGAAAGTCTATTAAATAAACCAAAATAACTTTGGTAAGAAGTTTCAGCAATAGTGCTTGATTCAGCATTTGGTTCAATTCCTTCTTTAACTTCTAATGATTGATGAAGACCATTTCCAAATCTTCTTCCTTCTTGTATTCTTCCAGAAAACTCATCTATTATTTTAACTTCATTATTCTCAACAATATAGTCCACTTCTTTATTGTATATATGTAAAGCTATAATGTTTTGGTTACATTGATTTAATATATGTGAATTTTCTTGTGTAAAGAGCTCTCCTTTCTTTTTATCATAAAAAGATTCTAGTTTTTCATATCCTTCTTCTGTAAATAAAGCTGATTTTTGTTTTAAATTTATTTCAAAATCTTCTTCTGTAATTAATTTTTTACAAATATCAAAAGTTTTTTGATAAAAGTTTTCTTCTATACTGTTTTCTCCTGAGATAATTAAAGGAGTTTTAGCTTCATCAATTAATACAGAATCACACTCATCAACTATGGCAAAGTTTTGTTCTGGTTGTATTTTATCTTCAATAGAATAAACCATATGAGAGTAAAGAAAATCAAAAGCAAATGCGGAATTAGTCCCATAAACTATTTTGTTATTGTATATATCTTTTTTATTTTCTTGTGGTTCTCCTTCCTGTAATGAAGAGAAAGAAACTTGCAAAGAATCAAAAAGTGGTTTCATTTCAATAGCATCTCTTTTGGCTAAATAGTCATTAGTAGTAACAATAAAAACAGATTTTTCTAAACAACATGTAGCTGCTAATGCTGCTACTAATGATTTACCTTCTCCTGTTTTCATTTCTGAAATTTTACCATCAAGTAAAGCTAAGGTGCCTATTTTTTGAACATCAAAAGGCTCTAATCCTAATTTTCTTTTTGACATTATGCAAGAAAGAGCTAATCTTTTTTCTTCTGAATCAGAAGTATTAAAAATAGAAAGTATTTCTTCATCAGAAAACCCTTTATTTTGCTCTATAAGTTTATTTATCTCACTAACTCTCTTTTTGTATTTATTAATATTTCTTTTATTAGTATTGAAAATATTATTTATAAAATTCATTATAAATCCTTTTGAATTATTATTTTATGCAATGATATCATAAAAAACTTAAAATAAAATAACTAACTAGTTTTTTAAAAGTTTTTTAGATACAATAATTTAAAAGAAAAAAGGAAAAAAATGCTAAATTTTATATTAATAGCTTTAATAATAGCTTCAATAAGTTTGTTATTTTTTGTATATACTAAATATTTATTTTTTAAAGCTCTTTACAAAGAAGCTAAAGTGCAGGAAGAAGTAAATTCAAAAAGGATATCTGAATTATTAGATATAGTTGATATATATGATATAGAAACTGAAAGGTCTCTTGATAAATTAGATTTCTTAAAAATTGAATTAGCTAATGCAAAATTAGCAATGGGTGAATTGAGAAATAAAAATAGTGTTTTAGAATTAGAGCTTAAGAAAAGTTCTATGTTTGTTGAGAAATTACAAAAGAGAGTTAAAAACGTATTCTAATGAAAACTTATTTAAAATCAACTTTATTAATGTTATCCCTTTTAAGCTATGTATTATCAGTTGAATATCTTAGACCTGAATTTGAAATTGTTACTAAAATCAAAGTGAAAGAAGAAATAAAAACAGTAGAAAAATTATTAAAAAATAATGAGATAGGTAAAGTAAAGCAAAAAATTGAAGAAATAAAATTAAGAGAAGATTTAAGTAAAGAAAATAAAAATGATATAGAAGAACAAGAAATAAGCTATCAAATCAAATTATTAAATAAAGAAAAAGATTTTTCTTTAAAAGAAAATTTAATAAAAAGAATAAAAGACCAAGCTTTAAGAAATGAAAATTATCAATCAGAAGAACAAGTAAAATATCTTCAAAAAAAATATTATCAGCTTTATTCTTTGACAGGAGAAAAAGAATATCTTGATAAAATCATAGAAATAAATGAAGTATTTTCTCAAGGGCTGTCTGAGATTTCTTTTAAAACTTATTTTTTATTAAAGAATTATAAAAAATTAGAAGAGTATGTAGAAGAAGAATGGTTTAAAAAACAAAAGTATTCAAAAGCTATAGAGTTTTTTATTTATAGTATAAATGATAATGATTCAAAAAAAAATCAAGCTTTGACTAGAATAATAAAAGAAATAGATATTAATTTTTCATATCCTCATTCTTTTGAATTTTTAAGTTTAAATTTAAAAAGATCAGTTAACTCAAAAAGATATTCTGAGGCAATAAAAAGCTTAAAATATTTAATAAAGTATAAAGACTCAAAAAGAGAATTAAAAAAAATAGAAATGGGTGTTAGTTTAAAAAAAGGATTGCTAGAAAAAGAACATTTAAAAAAAGAATTAAATTCTTTAAAAAATGTTTCAAACTTTTATTATTTTAATATGTTGTTATCTAATATTCCTTATTTACCAGATAATACTAATAGAGTAACTAAATCAATCTATCAAATTTTAAAAACAGAAGATAAAAAAGAAATCAGAAAAACATATGTTCTGTTTGATTATTTAAAAGAATATCATTTAAAATATCCAGAATTGAATAATGAAAGTTTTTTATTTAATATAACTAAAGTTGCTATTGAGGCAAAGAAATACATTGAGGCAAAGAAATACATTCAAAAAGCTATGATTAAAAATCATAAAAATCCATTATATAGGTTAATTTATTTAATATTAAAAAATAAAATGGAAGAAAATATCTCTGCTTATGAAATGAGTGATTTAAATTTATTAATAAGTAAATCAAAAGAAAGATACTTTTATGAAAAAATAAAAAATATATTCTTACAAAAAGAAGATGTTAAAAGAATATTAGTAAATAAAGTGAAAAATAAAAATTATAAAAAATATATGTCAATAATAAATAAAGTAATAAAAAAAGAAGAAATTGATAATATTAAAAAAGAACCTGAGATAGAGTTAGTTAATATTTTAATGAAAGCTTGGAAAACAGAAAAGACAAATAGAACGTTTGAATCAAGTATTCAAGATTCATTAGCTAAAACAACAAAAGATTATGAAAAAATAGAAAAAATAATAGAAAGAAGTTTAAAATATAAAACTTGGGTTTCAGAAAAATATATATTTTTAAGTTTTTTAGCTTCATATGAAGGTAAAATAAAAGATGTTGGTTATGAAAATTTTTCAAATATTAACTATTTAAGAAACAGAGCTATTTACTATACTATAAATAGAGAATTTTTAAAGGCTAATGCTTTATTTAATGAAATTGAAAGAAGTAATTATTTCATTACAGATGACTTCACGTTTTTAAATAAAGTAATTTCTTCTGATAAATTAAAATTTAAAGAGCTTATAAAAGATAAACTTACGTTTAGTAATTTAGTTTTTATGTATAAAAATAATAAATTAAGAGAGATTAGAGCAGCATTAAAAAAGAAAAATTATACTTTTAATAAATATTTAAAATTAAAAGTAAATAAAATAAAAAAAGAAAGTAAAAAAAGTATATATAATTTAATTATAGAAAATAAAAATTTAATAAAGGAATAAAAGTGAAAAAAATAATAATTTTGGCGTTCTTTTTAAGTCTGGCCTTATCAAGTAATTCTTCTTTTCAAGAAAAAATGGTTTTAAAAAATGCTGAAGCTTTGCTTGGGAAAAACATGGGTATAAAAATAGTAAAAACTAAATACTCTTCTGAGTTTGGAGATATTTATAAAATGTATATTAATAATTTGCATAATGTAAAATTAATATATGTTAGTAAAACTGGTAATTTTATTCCTTTTATAGATCCTGTTACATTTACTGGTAAAAAAAACAATCCATATAAAGAATTACATAAATTAATAGAGTATGAAAGTAATCTTTTAGGTTTTAAATCTTTAAAAAATGAAATGTTTGTTAAAATTGGAAATAAAGAAAAGGAAAATATATATATTTTAGTTGACCCTTCTTGTAAAAATTCTAAAAAGGCAATTGAAACAATATCAGAAGAAGATTTAAAACAATATCATTTTAATATTGTTATAACAACTTTAGGAGAGCCTTTAGGTATTCCTTCTACTTCTGAAAATATAGTAAAGAATATTCTTTTTAATACAGAACTTTTTTATAAAGAAATAAGTAAAGAAAATAAATCAAAAGTAAAGTTGGAAAAACTTAAACTTTTGTTTAATAATTACTCTAAGAAAATAAATCAAAAAGATTTAAATGCTGTAGTAACTCCAAAATTATCAATAAATATTAATCAAAGTATTTTATCATTACCTCAATTTCAAAAACTTCCTGTAATAATAAAAGAATATAACTATTAATATATATTTAATATTAAATAAGTATATTCAGACACAAAGTTTTCTGCTGAATAATAAAAAAAGGCAGAAACAGTAAAGAATTTAACTTGAAAACCAAGAGAAAAAATATTAAAAGTAGGAGCTGACTTAGTCATAAATCCAAAAAACATATCAGAAGATATAGTAATTAAAAAGAAAGGAAGTGATACAACCAAAACAAATTTGTAAGTATCATTAAGTATTTCAAATAATTTAATAGTTATCTCTGAAATAGATAAGTTTGATAGTATATTTACTCCTACTGGTATGATTTCAAAAGATTTAAAATAGCCAATAATTAAAATTTGATAAAGACCTGAATCAAAAAATATAAATAAAGCACATAACCAAAGAATTCTACTTATAATCATCTCATTTTGACCAGTTGCTGGGTCATACATAGAAGCCATAGAAAGTCCAAGAGGAAAAGATATAAGCTCTCCGATTATTTTATATGAATAGTAAGAAATATTTATAGCAGTAGCTATGATTAAGCTCAAAAATAACTCAGAAAGAATCATTGTAATGAGCATATTTCCATCTATATTGATAAAACTATCAAGAATTCCTTGTTTTTGAAATGATAGGTACAAAACAGGTGTACTCATAACAGTCAACCAAAATATAAATAAAGCTTTTATTTTACTTTGAACTACTGAACTGCTAAATACAGGTAGCATAGAAAAAATAATGGAAACTCTCATAAGAGCCAATAAAAAAACTACTGGGTATGAAGAGAATACAATATCGCTTATATTCATAAAAGCCTACTTACCAAACAGTAAAAGATTCAGCTAAGTTTCCTAATAACAAAGAGAAACCATCAATTAAAATAATAAAAGCTATTTTTATAGGCATTGAAATCATAGTAGGTGGGAGCATCATAAGACCTAATGACATTAAAACACTAGAAACAGCTAAGTCAATAACAACCATTGGAATATAAAGCATTATACCAATTTCAAAAGCTGTTTTTATTTCAGAAAGCATGAAAGCAGGTATTAGAGTCGAAATTGATACTTCTGTTTCATTTTTTGGATTCTTCTCTTTAGCTATTCTAAGAAATAAAGCCAAATCCTCTTCTCTTGTGTTTTTCATCATAAATTTTTTAAAAGGCAGTGTTCCTTTTTCAAGAGCTTCTTTATAATCAATTTTTTCTTCAATGTAAGGGTTAATACCATTATTATAAGCTTCTGTAAAAACTGGTTTCATAACAAAAAAAGTAAGTATAATAGCTAAACTAATTAAAATATTACTAACAAGTATTTGTTGAGCACCAATTGCTTGTTTAAATATAGACATAACTATAACAATTCTAGTAAAAGCTGTCATCATAAATATTAAACTAGGGGCAAGAGTTAATAATGTAAATAAAATTAAAATATTTAAACTACCTACTAATTTACTATTAGTATCTGCAATCCCACCAATATCAATGTTTAAAACATTATCAGCTCCTAAAATGAAACTAAATAAAAAAAATGAAAAAAGAAAAATTTTTAATTTCATTTTTTTTCTTTTATTTTATTTATTTTATTTTGATTATATAAATCATTTAAATTAATAATGATATATTTATTATTATTAAATTTTAAAAACAAATCATAAACTAATAATTCATTTTTCAAAGACTCAAAGTTAATATCTTTTTCTAAAATATTCAATTTATCAATTATTTTAGAAAGCTCTATTATTTTCTTATTAGATTTTTTAGATAAAAATTCTTCTGTTACGGAATCAATAATGGAATAATGCTTTAACAATGTAAGACCCTTCTTAAATTAGATATGAATAAGTATAAAAAAACTAACCTTAAACTATTCTGAGACGGATTATATTTTTTTCAAAAATTCCTCAATTTCTTCTAAAAATTCAATTTCTTTATAAAAATTTTCTAATTTTTTAAAGTTAATATTAAAAACATCAATACTTGAAGAATTTAAGTATTTTTGAGTTCCTGAAATGTTTAAAATCAATTTTTTATTAGTTGAAATAAAAATAAAAGGAGATACTAAAAGTTTTTCAGGGGACAATTTAATAATAGCATTATTACCTTCAAAAGTAGGTTTTATTAAAAAATGAGGGTTTAAGTTAGAAAGGTTTGATAAAACAGACTTTGCTTCTGATTGTAGAAGAAGTAAATGTTTTTGCATATTTGAAAAAGATTTATAGTACTTTAACAAATCGTTTCCAGAAACATAATTGAGTTTGACTGAACTAAACTCTTGTACATTAATATTTTTTAAAATGATGTAAACTAAGTCTTCTTTAAAAAAGATTGAACCATCATATTCATTGTTAGTTATGAAAATCAATTTTTTTTCTTGAAATAAATTAATTAAATTCTTTTTATTTTCACTTATTTTACTCCAATATTCCCAATAAAAAGAAAAGTCTAAATTTATAATTTCAGAAATAAAATCAAAAGAAAATATTTCATTGTCATTATTTGAATCAATATCAAAGAAAGTTTTAAATTTTTTTTTATTTTTTAAATCATAAATAAAATTCAATTCTTCAATAGAAATCGCTTCTTTATAAATTGATTGATTGTTTATTTTTATTAAATCAGTAATATATTTATTATTGTTTCCTTTTTCAAGAGCTTTAATTTTGTCTTTAATAAAAATTTTTTTATCTAGGTATTCTAATATAAAAATTTTTATAGTTAGATAAAAAAGTTCTTCTTTATTGATTTTTCTACTTAAATAGCTGTGCAAAGAATTAAATTCTTTTGAAAAAAAGAAAATAACAAATAAAGCTTTTTCTATATTTTTGTTTTTATTAGTCTTACTACTATCTATTAACAGAGCAATAAAATTAAAAAGCCTTATTAAATCTTCTGTTGAAAAAATAGCTTTATATTTAAAAACAAAATCTTGAAATTTAGTATTTTTTTTATTATTCAATTAAACTCTCCAAAGATAAAACTCTTTTAATCATATTAAAAGGTAAAGTCATAGCATCATTAATTATAGAGCTTTCTATATTATAATCATTTAAAGTACCAGTTAACTTAATATTAGTATTAATTTGAAGATCTTTTCCAGTTAATATGTTATTAACTACTGGGATATTCTTTAAAATAGTAGAAGACTGCTTTAAATAAGATAAATTTAAATTTCCTAAAAGTTTATTGTTATCTAAATTTATCTTAATAGAGCCTTGTAAGTCAAAAGTTGGAGTTGAAATACTTAAAATTAAATTCAATTCTTCATTTATAAGAGAAAAAGATATTATGCCATTAATTTCCCTTTCATAATTATATTGTAAAGTAAATAAAGAAGTTAAATTATCTATTAATTCTATAACTTGAATGGGGACATTATTTGTAGTTATTAAATTATTAAAAGAAAAAATTCCTTTAAATTCTTCATCACTTAAAGAACCTTCAAAAGTACTAGATATTTTTTTGAAATAATCTTTATTAAAAAATTTATTAAAAAATTTAGAATTAAATGCACTAGAAGTAAAAAAGTAAGTATCTTCTTTAAAATCAACATTTAATTTTATATTTTTATTTAAAGTAAAGTTCATATTATCTTTGTTGGAAATTAAATAAAAAGGTATTTTGTTAATTTCATTATTACTTCTATTAAAAAAACCAGAGGATTTAAAATTTTTAAAATCTTTTGTTTTTATAGAAGCAGAAGATTTTTCAATGTGTAAATTTTTAAAAATAGAATATTTATGTAAAGGAGTTCCATCTTTGATGCTGATATAATTAATTCCATTCTTACTTTTTAAATTTAATTTAAGAGTAGGAAAAGAGATGATTAACCCCTTTTCAAATAGAATGTCAATAGGAGTTTCTAATTTTTCAATAAGTATTTTTTTATTTGATATATTTAATTTTTTAATAAAAATATTAGAGTTACCTTTGTAACTTTTTAAATTTAATTTTAAATCTTTAATATCTCCTTCAAAAATATCTGATATTTTTAAATGAAAATTATTGAAAGAAGCTTCAGTTTTATTAAAAGTTCCAGATATAGATTTTACTTCAACTTTTTCATTTCCTAATAAAAAAGTGGCTAAATCAGAATTAAAATAATAATTTATAAAAGATTCTTCTGTTTTAAAGTTAAAAGTTCCAGATATGTTAGAATTTAAGTTACCTGAAAGTTGTAAAAAATTCCCTAAATCAAAATCGAAACTCTTTAAAATATTTTTAATTTTTTTATTAATTAAGGAATAAGTATCAAAAGAATATTCTAAATAAATATTGTCTTTAAAAAAATTAAACAAAGTAGCTTTTATATTTTTTATTTTTATTCCATTAATATTAGGTTCTATTGAAGAAAAGTATATATTATTATTGATAATTTTAATATCTATTGATTTTGAATTAAAAGTAATATGTTCATTTATAGGTATTTTATTTGTAAAAGCTTTTGCTTTAATTTTAATTTCTTCAAAAGATAAATTGGCTAGGTTAATTTTAAAAAAACCTGAATGAATACTTAATTTTTCAAAATAAAGATGTTTTGCAAATTTATAATTTCTAAAAAGATTTACAATTTTTTTTTGGTTTATGAAATTTCCCTTTTCATTTTTAAATTTAATTATTAATTTTTTTTGCTGAAAAGAAGAAAACAAATTCTTTAATATTAATTGATTTTTAAAAAATATAGAATTTTTAGTTTCATAGTTATTTAAAAAAGAACCTTTGATTATTAAATGGTTTTTAGAATTTGATATTTTATAATTTTCATTTAATAAATTAAAAGAAAATGAAAAAGATTTACTTTCAAAAGAAAGATAATTTTCAGAAAGTAATATTGAATAATCTAAAAAATTATCTACCTTTAATTTTAAAAATGAAAAATTAATATTTTTAAAAAAATTAATAGAATTTTTTATTTGTAAGAAGTCTTTTTTGGAAATATATAATTTACTATTATTTTTTAATTCAATATTCTTAATATTAATAATTATTTTTTTTTCTTTAAAAGAGTATTTAACATTGATGTTTTTAAAATCATATTTAGAATTTGAAAATTCTTGTATTGAGAACCCTTTTATAAAAATAAAGCAAATAATAAATAAAAATAAACAAAAACTGTAAATTTTTTTCATGTTATTATTTCAGTTTAAAATATTGACAAGCAATACCTGTTTCTCTTAGAAGAATTAAATTAGGAAAATACTTAGATTTAAAATTGTAAGCTTTGCATTCATGTGGTTTTTTAGGGTTCCAAGTTACTTTGTAATACTCACATTTTAAACAATTTATCTTTTCTTTATGAATATTTTTCTTTTGACTCATGTTAATAAACCTTTAATTGATGTCCTATTGAATCTTTTGATAGGTGGATTTTTTTAAATTTTTTTTGGTATTTAGCGGCTAATCTTAAAATATCATCTGTAATATTATTTCCTTCAAAAAATATATCTCCTGAGAAACCTTGGTCAAAATCAATATCAATGTCAATAATAGCTTCTGAGTCTTTTGATATTTCTAATGAACCTCCAATAGAAGCTAATTTAATTAAAAGAATACCATTTGAAAATTTTACTTTACCTAACGGTTTAATTTTTCCAGAAAAAATTGTATTTCCTTTTAAAGTTTTATTTAAACCTCCTCTTATAATATTTGTAAAAAAATGAAATTTATTCCCTTTTACTATATTAATTGTTGAATCTTCAACAACGTTTACAATTTGTTTAGCTTTACTACTTGTATTACATTTAAATTTATTAAATATAATGTTTTCTTGATTATTAAAATTAGAATTAATAAATTCTATTACCTCATTGTCTTCAGTAATAAAAAGAAATAAGCAATCAGTTTGTTTATTTAGTTCTTTATTTATATGTAACTTTAATAATCCAAAATCTATCTTAGATTTTTTGAAAGAACTTAAGTCAGTTTCAATTATTTTTTTTTGAATAGAATTTGTTTTAATCATTTTAAAAATAGCCTTTTTATAGTATTAAGTAAGTATATCTAAAAAATAAAAATAAAAAAAGAAAAAAATCAAAAAAATACATATAATAAAATTACTAATAACAAAAAAAAGGAAAAAAAATGATTAGAAATAGAAAAGAAAGAAAAGCATTTACAATGGTAGAAATTATTATTGGTATCTCTATTCTTGCTGTGTTAGCTGGATTAGTTTTTAGTAAGTTGTTAGGAAGTTTTCAAAAAACTTCTATTCAATCTACAATTTCAACTGATATTGAAACATTGGGGAAAGCAGTTGATTCTTGGAGAACACAAGCTACTCACCAATCAAAAGGTGGGTACAATGATTTAACTGTTGAAAATGTTTCACCTTTTATAGCTGAAGGTATGTTAAATTCTAGAACTGGAACAAAAGCTACAAGTGCTACTGGTTTTTACTCTCTTGGTTTAAATCAAGGTTGTACTTATAAACTTAAGCCTTCTCACAGTAGCACAAGATATGCTGTATTAATTGATTGTTCAGAAGCATCTACTTTTGAAGGTTGGTCTGATGAAACTAAAAAAATGATGGAAGTAGTAGCTATGAGTACTATGGATTCTAAATTTGGTTCAGGAGCTCAATTTATAAGTTCAGAACCTGCAGTTGCTTGGGCAAACTCTTATGCTGATACAGCTTCAACTGCTTCTGCTGCATTCTCATTAACAGGTGGGAATAATGGAGATACTAAAATAGGTTTCCTTGGTCTTAACCAATAATACTTATTTAGTATAAAGTATAAAAAAAGGGGAAGGGTTAAAACCTTCCCCTTTTTTAATTCATATTATTTGTTAGTCTTGCTCTTTAACAGAGATACTAACTAACTGCAATCCTGTTTCTTCATCTAAGTCATTTGAAATATTTATAGAAGAGCCAGGTATATATTTTTCAACAACTTCTATTATTTCTTGTTCAAACATTTCAATGTTATCAATAGGGTTATCTTTATCCTGCGCTAAAACTAATGTTAGTCTGTCTTTTAAGATTTTAGCACTTTTAGGTTTAGAATTTATACCTAATATTTTTTTTATAGAATTAACTAAATTATCCATACTAATAGTTCCCCTTTTTTACTAATTTCTAATTTTTTTACCTGAACTGGCAATATTACCAATCCATTTAAAAACATTCCAATTTAAAAATTTAGAATCAAAGAAATTAATTAATTCTTCTTCATTATAAATTTTAAAATCTGCAATAACACTGTCAGCTAAATCGTTAAAAGAAGCAGCTACTGCTTTTGAATCATCATAAAAAACAGGCTTTCCAATATTAGATGATTCAATTAAAGAAGGTTCCATTGGTACAACTCCTAGAATATCAACTTCTGTAACATCTTTAATGTCTAAAAGATTTAATTGCTGCTCTTCTTTAACCATTTTTTTATCAATTCTATTAACTACCAAACCTTTTCTAGCTTGTCCTCCTAATTCTTCTGCTTTTGTAGAAGCGTCTATTAGTCCGATAGCTTTATCGCTATCTCTTAAAGAAGATATTTCAGGATTAACTACTACAATATTAAAATCAGCTCTACTTATAGCAGCTTGAAAACCATGCTCTACTCCTGCTGGAGAATCAATAATGATGTAGTCAAATTGCTCAGATTCTTTAGAGTTTACAATTTCTTCTAAAAAATCTTTAACCTTTTCAAAATTTAAAACTTCTGCTGTTTCATTTTGAGAAGCTGCAATAAAAGAAAGCTTCTTGTCATATTTAGAAAAAATCATAGCTTTTTTAAAAGAAGCCTTTTTATCTAAGACATCAGCAATAGTATATACTATTCTATTTTCAAGACCAAGCAATAGGTCTAGATTTCTCTGCCCAATGTCAAAGTCTATAACTAAGGTTTTCTTGCCTTTAAAAGCTAAAGCTGAACCAAGATTAGCTGTTACAGTAGTTTTTCCAACTCCACCTTTCCCAGAACTAACTGAAATAATTTTTGTTTTACTCATATTTATTAACCCTTTTATTAATTTTTACAATATTTATTTGATTTCTATTTAAATAACTAGATAAAAATATTATCTAAAAAAAATAATATCATAAAAAAAAGCAAAAAACAATATTTTAATAAATATAATTGAAAAAAGGACTTTAATTTGGATAATAGAATAGAAGACTTAGTTTTTTCCAGCCCAAAAGAAAAGATTGATAAAAAAGAAATATTTAATAGAATAGAAGCTATTGATAGATTAGTAGAAAAAGGCATTTCTTATGAAGTTCTAGAAAAATTAGAAGAAAAAGAATTAAAAATTTTATTAAAAACTAACTTTTTAATAAAAAAAGTAAAAAAATCTATTTTTTCAAAAGTAAAAGAAGAAGATTTAGAAGAAATAGGGAAGTTAATATTTTCAAAAGAATTAAGTTATAAAAAAGGCTTAGAGGTACTTAAAGAAAAATATGAAGAATTAAAAGAATCTAAGATGCATGCTTTTAGGCATTTTTTAATAAAAAATGGATATGTAAATAATAGAAGTTCTTTTGAAAGCATAGTTAAAAATATATCTAAAGGCTCTGTTGCTCAAAAAAAACAAAAAATAATAATAAATGAAGTAGTAAAAGAATTGTTAGCAAATCATCTTGATGAAATAGTATGCGCTGTTGAGTATAAGTTAAAAAACAAATAATAAAATAAATAAAAAGAATACTATAATATAAAAAAACACTTAGTCAAAAGAGAGAAAAAATGAAAAAAACATTAATAATATTAGTAGCAAGTTTGATAAGTTTTAATTCTGTATATGCTGAAGCTTCAATTGAAACTAAATTAAATAATAAAAAGCCAGAAATTAAAAAAGAAGTAGAAAAAGAAGAAAAAGATGATTTTTTTGAAGAAAAAGAAAAAAAATACACATCTGAAGAGTTGAACGATATGTCTTTTAAAGAGCTTTTTAATAAGATACATGAAAAAATTGAATGGGAAAGATTTAAGCTTGATTCAAAAAAGACAGCTATTCAAAGAGAGTTAGATATATTAAAGATAAAAAAATTAAAACTTAAAGCTCAAAATGAATTAATTAAATTAAAACAAGAATTCAAAGAATTGCAAGCTCAGCAAAAAGAAAAACAGGCTATAAAAAAAGAAGAAGTTGAAATTAATAAAAAAGAAGCAGAAGTAAAAAAAATAGAAGTTGATAATAAAAGAAATGAAGCAGAAATAAAAAAGCTTGAAGAAGAAATGAAAATGAAAGAGCAAGAAATGAAAATGAAGGTTTCTACTTTATTAAATGATAAAAAAAGACTTGCTATGGAATTAAAAGAGAGACAAAATAAACTAAAACAAGAAAGTGAAGAAAAAGACTTAGAAATAAAGGATAATAAACTAAAAGTTGAGATGAAAAGCAAAATCATTATAGAAGCTCAGCAAAAATTAAAGACTTTGAAAACTAAGGCTTATAGCTTTAAAATGAATGAGTCTATGTTTGATGGTTATTATCTTTCAGGAAATAAAAAGATATATGCAATAGAATTAACTTTACTAGAACAAACTGTTTCAGACAAAGAAGAGACTTATCAAAAACAATTAAAAAAAGAAGAAGAAAAGTTAACAAGTCTTACTGGGTTAGGGGAAAACACAAGTTCTAAAATGACTGATGGCTTCTCAAAATTAGAAGAACAAATGAGTCCACCAAAAAAAGAAGAAGAAAAAAAAGAAACGAAAGATCTTAAAGAAAAGATAATCTATGTAACAGATGGTTTTGAATATAAAGGTTATGTTTTTTCTGTTAGAAATGATAAAAATTATGTATGTGTAAGCAGAATACTTGAAAATGACAATATTTCTTGCTTTAAAAATTAATTATTAAAATAAAGAGATTAAAATGACAGGAGTATCTAAAAACTTACAAATTAAATTTTTAAATAATTTAGAAAGTATGTTGGACTTAGGATTTAGCATAACTCAATCTATTGAATCAATAGAGAAATATGAAAAAAATAAGCAGCTGAAGGGACTTTTAAAAAAAATAATAAAAGATTCCAAAACAAAATTTAATACTCCTTTATTATTAAAAAAATATAAATTAATAGATGATACTGGATACAATATTTTAAAATATTCTGAGAACCAACAATCAGGAGTAAAAAGTATCCTAGAAATATTAGAAGGGTCTTCTAATATAGAACTTGAATTAGTAAAAGGTGTTATATCTCCATTAATGTTTATATATGCCTTTTTTGGAATAACTGTAATAGGAAAAGACCCGTTGGAAGAAGCTATAAATGGTTTTTTAAGGCAACTAGGTTCTGCTATAAAAGATACTAATTCTTTTGAATGGCCTTTTTGGTTTGACCCAACTATTCAAATGACTTTACAATTGTCTATGTGGGGCTTATCTATTATATTGATAATTATCCCTATACTTTATTCTATTTTGCTTTTTTCAGATAATATAAAATTATTTTATAATAGGTTTAAATTTAAACAATATGAAGAAGTAGAAAAATATTTCAATTTGATGTTAAAAATACATAATACGCAAGGTATGGGTGTTTTAAAAGTATTAAATATTTTAAGAAAGGCTTATGAATCAAATAAAAGATTGTTAAAATTAACAAAAGAAAGTGAAAAATTTGTTGAAAGAGGTGAAATGTATTTCAGGGCTTTAAATAAATTTGGAATAGATGAAAGGATTACTGGAATGGTTGAAATTGGAGAAAAAACTTCAAATTTATGGCCAAATATATCAAAGTCAATAAAATATGCAAAAATGTTAAAAGAAGAAAAAGTAAATCAGATTAAAAAAGTATTTGGAGCTTTAAAAACAATTGCTACTATTGCTGTTATTATGGCAATGATACAATTAATTTTAATAATAGTATCAGTTCAGCAGCTTGTTATAAGCTCTATGACATAAAAAGGAAGAGAAATGGGTTTATTTAAAGAATCAATGCAAGAATTATTTACAATGTCTTCAAGTTACAATCACAATAGAAAAATAATAATTGCTCAGAAAGCAAAAGAAGAAGATGAAGATGAAGAAAAAGAAGAAACTAATCATAAAATAGATTCAGATTACTCAAATTATGAATATGGTTTAAACTCTGACGAGGCTTATGTATTAAATCAAAATTTAGAAGAGTTTTGTTATTTAAACGATATGTCAAAAGAAAAAGTAGCTTTTTTTATATCTTCTAATTTAATAGAAAAAGATGAAGTTCTGGAAGATAAAGATGAAGATGAAGAAAATGAAGTTGTTGAAGAAAATTTATTAAATGAACAAGAGCAAGTTTTAAATAGTTTGTCAATTTCTTATCTGTCTCAACAAGATATGAAAGACGATCCAAAACTAGAAGTTTCAGCTGAAAATATAAAAAAAATAAAAGAAATAATTTCAATATATAAATATTCTTTTAAATTAATACTAGTAGTTAAGAATGAATATGATGAAATATATACTTTTTTAAATGAAAATAAATTACTTGGAGGAGTGTTAGTAATAAAATATGAAGAAATATTAAAAGAATATAAATTTAAACCTTATGTTAGTTCTTCTATAATGTTAAAAAAAATATTATATAAAGTAACAGTTTCTTTTTTAATAGGAATAGTAAGCTCTTCATTCCTTTTAATAAATTTATCAAAAGAGATGGTTCCTTTAATAAATAAAAAGCAACAGTTAGTTAGTAAAAAAAATAAAGAAGTAAATAAAACTAATAAATTATCTAGTAAAATAAAAAGCTTAAATGATTCTACTGTTTTTAATGTAAAGCTTAAAGAATTGAAAATAAAAGAAAATCAAAAAATAAAAAGAAAGTATTAGGAGGAAATTGTGTTTAATTTAAAAAAAGAATCAATTCCAGAAGAATTAACTTCAGAAAAAACTGAAAAGAAAGAAAGCTTTTTCTCTATTATTAAAAATAAATTTACCAAAGCAAAAGAAAGAGAGAATGTAGAAGAAATAGGTATCACAGAAGAAGAAAGAAAAAAAACATTAGATTTTTTAAATAATATTGAAGTTGAAGAAGAAATTATAGAAATAAATGTAGATGATGAGTCAGAAGAAGTTGTTTTAACTACTGAAAAAAGAGATAAAATGATTAGATTTAAAAGATTTTTTGAAGAGAAAAAGATATTTCTTTTTTCAAAATTATTTTTTATTTTTTCTTTCTTAGGAATTTATTTAATAGTAGGGATATATAAAGAAGAAGATAGTAAAATAAATTATATAAAGTCAGAAATATCTAAAATAAACAAAGAAATGAAGCAAATAAAAAGTGATATAGTAATAAAAGAATATTATATTAAAGACTTATTAAAATGGAATTTCAATTTAAAAAGAATAAAACCAAGTATATTAGAAATAAAAAAAGAATTGTTAGATAAAATAATAGATTTTAATAATAATAGTTTTGGATTGTTAAAAATAGATAAAATAGAATATGATAAAATATATTTTAATAAAATCAACATAGTTTTTTCATATAAAATAAAAAATAAAGAGAAAGATAAGATAAGTGAAAATTTTATTGAAGCTATTATGTATAAATTTTTAAAATATATTAAAATAGAAGAACTTTCAATAAAAGAAGGGAAAAAAATAACTGGAGTTATTATAATAAAAGAACCAAGAGACTTAGATTATGATAATTTTAAAAATGAAAGTCTAAATAAGTTAAATAAAAAAGGAAACTCTTCAAAAAAGAGAAGAGCTTCTATGTATTAAAAGGTAAGTTTAAATGAGTGAAGAAGAAAAAAAAGAAAAGATAGAAGAATCAGGGATAAATGAGCAGCTAAAATCATTTGCGGATAAAATAGGTGTTGATTTTTATAATGATTCAAATTCTCTTTTATTAGAATATAGATTTAATAAAATATATGTTGAAAACACTCAAGATTTAGAAATGATAAAAAAAAATCATTATTTACCATTAATAGAAACTTCAACAGGGAAAAAAATTTTGGCATTAGGTATGGGTGCTCAAAATTTCTTTTCTGTTAATTATGATAAGCTTATAGTATTGTCTCATGAATGTTTTTTGCTTATGCTTGGGTTGACAGTTGGTTCAAGTTGTATTTATTCAGAAAATGAGCAAAATGAAATATCACAAGATTTTAATAAAGCTATGACTAAAATGTTAGAAGTTTTGATATCAAAAGATGCTTCTGATATTCACTTATTTCCAATAGATGAGTATTTTTATACTATGACATACAGAGGTGAAACAGGAATTGTTGTTCTTTGTAATAGACTACCTATGGTGTTTTCTCATCAAATAATTAATTCAGTTAAAAATAAGATAAATGTAGATGTCAATGAAAAAATTATAGAAGCAAAAGGTAAATTAACAAATGAAGTTTTTGGGGAAATAAGAGCCTTCAGAATTTCTGTTATGGCTACTCAATTTGGAGAGTCTTTAAACATAAGAAAAGTTTCAAATGCAGACCAAATTTCAAGCCTAGAAAATTTAAGTTATGTTCCAGAGCATGCTGATTATATTAGAGGCTTACTAACATATAGAGATGGTATAGTAATAGTTTCAGGAGCTACTGGTTCTGGTAAGTCAATGCTTTTATACACATTATTGAAGCAAGTAGCTTTATCAGGGAAAAGAATCTTAACAATAGAAGATCCAATAGAAATTAATTTATCAGAAGATAGAGTAATTCAAAATGACCTTAGTTTAACAGAAAAAGCAAAAGAGGAATTTAAATTAACAGTAAAAAAATTAAAAAAAGCTTTTCTTAGACATGACCCTGATGTTGTTCTTATTCAAGAAGTTAGAGCTCCAGATGAAACACAAGCAATTTTTGAAATGGCATTAGAAGGTCACTTGGCATTTACAACTTTGCATGCTAAAAATGTATCAGGAACTTTAATTAGACTAGAAGAATATCTTGGAGTTGGTAGAGATATGATTATAAACTCTGTTAGGGGTATAATAAATCAACAATTAGCTCCAAAAGCTTGTACTACTTGTATGGGGACAGGATATATAAATAATACTAAATTTTCCTCTGAAAAAGAAGATTTAGTTTGTCCAAAATGTGATTCATCTGGGGTAAAAGGTAAGTTACCTATATATGAGATAGCAGTTTTTGGGGAAATGGATATGGAAGTAAATTTTTTAGTTTTAGAAAATGCATGTCATTATTATTTATCAAAAGTAGAGTGTGCCAAAGGTCATTTTTACCAAGGAAATATTACAATAAATACTTTTAAAAATATTTTAAAAGAAAATCTAAAACCAAATGAAGATTTTGAAGAAGAAGTAGCAAGTGCTTTAATTGAAAAAGATTTACTTAGAGATATGGTTAAAATCCAAAAAGAAGCTGTTAGTTCTCAAGAAACAGTAGAAGAGTTTGATGAAGAACTATGGGCTCAAATAATGCAAGAAGAGGAAGCTGCTTTCCAAAAAGCAGAGCAAGCTGAGATGGATAAATGGGAAGTTGATACTTCATTATTTAATGAAGAATTTAAAGAAAAAATCTTTGGTAAAGAATCAGAAGTAGTAGAGTTAAAAGAAGAAGAGGATAGTAAATTTAAAGAAACTTTAAGTTCTATTGATAATTTTGACCAAGATACTGAGATTAATAAATTATTATTAAATCATTCTGATGAAGAAGATGTGAGTATGCATACAGATGTTTATGGAGATGAAGATGGAGATGAAGATGAAGATTTTTTATTAGAAGACTTAAAAAAAGAATAAAAAGAATTTAAAATGAAATCATATAAATGTAAATATATAGATGAAGATGGTGAAGAAAAACAAAATATATTTTTTGATTTAAATGAAAATGGATTAAAAAAACAATTATCAGATAAAAATCATTTAATTATTGATTTTAAAATTATAGATAAAAAGATAGATTCAAAAGAGAATAAAAAAAGATATATTGATTTTATTAATGATTTCTCTTTTTTATTAGAATCTAATTTAATGTTAGTAGATATAACAGAATTATTAAAGAAAAAATATGAAAATAAAAAAGAATATTTTAATTTTTACGTATTTTTATCAAAAGAACTAAAAAAAGGTGAGTTACTTTCTTTTGCTCTTTTAAATCAATCGTTTGTAAAAATACAAGAAGAAGATTTAGAATTAATTAAAGTAGGGGAAAGAAATAAATATTTCAAAGAAATATTTAAAGAATTAAGAGAAAAAAAAGAAGAAGAGAATTATTTATTAAAAGAATTAAAAAGTATGTTAATTTACCCTTCTATTTTAATTTTTGTAGCATTAATAGTATTAAGTACTATATTATTTTTTGTAGTTCCACAAATGTCAGAGGTTTATGCTGACAATAATCAAAAATTACCATTAATAACAACTATTGTTATTTTAATTTCTGATTTTTTTATCAATAATTATTTAATAATAATAAGTTTTATATTTGTATTTATCTATTTAATGATTTTCTTTTTAAAGAAAAAAGAAATAAAGTATAAAATAGATAGGTTTTTATTAAAAAATAGCTTTACAGCAGATTTAATACAAAAAGTGGAGTATTTAAAATTTTTATTAGTTTTTAATTCATTAATATCATCAAAAAATACAATTGTTAATTCAATTCATTATTCAAATAAAATAGTTTCAAACTTATATTTAAAAGAATTGTTAAATAAAGTAGAGCTCAATATAAAATCTGGAAATAAAATATCAAAAAGCTTTATTGATATTTATGAAAAAAACAATGTTGAAATAAATAAAGATTTTTCTGATATTTTATTTGTTTCAGAAAACAATTCAGATTTTGAAAAATATTTTAAAATGTTAAGAAAAAAGATAAAAGAAGACTTAAAGGAAAAGAAAAGATTTTTTTTAAGTCTTTTTGAACCACTAATAATAATAATATTAGCGATAATAATAGGCTTTGTAACTATTGCAATGTTATTACCAATTTTTTCATTTAATATCAATTAAATAAAAGACAAAGAAAATATTAAAACAAATTAATGGAAATAAATAAATAGCAAATTCTTGTGCTGAATTTGTATTTATAGTAAAAATTTTTGGAATTATTGTTTTTCCTTTTTCAGTTGAAAATAAAGGAAAAAACATATGTTTTAATCCAGAAGTTGTAAGCATATCAGAAAGTAAATGAGAAGCCCAGCCAAACCAGAACGCTAAAAAATAAATGTAAGTTTCTTCTCTAAGACCAAAAAGCTCAAAATACATAAAAGAAAAATAAAGAATAAAAGAAACTAATCCTGCAACAATAAAAGAATGAGTAGAACCTCTATGTTTTAAATATTTTGTAAAAAAAGATATTAGTTTTAATCTTTTTGAGATATAAGAACCTTCATGGTCTAAGTCAGGAACAAAAGAACCTAACCAAGAAAAAAACATTAATGTAAAGATAAAAAAGATGGGCTCTCCATGAAATTTATCAATTACATTAGAATTTAAAGCTAAAAAATCTCCATATAATTCAGGTTTATTTTTTAAAGCAATAAAAGAAGGTGCTGAGATAGCAGTTAAGCCAAAAGCGGCATGTGTTTTCCAAGTCATATTAGTAAGTCCTTTTTTTCAATATATAATTATATCAATATATACCTTAAAAAGAACTTAATTTTATCTTATTTTTCTAATGCTTTTAAAATCTTTTCATTTATTTCATCAGCAATTTCTGGATTTTCTTTTAAGAAAAGTCTAGCCTTTTCTTTCCCTTGACCAATTTTTGAATCGTTGTAGCTGAACCAAGCTCCTGCTTTATCAACAATGTCATTTTTAACCCCTAAGTCAATTAGTTCTGCTTCTCTACTAATACCTAATCCAAATAAAATATCAAATTCAACTTGTTTAAAAGGAGGAGCAACTTTATTTTTAACAATTTTTACTTTTGTTCTGTTACCAATATTTTCTTCTCCTTGCTTTAAAGCTGCTATTCTTCTAATATCAATTCTAACTGAACTATAAAATTTCAAAGCATTTCCACCAGTAGTAGTTTCTGGCGAACCATAACCAGTCATTCCAATTTTCATTCTAATTTGATTAATAAAAATACAAGTAGTATTTGATTTACTCATTGCTCCTGTAATTTTTCTTAAGGCTTTTGACATTAACCTAGCTTGAACTCCAACTTGTTGATCGTCCATGTCTCCATCAAGCTCAACCTTTGGTGTTAAAGCAGCAACAGAATCAATTACTACTAAGTCAACAGCTCCACTTCTAACTAATGTATCAACAATCTCAAGAGCTTGTTCTCCAAAATCAGGTTGAGATACTAAAAGATTTTCAGTGTCTACTCCTAGTGCCTGAGCGTATTGAACATCAAGAGCATGCTCTGCATCAATAAAAGCACAAATTCCTCCAGCTTTTTGGCATTCAGCAATTGTATGAAGAGTTAAAGTAGTTTTACCTGAACTTTCAGGCCCATATATTTCAATAATTCTTCCTTTTGGGATTCCTCCAATTCCAAGTGCATCATCAATAACAATTGAACCTGTACTAATAGCCTCAATTGCCTCAACAGGTGCATCTCCTAACCTTACAAGTGTCCCTTTTCCAAATTGTTTTTCAATACTTTTAATAGCATTATCAATAGATTTTTCTCTTACATCATTTGACATTTAAATTCTCCTTTTTTTTTATTAATGAAATATTATCATTTTTAAACTTAAAAAGAGTTGAAGAAAAAAGATAATAGTCACAAAAGTAAAAAAAATAATATAATAATAAAAAGTTTAAATTAAAAGAGAGAGATTATGAAAAAAAATATAATAATAATTACAACATTATTAGTATCAACAATATTTGCTTCAAATAATTTTAAAGTAAAAAATATAGAAAAGTTAATTGAAATATCCAAAGAAATAGAAAATATAAATTATGCTATTGATAGAGAAAAAGTATTTGAAACTGTTGATAAATATAAAAAGTATAGAAATTATCAAAAGAAAAATCAATATGAAAAAGTTTTAAAAGAGTATGATAATAAAATTTTTAATTTATTAAATGATAATATTGAAAAAGAAGTGAGAAAAGAAGCTAAGAATGATCAAGATATTATAAATGAAGTTCAAAAATTGCCTATATATGTTCCAGGTTTATTTGATACAGACATTGCTAAAAAAATAATAAATGATGAAAGCATAGCAAAAGAAGCATTTTTAAAATACTCAAGTCCAACAGTGATTTATAATGATATAGTTACTAAAAGCTTTAGGAGTTTGTTTGAAAGCAAATATGGTATTAAGCAACCATATTTGAGAAATTATAATAACCAAGTTATGATAGTTTTAGATGAAAAAGATGATGTTTCAAAATTTTTAACTTCTGCTTATTTAATAGAAGAAGAAGTTAATATGTCAAAAGAAGAAGAAAAGAAATACCAAAAGCAATTAACTAAAAAAATCCAAGATTTAATTAAAAAATACTCAAGTACTGAAAGAGATTTTATTATTAATCAAGATTCTTCTGTTTTAGTAAATATGTATAAAGAAATAGTAAAAGAAGGAAAAGCTAACTTTTATCCAAGAGATTTGTCATACAACATAACAAATGAGAATAAAGAAAATATATTTGCTAAGAGAAATTTTAATAAAGTTGAATTAAAGCTTAATGAGGTTTTCATTTATGAAGTTCCAGCTCATAAGCAAAAAATAATTATAGTTCCTGCTACCAAAGTAGGGAGTAATACACCAGTTAAATTTGCTTATTTAATTGATCATAGAATTTCTTCTCTAGAAAAAAAGAATAAAGAATTTAATAAAAAAGAAATAAAAAATGCTGTTTTTCCTCAAAAAACTTATTTAAGTGCTTTCCAAAATGTTAAATTAAAAAACAATTTTTCAATGTATGCTCTTTCAATCCCTAATAAAGAAATACTACCAGAATCTTTTATAGAAGAGTTGATAGATGCTAATGGCAACTTACTTAAGAAAAATAAGTACTTGAAGCAGTTTAAGCAGTATGAGAAAGATAAAGATAACCATAGAGAATATCTTTTTGATTTATATAAAAATAAATACAATTATAAAATAAAGATAGAAGAGCTTCCTGAATTAAATGCTATTTATAATAATTTAATAAATAATTTTAATTTAAAAAGAGTGTCAGAAGTAAAAAATATATCATATGAAGAATATTTAAAAAATTATTATGAAAACTTACTAAAAGTTTCTGAAGGTGTAGCTATTGAATTAGGTTATCAGAAGAAAAATGAAACTAAAATTGTAAAAAAAATATCTGCTGAAGCAGAGAAAAGAATGGGGTTCAAAATCAAAGCTGATTTAGAAAAATCAAAGATAGTTCAAAAAATAAGAAAAGAAATGTTGGAAGAAGTTCAAAAAGCAATTGAAAATATTTTATTAAATCAAGAATTAACTCCATATTCAAATATTAATCTTAATTTAGGAAAAGATATTTTAAAAATTGAACTTTCAAAGTATTTTACTGAAATAGAAAAGGAAGCATATTCACAATATGACTTTAATCCAAAAGATAAAAATCATCTTATTCTTAAAAAGAAGATAGAGAAAAAGATAAAAAATATAATAGAAGAAGCAATGTTAAAAAACTTAGAAGAAACAGTTTTGCCTTTTGATAAAATAAGTAAGATAATAAAAAATAAATACATAGATAGAGTTATTAAAGTTTCAATGAAAAAAGAAAAAGAAAAGAGAGCAAAGCTATTAAGAAAAAAAATATCAGCTTCAACTTTAAAAACAATGAATAACATGGAAGGCTTTATAAAAGAAAAATATGAAATAAAAGAGGAAAAAGATTTTTTCCAACCAAATGACAAAGAGTTAGAAGGTTTAGAAATTGATAATTTAGAAAATATAAATTGGAATGATTTAATAGAAGAAGAAGAATTAAATGAAATTTTAAAGCAAGAGCTTAAATAAAAAGAAAAAATGATGAAATACAGAAAAGCTTTTACAATGATGGAGATAACAATAGCAATAGCAATATTGATAGTGTTGTCAGCTTTAATGATGCCTAGAATGGCAGATGGTCAGGAAATGGAAAAAGCTAAATTAACAGCAAAAGAAATTCTAGTTTTTATAGAAACTAGGATTAGAGACGCCGACTTTGGATACCCACAGGAAAATTCAGATATCGTAAAGAAACCTTGTGCTGGTGATTATACATATACAGATATGACAGTAGCTAGAATATTGGCTTGTACAGGAGAGGATACTTATAAAGCCTTAAAAGTTACTGGTTCTGACTCAGTTGGAGATTTAACTTCTAATTTAGAAACTTATAAGTATTCTGAAATAAGTGAAGCTATATTTTTTTCACCAATAAGTTTGTCAGATTTATATGATCCTTCTACTAAAATACAGGTTCATTTAAACGATGGTTTAATTGAAAATATAAGTGAAGACCCTTATCTTAATTATAAAAATTTAGTAGAAGGGTATTCTATTGAAGAGTTAGAGAAGTATGCTAATTCTTTTCACTTTAGAACTACTATTATATTTCCATATGGCTCAGCCGGTGATTTATTTGAAACTTATGAAGAGGCTTATTTATATGCCTCTGTTATTTATACTAAACTATTTTCTGAAAATAGTGGAAGTTTATCAATGAAAACCAAAATTTCAAATTTATGTGATAAATCAGGAACAGAAATAGGTGAATGTCTTCCTTCTGAAACAACAAATAAAATAGTTATAGAAGCTATATTGGAATAATATGAAAATTAAAAAGGCATTTACTATTATGGAAATAACTATTAGTATAGCAGTAGTTATTGTTATTTCTGCCCTTATAGCTCCTAAAATGATAGAATTATATAAAATAAAAAAAGCAACAGTTGGTGTTCAGCAAATAAGCTGGTTTATACAAAATGCTGTAAGAAATCCTATAGTAGGATTAAATACAAATCACCACTTGCCTTGCCTGATAAAAGATTCTATAGATAATGGGAATATATCAGAGGTACAATCTTTAAATAGATTAGTAGCTGATCCTAAAAGCACTACTTTATTATTTTCAGATTATATGACTGTTGACCCAGATAGTAATCCTATTTGTGATAATTCAAAAAAATATTGGGTTCCATATGAGTTGAGTGATATAGTTAGAATAAATGTAGATTTTTTAGAAAGGCCTTCAATAGGTATTACAGGATTAAATAAAGATAAATATGTAGTAGAGGTTTATTTATTGCCAGGAGACAGTCTTCAATTCAGAGATAGAATAGAAAGTATGCTTTTATCAAATTTATTTGCTGAAAATACAGATACAGCTATATTTAAACATATATTATCAAAAACTGTTACTGGCAATATTGTTGGTGATATAAAAGTAATTTATGCTGTGCTTGAGGAGTAATTTATGCCTGTTGTTATGTTATTATTAGGAGCGGCCACAATGTTTGGAGGGGCTTTAATGTATCAAATGAATAGTGCTAAATATAAATTTGCTTCAATCAATTACAAAGAAAGAAATAAAATAGATTATCAATTAAGTTCATTAGAAAAAGAATATAATTTGACATATAGGTCAAATTTTGAAGCTATAAATAATAGAGTTTCTGATTACAAAACATACGGAGAATTATTAGTAGATACAGGTGGAATTAGATACATGGGGAAAATTGATTTAAAAAAAATAAAAGACATAGACTTATCTACTTTAGACTCTGATACTTTAGAAGAAGTAAATACTTATTATAAAAGAATAGGTAGAAGAGGAAGGCTTATGGATACAAATATCCAAACTTTTGTTAATCCAATAGAAAGAATAGAATAATGAAAAACATAATAATAATAATATTTATATTTACAATCTCGTTGTCAAATAATTCTAGTACTATTTATAAATTATCTAAAAAAAATAATTCTATGAAGTTAATAGATAATTTTTTTAGAAACTTAGATTATTATAATAGAGCTTCTGAAATTATGCTAATTTCAAATACTAAATTTGTTGGAGACTCCCTAATAGAAAATAAAAAATCATTATTAAGAATGAGTAATCAATATAAAACATTTTCTTCATATGATATGGAAGGATATAAAATACCTTCAAGTGAAGCCAAGAGAGGAATTGTAATTAGTTATAAACCAGATACTATGTTAATTGGAATATATAATTTAATCAATTGGAATTATATAAGTAAAAATGAGGTTCAGTTAGATTATTTTAAAAAATATACTAAAAATCATAAATATTCTATGAAGCAGTTTTCAACTTTTGGGATGGAAGATATTGAATTAAATGAAGTAGTTGGAAAAACAGATTTATTAAAAATAAGTACTGTTTCTTCTGAAATACAAAAAGGAAAAATATTAGAAGCTAATAGTTCTATATTTAAATCTTTTTATTTTAATGAGTATGTAAATTATATTAAACCAACTGCTATTCCAAATCCTGAAATAACTGATATTGGGAAAGGGAAAATAAAATGGGCTTCTTTTGATTCTTCTTCTTCAACTTTAAATGATTCTGTTGATTATATTAATGTTAATACTATATTAGAAAATGAATTTATAAAAACAGAAATAAAAATCAGACCTCAATTAACAGATGAAGATGGAATAGTTTCTTTGACTACTATCTTGCCTGATAAATACATATATAATGTTTTTGATTTTAGTAGTTCAGCTTACTCAATGCTAGATACCTCTTTATCTAATATTAGTAGTTTTAATAAAGTTTTAATAGAGGCTAGGGAAGATTATTTGAAAGGATATCCTGCAGATAAAGATTTTACAGGAATTGTTCCTTCAAATAAGTTTTTAGATAGTTATAATTTATTTTTTATAAAATAAAATTATTTTTCAATTTCTTTTTTAGATTCTTCTTTTAAAGATTTAATGTTCTCAACTTGTTTTTCTCCTTCTATCCATAGATTTTTATAGTTTACATGTATATTTAAAGTATCTGTGCTTTTAGAAGAAGAAAAAGATACAATACCAGATACTACTAAGTATCCCATAATAGAAAAAGATATAAGTAATTTTAGCATATTAGTTACCTTTTATTTCAGAATATTTTTTTTCTAATATAGAGTAAAGAGAATCAAAAGACAAAGAAGTATTAAGTTCTTCAAGGCAATCTAAAAGAACCATATTATCTTCAACTCCATCCCACATTTTTATATAAGTCCCTTCTTTATATCCATTATCTTGTCTAAATTTATTTAAACAATTTTTACCTATATAAGTTTTATAAAGTTCATCAAAAAGTAAGTTTTCTTGAGCACAAGCTTTGAAAAACAGTTCAGTCATAATAAAGTCAAATTTACAATCATTAACAGGATTAGAACATAAATGTATGATTTCTTCATAAACAGACACATCTGAATTTGAGAAAGCATATTCTTTTGGTTCATTATTTTCTAAATCACTTAAAGCTTTCTTTAAATCAAGCCCTTCTGGGGGTTGTCCTTTTTCATGGAAATTTTCTCCAAGAAAAAATTTATTATTATGAAATAGCATAAATAGTTTAACAGTGCTTATAATATTATTATTTTTTAAAATTTCACTAAGTAAAAAATGCCAAATATCAACAAGTTCTATTTTTATATTATCATTATCAACTTCAGCATTTACATTTTTCCAATGCTTCCAAGGATAAGAGTCTATCAATTCAGCAGTTTCCATGTATATGCATCTTTTCCAATTTATAATTTTACCATTAGAACTCTTTCCTAATGGCCAATATTTACCATTAGTATCATTATTTAAATTTTGTTGTAATAAAATCATTTCTTCTAATTTATCAGCATGTTCCATTTATATATTCCTTTATATTTTAATAGTTTGATTATATCATTTTTTTTTTAAAAACAGATTAAACTTTAACAACTTCATAAGTTATTTGATCGTTTTTTAATTTAACAATAATGTCATCTCCTTCTTTTTTACCTAAACTTGCTTTGGCAAGAGGAGAAGAAATTGATATTTTATAATTAGCTGGGTCAGATTCATATTCTCCAACAATAGTGAAGGTTTCTTCTTTTTCTGTATCAGTATTAAAAATAGTAAATGGTTTATTAAATATTATTTTTTCAGATTTTTCAAAGGCATTATCAATTATTAAAGCATTTTTAAAAAGCTCTGATAATCTTAATATTTTAGAAGATATTAAATCCTGACTTTCAATGGCATTTAAATAAGTAGAATTATCTGCTAAATCCCCTTCTCTTTTAACTCTTTCTATGATTTCATTGAAGCTAAGATATTCTTTTTGTAAGCTTTTAATTTCAGAATGTAAAGCATTGTAACCTAGTTTAGTAATTGGTTTTTGATTCATTTTTTTTACCCTATTATTATTTTTTAACAGTATAATAGTATAAACAAGCTTAATATAAACTTAATACAATTATAAAAAAGCTTAACTCAATAATATAATATTAAAAATATAATAAAAAGGAATAGGATGAGAGAAGAAATAATAGAAGTATTTGAAGTTTTTAAAAAAACTGCCGAATCTCATAATAATAATTGTCAAATATTTAAAGCTGAGACTGATTTTTTTATAGAAAATTACAATAAAAAAGAATCAGATATTTTTATAACTGAGGAAGAAATACAAAAAATTAAAAAAGAATTAGAAGAAGTAATAGAAGAAGGTTTTGAAAATGACTAAGAAAGAGAAAATAGAAAAAGAAATATTAGAAACTCTTAAAAATGATAAAAAAGATATTTATGGGTCAATTTTATATTTTATAGAAAAATTAAAAAAAAATCAAAAGAAAAAGGATTAATAAATGTTGTCATTACAAGAAAAAACTGGGTCTGTTTTTTTAGATAGTTTTAAAGAATCAAGAAGAGCAAAACATTCTTTTACAAAGAAAAAAGAAAAGAGAGATTTTAAAGTGAAAAAACCATCTATGTTTTCAAGAATGAAATCAAAAGTAAAAAATAATTTTTCTTCTATTTTTTCAGAATCTAAAAAAAGTAATAAAAATATGGATAAAATAAAAGAAGATTTAAAAGATATGAGTGAAAAAGACTTGCAGTCTTTGAATTTAAAAAAAGTACAGCCTTCAACTAATGTTAGTAATATGCCTAATAACTTAGAGAAAGAAGAAGGAGTTTCTAACATAGTTGATAAGTTTAAAGGGTTGTTCAAAAATAAAGAAGAAAAGTCAAAAAAGAGAGGTCAAGGATTTATAAAAAAAGCTATAAAAGCAAGTAAATTAGATTCTTCTAGAGATCAAGTTCAGCAACCTAATCAAAATGCTCCAGTTAAAAAATAATAATTTCTTAAATATTTAAATTATTATTTTCAATATATCCAGAATTAACTAGCTTCTCTAATGATTTTACCAATTCATTAGATTCTTTTATATTAGCAGTCTTATTATTTAATAGTTCTTCAAGCTCTAGTTCAGTTGGTTCAAAATATTCATAAACTAATTTTCTAGAAGAAAATCCTGTTTGATTACAATTAGAGCATCCTTTTGATTTAAAATCTCCTGTTGGTAATTGAACTTTACATTTTTCACAAAGTATTTTTACTAATTTTTGAGAAATAATGCAAAGCAAAGAGCTAGATATTAAAAAGGGCTTAACATTTAAATCTAATAATCTATTAATACTTTCCTTAGCAGAATTAGTATGTAAAGTACTTAAAACCAAATGTCCTGTCAATGAAGATTTAATGGCTATTTCAGCACTTTTTTGGTCTCTTATTTCTCCTAACATAATAATGTCAGGATCTTGCCTTAAAACTCTTTTTAAAGCTTCATAAAAAGTAAAATTTATTTCAGGATTAATTTGTATTTGATTTAATTTTTCATTTTTATACTCAACTGGGTCTTCAATTGTAATTATATTTTTACCAGGAGAATTGATGTAGTTTAAAAAACTATGCAAAGTAGTAGATTTTCCAGAACCAGTAGAGCCACTTATTAAAATAAACCCTCTGTCTTTATTTAATTGTTTTTTTATTTTGCTTAAAGTATCGCTGTTAAACCCAATGTCTTGAATAAGAGGTATTTTATTTGAATTTAATAAAAGTCTAATAACAACTCTTTCTCCAAAAAAATTAGGAATTATAGAAATCCTTAAATCATATTTTAAACCTTGTAAAACAACTTGACTTTGCCCATCTTGAGGAAAATTTGTCTGACTAATATCTAAGTTTGAAATAACTTTTATTCTATTTATTGTATTTTTTAAAGTTGGAGAAGAAAGTTCAATTTCTTTGGTAAGAATTCCATTAACTCTAAATTTAACTAAACCACTATTTTCTAAGCTTTCAATATGAATGTCACTAGCTTCTAGCTTTATAGCTTCAATGAAAATATTATTAACAAATTTAATAAGAACAGATTCTTCTGTTGTATCATCTATTGAATGAGAAAAATTTAAAAGCTCTTCAATATTTTCTTTTTCATTTAAATGATTAAAAGAAGAATTTAATTTAAAAAATTCAGATTGTTCTAAAAAGATTATTTTATTGCTTCTAGAAAAATCACTTAACTCATTATGTATAGAATTAAGTTCACTTTTATTAATATAAATAGTATTATCTTGCTTATGAATAATGTTATTCAAATTAAATACCTATATTAAAGAAAGAAGAATTATTATTAAAATTATTTTCTTCATGATTAATTTTTATTTTCTGTTTTTCTTCAATATTAAGTTTATTATTAGAATGTTTATTAATATAATCTTGTACAACTTTTTTTTGAGATCTTTCAAATAACATAAGTTGTTTTTTAATATCATTAAAATTATTATCAATGATGTAAGGAGAAATAATTATAAGTAAATTAACTTTGTCTTTATGAAAGTCTTGATGTTGAAAAGCTTTTCCTAAAATAGGAATGTCACTTAATACTGGAACAGAACTGTCATTATTTGTAGTTTTATCTTTTATTAATCCTCCTAATATAATTGTTTCTCCATTTAGTGCTATAATTTCTGTTATTATTTCTCTTTTAGTAGTTTTAGGCATACCTAATTCACTTCCAGGAAGAATGTCTTCTAATACAATTTCAACTTGTATAGATATTTTATCATCTCCAATAACTCTTGGAAGTAATTTCATTTTTAAACCAATATCTTCTCTTGAATAAGAATTTCTAACAGAAGTTGAATCAGGGTCATCTTCTGCTCCAGTTATAATGCTTTCAGTATTACCAACATAAATAGAAGAAGATTGATTGTTTAGGCATAGTAGGCTTGGCTTGCTTATGATGTTTGCTACTCCCTCCTCTTCTAATAGGTCTACACTTGCTCCAAGCATTATTCCTTGCTCTATTGAAGGTATTGTTAAATTATCTAAAATAGTAGTAGGTAAAGAATAAGAGCTTGCCCCTAAGTCAGAAGCTAAAGACAATAAGCCATTTTCTCCTAAATTCCAGCTATTTAGTCCATATTTTATTCCAAAAGCTTCACTATTATCATCACTTAGCTCTATTATGTTAGAGCTAATGTAAATCTGCTTAGGCGAAAAATCTAATTTTTCTATAAGCTTAGATATTTTTTTTACATTATATTCAAGGCCAGTTAGAATAATAGCATTCATTTGTTCATTTTCAGATAGTTTGATTCCTTTAAGGGAAACACTATTTTGAAGGTTATTTAGAACATCTTTGGCTTTAGCATATTTTACTGGAATTATTTTAGTTATGTTACTACTTCCTGATATATCTAATAAAGATAAGATTTTATAAAGTTTATTAACAGTTAAGCTATTACCACTTAATATTAAACTATTACTATTAACATTTACTTCTAAATTTATAGAAGAATCTATTGCTGTGCCTTTTTCTTTAAAAATATGCTTTATAGATTTATCAATGTCTTTAACTGAAACATTATCAAAGAAAATAGTTTTAACAGAAAAAGAATCTTTTTTTTCTAATTCTTTAGTTAAGTTAATGATATCTGTGATATTTGAAAAGTAATCAGTTATTAAAACTTGCCCATTATTTAAAACCTGAATATTACCTTGGTAGCTTAAAACACTGGCAATTCTACTTTTATAATCTTTATTTTTTAAATTAATATCAAACTTAATAGTTACTAAATCATTTGAATCTAGTTTTGAATTATTTAAATCTTTGATATTATTGAAAAATTTAATAGGTAATTTCTGAGCTTCTTTTATTTTAAGTATTTGATAAGATTTTTTACCTTCTTTTGAAAGATAAAGATTTTTATTTCTAAGTATTTTTTTTAAAAGAGGCATTAAATCTTTTTCTGATAATTTTCCATTGGAAAAATAAGAAATTTTAAAATTTAAATTTTCATTTGAAAGAATTCTTAAATCTGAGTAATTTGAAACTATTGAAACATAATCTTTTAAATCTGTTTTTGAAAAGTCTATATTAATTTCATTGCTAGATTGTGAAAAGTTAAAAATAGTCAGTAAAATTAAAAGTTTCTTAATGATTAATCTCATATAACACCTTTGTTTTTATAATATTATACAAAATGATTTTTAAAAAGAAAAGATATTTAAGTTAATATTTTTAACTTTGCCGTTTCTAATAAAATCAACATTAAAATTTTTTCCATTTTTAAAATCTTGAATGTTCAAAGGGTTTGTAAAAAAAGATTTATTTAAAATAGCACCGTTTAAGCTTAAAATAGTATCCCCAGCTATAAAAACTTTATTTAAATTTAATGTAGAAACCATTTCAGGTGTTAAATGCAATCCATTTTTTTTAAAATTCTTATTATTTGATTTTTCAATAACATCAGAAATCAATTCAGATGGGATGTTCTCTATTTTATTAGAGAGTTTATTACTACTTGCTAATAAAGAATTAAAATTATTTACAATTTTAGGCTTAACAATTTTATTTATAATTTTAGATTTAGAATTTTTATTTATCTTATTATTTTTAACATTAGAAGAAGCTTTTCCTTTTACTAGTAAAAATTTTTTAGAAACTCCTTGTTTAGTAAGAATAAAAGATTCAGTAGTTAAATTAGTGAGGGTAAAGTCTTGAAAAAGACTGTTTTCATTTACAAAAAACAATTTGCTTTTATATTTAAATACTGCTTTTGAGTTTAAATTAGTTTTGAAAATAGATATAACTTGAATATTTGGAAAAATAACCTTTTTTATGCTTTTAAGTTTATTTTTTTTAAAGTTTGTTTTTTTTAATTTCTTCTTTTTATTTTTATAAAAAGAACCGTTTGATTTAAATAATTCAGGTTTAATAAGATTAGAATAAGTATCTTCTTTAAAGATAACTTTTTGTTCTTTTGAATAACTGTAATATAAAGTAGAAATAAAAAAAATCAATAAAAGAATGTTTCCCATATTACTTCTCTTGATTTATAATTATTTTTTTACTTGTAATTGTAAAAGAATCTAGTTTAATATTTTTTTGAAAAAAATCATTTAAAATATTTGAATAACTACTGTGATTAAAGTTTGTAATTATTTTAGAATTAAGAGAAAACTCTGAATTAAGATTTAAAGCTTTATTTATTTTATTTAAATAGTCAATTTTTAATTTAATATTTTTTCCATGTTCATATTGAATGAAGAAAATACTAAAAAGAAGAGTGAATAATAAAAGTAAAGTTATTTTATTCATAAAAATTTCATTAAAGTAAGCTTGAATTTTTAGAAGCTGGTTTTAAAAATTCCTGTTTTATTATATTTTCTAATTCAGCTGTTAAATCAGATTTAATAACATCATTTATTTTCCAAACATGAAACTCTTGAATAGAAGTTTCATTACTTAAAAAAGAATTAGTCAATTGTTCTGTTTCTTTTAAATTTGCTTTTCTCCCCTTTACAAAACTTTCTCCAATTCCACTAAAAGTTAAAGATAAGTCACAAGTTCCATAAATTTTTTCTAAAACATCTACTGATATTTCCATATTAATTAAATTTGAGTTATTACTTATTTTTTGAAAAGAAAAATAAGGAAAAGAAATAAAAGAAACAGAGACATTGTTATTTTTAAAATCAAAAATAAAAGAAGTAAACATACTTTTGAAATCTGTAATTATTGAAGTAAAAGAAATAAAAAATAGAAAAATAAAAATAAACCATAATAAAAATTCTATATATTTTAAAAACCCAACAATTAAAGGCTGAGATTGATAAAAAGCAATTAGTTCTTCTTCGCTATTAAATACAATTGAATTAATAAAAAAAATAATTTTTTCAAATAAAGGAGAAATATTACTTTTTATTTCAGGTATCAAAAAAAATAAACTTACAGATAATAAAAAAATAGAAAAGGTTACAAAGAAAGACTTTTTGCTACCTTTTAGAATTAATACATTATTATTGATTTGCATAAATAAAGCCTTTTTAATTATTATATAAATTAAAAAAAAGTTTTTTCAAATTCTGCAAATATAAAGTCAGAAAGTTTAGAGGCATTACCTATTTTTTTTATAGAACCACTTTCTATTGCTTTAGAAGCAATACCATGAACTATTGAGCTTTCAGAGTCTTGTGCCATAGTAGTGCAATTATTTAAAGTAGAAAACTCTTTCATCCCCTCAACACCATCAAATCCCATACCAGTTAATATAACAGCAGTTTTATAAAAATTAAAAGTGTTAGAAAGAGCTTTTTTTCCAGTTTTTAGCATGACATCAATACTAGGGCAATGCTCTGAAACAAGTTCATCTCCTTCTGCTTTAATTAATAAGTTTCCAGCAGCATTACTCATAACAGTGTGCTCGTTAATAGAAATATATATACTTCCATTTTCTACTGGTAAATTTCCAAATGCTGAATCTAATGAAATTACTTTATAAAAAGGTAAAATGTTAGATAATCTACCTATAAATTTTTTAGAAAAAGTGTTAGTTATATGTTGAGTGATAATAATAGGAGGTAATTTAGAATAATCAACCTGCCTATTAAAAGATTTGTTTTTAATTTTAAGATTTAAATTTTCTAAAATTTCATGAATAATAGGGATAGCTCCAATAGAGCCTCCTATAAATAAAATATTTTTAATGTTATTTTTAGTATTAAAAATGTTAGATTTATTTTCATTTAAAAAAGAATTAAAATTAAGTTCTAATTTATCTTTTTCAACTTGTGTATTTGAGTTTGAAAAAAAACTAATAGCAATATGGTTTTTATTTAAATCTAAGTAAGCCTTTGGATAATCTAAATCTATTAAATAATTTGATTTTAAAATAATATAGAAATTTTTTTTGCTTGACAAAGAAACATTACCAGATATTAATTTTTCAATAGTTTTAATGTTTGTTGAGTTACATAAATCAATTATATAAATAATATTTTGAGAAGGTTCTTTTAAGTCAGCTTCTAAAAAATCAAGTTTTAAGTTTTCAACTTGTGCAATTTCATTATTAACAACAACTTTATCATTTATATAGCTTAGCATTCTATCTAAAAAAGAATTGGTAGTAAGTTTGTCAGAATAAGTTCTTATATGTATATTATTCATTTATATGCCTTTATTAGTTAAAAATCAATTCAAAATTAACAAGTCCAAGCTTGCCTACATAAATAATTCTTCCATTTTTATCTTCAACACTAGATAAAGCATATCTTATACCTTGTGATTGTAAAAATTCTTCTGCCCATAAAACATTTTTTTTTCCTGGCTTTAAGATTTTTAAGGATTCATTAACGGAAGCACCTCCATAGATTTGTGCTTTTATTCTGTTTATATCAGCTCCAAATTTTACCATTTGCTCTAAAATAAATTTTGAAGAAGTATCTCCAGAACTAAAATTATCTTCAAAAGAAGTTTTTGCTACAGGTTTTAAATAGTGACTAACTCCTACAATTTTGGAAGTTGGATCGTTGAAGACAATAGATACACAACTTCCTAAAATTGTAGAGAACTTATAATTTTCTATAAACTCACTATTGAATAAAACAATATCCCCTCCAACAAAATTTAAATTTTGATTAGGTTTTAAATCATTCTTATCATAAACTTCTTTTGAAAATTTAGATCTATATTTTATAGCAAAATTTTTATCTGTAAATTTATTTAAAAACATTTTTATCCTAAAATTATATGCTACTTGGAGAGTTTTTAAATATATTAAAATTAGAAACTTTCGTTAGTTTGTCTTTATGTCCAAAGGCAGTTTCAGAATGTCCTATTGCTAAATATCCATCAGGTTTTAACATTCTTAAAAGATTTCCTATAATAATTTCAACTTCTTTTTCTTCAAAATAAATAAGCATGTTTCTACAAAATATAATATCGTATTTTTTAGAATTAACTGCTCCTTCCATTATGTTTCCATGATAAAAATTTATATTAAATAAATTTTTTATTAATTTATAAGATTTAGTATCTGGAAAATTATGTTCTTTTACTATATCTGTTGTAAATAGCTCATTCCAAGAATCTTTATATTGAGAAGGAATTTTACTATTAGATTTTGAATAATCATAAACAGCATTATTTGCTAATTTTAATACTTTTTGGCTAATATCAAAACCATCAATATTCCATATTAGATTTTGCTCTT